>JACXTT010013439.1_pt1 | contig 10779 bp, 8 predicted proteins | sample 9270951 | NCBI WGS metagenome assembly JACXTT01 (sample SAMN15532306, study PRJNA645909) | rock metagenome | isolation source: weathered quartz diorite | place: Puerto Rico | collected 2017-06-21
GCAGGATGTTCGCCATGATTCGCATGCCTCTGGCCACCGCCAGTCTGTTGGCTATCGCCATCGCCCTCGCCGGTTGTGGCGACAACGACAAGGAAAAATCCGTAGCGGCCAACCAGGCCCCTGCCGCTGCCCAGGCATCCGACGACCAGGCTACGGCGACAGTCGATGAAGCCGCCGCCAAGGCCGTGGTCGCCCACTACACCGAGATCGTCTTCGCCGTGTTCAGCGATGCCGAATCCACCGCGAAGAACCTGCAGGTCGCTGTCGATGCCTTTCTGGCCAAGCCGAACGAAGAGACCCTCAAGGCCGCCCGCGTAGCCTGGATCGCCGCGCGCGTGCCGTACCTGCAAAGTGAAGTCTTCCGTTTCGGCAACACCATTATCGACGACTGGGAAAGTCAGGTGAACGCCTGGCCGTTGGACGAAGGCCTGATCGACTACGTCGACGCTTCCTACGAGCACGCCCTGGGCAACCCGGCCGCGACCGCCAATATCATCGCCAACCCGCAGATCCAGGTCGGTGAAGACAAGGTCGACGTCAGCGAGATCACCCCGGAAAAACTCGCCAGCCTGAATGAGCTGGGCGGTTCCGAAGCCAACGTCGCCACCGGCTACCACGCCATCGAATTCCTGCTCTGGGGCCAGGACCTGAACGGCAGCGGCCCTGGCGCCGGCAACCGTCCGGCCTCGGATTACCTGGAGGGGCCTGGCGCTACCGGCGGCCACAACGATCGTCGGCGCGCCTACCTCAAGGCCGTGACCCAACTGCTGGTCAACGACCTGGAGGAAATGGTCGGCAACTGGAAACCGGATGTGGCCGACAACTACCGCGCCAGCCTGGAAGCCGAACCGGCGGAAAGCGGCCTGCGTAAAATGTTCTTCGGCATGGGTAGCCTGTCCCTCGGCGAACTGGCGGGCGAGCGCATGAAGGTTTCGCTGGAGGCCAACTCGCCGGAAGACGAGCAGGACTGTTTCAGCGACAACACCCACAACTCGCACTTCTACGATGCCAAGGGCATTCGCAATGTCTACCTGGGCGAGTACACCCGTGTCGACGGCACCCAGATGACCGGCCCGAGCCTGTCTTCCCTGGTGGCCAAGGCCGACCCCGCGACCGACGCGGCGCTCAAGAACGACCTGCAGGTAACCGAAGCCAAGATCCAGATCATGGTCGACCACGCCAACAAGGGTGAGCATTACGACCAGTTGATCGCGGCCGGCAACGAAACCGGTAACAAGATCGTGCGTGACGCCATCTCGGCGCTGGTCAAGCAGACCGGCTCCATCGAGCTGGCGGCGGCCAAGCTGGGCATCAGCGACCTGAACCCGGATAACGCCGATCACGATTTCTGATTGGTCCTTGTAGGAGCGAGCTTGCTCGCGATGATCGTCAACGATGACGCGGGGCATCTGACACCCCGCGGTGCCTGGGCCACCATCGCGAGCAAGCTCGCTCCTACAGTATTAGGGTGCGCCCGCTCTTCACAAAGCCGCGTTTTGCCACAACTCCGGCAAATGCCAATCCCTCTTATTCAAACGTATCCGGGCTGATACACTCACGCCCGGTCTTTCCAATGCCCAGGACACCGATGCCCTCGCTGCCCCTTCGCCTGTCGATGCTACTCCTGGCCCTTGGCCTGAGCGCCTGCGACGACGCACCGCGCTTTACCAAGCCAGAACCCGGCGAAGCTCAATCCGGCGGCGCCGCCACAGTGGGCAAAAGCGACCGCAACGCCTTCTCGCAACCCTCGGCCAACCTCTCGCTGGAGCGGCGCCTGGACTTCAGTGTCGGCAACAGTTTCTTCCGCAGTCCCTGGGTGATCGCCCCCGCCACCACCACCGCCCGCGACGGCCTCGGCCCGCTGTTCAATACCAACGCCTGCCAGAACTGCCATATCAAGGACGGCCGCGGCCATCCGCCGGCACCGGGCGCGGATAACTCGGTATCGATGCTGGTACGCCTGTCGATTCCCAACAGCCCGATCTACGCCAACCTGATCGAACGTCAGGGCGTGGTGCCGGAACCGGTCTACGGCGGACAGTTGCAGGACATGGCCATCCCCGGCGTCGCCCCGGAGGGCAAGGTGCGGATCGACTACGAAAGCGTGTCGTTGCACTTCAAGGACGGCACGCCAGTCGAACTGCGCCGACCGACGCTACGCATCACCCACCTGGGCTATGGCCCGATGCATCCGCAGACGCTGTTTTCCGCGCGCATCGCCCCTCCGATGATCGGCCTCGGCCTGCTCGAAGCGATTCCCGAGGAAGCCATCCTGGCCAACGCCCGGCAGCAGCAACGTCTGGGGGTCAACGGCCGTCCCAACCGGGTCTGGGACGACGCCCAACGCAAGACCGTACTCGGCCGCTTCGGCTGGAAGGCCGGGCAACCGAACATCAATCAACAGAACGTCCACGCGTTCTCCAGCGACATGGGCCTGACCACCGGCCTGCGCCCCTTCGATGACTGCAACCCGACCCAGACCGACTGCCTGCAAGCGCCCCATGGCGGCGGCCCGGACGGCGAGCCGGAAGTCAGCGACAACGTCCTGCGCCTGGTGACCTTCTACACCCGCAACCTCGCGGTGCCGGCCCGGCGTGACGTCGGTTCGGCGCAAGTGCTGGCCGGCAAGAGCCTGTTCCACCAGGCCGGTTGCCAGGCCTGCCATACCCCGCAGTTCACCACCTCGACCACGGCCGCCGAGCCCGAACTGGCCAACCAGGTGATTCGGCCCTACAGCGACCTGCTGCTGCATGACATGGGCCCCGGCCTCGCCGACCAGCGCAGCGAGTTCCAGGCCGACGGCAATGACTGGCGCACCCCGCCGCTGTGGGGCATCGGCCTGACGCAGACCGTCAACGGCCACACCCAGTTCCTGCATGACGGCCGCGCCCGCAACCTGCTCGAAGCCGTGCTCTGGCATGGCGGCGAGGCCCAGGCGGCGCAACAGCGGGTGCTGTCTTTCAATGCCGTACAACGCGAAGCGTTGCTGGCCTTCCTGAATTCTTTATAAGACTTCTCTGAATAGAGGACATGGACATGTTCCGCCCCAAACTGTTGCTCAGCAGCCTGGCTGCGCTCGCCCTCGGCGCCTGCTCACCCCAGGACCCGCAGGCCGTGACCTCGGCAGCCATCGCCAAACAGGTGATCCTGCCGACCTACAGCCGCTGGGTCGAGGCCGACCGCCAATTGGCGATCAGCGCCCTGGCCTTCTGCGAAGACAAGGCCACCCTTGCGACCGCCCGCGCCGACTTCCTTCACGCCCAGAAAGCCTGGGCCGAATTGCAGCCGCTGCTGATCGGGCCGCTGGCCGAAGGCAATCGCTCCTGGCAGGTGCAGTTCTGGCCGGACAAGAAAAACCTGGTGGGGCGCCAGGTCGAGCAACTGGTCAGCGCCCAGCCGCAGATCGACGCCGCCGACCTGGCCAAATCCAGCGTCGTGGTCCAGGGGCTCTCGGCCTACGAATACATCCTGTTCGACAGCAAGATCGACCTGGCCGACAGCGCGCAGAAAGCCCGTTATTGCCCACTGCTGAGCGCCATCGGTAAACGCCAGCAAGTGCTGGCCGAAGAGATCCTGTCACGCTGGGAAACCAACGACGGCATGCTTGCGCAGATGAGCAAGTTCCCCAACCAGCGCTACGCCGACTCCCACGAAGCCATCGCCGATCTGCTGCGGGTCCAGGTCACCGCCCTCGACACCCTGAAGAAAAAGCTCGGTACCCCCATGGGCCGCCAGACCAAGGGCATCCCGCAACCGTTCCAGGCCGATGCCTGGCGCAGCCAGTCGTCGCTGCAAGGCATGCGCGCCAGCCTGGCCGCCGCCCGCACCGTCTGGGTCGGCGTCGACAACCAGGGCCTGCGCAACCTGCTGCCGGCGCAACAGAAGCCGCTGGCCGAGAAGATCGACGCCGCCTACAGCGCCTCCCTGAAGCTGTTCGACAGCACCCAGCGCTCGCTGACCGACCTGCTCGGCGACGACGCCGGGCGCCAGCAGCTCAACGACCTCTACGACAGCCTCAATATTGTCCACCGCCTGCACGAAGTCGAGCTGGCCAAGGCACTGGGCATCCAACTGGGCTTCAATGCCAACGACGGTGACTGATGATGTTGCGACGCCAGGCCCTGACCCTCGGTAGCCTCTTGCTCAGCGCATTGACGCTGGGCGGCTGGAGCCTGTTCCGGCAAAAAGGCAAAAGCCCGCTACTGCTCTCCGCCCGCGACGACAGCGATGGCAGGCACTACGCCGTGGGCTATCGCCTGGATGGCAGCCAGGTCTTCGCCACCCAGGTCGGCCAGCGTTGCCACGACATCATCAACCACCCGCTTCAGCCATTGGCGCTGTTCGTGGCGCGGCGCCCCGGCACCGAGAGTTACCTGATTGACCTGCGCGACGGCCGATTGCTGCAGACCGTCGCCTCACAACCGAACCGGCATTTCTATGGGCACGCGGTGATCCACAAGAGCGGCGACTGGCTGTACGCCACCGAGAACGACACCACCGACCCGGGTCGCGGTCTGCTCGGCGTGTATCGCTTCGAAGGTGAGCGCCTGGTCCACAGCGGCGAAATTACGACCCATGGCATCGGCCCGCACCAGGTGTCGTGGATGCCCGATGGCGAGACCCTGATCGTTGCCAACGGCGGCATTCGCACCGAGGCCGAAAGTCGGGTGGAGATGAACCTCGACGCCATGCAGCCGAGCCTGGTGCTGATGCGGCGCGACGGCACGCTGCTGAGCAAGGAAACCCTGGCCCAGCCGATGAACAGCGTGCGCCACCTGGGCGTGGCCAGCGACGGCACCATCGTCGCCGGCCAGCAATTCATGGGCCCGTCCCACGAGTCGTCCGAGCTGCTGGCGATCAAGCGCCCCGGCCAACCCTTTGTCGCCTTCCCGGTGGCCGAGCAGCAGTTGCAGGCCATGGCGCACTACACCGCCAGTGTCGCGGTGCACAGCGAGTTGCGGCTGGTGGCCTTGACCGCGCCACGGGGCAATCGTTTCTTTATCTGGGACCTGGACAGCGGTGCCGTACGCCTGGATGCAGCGCTAGCGGATTGCGCGGGCGTCGGTGCGGTGGCGGACGGTTTCGTCGTCACCTCCGGCCAGGGCCGCTGCCGTTTCTACGATTGCCGCCTGAAGGAACTGACCGCCCAGCCGCTGGAGCTACCGGCGGGGCTGTGGGACAACCATCTACACCTGGCCTGAATCCCCCAGCACCACACGACTGGACACCACCGTCGCGTACTCGCCATGCAGGTTGCCCAGGGACATGGCATGAACCTCCTGGGCGCTATGCCAACCACCGAAATAGTCGGCCTTGTCGAAGGTGTAGCACGCGTCCTCCACCACCCAGGTATCAAACCCGTGGTTGCCCGCCGTCCGCGCCGTCGCCTCCACGGAATTGTGGGTTGCCACGCCGACGATCACCAACTGCCCGATACCGGCCTGGCGCAACCAGTCCGCCAGCCCGGTCGCGCAAAACGCATCCGGCACCCGCTTCTGCACCAACCGCTCGCCCTCGCCCGGCATGAAGCGCCGCTGGAACTCGACCCCCGATTGCCCGGGCCAGAACACTGACTCCGGCGAATGCGACAGATGCTGCACATGCACCACCGGGCGCGCGGTCTGGCGCCAGTGTTGCAACAGATCGAGCATGCGCTCTTCAGCCTCGGGATTGTTGCGCGGCCCCAATCGGGGATGCAGGATGCCTTGTTGCTGGTCGATCAGAATCAGCGCCGCGCTTGCCTGCAAATGCATGTTCATTCCTTTCCCTGTTATCCCGGATGATCCGCGTGTGATGAGCGACTGCGCGAGCAGCGTTTGCCCATTGGCCAGATTGCCCTCGATCACCGGCCCCGGCAAATCCGATTTATCGCTCAAAACTCGAAATAAGCCCGTCCGCCGTCTTGCGCGCCTCCCTCCTGCTCACTAACGTAGCGCCTTTACTGACGTTACCCCCGCAGGAGCCTTGCCATGGCCTCGCCAGCCTTTCCCTTCTCTCTCAAGCAATGTGGCGTTGCCGCCGCCATGGCGGGCCTGCTCGGCCTGACCGGCTGCCAGACCTGGAACTCCCAGGACAGCCTGCCACCGACCTCCGGCGTGCAACCGCTCAAGGGCCTCGCGCAGAACGTCTCGGTGCGCCGCAACAGCCTCGGCATGCCGTTGATCGAAAGCAATACCTTTCACGACGCACTGTTTGCCCTCGGTTACGTCCACGCCAGCGACCGTATCACCCAGATGGTCACCCTGCGCCTGCTCGCCCAGGGCCGGCTCGCCGAAATGGACGGCCCGGACGCCCTGGATAGCGACCGTTTCATGCGCGCCGTCAACCTGAAGAAAAGCGCCGGCGAGCTGTACAACGCCTCGTCGCCACGGCTCAAGCGCTTCTTCGAAGTCTACGCGCGCGGCGTCAATGCCTACCTGTTCCGCTACCGCGACAAGCTGCCGGCGGACCTCGCTCGCAGTGGCTACAGCCCCGAATACTGGAAGCCGGAAGATTCGGCGCTGATCTTCTGCCTGCTCAACTTCAATATGTCGGCCAACCTGCAGCAAGAAATTTCCAGCCTGGTCCTGGCGCAGAAGGTCGGTGTCGACAAGCTCGCCTGGCTGATCCCGGCTGCCCCGGATGAACCGCTGCCGCTGGCCGAAGCCGAGAAACTCAAGGGCATCGCCCTGAGCCAGGTGTCGGGCCTGGGCGCGCTGAACAAGGCTGCCGAGCAAGTGGCCGCGCTGAACATCCTCGGTGCCGGCACCTCGACCAACTGGGCCATCGGCCCGCAGCGCAGCCGCAGCGGCAAGAGCCTGCTGGCCGCCGACCTGCAACAGCCGACCAGCGCCCCCGCCGCCTGGAACTACGTGCAGATCCACGCACCGAAGTACCAGGCCGCCGGGACCTCGATCGCCGGCCTGCCGATGGTGCTGTCCGGTTTCAACGGCAAGGTGGCCTGGAGCATGGCCGCCGTTCCAGGGGACAACCAGGACCTGTTCCTGGAAAAGCTCAAGCGCCAGGGCAATGCGCTCTATTACGAAGCCGACGGCAAATGGCTGCCGGCGATCGTGCGCAACGAAACCTACTTCATCAAGGGTCAACGCTCGATCCGCGAGACGGTGTTCGAAACCCGCCACGGCCCACTGCTCAACAGTGCACTGGACAATACCGCGTTGACCAGCGGCTACGGCCTGGCCCTGCAGAGCTCATCGTTCAAGGACGACAAGAGCCTGGATGCGTACTTCGACCTGTCCCGGGCGCAGAGCGCCGAGAGAGCATCCGATGCCAGCCGGGAAATCCGCGCCATTGCACTGAACATGGTGTTCGCCGACGCCAGCCATATTGGCTGGCAGGTCACCGGGCGCTTCCCCAACCGCCGTGAAGGCGAAGGCCTGCTGCCATCGCCGGGCTGGGACAACCGCTTCGACTGGGACGGTTATGCCGACGCGATGCTGCACCCCTATGACCAGGACCCGGCCCAGGGCTGGCTGGGCACCGCCAACCAGCGCACGGCGGCGCGCGGCTACGGCATGCAACTGTCCAACGCCTGGTACTACCCGGAACGCGGCGAACGCCTGGCAGAACTGGCCGCTGCCGGTAAACAGGACAACCGCAGCACGATCGCCATGCAGTACGACCAGAGCACGACGTTCGCCAACAAGCTGAAGAAAATGTTCGAAGCCCCGGGCATGGCCGGCCCCCTCAAGCAGGCCATCGACGCCCTGCCGGACGCCGAGCGAGGCAAGGCCCGCGAGGCCTTGGGCCGGTTGATGGCGTTCGACGGCAAGCTCAGCCCGACGTCGGCCGACGCCGCGCTGTACGAACTGTTCCTGCAGGAAAGCATGAAGCAGATCTTCCTCGACAAGCTCGGCCCGGAAAACGGCCCGGTGTGGCAGGCCTTTGTCGCCAACGGCAAGCTGTCCTACTCGGCCCAGGCCGATCACCTGCTGGGCCGCGAGGACAGCCCGTTCTGGGACGACAGCCGCACGCCACAGAAAGAAGACAAGCCGGCGATCCTGGCCCGCAGCCTGGCGGCGGCGATCAGCGCCGGCGACAGCCAACTGGGCGCCGATCACAAGGCCTGGCAATGGGGCGCGCTGCACCATTATGTCTGGAAAAACAGCACCGGCCAGGTCATCCGCGGCCCGCTCCAGGCCGGCGGCGACCACACCACGCTGAACACTTCGGCCTACGCCTGGGGCGGCGCGAACTTCGACACCATCCAGGTTCCGGGGGTGCGGCTGATCGTCGACTTCGGCCAGCCTGAACCGATGACCGGCCAGCAGAGCCCCGGGCAGTCCGGCAACCCGGCCAGCCCGAGCTACGCCAGCGGCATCGATGGCTGGTTGAAGGCCCAGTACGTCAGCTTCCCGATGCAACAGCAGAACTTCGACCGGGCCTACGGCAGCACGCGCCTGACCCTGGTGCCCGGCAAGTAACCCCACCCCTACTGTAGGAGCGAGCTTGCTCGCGATGAATTAGAAGGCGCCGCGGGGCTCGGATTTCCCGCGTTATCGTTCACGTCCTTCGCGAGCAATCTCGCTCCTACAGTTACATGCGTTACCGCTCCTGCATGTAACCGCACCCTTTTCTCACTTACGAGTGCACCATTTACGCGCATTTGTTTTTTTATGCCCGCTTTCGGGCATTATTAGCTGGCTCGTAGCCATATTCCTGCCTTTTAAAACACTTGTTCGTGACTCTGGTTCGGAAATTGCTACCCTTATCGGGTCATACGCGTTCCAGTAACAGTACTCCGTGCGCCACAAGCGCTCATATTGGTTTTTAGGGAATAAATAATGAAAAAAGCATTGCTGACCCTTTCTGCACTGGCTCTCTGCATGGCCGCGGGTGTCGCGACGGCCAAGGAATACAAGGAAGTGCGCTTCGGCGTCGATCCGTCCTACGCTCCGTTCGAATCCAAAGCAGCTGACGGCAGCCTGGTCGGCTTCGACATCGACCTGGGCAACGCCATCTGCGCCGAGCTGAAGGTCAAGTGCAAATGGGTCGAAAGTGACTTCGACGGCATGATCCCAGGCCTCAACGCCAACAAGTTCGACGGTGTGATTTCGTCGATGACCGTGACCGAAGCCCGCGAGAAAGCCATCGATTTCTCCAGCGAGCTGTTCTCCGGCCCAACGTCCCTGGTGTTCAAAAAAGGTGCGAACTACTCCACGCCTGAGTCCCTCAAGGGCAAAACCGTGGGCTACGAGCAAGGCACCATCCAGGAAGCCTACGCCAAGGCCATCCTGGACAAGGCCGGTGTGACCACCAAGGCCTACGCCAACCAGGACCAGGTGTATGCGGACCTGACCTCCGGCCGCCTCGACGCTTCGGTGCAGGATATGCTGCAAGCCGAACTGGGCTTCCTGAAGTCGCCAGCGGGTGCCGGTTACGAAGTCAGCAAGCCGATCAACGATCCGCTGCTGCCGGCCAAGACCGCCGTCGGTATCAAGAAAGGTAACAAAGAGCTGAAAGCCCTGTTGGATAAAGGTATCGAAGCGTTACACAAAGATGGCAAGTACGCGGAAATCCAGAAAAAACACTTTGGCGATCTGAACCTGTACAGCGGGAAGTGATCCCTTGGCGCCCCTTGCCCGAGGGGCGCCTTTTCGATGTCCAAAGGTCTGATTTTTCATGTTCGACAACCTCCTGCAAATCCTCGGTCTTTCGGCCTTCAGCCTGAAAGGCTTTGGCCCGATCCTGCTGGAAGGCACCTGGATGACCGTCCAGCTCTCCATCCTGTCGCTGCTGGTAAGCGTGCTGCTGGGCCTGATCGGCGCCAGTGCCAAATTGTCCAGCATCACCTTGTTGCGCATTCCGGCCCAGCTCTACACCACGCTGATTCGCGGGGTACCCGACCTGGTGCTGATGCTGCTGATTTTCTACAGTCTGCAAACCTGGCTCTCGACCCTGACGGACGCCATGGGCTGGGACTACATTGAAATCGACCCGTTTGCCGCCGGGGTCATCACCCTGGGCTTCATCTACGGCGCCTATTTCACCGAGACCTTTCGCGGCGCGATCCTGGCTGTGCCGCGCGGACAACTCGAAGCCGCCACCGCCTATGGGCTGACCCGCGCCCAGCGTTTCCGCTTCGTGATCTTCCCGCAAATGATGCGCTTCGCCCTGCCAGGGATCGGCAACAACTGGATGGTGATCCTCAAGGCCACCGCGCTGGTCTCGATCATCGGCCTGGCCGACCTGGTCAAGGCTGCCCAGGACGCCGGCAAGAGCACCTATCAACTGTTCTACTTCCTGGTACTCGCCGCCTTGATCTACCTGCTCATTACCAGCGCTTCGAACTACGTCCTGCGCTGGCTGGAACGCCGCTATGCCGCGGGCGCCCGGGAGGCCGTGCGATGATCGAGCTCCTGCAGCAATACTGGCGTCCGTTCCTCTACAGCGACGGCCAGCACATCACCGGCCTGGCCATGACCTTGTGGCTGCTCAGCGCCTCGATCTTCCTCGGTTTCCTGGTGTCGATCCCGCTGTCCATCGCCCGGGTCTCGCCCAAGCGCCGCATCCGTTGGCCGGTGGAACTCTACACCTACCTGTTTCGCGGCACGCCGCTGTATATCCAGCTGCTGATCTGCTACACCGGGATCTACAGCCTCGAAGCCGTACGCGACCAGCCGCTACTGAACTCGTTCTTCCGCGACGCCATGAACTGCACCATCCTGGCCTTCGCCCTGAACACCTGCGCCTACACCACGGAGATCTTTGCCGGGGCGATCCGCAGCATGAACCACGGTGAAGTCGAAGCGGCCAAGGCCTATGGCCTCAGCGGCTGGA
>JACXTT010013440.1_pt1 | contig 10779 bp, 12 predicted proteins | sample 9270951 | NCBI WGS metagenome assembly JACXTT01 (sample SAMN15532306, study PRJNA645909) | rock metagenome | isolation source: weathered quartz diorite | place: Puerto Rico | collected 2017-06-21
GCCAGATGAGGAGCCACACGTTCAGGAACATGATGATGCCGAGCCCGCCCCCGATGGCGATCGACGTCCCCCACGACGTTTCCCAAATCCCGTGGCCGTGGCCGTGCGTGAAATGCGACCACACGATGATGAGCCCGGACAGGACCGTGGCCAAGGCCCCGTACCGGAACCACCAGAGCGCTCGCGGCAATAATTTCTGCACCACGCCGCTCTTGGTGCCCGGATCGGTCTCTTTCATGAACGGCACCTGGACGATGTTGAAGTAGTAGAGGAGCCCGATCCAGGTCACGCCCGAGAAGAAGTGAATCCACCGCATCAACAGGATGACGAACTCGTCAGCTTTGAACTCCATATGCGCTCCTTGTCTGAAGATTCGGTGCGGTTGTCTCGACCGGTTCACTTTCCGGTTGATACGCGCCGATTATTAAGGGAACGTCTCCGCTTGTCAAGGAACGACGGCGTGCTACAGATAGCGGTCCACGAGCGCGCACAGCTCTTTGACTCCCGCCGCGGACTGCGCGAGCGCCGTCTGCTCGTAGGCGGTCAGCGAGAGCTTGACGATCTCCTCCACCCCGCGCCGGCCCAGCTTCACCGGCACGCCCACGAACAGGCCGTCCACACCGTACTCGCCCCGGCACAGCGCGGCGCAGGGCAGGATTTTCTTGCTGTCCAGCATGATCGCGTCCACCATCTCGACGATGGAGGCCGACGGGGCGTAATAGGCGCTGCCCGTTTTCAGGAGCGTCACGATTTCGGCGCCGCCGTCCTGGGTGCGCTTTACCAAGGCGTCGATGCGGTCTTTGCTCAGACATTCGTTCAGGGGCCGCCCCGCGACCGTCGTGTACCGGATCAGCGGCACCATCGAGTCGCCGTGCCCGCCCAGAACCATGGCCTGCACGTTCTCGACCAGCACTTTGAGCTCCGCCGCGATGAAGGCCCGGAACCGGGCCGAATCCAGCACGCCGGCCATCCCCAGCACGCGCTCGCGCGGAAACTTGCTGACTTTGTGGGCAACGTAGGTCATCACGTCGAGCGGGTTGGTGACCACCAGCAGGATCGCATCGGGCGAGTTCGCGGCCGCCTGCGTCACGACGTCCCGGACGATCTTGGCGTTGATCTCCAGCAGCTGCTCGCGGCTCATCCCCGGCTTGCGCGGCACGCCCGAGGTGATCACGATGAGGGACGAGCCCCCCGTCGCTTTGTAATCGGTCGTGCCGACGATATGCCCGCCGGACCCGATCAGCGCGCCGGCCTGCATGAGATCCAACGCCTTGCCCTGCGGAACTCCCTCGACGACGTCGAGCAGCACCACATCGTAGCGGCCGCTTTCCACCAGACGCTGCGCCGTCGTCCCGCCGACGTTGCCGGCCCCGATTACCGTAATCTTTTCACGTCCCACCGTGACTCTCCTTGGGCGTCTCGCCCATGCCCTGTTCGTTGCCCGCTTCATGCGAGGTCCATCCGGCCACTTTGAAATTTTGGGTGCACACGAAATTCTCGCCGAGATAGAAATTCAGCTTGATCTTCTTCCTGCCGTACGTCTTGGCCAGAAACTCCTCCGGATGGTCGAGCAGCTCCTGGAACGTCCCCGCCTCATACTTGCCCAACTCGATGAAGCTGACGATCATCCCGGTCTTGATCTCCTGCAGGACTTTCACCCAGCATTGCGGGTAGACTTCCCAGAACTTGGCTTTGATCTCATCGGGCGTAGGCTCCGGCCGGTCTTCCCCCGGCTTGGCCTCCTTCGCGAATTTCGCCTGCCGCCGCACGTAAGGATAGGCGTGGCCCGTGAACAGCTTGTAGACCCACTTCGGGACTTCCTTCTCGACGCCGTGCGGTTCCATCACGTCGTCAGCGTCTTGTATATCCGGGGCAGCCGTTCCGGCAGGCTCTCGACCCGGTCGATGATCAGGTAACACACGTCCCCGTACATCCGTTCGAGGTAGCCCCGCGCCTCGCGATCCACCGTGATGCAGAAGGGATGCACGCCGCCGGCCCTCGCTTCGCGCAACGCCGCCTTCGTGTCCTCCAGGGCGTGCTCCTCCTGGTAGGCGTCGTCCAGCGGGCGGCCGTCGCTTAACAGCACCATGAGCTTGACCCGCGCGGCGCGCTCCGACAGGCGGCGCAGGGCGTGCCGGATCGCCGCGCCGTCGCGGTTCTGCACTAGCGGGCGGACGGCATCGATGCGCCGCAATACCTGATGGCCGTACCGCTCGTCGAAGTCCTTCAGCACGAGGATCTGGACGTCGTTGCGCGACTGGCCGGAGTAGCCGTAGACCGCGTACTGGTCGCCGATCGCCTCCAGCGCTTCGCAGAGCAGCACCAGCCCTTCCTTCTCGACGTCGATGATGCGCGCGCCGCCCGGTCCGATCTGCTGCCCCGTCGAGCCGCTCAGGTCCACGAGAAACACCGCGGCCACGTCCCGCTCCTTGCGGTCCCGGCGGATGTACACGAACTCCGACGGGCCGGCGCGCGCCCGCCGCTCGACCAGCGATTCCACGGCGGCCTCGATGTCCACCTCGTCGCCGTCGGCCTGGCGGCGCACCCGACGGAGCGCCGGAGGGCGGATGCCTTCGAAGTAGCGGCGGATCAGGCTTACCACCCCGCCGTGGCGGCTGCGTGTCCGTTCGAGAAACCCGTCCGCGTCTTCCGGCGCAGTCCGTTCGACGACCCGGCACCAGCGCGTGCGATAGTCCTGGATCCGGCCGTCCCATTCGTCGTAGAGAAACGTCTTTGCCCCGGGAATCGCCGGCGGCACGCGGCCTGCGCTCTCGTCCGGCACCACGGTCACGTCCTCCGCCAGCACGGACGATCCGCTCCGCCCTTCCGGTAACGCGGGAACCGCCGCGGCGTCGCGCAGCACGCGCGGCCCTTTTTCCGAGCGCGATCCTCCCGCCACCGTCGGCTCGCCCTGCAGGCCGTCCTGCTCCCGCACACCCGCTTCCGCCCGGTCGGCGGCCGCGCCACTCTCCTGCTCCCGCACGCGCTCCGCGTCCATGGCGCCGCGATGGGCCGGCGTCGTCAGGGGCCGATAGGCTCCGCCCTGCTCTTCCCCGGCGCGAGGCTCCACGGCCTGGTCGACGTCTTCCTGCGTTCCCCCGGAAGCCGCCGGCATCTCCTCTGCCGTGAGCTCCTCGATCAACACGTAGGCGCGGTGGACCGTGCGGATGACGTCCTCGGCGGTCGCCTGCGGCTGGGCGACCGCGTGCAGGAGCGTCCAGGCGCGGCCGACCACGTCCTCCAGCGCCACCGGCACCCGGATCTCTTCCGAGTCCCCGACCGACATCTGCAGCAACAGCTCGACGACCATCTCGCGGATCGACATGCCGTGGGTCAGCGATCGTCCGGCGACTTCTTCCCGCGCCATGGCTTCCATGTCACGCCGCAAACCCGGATATTCCGCCTTGAGGCAGGCTTCGACGCGCGCGTCCTCGGCCATGACCCAGAGATCGCGGATCAACAACGGATTCGGATAGAGCCGGAAAAACTCGTCGAGGGAAGCGGGCGGCGAAGCCGCGGCGCGCCCGTAGCGGAGCGAGGCCTGCGAAGCCAGGTCGGCCAGGCGCTCCATCGGGAGCGCATACGTCCCGTACTCCAGGTGGCCGGCCTCATGGGCGGTCAGCACCTTGTAGCAACGGAGGTTGTCTTCCTTCGACGGGTAGCGGCGCATCCGCGCCGGCAGGAAGATCGTCGTGCCGTCGGCAGACGTCCGGGCCGGAGGAACCATCCTTGCACCACCGCTTTCATCAAGCGGACGGATCGTCACTGGTTGGCCGCTCAGCCCTTCCGCGAACAGTTTGAGCATGCGGGCGACGCTCCTCAGAGCCACGCCGCTTGCCGCCTCTTCGAGCGCCTCCAGCGCCTTCCGGGTCTCGATCGCAAAGTAGGCGCGCGCCGCCTCGGGATTGAAGCCCAGAATCTCCATACCACCGCGGTACCATTTCTCAAATCTATCCGCGAGCGCCGGCGCATCGGGATCCGCCAGTTCGATCACGTCGGGAGCGCGCCGCAGGTACGCCAGGGCCGTCGCCGCGTCTTGCTCCGCCACCAGCGCGCCGTACTGGAGCACCCGCTCCTGCCAGGCCGCATCCCGGACCTGCCGCAGCAGACCGGGAGCCTCTCCGAGAAACTCGATGGCCAGCCCGGGGGAGCGGTCCGCCAGCTGACTGCTCAGCGCGAGCACCAACCTGCGTACCGCCGGCGAGGCGAGGCTTTCCAACAGAGCCGGGCTCGTCCGGAAGAAGGTCAGCGCCGCCATGTAGTCGGGCTTGCCCAGGCTGTTGGGCATCACCAGCTTGGCACTGACGCCGGCCCAGGCCTTGAGATCTTCGCCGGACAGTACGCGCAGGATGTCCGGTCCCCGACGGAAATATTCGATCCCCAGCACGCCGTCCCATTTGGTGAGGTCGGCGCCGGTCTGCGCCCAGGCCGGCAAGGCACCGGCTCCCGCCGCCGCGATGACCCCTCCGGCCCGCAACAATCCCTCGTAGGCCATGGGCGCGTCCTGCTCCGCCAGCTCCAGCGCCACCGTCAACGCCGCCCGGCGGGACGGCACAGGCAGTTCGCGCAGCACGGCGGGACTCTCTCGGCACACCTTCAACGCGATGGCCCCGGATCGTTCGCTGAGCGTCACGATCAGGTCGATCCAGGAAATAAGTTCTTCAGGAGACAGCATGTCCAGAATTTCCGAGAGGGCGTCAACGGCGGCGGAGGCCGCTTTGGGGGAGTTCTCCCGCAATTCGGTGAGCAGTTCGAGGACGGCCGGCCCCCGGCCCGAACCGGCCAGTCGCTCGGCGAGGCTCGCGGCGGCCGCGCGATCCAGCTCTTCGGCCAGACAGGCGGTCAGTCTCTTGGTGAGGTCGTCGTGCGTCATAAGTGGGTACAGGAGGCGCGATTATAGCACAGGGATTCCGCGGATAGAATTGACTCAACCGGCTTTCACGCTTAGAATGCGCCATGTCCGAGCCCAGCCAGAAAAGCCTCGAGAAGATGCGGAAGTTCGTGAAGGGATTTGCGGAGAAGTCCGGCACGACCATGCACCCCAATCCGGCCGTGACGGAATCGGTGGTCAAGGGACTGGCCGCCCACGTGGACGAGTTCGGCCGGCCGCTCTGCCCCTGCAATTTCTACCTAGACAAGCAGGCCGAAGTGAAGCTGCGCCGCTGGATCTGCGCCTGTGATGAGATGCAGATCTACAAGTACTGCCACTGCCTGCTGTTCGTGCGCGAGGACGGCCTTCCGATCACCGAGTACCTGCCGGAAGACCATGAAGGACGGAAATGCTACGGCTTGGTGACCGACCCGACGCCCGCGAAGGGACGCGCGTTACGGCATCAGGCTCCGGGCGCTAAGGATTAGAGGGGTCGAAATCGTCCTGTTCCGGCCCCTTGGGCATTGCATCGAGCAGATGATCGCGCTCCTTCAATTCTGGATCGTCGCGGAAATCATCTATCTCTTTAGGCGTCAGCGGCTTCATGATCGGCCCGACCGGCTTCAGCTTCCGGAAAGTCTGCCGCTTCGCTGTTTCCGGATCGAACGTCTCCGAAGCTTCTTCTGCGGGAGCGTCGGTTTTATTGGTCTTCTTGTCCTGCTTGTCGGCATCCATTCGCGCCACCTTCAAAAGACGGCCGTCACGATCTCCCGCAGGCTACGCTGCATGTCGGCGTCGTCCGTGATCGGCCGGATGATCGCCGCCTCGCACGCGACATGCGGGCTGACGCCCCGCCTCACCAGCTCGGCCGCGTAGATCAGCAGGCGCGTGCTGACGCCTTCCTCCAAGCCATGGTTCTTGAGATTGCGGACCTTCTCGCCCACCGTGACGAGCCCCACCGCGATTTCCTTGTCCACTCCGGCCTCGCGCTCGATGATGCGGGCTTCCAGGTCGCGCGGGGGATAGGTGAACTCGATCGCCATGAACCGCTGCTTGGTGCTCTGCTTCAGGTCCTTGAGCACGCTTTGATAGCCGGGGTTGTACGAGATGACGAGCAGGAAGTCGTCCACCGCCTCGATCATCTGTCCCTTCTTCTCGATCGGCAGGAGGCGGCGGTCGTCGCTGAGCGGATGGATGATGACGGTCGTGTCCTTGCGGGCCTCGACGATCTCGTCCAGGTACACGATCGCGCCGTGCTTCACTCCCAGCGTCAGCGGGCCGTCTACCCACACGGTTTCGTCGCCTTTGAGCAGAAAGCGCCCGACCAGATCGGACGCGGTGAGATCCTCGTGGCAGGCGACGGTGATCAGGGGCCGGCCGAGCTTGTGCGCCATGTGCTGGACAAACCGGGTCTTGCCGCAGCCGGTCGGCCCTTTCAGCATCACGGGCATCTTCGACGCGGCGGCCGCCTTGAACAGGCCGATCTCGCCGTTCACCTCGGCGTAGAACGGCTCCGCTTTGATCCGGAATTGCTCGACGCCCTGTTCGATGCCTTTGGCCACCGGCGTTCCTCCCAAAGTCCGAGTCCTGGGCTATAATATAGAGGATATGCGACCGTTCCTACAACTCCAACGTCTTGCGCGGCTCCGGAGTCGCTCCGCCGGTCTCGCCTGGGCCCTGCTCCTGCTGTCCGGCTGCATGACGTCGGAGTTGGTGAGCAAGGACATGGAATCCCAGGTCGCCCGGGACATTCCGTTCGAATCGCTCAAGGCGGAGCCGGACAGGTTCACGGGGCGCGTGGTCGTCCTGGGAGGCAAAGTGCTCGCCGCCAAGCGGCTCAAAGAAGGCACGCAGATCGAAGTCCTCCAGTTGCCGCTCGACGGCGCGGACGCGCCGATCATGAACCTCCCGCAATCCAAAGGCCGGTTCCTGGCCAATCACGAAGCATTTCCCGACCCGGCCACGCTGCCGGCCGGCACGGCCGTGTCCATGATCGCGGAAGTCACGGGACACAAGACCCAGCCGCTCGACGAAGTGGACTACACCTATCCGACGCTCACGATCCGCACCCTCAAGATCTGGCCCCAGCAGCGCTACATGCCCTGGCCTGGTCCCTACTACCCGTACATGTACCGCTATCCCTATCACCCCTTCTATCCCTATTGGTTTGACCCCTGGTACTAGCCCGGGCTGACGATATACGACTCGGCCAGCCTGATCGGATGATAGGCGAGCTTGGCGCGGCGGAGGCCTTCGAGGCCTGAATCGTCCATCGTGTTGATGAACTCGTACGATTCCAACTCTCGGCAGAACTCGCGGAAGATGTACGCCCCCAGCCCTTTGATCCGACGGCCGGCGATTTCGAACAGGACGCAAAACGTTTGCGCATTCAGCGGATAACCGAACGTGTAAGCGGCCACCCGCCCTTCCACTTCGACAACGCGCCCTTTTAAGCCAAGCTCGGCGGCATGACGGATGCCCTGACGATGGGCCGACTCCGCATCGGCGGCCAGATGCCGGGCCAGATCGGACGCGTCATCACGCCGCACCCCCTCCCGCCACTGCCGGTACAAAGCTACGCACGCGTCGATGTCCTCCGGGCGAAACGCGCGCGACATCGGACGAGATTGTTTCACACAATGGTTGTAGTCCACGCGCCGACTTTTATAGCGGTCTCCGCGCAACCCGACGAGATCGTCCCGCCGGTACAGATAGTCCGGTCCCTTGGGCGTCACGCGATACCCCAGGTCGCGGCAACAGACCGCCAGGCTCTCGGGCACGTTCTCGATGCGGGCCAGGCCCTGTGTCTTGTTCCGTTCGGACAGAAAGGCGAACGCTCTCGTCATCGCCGGCCCGCAGGGGTCAGGCCCGACCGGCGGAAGCGCAAGGAAACTGCCCTCCTTGTTATGGGCCACGAGACAGACGTGGCCCCCCAGCTCCGTCCATTCGTAGGTGAAGAGGTCGCGCCAGATAAAATGATACGGAAAGGAATACGCAGCAAGTTGGTCCCCGGGCACGGGATGGGCGGCAAGACGGGCCTCGAGCCACGAGCGTTCTGCCAGCGTGAGCGGACGGAGAGTCGGCGCCGGCACTGGTGCTACGGCGCCGGTGGGCGGGTGGATGAGCGGAGCGTGCGGGTGAGACGGTCGAGGCGTCTCAGAACAATCACGTCATCTTGGAACAAACCTATTAACTGCTGGTTAGATGAAAATACTTTAACTGAATCTTGAGATTCAAGAAAGGCGGCGGTCCGTTCGACATAGGCCCGCGATTCGGGACTGTCCAGGTTGTCCCGGATGAAGGGGCATTTGCTGTCCCACCCCATGACGACTGCGGAATGAGCGCGGTCCCACATGACGGCGACCGGGTAGAGGCGGCAATCCAGAGGGCGATCCTCGTAGATCCCGCAGTGGCCGGTCTGCGGATCGAACGCGGGGCACCGATAGCCTTCCCCCTGCGGCACGACGGCAACCTTCGAGCCCGCGTGATCCGGAAAGGCGTCAGGGCGGATCCCACGCGCGATGGCCGCCCGGATCTCCTCCCGCGTGAAGTAGGGACGCAGCGCACTGTCCCGCTCGGGAAAGCGGCAGCAGACGTCGCAGGCGAAGCAGACCCGGCTCGGCACGATCTGCTCGACGATCACCGGTAATTCACGGGGCTTCGGCGTTTCCATAGGCGGAATCATTGTACATGACGGCCGATCGGGCATCCAACGTCCACTTGTTCCTGCGAGTCCCCCATGGTAGGATAAGGCATCCCTGAGGACGACAGAGTGGCTTCATCACAGAATCCCGTGAGTTCTCTCGCGCGCCGGGTCCAGGACGCGCTCAACGGCATCCGGCCGGCCCTGCAGATGGACGGCGGCGATTGCGAGTTGGTCGAAGTCTCCGACGACGGCACGGCGAAAGTCCTTCTCAAGGGCGCGTGCACGGGCTGTCCGGCCTCCAGCATGACCGTCACGATGGGCATCGAGCGCCGGCTCAAGGCGAGCGTGCCCGAGATCACGCGGGTCATAGCGGTATAACCTGGCATAACAGGGGCGATGGATCGCACAACCGCACTGGCCGGCCACCCGCCGACTGAAGTATTCCCCGAGACCCACCGCGAGCACAGCCGCCGAATCCGGTCGCGCCTCGTTGAGGCGGGCCTGCACGACGGAAACACCTGGCGCGTCTCCCCGACTCCGTTTCTCCTGACGCCCGCCGACTTCGCCGCCATCGACTTGCTGGGTCTTCATCTCCTCCGTTTCATCCAGGCCCTGAATCGTCTCTACTACGACAGCGTCCGCGGCGCGCAACCGCGCTGGGTGGCCGAGTACCTGGATCAAGGCAAGCCGTCCGACCTGATCGACCATGCGCGCATGAACCGGTTCAAAGCCGCGCTGCCGGGCGTGATCCGCCCCGACCTGATCCTCACCGAAGACGGCTTCATGATCAGCGAACTGGACTCCGTGCCCGGTGGCATCGGGCTCACCGGGTGCATGGCCCAGTCCTATGCCGACCTCGGCTGGCCGATCATCGGCGGACGCAACGGCATGGTCGAGGGATTCGGGCGGATGATCCGCAGTCTTCAGGTTGATCGTCCAACATCCCTTGCTATCGTCGTGTCCGAGGAATCCAACGACTATCGCCCCGAGATGCGCTGGCTCGCAACGCGCCTGCGCGAGATCGGCCTGGCAGCGGAGACTGTCTTGCCTGCGGACGTGACGTTTACGGAAGAGGGTCTCTTCCTGCGCGAGACCGAGGCCGTCACCGCGCTCTACCGATTCTTCGAATTGTTCGACCTGAAAAACATCCCCAAGGCCGAGTTGCTGCTTTACGCGGTCAAGAAGGGACGCGTGGCCATGACCCCGCCTGCCAAGCCATGGCTCGAAGAGAAGATGGCCTTCGCGCTCCTGCACCACCCCGCGCTCGAACCCTTCTGGAGCAAGGAACTGGGGCAGGACACGTTCGCTCTCCTCAGCCGGTGGATGCCCAAGACCTGGATTCTCGACCCCCGTCCGGTTCCGCCGCACGCCGTCATTCCCGGCCTCACCGCGGAGGGGCGCGGCGTCTCCGATTGGAAGACCCTCGCGGGACTCGGCCAGAAGGGACGCCGGTTCGTGCTCAAGCCCTCGGGCTTCTCGGAACTGGCGTGGGGATCGCGCGGTGTCTCGGTGGGCCACGATCTGCCGCAGAAGGAATGGGCCGACGCCATCGATACAGGACTGGCGTCGTTCCCGAAAGTGCCGTACATCCTCCAGGAGTTCCGCAAGGGAAGACGCGTGGCCTCGAGTTATCACGATCCGGCCACGGACGAGATCGTCTCCATGCCGGGCCGGGTCCGTCTCTCCCCCTATTACTTCGCCGCCGGCGAAACGGTGGAATTGGCCGGCATCCTGGCGACGGTCTGCCCCCTGGACAAGAAACTGATCCATGGGATGACCGACGCGGTCATGGCACCATGCGCCCTACTCCCTTCCGCTACGATGGCAATTACCGTATGACGCTCTTTCACGTGCGCTGGTGCCCGGAATGTCAGGTCGTGAAGCAGAAGCTGGACGAGCTGGGCGTCCCGTATGAAGACGTCATCGTGCCGGACATGCGCCCGCACCGGACGCAGGTCTATGAGGTCTCGGGCCAGTACTACGTCCCCGTGCTCAAGGACGGCGACAAGGTGCTGAGCGAGACGCGCGACATCCTGTCCCATTTGGAAACCACGTACGGTTCGAAGGCCGCGCGATCATAAACCGACCTGAGAGGTAGGCTCTTTATGGAGACCTGGCGGCAGGCCCTGGCGAACAGCATCACGAAGCCCGAGGAACTGGCGAAGCACCTGGACGTGGACCCGTCCGCCATCACCGACGTGACGGCGGAGTACCCGATGCGTATCACGCCAATGTGGATGAAGCTCATCAAGGAGAAGGGCGA
>JACXTT010013441.1_pt1 | contig 10779 bp, 8 predicted proteins | sample 9270951 | NCBI WGS metagenome assembly JACXTT01 (sample SAMN15532306, study PRJNA645909) | rock metagenome | isolation source: weathered quartz diorite | place: Puerto Rico | collected 2017-06-21
GTCGCCGGACGGCAGTTGGCTCGTGTTCGCGTCGTCGCGAAAGCTCGACGGCAGCGACGCGGGCAACACGGGGGGGTTCTTCAACGTGTGGGTGGTCAAGCCGGACGGAACGGGGCTCAAGCCCGTCACCAAGGGGACGGCGACGAGCAGCTTCGCGGCCTCTTGGTCACCGGACGGCGCGCAGATCGTGTTTGCGTCTTCGCGCAAGCTCGACGGGAGCGACGCCTCCAACCCGACCGGCACGGGCAACGTGTGGACCGTGAAAGCCGACGGCACCGGCCTCGGGCACCTCACCGCGCTCACGGCGGCGTTCGCGTACAACGACGGACCGCAATGGTCGCCGGATGGCAGCAAGATCGCATTTCACTCGAACCGCAAGCTCGACGGCAGCGACGCGACCAACGCCAATCCGAACACGAGCAACATCTGGATCATGGGCGCGGACGGTGGTGGAGTGAAGCCGCTCACCAAGGCGACCGTCGCGGCGGCGGGCAGCTCGACCGCGCGCTGGTCGGCGGACGGCGGCGAGATAGCCTTCCACTCGCAGCTGAAGCTCGACGGCAGCGACGCGAGCAACCTCAACGCTGCGCTCAACGTCTGGCTCGCGCGGCCGGACGGCACGGCGCTCGTGCCGGTGACCACGACGACGGCGGCGGGCGTGGCCAACCTCGAGCCGCAAATGTAGCGCGCAGGATCAACGGCTGGCGTCGTAGTCGAGCGCTTCGCCGAGGTGGTCGTCGGCCGATAGCCATTGGCCGTCCGGGCCGGGCGCGTCGTACACGCCCTGGCTGGTCAACGCCCCGGTGGGCGCGTGCGCGAACCGCGCGTAGGCGCGCCGCTTGTCGTCGGGAGTGAACCACACGCCGTCGGGTCCCGCGCCGTCGAACACGCCCAGCACGTCGGCGAGCCCGGCGCCGTCGCGCGAGCAACGATTGAGCGCGTGAATCGCGTCGTCCGCGGTGAGCCATTTGCCGTCGGGCCCGGGGAGGTTGGTGGCCCAGGAGGCAATTTCACCGAACGAGTCGAGCGTGACGTCCCAGGTCTGATCGACCACGTCATCGGCGGTGCGCCAGCTCGCGTCCGGGCCCGGATCGGCGTATTCGAGCAGCTTCGCGCCGGCCGCGCCCCACGCGTAGCGCTCGTAGCCTTGCAGCACGTCGTCGGCCGTGAAGGGCTTGCCGTCCGGGCCGGGGTCGAGGTAACGCAACTCCTGCGGGCGGCGCCCGTCGGCCTCCAGCAGCCAATCGTCGACGGCGAGGATCACGTCGTCGTCATCGAACCAAACCCCGTTCGGTCCGGGCGCGCTGTAGCCGACCTGCCGGTAGTGCCCCGCCACGCTAATGCGGTCGACGTAGGTCTGGACGACGTCGTCGGCGGTGAGCCAGATGCCGTCCGCGCCCGGCGCCGTGTAACTCACCAGCCGCGTGGTGTCCTCGGAGTAGCTGAAGTCGTTGTGGATGACGGGATGGTCGTCGGCGGTGTGGGGCACGCCGTCGAGCCCCCAGCTCCAGTGTACGAGGCGCGCGAGGCGCCCGTCGGGCAGCTCGGTCGTCGTGTCGTACCAGCCGATGACGGGGGTCGGAAGCACGTCACCCCCGACGTACGGCGTCCCGCTCGTCAGCGTGTTGTAGACGGTCGTGAAGCGCGTCGTGACGTCGTCGATCGGGACGCCGTTCCATGCGCGCAACGCTTGGGTCGCGATGCGATAGTTGCTGTCGCGCGCGGGTAGAGGGCTCAAGCAGGCGGACGTGCCGAGCGGCGACCTCGGCGCGAGCGTGATGGTGCGCGCGGTCGGGTCGTAGCTCACCGTGGCGGCCAGCGGCTCGCCGCTCGATCCGGGGCCGTGGAGCGTGACGGTGCCGGCGTTGACCGACGCGGGATCGGCCTCACCGTTCAAGAGCAGCACGATCTTGGTGAGCGGCGCGACGTGCAGCGCGCCGTCGGCGGGCGTCACTTGAATGATCCGCACGCGCTCGGGCCGCGCGGGCGGCCTGGCGCCGGCCACGCCTGGCAGCGGCGCCGGCTCGGTGGTGACGACCTCGGCGCTGCACGCGCACAGCGCCGCCAAGAGGACACACGCGGATCTCGTCATGACGGACCTCCATTCGGTCGTGCGCCACCGAGATGCCGCGCCATCAGCTCGCCGCGGCTGTGGACGCCGAACGCCAGAAATAGCCGCTTGGCATACTGATTCACGGTATGCCGCGTGATGTGCAACCGCTCGGTGATGCCCTTGTCCGACAGGCCGGCGAGCATCGCGTCGAGCACGTCACGCTCGCGCGGCGCGAGGCGGCGCGCCGGCCGCGGCGGCCCCACGAGTCGGTGCACCACGTCGCCCAGGCCGAGCTCGACGCACTCGAGCAACAGCTTGTCGTCATCGCTGAACGGGCGCTCGCCGTGCGCGCGAAACAACCCAAAGCCGAAGTGAACGCGCGGATCGTCGAAGCGGCTCACCGAGATGATCGCATCGCCCAGGCCGCTCGGGCGAACGTAGTCGACGTAGTATTCGGTCTCGCGCCACGGAGCGCGGCGCAGATCCTTCGCGGCCATGCTCGCGACGACGCGGCACGCGCCGTTCATCGCCTCGAGCTGCTCGTCCACCAGCGGGTGGACGTTGCGGCCACGTTGCATCAGCGCCTCGAACGCTGGCCGCGTGACGCCGTCGAAGTTGTGCCGCGTCACGCGGGTGACGACGTCGCGCCGCGGGCCCTGGTTCTCGCCACGTACCGCGAGCCCGGCGCTCGCGCGAAGCATGGCCGCGACGCGATCGAGCACGTGTTGGTGGCACGCCTCCGGGCTCGCGGTCAGCTCGCGCGCTTCCCCTTTCAACTCCCACAGCGCCCGTACCTGCGCCGAGTCGAGCATCCCCAAAAGGTAGCGGCTCCGGCCGATACCGCCCAGGTCATTTCGTTCCCTCATTTGAGGGGTACCCGCGCCCAAGGCGTGGCTCAACGGCTCGCGTCGTAGTCGAGCGCTTCGCCGAGGTGGTCGTCGCCCGAGAGCCAGAGGCCGTCCGGTCCGGGCGCGTCGTAAATGCTCGCGCTGGTCAGCGCACCCGAGGGCGCTTTCTCGAACCGTACGTAGAGCCGCCGCAGGTCGTCGGCAGTGAACCACACGCCGTCGGGTCCCGCGCCTTCGAACACGCCCAGCACGTCGGGGAGCCCGGCGCCGTCGCGCCAGCAACGGTTGACACCGCAAATCGTGTCGTCGGCGGTGAGCAATTGGCCGTCGGGCCCAGGGAGCATGGCGGCCCTGGACGCGATCTCGCCAAGGGAGCCGAGCGTGAGATCCCACGCCTGATAGACGACGTCGTCGGCGGTGTGCCAGGTCGCGTCCGGGCCGGGATCGAAGGATTCGAGGATCGTCGCGGTGTCGCCGCTCCACGCATAGCGGTCGTAGCCTCGCAGAACGTCGTCGGCCGTAAATGGCACGCCGTCCGGGCCGGCGGCCGAGTAATGCGCCTCCGCCGGTCGACGCCCGTCGGCCTCGAGGAGCCAATCGTTGACGTCGAAGGTCGTGTCGTCCTGGTCGAACCAAACGCCGTTCGGGCCGGGGGCGACATAGCCGACCTGCCGAAAATGCCCTGCCACGCTGCTGCGGTCGAGGTAGCTCTCGACGGCGTCGTCCGCGGTGAGCCACATCCCGTCCGGGCCCGGCTTGCCGTAGCGCACGATCCGCGTGGTGGCGCCGGCATAGCTGTAGTCGTCGTGGAAGACGGGATGGTCGTCGGCGTTGTGTGGGACTGCGTCGATCCCCCAGCTCCAGTGGACGACGCGCGCGAGGCGCCCGTCGGCGAGCTCGGTCGCCGTGTCGTACCAGCCGCCGACGGGGCTCGGGAGCACCACGCCGCCGACGTGCGGCGTCTGACTCGTCAGCGTGTCGTAGACGGTCGTGAAGCGCGTCGTCACGTCGTCGATCGGGGCGCCGTTCCAGGCACGCAGCGCTTGGGTCGCCACGCGATACATGCCGTCCCGCGGGGGCAGGGGGCTCAGGCACCCGGACGCGCCGAGGGGCGCTTTCGGCGCGAGGGTGATGGTGCGCGCGACCGGGTCGTAGCTCACCGTGGCGGGCAGCGGCGCGCCGTTCGACCCAGGGCCGGAGAGCGTGACGCTGGTGGCGTTGACCGACGCAGGATCGGCCTCACCGTTCAAAAGCAGCACCACCGTGGTGAGGGGCGCGACGTGCAGCGCGCCGTCGGCGGGCGTCACTTGAATGATCCGCACGCGCTCGGGCCGCGCGGACGGCCTGGCGCCGGCCACACCCGGTGGCGGAGCCGGCTCGGTGGTGACGACCTCGGCGCTGCACGCGCAGAGCGCTGCGAGCAAGAACCATCTCGGCGACGGACACCATTCCGCACTCGCCGGCGGTCGCGCGGAGTCGAGCATCATCTCAGGCTACGGCGCGCCGCGCGCGCGGCACATCCCTGAGCTGAGGGATAATCCAATCAGCGCTCCGGCCGAGTGGGTTTCATCGGGGATCTCCGCGCCGGCGCGCGGCGTGGATGTGCAGCGCGATAAGCTCGCTGCGGCTGTGAACGTCAAATGCCACATAGAGCCGTTTGGCATACTGATTCACCGTGTGCCGCGTGATGTGCAGTCGCTCGGTGATGTCCTTGTCCGACAGGCCGGCGAGCATCGCGTCGAGCACGTCGCGCTCGCGCGTCGTGAGGCGGCGCGCGGGCCGGGGCGGCCCGTCGGGCCGATGCACGAAGTCGGAAAGGCCCAGCTCGAGGCACTCGATGAAGAGCTTGTCGTCGGCCGTGAACGGCCGGGCACCGCGCTTGCGAAATAATCCGTAGCCGAAGGTGGTACGGAGATCGTCGAATCGGGTCGCCGAAATGAGCGCGTCGCCGAGGCCGCTCGGGCGCACGTAGTCGACGTAGTATTCGGTCTCGCGCCACGCGCCGCGACGCAAGTCCGCGCCGATCGAGCTCACGACGAAGCGGCGCGCGCCGTCGGTGTGCGCGAGCTGCTCGCGGACGAGGGGGTTAAAGTCGACGCCTCGTTGCAGCAATACCGCGAAGGCCGGCCGCGTGACGCCGTCGAAGTTGTAAAGAGTCGCCGCGACGATCCTATGGCATGAGCTCTCTCTCTCGCTTCGCACTAGGTAGCCCGCGCTCGCGCGGAACAGCTCGACCACGCGGTCGAGGACGTATTGCCGGCACGCCTCCCGAGTCGCCGCCAGCTCCCTCGCCTCCCCTTTCAACTCGAACAGCGCCCGCAGCTGCGCAGAGCTGAGCATTCACGGACGGGTAACGCATCGACGCCACTACCGCCCATGGTCATTTTCGTACTTGCGCCGCTCAACGGCTCGCGTCGTAGTCGAAAACGTCGCCGAGGTGGTCGTCGCCAGAGAGCCATTGGCCGTCCGGGCCGGGCGCGTCGTACACGCTTACGCCCGCCAGCGCCCCCGACGGCGCGTACTGGTAGCGGGAATAGAGCCGCAGGTGATCGTCCGCAGTGAACCACGCGCCGTCCGGACCGGGACCGTCGAATTGCGTGCCCATGTCGACATTCGCGCTGGGCGTGCAGCGATACACCAGCGTCGTCGTGTCGTCGGGCGTGAGCCACTTGCCGTCGGGTCCGGACGCCTTGGTGGCCCACGACGCGACGTTGCCCGACGAATCGAGCGTCACGTCCCACACCTGATTGAGCACGTCGTCGGCGGTGTGCCATGCTTTGTCGGCGCCGGGATCGTGATACTCGAGGACGTGCGCGGTCGTGTCGCTCCACACATAACGGCGATCCGTCCAGAGCACGTCGTCGGCGGTGAAGGGCACGCCGTCCGCGCCCGCCCCGAAGAAACCCAGCTCCGTCGGCCGGACCCCGTTTGGCTCCAATAGCCAGTCATTGATGATGAAGCATTGATCGTCCTGGTCCAACCATACGCCGTTCGGTCCAGGACCCTTGAAGCCCACTTCGTGGTAGTGCCCGTCCGAGCTACTTCGCTCGTAGTACGTGCCAATCACGTCGTCGTTGGTGAGCCAGATCTTGTCCGGGCCGGTGTCGATGTAGTGAACGTAGCGCGTCACCGCGCCCGCATAGCTGTAGTCGTCGTGGTCGAGGATCCGGTCGTCGGCGGTGTGCGGCGCGCCGTCGAGACCCCAGCCCCAGTGGGTGATCCGCTCGATGCGCCCGTCGGGCAGCTGCGTCGACGTGTTGTACCAGCCGTAGTTGGGGCTCGTCAGCACGACGCCGCCGACGTAAGTCGTCTCGCTGATCCACGGGTTGTAGACGGTCGTGAAGCTCGTCGTCACGTCGTCGATGGGCGCGCCGTTCCAGGCGCGCAGCGATTGGGTCGCGATGCGATGGACTCCGCCGCGGTTGGGGGTGGGTCTGGCGCACGATGAATTGCCGAGCGGCGCTTTGGGCGTGAGCGTGATGGTCCGCGCGGTCGGACTGTAGCTCACCGTGGCGGCGAGCGGTTCGCCGCTCGATCCGGGGCCGTAGAGCTTGACGGTGCTGGCGCTGACCGACGCCGGATCGGCCTGGCCGTTCAGGAGCAGCACGATGTTCGCGAGCGGCGCGACGTGCAACGCGCCGTCGGCGGGCGTCACTTGAATGATCCGCACCCGCTCGGGCCGCGCGGACGGCCTGGCGCCGGCGGCGCCCGGTGGCGGAGTCGGCTCGGTGGTGACGACCTCGGCGCTGCAGGCGGCCAGCGCCGCGAGCAGAAACCATTTCGGTGGCGCGCACCATCCCCTGCGGGTCGGCGGCTGCACGGAGTCCAGCATTCTCTCAGGCTACGGCACGCCCGCGGAGCCGGCACATCCCTCAAACCAGGGATGAATCGGATCGATGCGTCGCGCGACGCGGAGCTTGGGTCTGCGCGCGAGCTTCGTTTCGAGCGGGCTCACCACGCGAGCTTGCCCTTCACGTGCGCGCGACGCGCAGGTGCAGCGCGATGAGCTCACCGCGGCTGTGGACGTCGAACGTCAGAAACAAGCGCTTGGCATACTGATTCACCGTGTGCCGAGTGATGCCGAGCCGCGCGCTGATCTCCTTGTCCGACAGGCCGGCGAGCATGGCGTCGAGCACGTCGCGCTCGCGCGGGGTCAGGGGATGCGCGGGCCGCGGCGGCTCGTCGGGTCGGTGCGCCAAGTCGCCGAGGCCCAGCTCGATGCACTCCAGCAGGAGCTTGTCGTCGTCGGTAAAGGGGCGGGCGCCGTGCTCCCGAAACAATGCAAACCCGAAGTGGACGGCCGGATCGTCGTAGCGGTTCACCGAGATGATCGCGTCGCCGAGGCCGCTCGGTCGCACGTAGTCCACGTAGTATTCGGTCTCGCGCCACGGCCCGCGCCGCAGATCCTTCGCGGCCAAGGTCTCCACGACGCCGCGCGCGCCGACCATCCGCCCGAGCTGCTCGTCGACGAGGGCGTGGACGTTGCCGCCGCGCTGCATCAACACCTCGAAGGCGGGCCGCGTGACGCCGTCGAAGTTGTGCAGCACCACCCGCGTGACGATGTCCCGCCGATAGGCCGCGTTGACGCCCCGCACCACGAATCCGGCGCTCCCGTGGAGCAGTTCGGCCACGCGGTCGAGCACGTGCTTCCGGCACGCGTCCGGGTCGGCCATCAGCTCGCGCGCCTCGCCCTTCAAGTTCGACAGCGCCCGCACCTGTGCCGAGCAGAGCATTGGGGAAGAATAAAGCAGCCGCGAGGGGGAGTCATGGCGATTTTCGTGCTCGCCGGACCGACGCGTCATGGCGACGCGCGAAGCGCCGCGGCGGCTTCCTCGCTGCGCGCCAGCGCATAGACCTTGCCTTGAAAAACGACGACGGTGGCGCACGGCGCGTACCACCACTCGCTCCGCTCGTCTGCGAACAGCCGCCGGAGGCCGAGCGCCGCGGCGGCGGTGTGCGCGACGGCGACCGGGGGCCAGAGCGGCGTCCCTTGCGGCGCGTGGCTCGCGTACGTGAACGCGGCCATCACCAGACGGGTGACGAGCTCCGCGCCGTCGGCGCCGAACGGCACCACGAAGGTAGCGCCGGTCGGATCGTGGTACCAGGCGCCGCCGCGCACGTCGAGGAGGTACACGTCGTCTTGCAGTCCATATGCGACGGGCACGAGCGGGCCCGGCGGATCGTCGTCGGATTGCCGCCAGCGGTGGTCGGGCTCGACGGTCGCCCATGCGCCGATACAGGTGTACACGCGGTCTTCGCGCCACTCCGCGTCGGCGCTGACCGGGATGCACAGCCCGCCGAAGGATTCTTCGAAGGCGAGCAGCGCGTCGCTCAGCGGATATCCGAGCTTGGTGAGGCGCTCCGTGAGCCGCGCGCGCGGCGCGATCTTGTCGGCGTCACGCGCCGGACCGATCGCGTCGAAGAGCGCGAGCGCATCCCCAGACAACGCCGCACGCGAGCGCTCGAGGAGCGCGCGCTCGGCCGCCCGCGCGTCTGCGTCGACCTCCTTCTTGCGCGGCCAGAACGGCCCGTCGTCGATCGTCGCCGCGTGCCGCCGCGCTTCGGCGAGAAGATCCTCGATGCGCCGCCTCCTCGCGGCGGCGTCGGCGCCCAACACGGCGCGCGCGGCGTCCGCCACGATGTTCGCGGCGCTCTCCTGGCCGCTCTCGACCATCCAGAGCAGGTTCACGATCGGCAGCGCGTAGAGCGCCGCCATGATGGGCGGCAGCTTGTACGCGTTGGCATACCGCTCGCACGCTTTGGTCACCGCCGCGCGCGCGGCCTGAATCGCCGCCGGGGTCGGCTGCTCACCCCGCACGCAGGCGTCGACGACCGCAAGCGCCGCATGGTGCGCCGCCACGTTCTTGCTTCCGGCGGCTTCGATGTCCCGGAGCAGCGCGCGCAGGACATACGCCAGCTCGGCGATGCCGCGTCGGCTGGTGCGAGGCTTCGAGGACATGGGCACGCTATCGCGAACGGCGCGGGCCTAGCTGAGATCTTCCGCGCGCTGTGCGGCGCGCAGGTGCAGCGCGAGCAGCTCGCAGCGGCTGTGGACGGCGAACGCTGGATACAGCCGCTTGGCGTATTGATTCACGGTGTGCCGCGTAATGCGCAGGCGCTCGGTGATCTCCTTGTCCGACAGGCCTGCGAGCATCGCGTCGAGCACGTCGCGCTCGCGGGGCGTGAGGGGCCGCGCGGGCTGGGGTGGCGCCTCGACCCGGTGCACCAACTCGCCGAGGCCCAGCTCGACGCACTCGATCAACAGCTTGTCGTCGTTGCTGAACGGCCGCGCGCCCTGCTCGCGAAATAATCCATAGCCGAAGGTGCTGCGCAGATCGCCGAACCGACTCGCCGAGATGAGCGCCTCGCCCAGGCCGCTCGGGCGCAGGTAGTCGACGTAATACTCGGTCTCGCGCCACGGGCCGCGGCGCAGATCTTCGGCGGCCGAGCTGACGACGAACCGGCGCGCGCGGTCGGTACGTTCGAGCTGCTCGTCGACCAAGGGGTGGAAGTTGCCACCGTGCTGCATCAACACCTCGAAGGCAGGACGCGTGACGCCGTCGAAGTTGTGCAGGGTCGCCGCGACGATCCGGTGGCAACTGCCTTGTCGCTCGCTTCTCACCAGACAGCCGGCGCTCACATGGAGCAGCTCGGCCACGCGGTGAAGGACGTGCTCGCGACACGCGCCCTCGTCGGCCGCCAGCTCCCTCGCCTCCCCTTTCAACTCGAACAGCGCCCGCAGCTGCGCGGACTTGAGCATTGAGCAAGCATAACGCGGCGCGGCGGACCGAGCATCCCTCAATTGAGGGATTCAATTCGACAGAACGAAAATGACCATAGGCGGCGTTGACGGATACCGCCAGGCTTGCTGGCACCGAATGGGGTGGAGCAACCGAATCGCGCGAACCGTGCTCTCTGCCATGCATCCCTGTTTTAAGGGATTGGCCCGATGCGGCAACGCGGCGAATCTGTCCTCGGTGCAGCGTCTCATGCGACGTCGACAACCGGTTTGCGGAGCCACGTCATGATGCTCGAGCCGGGGGCCATGGTCACGCCGAGCGTGCGCTTGGTGCGCAAGCTCGGCGAAGGCGGCATGGGCACCGTGTGGGTGGCCGATCACTTGGGCATCGAGAGCCAGGTGGCGGTGAAGTTCATCGACGCGCGCGTCATCGAGTCGTCCCCCGACATGCGCTCGCGCTTTCGCCGCGAGGCGACCGCCGCCGCGAAGATCGCCAGTCCGCACGTCGTGCGCACCTTCGACCACGGCGAGATGGCGGACGGCACGCCCTTCATCGTGATGGAGCTCCTGATCGGAGAGAGCCTGGCCGAGCGCATCGACGGCAAGGGCCCGCTCGGGCCGCGGGACACCGCCAACGTCGTTCTCCAGCTGTGCCGCGTGCTCCGCGCCGCCCACCGACTTGGCATCGTCCATCGCGACATCAAGCCCGGAAACCTATTCTTGGTAAAAACACCCGCCGAGTCCGACGAGGCCGGCGAACCCGCAGACGACGAGCTCTTCGTCAAAGTCCTCGACTTCGGAATTGCCAAAGAGGCCAAGCGCGAAGGCAGCCTCGCGCTCACGGTGGTGGGCTCGCTGCTCGGCACGCCTGAGTACATGAGCCCGGAGCAAATCCTCAGCTCGAAAGAGGTCGATCTGCGCGCCGATCTCTGGGCCACTGCGGTGTTGGCGTACGAGTGCCTGACGGGCGTATTGCCGTTCACCGGCGAGACGCTCGGCGCGATCATGCAAGCCGTATGTTCCCGGCGCTACGTGCCGCCGAGCGAGCATCGCGCGCTGCGCGAGGCGTGCGAGCGATCCGCGCATCCCGACGCGGCACGCGACATCGACGCGTGGTTCGCGCGCGCGTTCGCCGCCAA
>JACXTT010013442.1_pt1 | contig 10778 bp, 10 predicted proteins | sample 9270951 | NCBI WGS metagenome assembly JACXTT01 (sample SAMN15532306, study PRJNA645909) | rock metagenome | isolation source: weathered quartz diorite | place: Puerto Rico | collected 2017-06-21
GATGCCGAGTCTTGGGCCGGCGGCACGGTGGCGATCTTCGCGCGTGAGCGTAAGTCGTGCGCGTACGTCGTCGTGACGAGTGGCGAGAAGGGGTCATCGGATCGAACCGCGAGGCCGGAGAACAGGCGTCATGGACGAAGTGAACGCGAGAGCGCGGAAGTGAGAGATTTGGCCGCTGCCAGAACCTCGATCCTGCACCGTCGCTCGATGTCAGCGCTCATTTCTGCACCGAAAAGTAACTAACTTAACTAACTCTCGTTGAGGTAAGGAATTCAGAAGCACTTATTCCCCAACCCGATACGTAGAAGAAATGATTTCGCGACGCGCCGAATTCCTTTCTCGTGCCGTCGCCCGTGGGCCGCCTTGGGCAACCCGTGGGCGAGCCGTGGGAGTCCGTGGGGCCCTGCGCGCCTCCCATGCGACCCAGGTGCGATTGCAACCCGTTGCGCCGGCGAGAGTAGCCTAACCGCGACCGGACCGAACTGCGGCCAGTTCGGCCATTGCCGTGGCCCACGGGCGCCAACGTGCGCGATAGCCTCCAAGGAGGGCGGCCGTAGCTCCTCCGAACGAATACCCGGACCTAAATACCGACAGCGCTGACGGTCTTGTTGCCGTTCATGAGCACGGTGCAGTTGTTAGTCTGCGGATCGATACTGTCGCACCCCTGCCAGCTCGCAAAGAAGGGTCCAAATTGTGTTTGGGGAACCAGCACCACGGTCGTCCCGCTGGCGTAGGACGCAACGCACACCGTCCCACAGTTGATGCCGGGTCCACTGACAGATCCTGACCCGAGGAGGAGGTTGGTCACCGTCAGGGTGAACGCGGAAAGGCCCACAGTGACCTGCACCTGTGCGGTGTTGTTGGCGGAGTTCGGGTCGAACTCGTTGGCTCCCACGCTGGCGGTGTTAACGATGCTCCCGGCCTGCGTCGGCGTCACGACGATGATCACCTGGGCCGCCCGATTGATCGCCAGGGTGCCGAGAGCGCAACTGACCGTGGTCGTGCCTCTACAGCTCCCTGTACTCGGCGTCGCTGAGACGAACGTGACGGTCTGGGGGAGCATATCGCTCAATAGGACGCCGGTGGCGGTATTGGGCCCGTTATTTGCGACGAGGATCGAGTAGGTCAGCGGGCCTCCCACCGTCGCTGGATTTGGAGCCGCAGTCATCGACACGGCCTCGAGGTCGGCACCGACACCGACGACCGCCACGTGTAGGGAGCCAACGCCGAAGCTCCCATCCGAGTGGGAGAGTGTGTACGAGAAGGTATATGCCCCCGGGCCGGCCGGCGCCGTGACCTTCAACGCTAAGGGCGTTATGAGTGCTGCGGAATCCCAGACAATTGTGAACCCGTCGGTTGGGGGCGCTATGGTGAACGAGTCGTCGCCCAAGAGAACCCCCGCCCTATCGTCATTACAGAAATTGCCCAAGGGGACCTCGTTGCCGATCGAAACCGAGATGCTGATGTCACTACAGGTGAAATCAGGAGTGGGGAGACCCAAAACGCTGAGGATGACGTCGAAGAAGTCGCAGCCCTGCAAGGCGAGGCAGGCGAGGACGACGAGGGCTAGTCCCACCAGGCGCCGGCTGTTCTTCATGGCAGGCCTCTCTCCTACGGCAGGCGGCTGAGCAACGAGGCGTGGGGTACGAAGCTCAGCAGCAGCGTCGTCGTTGCGCCGGGGTTGCCCTGGTCCAGGCTCAGCCGCTGCCCCGAGATCTCGATCGTCTCGGCGGAACTAACGAGCGGGCCGCAGTCCCCGGTCACGTCGAGGGTGGATGCGCCTGTGCCGCTGATCGTCTCGCCCATGCGCGTCGCCGCCACCTGAACATCCCCGTTGACCGCGCAGCCCGCCCTCGTCAGCTGGGTCGTGCAGTGGACCTCCAGCTCGGTATCCATGATCGCGCCGGTGCAGCTCGCCAGCTTGGCGACGACCACCCCCATGCCGAAGGGCTCACCCGTCCGAAGGAAGGCCGTGACCTTACGGATGGAGGTGACGTTGCCCGTGGCGGCCTTGCGCGAGGTGATGGTCATCTTCCACTCGCCGGCCCAGGGATCCGGCACGCGGAGGTCGCAGACCTGGAACGCGATGTTGCCCAGGTGACCGCCGGGGTTCGTGGCAGTGACCATGGTGGGGCCGAGCTGGACGCCGGCAGGGACGATGAACGTGGCGCTGTGACCGGTCGCCGCGACGACCTGCGCCAACACCCCGTCCACGGCGACCATGACGTTCTTCGCGCCGAATCCGATGCCCGTGATCGTCACCCGGGCACCGACGCCGGCACACGACGGCTCGATGGCATCGATGCGGCCGGCCTGAGCCGCTAGAGCTGGGTACGGGAGGACAGCAGCGGGCAGCAGGACTAGCGCGGCGAGGAGGACGTACGTGAAGCGAGTGTTCGTATGCGTCCGCTCCATCTTGGCCCTCACTTGTGTGTCCCTCCGAATGCCGGCTATGTCGCACCGGCGGCACTGGACTCAAGACCCGGCCCCGCCGTCGGCGTCCGCCTTAAGAGCATCGCGACCAACAATCGAGTTTGCCGTGGCGGTCATCTGCTACACTTCTGCGTCACAGCGGCACTGTACTGGGCAGCGCCGCCTGCGACATAACAGCGACGTACAACTTTCGTAACAGACGTCGATCGGCCGCCTGAGCCCGGAGAGTCTGGATGCCCACCCAGCAGCCACAGCTCCTCTTCCCGCCATTCCGGGTCGATCTGCTCAACGAGCGACTGTGGCGAGGCGGCCGGGAGGTCACGCTGCGGCCCAAGACCTTCGCGGTCCTTCGCTACCTCCTCCAACACGTGGGACAATCCGTCAGCAACGCCGAGCTACTGAAGGCCGTCTGGCCCGATGTCGTCGTCAGCGAGGCCGTCCCCCGCACGTGCGTCGGCGAATTGCGCCGCGCGCTCGGAGACCGTGCCCAGAGCCCGCAGTTCATCGTCACGCGCCCGCGCCGGGGCTATCGCTTCATCGCGTCCTACACCACGGTCGAGCATCTGCCGCAGCCGGAGTCCAGCGGCCCGAGCCGCGGATCGCCCGCGGCGCCGGGGACCGCGAACTTCGTCGGCCGCGTGGCCGAGCTCAAGCAATTGCGCGCCTGCGCCGAGCGAGCCCAGGGCGGCGAACGCCAGATCGTATTCGTGACTGGGGAGGCGGGCATCGGCAAGACGACACTGATCGAGCACCTCGTGACCGAGCTGACGGAGCGCGACGAACCGCTCTGGATCGGGCGAGGCCAGTGCCTCGAACACCTCGGCACCGCCGAAGCATATCTCCCTGTGCTGGAGGCGCTGGGCCGACTCGGTCGAGGGCCCAGCGGACGAGATTTCACCACGCTTCTGGCCCGGCACGCGCCGACCTGGGTGACCCAGCTGCCCGGGCTGGTCCCGTCCGACGACGTCGAAACATTGAGGGCACGCACTGTCGGGGCTACGCGGGAGCGCATGTTGCGCGAACTAGCCGAGATGCTCGAGCTGCTCACCACCGAGCATCTGCTGGTGTTGGCACTCGAGGATCTCCACTGGAGCGATCCGTCCACGCTCGATCTCATCGCCCTGCTCGCACGGCGGCGGGAGCGCGCGCGCCTGATGGTGATCGCGACGTATCGGCCGCCCGACGTACTGCTTCGGCCCCATCCATTGCCGGCGCTCACACAGGAACTCGGGGCTCACGGACACAGTGTCGAGGTGCCCTTGACGCTCCTGACCGAAGAGGCCGTTGCCGGCTATCTGACCCGGCGTCTTCCTGACCTGTCCGACGTCGACCGCGTCGCCGGCGTGGTTCATCGGCTCACCGAGGGCAATCCGATGTTTATGGTGACTCTCGTGGACACCTGGGTAGCCGAGGGGGTGCTCGGTGAGCGAGACGGGCGCCGGTCCGTGCCAGTAGAGAACGACGCACCCCGCCCAAGCGTACCTCCGAGCCTGCAACAGATGATCGAGGCGCAGATCGATCGACTGGACGTCGACGAGCAACAATTGCTGGAGGCGGCCAGCGTGGCTGGGGCCGAGTTCTCGGCGACCGCGGTGGCCGCGGCGCTCGGGGAGGCGACGGCACGCGTTGACGACGCGTGCGCCTCGTTGGCGCGGCGCAGGCAATTGCTGCGTGCCATCGGCGACGACACCTGGCCCGACGGGACCGTGGCCGGACGGTACCGATTCGTCCACGCTCTCTACCACAGTGTGCTCTATGACCGCGTCTCGGCGGCCCGGCGGGTTCTCTTCCACAAGCGCATCGGTGAGCGCCAGGAAGCTGGGTACGGCGGCCAGGCCGATACGATCGCGGCCGAGCTCGCTATTCACTTTGAGCGAGGCCGCGACGTCCCGCGTGCCATTCACTACCTGCAGCGCGCGGCCGACGGCGCGCTCCGACGGTATAGCTACCAGGAAGCCCTGCACTACCTCACGAAAGGGCGAGAGCTCCTCATGACGCTGCCGGACACCCCCGAGCGCACGCAGCAGGAGCTCATGATCCAGGTGGCGCTGTGCGTGCCGCTCGTCATGACGCAAGGCTACGCGAGCGCGGCCGTGGAGGCAGCCTACGGGCACGCCCGTGCGCTGTGCGGGGTCATCGGGGCGACGCCTCAGCTCTTCCCGGTGCTGCTCGGGTTGTGTCGCTTCTATGCCCTGCGAGCTGAACTGGAGGTCGCCCGCGAGATTGGCGACGACATTACGAAGCTCGCCGCGCAGATCCAGGACCCGATCATGCTGCTCGAGGCCGACCGTTGTCTCGCGTTCATCTCGCTCCTGCGCGGGGAGTTCGCCCCAGCCACAACACGGCTGGAGCGCAGCGTTGCGCTGTGCACTCGGGAGCGCAGTCGCGCGCTGTTCCTCCTGCATGGGGAGGATCCCTCGGTGAGCACGCTCGCCTGGCTCGGCATGGCCCGCTGGTATGCCGGCTATCCCGATCAGAGTCGGCAGAACATCGATCAGGCGCTACGTGTCGCCCACGAGGCGTCTCACCCCATAAGTCTCGCCTTTGGCACCTTGTCGGCCTGCGTCGTCTACCACCTGCTCAGAGAAAGCAGGCACGTGCTAGAGCACGCGGAGGTGATCCTTGCCGTAGCCCGCGCACAAGGGTCCACCGCGCTCATGGCCTACGGCGGCGTGATGCGCGGATGGGTGTTGGCCCAGCACGGCCACGCCGATGAGGGCATCCGTGAGTTGCGACAAGCCATCTCGAACCTCGCGGCGGCAGGGCCCCGGCATGGACGGCCATATTCTCTGTCGCTGCTAGCCGAGGCCCATTGCGTCGCCGGCCAGGTCACAGACGGGCTCGCGGTCCTGGCGGAAGCTCTGGCGCGGGCGTATGAGACCGGCGAGCGGCGCCACGAGGCCGAGATCTATCGGCTGAAGGGCGAGCTTCTGCTGCGAGAGGGCGACGCCCACCGAGCCAGGATCAGAAAAGCGACATGGGCCGCCGCGGAGACATGTTTCCAGCAAGCGCTCGCCGTGGCGCAGCGCCAAGAGGCAAGATCGCTGGAGCTCCGCGCGGCCGTCTCCCTCGGCCGGTTGTGGAAGAGACAAGGCAAGCGTGCCGAGGTCGAGCGCCTGATCGCGCCGATTCACGGATGGTTCACGGAAGGCTTTGCGACCGTTGATCTGGTGGAGGCAAAGACACTCTTGGACGAAATCCGCTAGGAGTTTCGCGTTCTCAGGAGGGCGAGATGTGTGAGCATCAGATACTTCGCTCCCACCCGCTTTGCCATAGCGCCAAGATCAGTAGCCAGGCTCTGGCGATAGAAGCTTGCCGGCGGAAAGCCGCTGGTCTTGTCCGGCCCCAGGGCGGGGTGGATCGTAGAGTGCACGATGATGTCAACCCCTTGCCTCGCCACGGCACCACGCGGTCCATCTCCGCCAGGAACTGCGCCCGGCGAGTCGTCTTGGTGTACTTCTCGAAGCCCGTCCCGGCCAGCGTGATCTGCCTGCGCGCCATCATCACCTCCCGCGGTCGTCCGCTGCCGGTCTCATCACAGCACGTCGGACTCAAACGCGAGAGAGTTATTCAGAGTTTCCCTAGCCTGGTTTGGAACAACAAGACTAACGCTGACCAACGATTCAATACGTTATCGATCTCTGTTCCGCAGAATGGATGTACTGCTTGCCAACATTCTCAGGGTGCGCTTTGAGCGGGGATTCATTGCCTCCAGCTACAAGCCCTACCTGCGTGTGGTCATCACTGTCCGGGAAGGGGCGGGAAGGAGAGACATCACATTGAACGCTGGTCTATTCCACCCAAGGCTGGTCAGTCGCTGGATAGACACTGTGAATTCTAGGCTAACCCTAAGCTAGGCATCGAACGCTGGCTCGAACGTCTGTTGTTCAAGTCGACGCGACCATTTAGATCAGGCGCAGAACAGACCGCGCCCGAGGAAACCCGCCCCTGCCTAGGGCGTGGATGGAACGAGTAGCATGAACTCGTTTGAGTGAGACGTTTCGAACTGCTCCAAGAAGTCGCGCACTGCACGGTAGGCGGTCGCAGGCCGTGGGTCGAAAAAACTATTGGCAACCAGTCATAAACCAGACGCGAGGGACCAATCTTAGTCCCGGGGACCCCTTACTGTCCCTCCTTCGCTTCAAGCTCACTGGCTACGAACAGGTCAATCGCAACGATCACAGTTGGACCGACGGCGCCCAAAGTGGGGCCAGCCTCGGCCAATTGTGCCGCATGATGCGCAGCCTGGACGTCCGGTCGCTCAATCGCTCGTCATCGCCAGGATCGCGATCAGGAGCGCCACCACGAGCGCGAGTAGCAGCCCGAGCACGAGCAGTTGCAGGATCGTTGACCATCTTCCAGACATTCCAACACCAGCTTCGTTAGCTTCGTTCCGTCCCTGGCCATCGGCTAGGTCCCACAGTATCTGGCAAACGTCACGTCGCTCGTCCCTTCGGCCTAATCGTATGCTCCGCACGGTCCCGCAGCTGCCGGGCGATCGCGATCGGCTCGCCGCTGAGCACCAGCTTGGCGGCCTCGAGGAGTACCTCATGCTGGGCCGACCGGATCTCCGCCTCGATGATCTCGACGGCTAGATCCTTCTGCTCGCGGCTGATCAGGCCCGCGATGCGATACCAGACGCTCGTGGCGCGCCCGTGGGGATCCATGCGCCGCATCCGATCAGACATCCCGGCCCGACGCAAGGGCGTCGTACTTGGGTGATGGTGGCCGCCCGAGACGCTAAGCTGGATCTGAGATGACGAAGCCACCCTCCGCGAAGAAGCCCGACGTCCCGAAGGCTCCGGTGGTTCGCGTCCTGCCGATGGAGCATCGGATCGGCGATTCGCCTCTTCCACGAGACCGGGGATGAGTGGGAAGTCATCAGCCGACCTTACACGTCGGCGGGCGGCAAAATCGTGAGCGCTCATGTGCGAAAGCCAAAGCCACCCGAGGTCACTGAGTTGCGGAGCTGGGGCGCGCACGAGCGCGTCGCGGTGAGGCGAGGACGATAAGCGGTTACTTACCTAAGAGGGCGCGCGCTCGCAGCGCGACGTTGCTCACGTCGGATAGCGATAAAGGCTCAACTCGAATCTCGCGGAAGGCGCTCAACGCCTCGTCCAGCGCCTTGGACTGCGCTCCCACCACCGGCGGTACGTACACCGCCGAGACGTCGACCGTCTCCGGTACTGCAATGGCTCGGTCGGAGACCTGTGCTTCTCCCCCGTGCCTCCGGATATCTGCAACCGTCCAAGCCCACGCCTTGATTTTCTCGAGGAGCTCTTCCTGCGCCGGCACCTGAAAGGACCAGGCCTGAACGAGTTGAACCACGCGCCCGTTGAGGACAGTAAAATCGAATCGCTCGCTGTGAAACGCGCCCTTTACGACGGCCGCCTCGTCGAAGTCGAGCCCTCTCAGAAGGCCGCTTGCACTATAGGCGCGACGAACCGCGGCGAGTGCCGAGTGCTTCTTTTGAAAGCTGTATCTGCGCGTCTCCGGCTCAAGGATGAACTGCTCGAATAGAATGACGAACGCGTCGTTGACGTCATCCGCGATAATTGGAGTGGGCTGAGAGAGCTGCACGACATTTCGCGATTCGATCGATAGTCGGCGTAGCCAATCCTCTGAGATCGCTGGCGTTCGCTCCTGCGCAGCGTCTACCGCTTCGGTGTAGGCGTCCAACTGCCGCCCGATATAATCGACGAATGTCCAGACGACCGGTAGCAGTCCCTTAGCGTCAATTCCCCGAGCGCGCTTTGTGTTCTCGATCGTTCGAAGCTGCCACTCCGAAGATTCGTCACTGCCGACGATCACGCCCACGTTTACGAATTCGCCTCGGACAGGATCCGGCACGAAGCGAACGACGCTGTATGTATACCTCACGCTACTCCCCCAAAGCGCCGCGTGAGGCGTTCTGCGCTGGCCGCGGCGCGGCGCTCTAGAAAGAACCCGACACACTCCAACTCCTCATCGGTCACAGGCCACGCGCTCGGTATTCGGCCGAGCGCGTCTCTCAGGGCCTCGCGCTGAATGGCGCGGAGCGTAGCAGATACCTCGCGACCGAGCTCCGGCGTTATCGCGTCTCCGGCTTCGGCGAACTCGTGAGCGGCGTCGACATTTGTCTCCAGCGTCGCGGCGAACCAGTTTGGCCCATTTGGTAAGAAGTGTCCGTGATCGTGGCTATAGAACCTATTCTCCTCAGCCAGCGCCACGAGCCATTGCGGATCGCCGCCCCAACACCAGTCGTAGAGGCCGAAGATCTGCGCATGTCTCCGCGCGTTGTCGTCGTCGGAACGATGAGTCAGACTTCCTGTTTGCACAACGGGCTCTACATTCAAGGACGCATGCGCCACACCGGCCAGGAGCGTTGCCCCAGGACGGAACTCCCAGCCCGCAAAGTCTGGTGAGATCTCGATCGTCCGAACGACGCACGTCGGCGCGCCGATAAGGGCACCCGCCCGACCGACGATCTGTTCTGTGATCGGAACACGCTGGCCTTGGAGGTTGTTCAAGGGTTTGATCCAATAACGCTTACCGTCAACGCCAAGCCCGAGAAAAGCACCTGAGCTTCCAGCTGCCCCGGGGTGAAGGGGAGCCCTGAGGTGAATGTCGGCACTCGCCCCTCGGCGACCACTGAGGAGACCCGCCCATTCGCGCCGCTGAACCATTCCCCTGGGATAGTCATACTACGCCTGCGGATGAACTAGCGGCTCAAGTAGGAGGGGGCGCCGGGCGACACCGCATATCGTTGCGAGGCTGCACAGATGGCACAAGGACCGGTGCTGCAGTTCGCAGGCGGGAATCTGCGGGCCGTTACGAGTCGCCTCATCGGACGTCCTGCGAAACAGGGTCGCCGACAACCCCTGTCTCTCAAGTCTCTTCTACGAACACCTAGGCCGATTCCGTACCGGCCGATACGCGAGCGCGTCGGTCCCGTCCGCGCGCTCGCCATGTACGCCTCGACGCACACCGGCGGGTCGGGCTTGGGGCCATAGTCGGGGCGGTACTGATCGGCGGCCAGCCCGAATCCGGTCAGGGCCCACGTGAGCGCGTCAACCGCGCACCCGCCCGACAGCACGGGATCATCGGCACGAGCGTGACGAGCGTCGCCTTCTTCATCGTGGATCCTCCTTCGGTGGCGTCGGTGCGCCGGCGGATGAGAGCGCTCGGAGGCGCTCGGTGAGCTCGTGGCCCCACGCATCGGCCGCTGCCGCCAGCCGCGGCATCACGGCATCGTTGAGCGCGAGCAGCTTGCCCATGACGGCAGTACCCTCCGGCGTCGCATAGAACCGCCCGAGTGCCTTCAGCTGCGGGAATCGTCAGGTGCTCCACCAGCGCGCCCTCGAGCACGTTTCCGGGGCACGCGCGCCAGGTCGTTCACGAACGGCGGATAGCCCGCCATCGCGGGCTGCCCGGCCTGCTCGAGGATGGCCCGCGCAAAGTCAGGGAGCGGCACCGCATCGACGTACCGCCGGGCGGCCTCGCGGGCCAGATCAGAGACGGTCATCGTCGGGCGATCCCCCACGGCTCGCCTACCCTCACGCAAGGTCCGCCGCGGCACCGGCACGCGGAGCCCGTGAAAGGGGCGCCCCCCGTGGAGCAGTGCCAGTTTCTGGCGCTCCGACAGCAAACGGCGTCTGCGGATACGGAGGAGGGTCGCCACGGCCCCTAGTGCGGCGCTGTCGTGCACCTTATCCATGGGCAGAAGGAGACGGAATTCCCCGTCCCCGACCTGATGGCGCCGCACGCTCGGGAGGCGGGTCAGCTTCGCCAGCATCCGCATGGTCCGGCTATGGATGGCCACGGTGCCGGCGCAGTACCACTCGATCTGACCGTACCGACCCCGGGCGATCGGAAACCCTTCGGCGTCAGCGACGACCCGGAGGCGTAGCGGGGCGGCGATCGCCTGGAATTCCTCGAATGCCGCTCGCTGCTCGCCGGTTATACGAGCGCCGGCTGTAGGCACCCGGAGCACGCGAGCGCCGCCGCGGCTGACGGGTGAGTGATCTCGCAGAAGCAGCTCACACCGCCACTGCTCTCCGTGAAGCTCTCCGGGAACACCAGGCGAAAGGACGCGAAACGCGACTACTCGGACGGTGGGACGACTTGCGTTGATTCGCTACGTTAGGCGCGCTGTGTCTCTCGGGATTCCCCTCATAACCCAAAGGTCGCTGGTTCAAATCCAGCCCCCGCAACCATGAAGATCAAGGGGTTAGCCGATGCACCGGCTAGCCCCTTGGTCGTTTTGGGCGGGTTTTGGCCGTGTTCTCGCGGCCAGCCTCGGCGGCCGGTATGGTTTTCGTAGGTGAAATTGGGCCCTGCAACGCTACCCAACGAGCTCCAACGAC
>JACXTT010013443.1_pt1 | contig 10778 bp, 10 predicted proteins | sample 9270951 | NCBI WGS metagenome assembly JACXTT01 (sample SAMN15532306, study PRJNA645909) | rock metagenome | isolation source: weathered quartz diorite | place: Puerto Rico | collected 2017-06-21
CGCTGCTGGTCGCGCACGATCACGGCCAGGTTCAGCGACAGGTGCGAGATGTACGGGAACGGGTGCGCGGGATCGACCGCGAGCGGCGTCAGCACCGGGAAGATCTGCTGCCGGAAGACGCTGTGGAGCTGGCTCAGCTCCTTCTTGGTCACGTCCTGGCCCCGAACCACCGTGATCCCGGCCGACGCCAGCGCCGGCATGAGCTCGTGGTTGAAGATGCCCATCTGGCGCTGGACAAGGCTTTCGACCCGAGTACGGATGGCGCGCAGCTGCTCGAGCGGCGACATCCCGTCCGGTGAGGCCATGGCCACCGCGGCCAGCACCTGCTCCTTCAGGCCCGCAACACGGACCTGGAAGAAGTCATCGAGGTTCTGGCTGAAGATGGCGAGGAACCGAACACGCTCGAGAATGGGCAGCTGGGGGTCCTCTGCCATCGCCAGGACCCGCTCGTCGAAGTCGAGGCGCGACAGCTCCCGGTTGAGGAAACGCGGCGTCTCCGAACATACGACGGAGCCCGTTTGCTCCTCTTCTGCCCTTGCCCCCAGCGCCACGGACGCAAGATTACCGGTTGGAGACGCGACCTTGACTCGGGGTTTAGCGATCTCGTCCAGGTCGGTGATGCCAGGACCTCCGGTGGCGCAAGTGATCACCCGCGAGGGCGGTCAGCCGCCGTCTGAGCGGGTGCGCGGCGATCAGCTCCTGGAACTGCTGTGGACCGGCGGTCAGGGCCCGGATCGGGACCAGCGCGATGGTCGTTTCCGGCGAGCGGATGCCGTAGAGCACCCCAGAAAGGCCCACCGGGTCGCCGTGCCCGGCTACTCGAAGTGGCCTGGCATCCGCGGAGACCAGCGCCTCCCCATCGACGATGAGCCAGAACCTGGCGTCCAGGCGCCCCTGAACGGTCATCCGCGTGCAGCGCGGCACGTGCACCTCATCGAGGTTGGCGGCCAGGTCTTCCAGGTCCGTCCAGCGGAAGCCGTCGAAGAGCGCCATCGAGCCGAGCTGGTCCGCCCGGACGCTGAGCGGCTGCAGGATCTCGACGAGCCTGGAAATCACCTGCGCAGCAGGCTACCGAGACGGGGTTAAGCCGTCATCCGGACGAGGTTAAAGGCAGAGTGGGCGTGACCGGGCAGCGGGCGAGCGCCGCCCGGCCCACCCCAAATCTCGTCAGCCGAGCGCGGCGACGATGTTCGAAAAGACGTTCTGGATCTGGTTCCCCATGGTTAGAAGAATCACGATGACGACGATCGAAACGAGAACCAGGATCAGGGCGTACTCGACCATGCCCTGGCCGCGCTGAGACGCACGACCCGGACGACTCGACAACACTTTGCTCATCACCTCCCTTGATCAGAGCGAGGCCTAAACGGTACCTAAAGGACGCCGGAAAGGGCGTCGGTACTTCTCAAGTGTTGCGATGATTTCTAATGGTTTCCATTAGGTGCACTAATATTTGCTGGCGATGTCGAAACCCGCCTTCACCATCGAGCAGGTACGGTCCTTCCTGGCGGTGGCCGACCACGCGCATGTGTCGCGGGCGGCGACGTCCCTGAGCCTCACCCAGGGGGCGGTCACGCAGCAGATCCACAACTTCGAGCGAGCACTCGGTCTGCGGTTGCTGGAACGCGACGGCCGGGGCATCCGGCTCACCGACGCCGGCCGCGCCCTGGCGACCAGCTGCCGCGCGGCCCTGCGGAGCTTCCAGGGCGTTGAGGAGGCGGCGCGCGATCTCCAGGCGCTCGCCGCCGGATCGTTGCACGTCGGCGCCAGCCCGACGTGCGCCACGTTCTACCTGCCGCGCAGGCTCGCCGCGTTCGAGCGGCGCTACTCGAAGGTGGCGATGAGCGTGACGGTGGAACCGACAGCCGAGGTCAACAAGCTCGTGCTGGCCGGTGCGCTCGACTGCGGGCTGATCGAGGGCCGGCCTCTGCCCGAGCTCGTCAGCATGGTCGTGGCGCACGACGAGCTCGTGCTGGTGGTGCACCCGAGTCATCCGCTGGCCCGGCACAGACGGGTCACTACCGCGCAGCTGTCAGGGCACCGATACCTCGGCCGTGGGCGCATGTGGTCGGCCGAGAGCAACGTGCGCGACATGATCGGTGATGCTTACGACCGCTCGGAGATCATGAACCTCGGGCACCCCGAGTACGTGCGCGCGGCGGCGCTCGCCGGTCTTGGTTACGCTGCTCTGCCGCTGCAGGCTGTCGAGGCCGACCTCAGGTCAGGAAGGCTGAAACGCCTCCCGACGGCACCGACGGTCCGCGAGATCTTCGCCATCAGGCGCACCGCTCAGGGCGGCCCCACACTCGAGCAGTTCTGGACTTACCTGGTGGAGGGGACTTCCGGGCGGTCGCGATAATGCCCTTCATGGGGGAAGTCGGAACCAACGTCATCGAGACTCACGCCCTCCGACGCGTGTTCAAAGCCGGCAAGCGCGTGGTCGAGGCCGTCGCCGGCGTCGACCTGCTGGTGCAGCCGGGTGAGATCTTCGGGTTTCTGGGACCTAACGGCGCGGGGAAGACCACCACGCTGCGAATGCTCTCGACGTTGCTACAACCGACCGGCGGCACCGCGCGCGTCGCCGGCTGCGACCTGCTCACGCAGCAAGACCGTGTGCGCGAGCGCATCGGCTATGTGGGTCAGCAAGGCGGCTCGGACCGCGAGATAACGGGTCGGCGTGAGCTCGTCTTCCAGGGCCGGCTGTACAGCATGTCGGCCGATGAAGCGCAGAAGCGCGCGGCCGAGCTGATCGAAAAGCTGGAGCTCGAGTCGTGCGCGGACCGCAAGGTCGGCACCTATTCGGGCGGGCAGAAACGCCGCCTCGACATCGGCCTGGGCCTGATGCACGAACCGCAGCTGCTTTTCCTCGACGAGCCCACCACGGGACTGGATCCGCAAAGCCGCGCACGCGTGTGGGATGAGGTGAGATCGATGCACGAACGCGGCATCACGGTCTTCCTCACCACGCACTATCTCGATGAGGCGGACGCGCTGTGCGACCGGATCGCGATCATCGACCACGGCAAGATCGTCGCCGAGGGCACGCCTGAAGAGCTCAAGCGCGCGGTTGCTGGCGACGTCGTGACGCTGAGCGTGGCGGGCGATCGCCAGGTCGCCGCGCTCGACTTGCTGAAGACGCAGGCGTTCGTGCGCGAGGCGGCTGCCGAAGATGGGCTGGTGCGCCTGTACGTCGACCAGGGCGAGGTGGCAATGCCGGCGATCCTGCGACTGCTCGACGCGAACGCCATGCAGCTGCGAACGATGGAGCTGCACCGTCCGAGCCTCGACGACGTGTTCCTGCGCCAGACCGGCCGATCCTTGCGCGAAGCGAGTAACGCGTGAAATTGCTGCGTGACACTCTGGCTGGTGTCTTGTGGAAGCTGCCATGAAGCTCGGGCGTGATACCTGGTTGGTGTTCGGGCGCTACTTCGGCCTGCTCATCCGCAATCCCGCGTGGGTGATCATCGGCGTGGTGCAGCCGCTGCTGTACCTGCTTCTCTTCGCGCCGCTCCTCAAGCCGATGGCCAATTTCCCAGGGTTCCCGCGTGGCGGCGCGTACAACGTGTTCGTTCCAGGGCTGCTCGTCCAGCTCGGCATGTTCGGTGCGGCAGGCGTGGGCTTCAGCCTCATCTCCGAGCTGCGCTTCGGTGTGATCGAACGCCTCCGGGTCACGCCGGTCAGTCGCGTGGCGTTGCTGCTCGGCCGCGCGATGCGCGACATCGTTTCGATCATCGTCCAGTCGCTGATCCTCATCCTCCTGGCGCTGCCTTTCGGGCTGAGCATCAACCCGGTGGGAGTGGTCGTCGTGCTGGCGCTGATCGCTTTGATCGGGCTGCTCACCGCGTCAGTCGCGTATGCGGTTGCGCTGTGGCTTCGCAGCGAGGACAGCTACGCCCCACTGATCTTCACGTCGACCCTGCCCCTGCTCCTGACGTCGGGCGTGCTCCTGCCCCTCAGCTTTGCGCCGCAGTGGCTGAAAACCATCGCGGCCATCAATCCGCTTTCGTACGCGGTGGATGCGGCCCGCGCCGTCTTCCTGGCGAACTTGAGCGACCCCAGCGTGCTCAAAGGCGTGGCCATCATGGCGGCGCTCTGCCTGATCGCAGTCGTATTGGGGGCGAGGGCCTTCAGCCGGGCGGCAGCGTAAGAACCGCGGCCTTGCCGCGTTGTCCGTAACGGCGATGAAAGCCAGGGTCCTCGTCGCGCTCGCCGCGCTCCTGCTCCCGGCCGTCTTCACGACGCCCGTCGCCGACGCTGCGGCCGTGCCCGGCACCACCTGCAACGTCTTCCCCGCCGACAACATCTGGAACACCGACATTTCGACCCTGCCGGTCAACTCGAACAGCACGACCTGGGTGAACTCGACCGGCGGCAGCTCGGGCCGTCTCCTCCACCCCGACTTCGGCGGACCGCCATACGGCATTCCGTTCAACGTGGTCAGCAACAGCCACGCCACTGTCACACCGACGTTCGATTACGCGTCCGAGAGCGACATCGCGCCCTATCCGTGGGGCAGCGACCTGGTCATCGAGGGCCCGACCGACTCACACATGCTCTCGATCAACAAGGACACCTGCACGCTTTACGAGACGTTCGCGACCGACATCGCACACAACCACGCCGGGTCGGGTGCGATCTTCGACCTCAACTCCGACGCACTGCGCACGGCCGGCTTCACGTCGGCCGACGCCGCGGGGCTGCCCATCTTCCCCGGGCTCGTGCGCCTCGATGAGGTACAGGCGGGGTTCATCGGCCACGCCATCCGGTTCACCGTGCACAACACGAACGACACCTACATCTGGCCGGCGCGCCACCACGCGGGCATCAACGACTCGAGCCTGCCGCCCATGGGCGCACGCTTCCGCTTGAAGCAGAGCTTCGACATCTCGTCGTTCATCAGCGCGACGCAAGTCGTCAGCACCGCGTTCAAGCAATACGGCCTCATCGTCGCCGACAACGGTTCCGACTGGTTCTTCCAGGGCACCGAGGACGCAGGCTGGAACAGCCCGCCCTACGACACGATGATCGCCCAGCTCAAAACCATTCCCGCTTCTGCGTTCGAGGCAGTCGATGAGGCGAGCCTGATGGTCGATCCCAACTCGGCCCAGGCCGGCCGGGCACCATCAGCGCCGGCCGCGCCGGCTGCGGTCGCCGGCAACGCGAGTGCGATCGTCCACTGGACCGCGCCGGCCAACGGTGGCCAGCCGATCACCGGCTACACGATCACCGGTTCCCCAGGCGGTTCCGCCGCCGTCTCGGGCAGCACCACGGTGGCGGTGGTCAAAGGCCTCGCCAACGGCACGTCTTATTCGTTCACGGTGAAGGCCACCAATGTGATCGGGCCGGGTCCGACCTCGGCGCCGTCGAATGCGGTCATCCCGACCGCGCGACCCGCCGTGCCGCAAAGTTCGCCGGCGCCCTCGAGCGGGCGCCCCGGGGTCAGTCAGTCGTCGCCCGCGCCTCCGTCCCCGCCACGGATCATGTGGCTGCCACCCGCTGTTCGAAGGGCGTAAGGAACTCTCGCTCGGCCGACCACATCTCGTGGAACATCCTCTCGATCTCATCGAGAGAGCACACGGCGGCCGTGAGGGGATCCAGCGAGAGGGCGTAGAGCGCCTTGGTCCTGTCGTGCTCGAGCAGCGCCTGGACCACGAGCTCGTGGACGGCCATGTGCGCGCGGTTCAGGGCCGCGAGCTGCTCGGGTAGCTTGCCGAACGGCACCGGATGGAATCCGCCGCGGTCGACCTTGCACTCGACCTCGACGTTGCCCTCAGGCAGGTTCTCTATCGATCGTGAGTTGGTGACGTTGCCCCAGATGCTCGTCGGCCGATCTTTCTCGACCGCCTCGATGATGTAGGACGCGTACTCGTGGCTGCGGATGCGCGGGATGTCGACCGTGCCGTCGAGCATGCCCTGGATGCGCTCGTCGTTCTCGCGTCTCCACCGCGGCCAGTTGTTGGCGTAGAAGCCGCTCTCGCCGAGGTAACCGGCGCGCGCGTACTTCTTGACCAGGTCCGGTCGCTTGCGGAAGTACGGCACGTACTCAGAGAAGTGCCCGCTGGACTCGCTGACGAAAGCACCGAGGTGCAGCATCACCTCGAAGCGCACAGGGTCCTTCTCGTAGACCTCTTTCGTTTTCGCCAGCTCGCGCAGCCTGGGGTACTGGTCGACGCCTTTGTGCTCGAGGGTCGTGAACCACGCGTTGTGGTTGATGCCGGCGCAGCGCCACTTCAGCTCCGAGTAAGGGACGGACAGATACTCGGCCAGCTGGCGTGATGTGCCCTGCACGCTGTGGCACAGCCCGACCACCGGCTGGCTCGTCGTCCGAGCGGCCGCCAGTGTGAGGATCGACATCGGGTTGGTGTAGTTGAGGATCATCGCCTTGGGCGCCAGGCGCTGGGTGTCGGCCACGATCCCGAGCCACGCCGGCCCTGTGCGCAGAGCTTTGAAGATGCCGCCGGGCCCGATGGTGTCGCCGATGCACTGATCGACGCCGTACTTGAGCGGGATGTCGTAATCAGGGCGGACGTTCTGCAGGCCGGCCACCTCGATCGAGTTGACGACGAAGTCGGTCCCGGGCAGCACGATCTGGCGGTCCGTCGAAGCGACGACCTTCCATTTCTTGGCGGACAGCTGGACGAGCTTCTCGGATATCGCCTTGGCCAGCTCCAGGCGCGTCGCGTCGATGTCGACGAGCGCGAAGACGCCTTCGTCAAGCCCGTCGACCGCGAGAACGTCGGTGATGATCTGGCGGGCGAAGACGGCGCTGCCGGCGCCGACCATGGTCACTTTGGGCATGGCTGAACCCTAAAGCAGCTTAGTCTGGTCGTCGTGGATCGTTCTTTCGTAGCCGCAAACGCGCGTGAGCTCGAGCGGATGCGGGCGATGGTTTCGCGCTTGACCGACAGGCAGCTCGGCGAGATGGTCAACGAATACTGGAGCGTGGCCGGTGTGCTGGGCCACATCGCGTTCTGGGACGGCCGCGCGCTCTTTCTCGCCGGCAAGCTGCAGCGCGGCGATGCGTTCACCGCGTCCGAGAACGAGCCCGAGGACGTGGACTGGATCAACGATTCTTCGCGCCCGCTGATCCACGCGATCGCGCCACGCGCCCTGGCCGAGCTGGCGGTGAGCATCGCGGAGGAGACAGACGAGCTCATCGCCTCGCTGCCGCATGGGCTGCTCGAGGCCCTCGATGAGACGAGCCCGCTCAACCCGGTGCGCGCCCACCACCGCGGTGAGCACCTGGACGAGATCGAAGCGTCAGCCTTCGGGTGATTCCAGCGCGCCACGCTGGTCGAGGTAATAGAGCAATCCCATCGCGGGCACGATCACGAGCACGAGCAGCACTGCGACCACCAGCAGCAGTACGTGGGTTGACTCAGGTGCAGCCGCCTGCGCGATCGTGAGCCGGCCCGGCAGCAAATACGGCGACTGAGCGAATCCCCAGGCGAACACCATCGACCCGACCGCGGCCACCGTGAGGACGCGGTACCAGCGATATATCCGCCGCCAGACGAGGAACATCGTCACTGGCGTCAGGACCATGGTTGACAGCGCGAACGGCAGACCGGCGCCGGCGATCATGCCGCTGAACAGCTTCGGCGCTTCGGACGCGATCACCCCGAGGGCGATGGTGCCCCCCACGATAAGCGCCACGCCGGCGATGATCGCGCGAAGGCGAAAATACTCAACCAACTCCGGCCTGCCGTAACGCCGGGCGTCGCCGACCAGGAACGAAGCGCCGCTGAAGGCCGTGGCCGCGAGGGAGACCAGGCCGAACGCGATGGCCATGGGACTGAGCGGCTCGAGGCCCGCGGCGATCGCGCCGAGGCACACCGCGAAGAAGAACGGCGTCAGTACGGATGAAATGCCGAAGACGACATCGGCGGTGCGGTGCGCCCGCGGATTGTCGGCGATATGGCGGAAGGCGAAGAACGCGCCGCGCAGGATGAGCCCGATGAGCGCGAGCGTGAACAGTGGGTAGAGGCTTGCGAACACGTCCTGGAACAGGATTGGAAATCCCGTCCAGCAGAGGACTATCCCGAGCACGAGCCAGACGTTGTTGACCTCCCACACCGGCGCCATGGCGTGGTCGATGAGCGCGCGCGGCTCGCGACTATCGGGACGGCCGCCGGCGAGCAGGTCCCAGATGCCGGCGCCGAAGTCGACGCCGCCCGCGGTGCTGTAGGCGGTGATCGCCAGCAACAGCACGAAGGCCGTGATGGTGGCGATCACGATTCAACCGCCGGTCGGGGACCGTACGGCACGCCGACTTCGGGCTCGAGTGCTGCGTCCGAGTCCTCGCGCCGCCAGCGCCGCGCGAGGCGGACGAGCAGCGTGATGAAGAAGTACGCGATAACTGCGTAGAGCACGACCAGCGTGGCGAACGACGTCCACACGAAAGCGGCAGGCGCATCCGTGACGGCATCAGCGACGCGCATCACGCCGGTCACGATCCAAGGTTGGCGTCCGACCTCGGTCGTGACCCAGCCGGCCTCGACCGCGAGGTACGAGCCGGCGCCCGCAAGCGCGGCCACGCGATAGAACCATTTGCCGCCGGGCAGCCGGCGGCGCCGCGCGACGACCCAGAGATACCAGGCCGACAGCGCAGCGCCCGCGGAGCCGAGTCCGACCATCAGGTCGAACGCGAGGTGGGTGATGTTCGCTTCGACGACACTGGGCCGGCGGTCCGCTGGATAGCTCGTCAAGCCTTTGACCACGGTGCTCGGCGAGTAGCCGACGAGGATCGAATCGAGGCTCGGGATGGCAAGGCCGAGGTGGATGTCGCCATTCGAGTCGATGAATCCACCCACGACCTCGGGGTTGTTGTCGCGGGTCGTCCAGGTGATCTCGAGGGCGGCGAACTTGGCAGGCTGATCCTGGGTGAGCGCACGTGCCGCGAGGTCGCCGACGACCAGCTGCACCGGGGTCAGCAGCGCGGCGACGGTGAATGGCACCGCAAACGCCAGCCGCTGGTAATGGTCGCGACGGCCGCGCAGCCATGCGACCGCATACACCGAGGCGACTACGAAACCGGCGGTCATGTACAGCGCGATCAGGAAATGCCAGAACTCATATCCGAGAGCACGCGTGAACAGCGCCGCCAGCACGTCGACGTCGACCACGCGGCCGTCCTGGAGCGTCACACCGCCCGGCGTGTTCATCCATGCGTTGGCGGAGAGCACGCCGAACGCGCCCAGCAAGCCTGCCGGCGGGAGCGTCAGGCCGACGAGGAAGTGCACCTTGGGAGGCAGGCGGCGCCAGCCGTACAGGTAGATGCCGATGAATATCGCCTCGATGAAAAAGGCAAGGCCCTCGATGGCGAAACCCAGCCCGAAGGCGGAGCCGAACCGGCCCATCAGGCGCGGCCAGAGGATCCCGAACTCGAAGGAGAGGATCGTGCCGGTGACCGCGCCGACGGCAAACTGGACGGCCATCACGACTGACCAGCGGCGCGCGATCGTGATGGCGGTGGCGTCCTTGCGCCAAATGCCGATGCCTTCCATGAGCACGGTCAGTGACGGCAACGCGACGCCGAGTGGGACGAGCAGTACGTGCGTGGCCAGCGTGAAGGCCATCTGGATCCGGCTTGGTAGCAGGGCGTCGGCTGCCAGCAGCACCATCTCCATCATCTTGGCCCGCCGCCAGAACTGACTACGGGCCGGTGATGGCCGTGATCTTCGGGGTCACCGCTGCCGGGGGCGGCCAGCAGGGATACTCCGTACTGATCGAATGTCAAGGTTTGAATCACTGGCCGCCCCGGCCCTGTACGGCGCCGCCGCGGTGGTGGTGGTCGCCCTGCACCTTGTGACCAACGGCAACCTCGGGTTTCACACGGACGAGCTCTACTACCTGGACTCCGGCCATCACCCGGCGTTCGGTTACGTGGACTTCCCGCCAGTCGTGCCGCTGCTCGCCCGGCTGGAGACCGATCTCCTGGGCGTAACGCCCTGGGCGCTGCGCGTGCTGCCGACGCTGGTGGGCGGTTTCATGGTCGTACTGTCCGGGCTGTACGTGCGCCGCCTCGGCGGGTCACTGCGACTGCAGGCTCTGGCGCTCCTCATCGCCGTGACGGCGCCCTACTTCCTCGGCGCGAACTGGGTCTTCCAGACCGTGACGTTCGACGAGGCGACCTGGATGGTCGCGCTCTACTGGTTCCTGTGCCTGGTGGTGGAGCGCAGGCCGCGGTACTGGATCTATCTCGGCGTCGCGCTCGGGGTCGGGCTGGAGGTGAAGTTCACCATTGTTGCCCTGATCGCGAGCATCGGCGTCGCGGTCCTGCTGTCGGCTGAGCTGCGGCAGGATCTTCGGACACGATACCCGTGGATCGCCGCCGGGCTGGCGCTCTTGATCTGGCTGCCGAATGTGGTGTGGCAGGTCGCCGAATACTTCCCGACGCTGACTTACATCGCGAACCACCGCGGCTCGGGCGGCGGCCCGGTGGCTTTTCTCATCGAGATCGGCGTCTACCTCTTCTTCCTCATTCCCTTGTGGGTCGCCGGCTTTGTCTCACTCTTCCGCTCAGCGCGGCTGCGGCCGATCGGGATCGCGTGCGCGCTGCCGCTCGTCCTGTTCCTGTTCGTCGGGAAGTCTTACTACGCGGTCGGGACTGTGCCGGTGGTGCTGGCGCAGGGTTTGGTCGCGATCACCGGCATCAAGCGGCCGCGGCTGCGTACGGGGACGCAGGTGGCAGTGGTGGTGGCTGCCGTGCTGCAGCTGCTCACTTTCGCGCAGCTGACGCTGCCGATCACGCCGCCGAGCCGGATCCACGCGCTCAA
>JACXTT010013444.1_pt1 | contig 10777 bp, 9 predicted proteins | sample 9270951 | NCBI WGS metagenome assembly JACXTT01 (sample SAMN15532306, study PRJNA645909) | rock metagenome | isolation source: weathered quartz diorite | place: Puerto Rico | collected 2017-06-21
AAAAGGCATAAAAGAGCATGCGTGAGGGAAACGTAAGCCGCATAAGAGCTCATTCGGAGGAAGGGCCAAAAAACCGGGATCATGGAGCAATGGAGAACTGAGCGGGCGTTGGGTTAAATCGTGACTAATCCGCGAAAAACTCTAACAATCGGAACACACCGTTTTATAGGCCGACAAAACAGGTGTCTCTTTGTGATATGTCTCGGCGGGCTCCTCTGGACTGGCCTTCAGCTCGCGGCTCAGCAATCCACGCTGGGAGACAAGGATCACCCCAAGCCGACAGAGAACAGGAAAAACCTCGACCGCCTGACTCAGACGGTGAGTTCCCATTTAGCCGTTGGTCGTCGGATCCCGGTGAAGCGTAAGAGCTACATTGACGACTACATCTTCGACAAGATGGAACAGAACAACGTCCCCTATGCGGGGTTAAGTTCTGACACCGAGTTCTTGCGCCGCGTTACGCTGGATCTTACCGGGCGTCTGCCAGAGGTCGAAGCCATTCGCAATTTCGTTAAGGATACAGACCCAGACAAACGTGACAAGCTCATTGATTCTCTAGTGGCCACGCCAGTAGCTGGGTTACGCGCCCAGCTCACCACTCCATTCCTCGATCGATGGACTTACTGGTTCGGTGATTTGTTTCGTAGCAATGACGGACATCTGAGCAAGGGCCGTGAGATTTTCTACGATTACATCTATAGCGCGCTACAGGAGAATCTTCCCTACGATGCACTGGTTCGGGAATTGCTGACCGCCAAAGCACGATCCAATTGGAGTAACGGTCCAGTCAACTATCTCGCCCGCGATTATGTCAATGAGACGGATGATTCCATTATCAACAATGAAGACACTTATGACCAATGGGCCATCACGTCATACAAGGTTTTTCTCGGCATCAACATGGAATGCATCTCTTGTCACGGCGGAGCAGGGCATCTGGAGAAAATCAATCTTTGGCTATCCACCAAGAAGCGGGAAGATTTGTGGGACCAGGCGTCATTCTTCGCGAAGTCACGTTTGTGGCGTCCGTACGGAGACTACAGCCAGTTTGCACTCACGGAAGATGGGAAGGGATATGATCTGACGCGGCACAGCGTTACCCGTATGCAGCGCTATCCGGCCGACGTCAAGCCCATTTTCTTGTTGGATGGAGAAGAACCACGTTCGGGAGAGAGCCTACGGGATGCCTACGCACGAATGCTGACCAGCAACCCACAGTTTGCAAAGGCAACGGCAAATCTATTTTGGGCGGAACTCATGGGTGTCGGATTGGTTGATCCGCCATTTGGATTTGATCTCGACAGGCAGGACCCCAACAAGCCGCCGCCAGCACCTTGGACGCTCCAACCGACGCACCCGGAACTGCTGGAGGCGCTGGCTAAGGACTTTCAAGCTCATCACTACGATCTGAGATACTTGATTACTTTGATCACAAGATCGAGTGCTTATCAGCTTTCCAGTCGGTTTGAAGGAGAGTGGAAGTCTGAGTATGCGAGTTATTTTGCCCGCCACTTCATCCGTCGCTTACCGGCGATACAAGTCTGGGATGCTATTTGCCAGTCGACAGGTATGTTCCAGCAAATTCCAATACGCCGAAGCGACAAGAAGGTAAAGTACATGATGCAGGTATTAGACCCAGACGATCTAAATCAAACGGAAGTCAAGCCGCTGGCCGATTTCGCGGCGTCATTTGGGCTCTACAACCGCTTTGCCATCGGCGATGACGCCGGAGGCAGCAAAGGGACCATCATTCAGGCATCCATTTTGCTGAACAACCCATTGGTTCGAGAAAGAGTTTGCGTGCAAAAAGGGAGCCGGCTGGAGGCGCTGTTGAATCACGAGCCCCCTTATACCAATGCTCAGATCGTCGAGGAGCTTTATCTTGCAACACTCTCGCGCTTTCCTACCGAAGAAGAAAAAGGTATGTCCGTGAAGCTCCTTCAGGATTATCGAACGCAAGGTGCCGAAGACCTGCTCTGGGGTTTGATCAACCACTTGGAGTTTATTGCGAATCTCTGACAGAGCTCTGCGTCTACGTTTTTGTCACATGACCTAATCCGTTCCAGGGAGTCGTGCTATGTGGGAGACGAATCGCAAAACCGGCGTTCCAACCTTAACCCGTAGAGAATTGTTCAAGGTGGGAGCGGTAACCGTGGGAGGCTTTTATCTGCAGCCGCTGTTGCGGCCGCTCAATGTGCTAGCTAAGGAGAAGATAGAACCCAGAGGCACAGCCGAATTTTGTATTTTCCTGAACCTGAGCGGCGGTGCGAGCCATGTGGATACTTTTGATATTAAAGAAGGCCGCTGGATGCCTCCCGATTTTGACGTGCGTACCATCAAGCCCGGAATTCGAATACCCTATGGGCTGTTCCCAAAGCTTTCGGACAGCATAGACAGACTGGCCCTGATTCGTTCAATGCAGGCTTGGGAAAATGAACACATACGGGGCCAGTACTACCTCCAGGTAGCACACCAAACCAGCCCCGCACGTAATAAAGAGATGCCTTCTCTCGGATCTATCATTGCTTATGAATACGAGCAACGTCGCCGCAAGAGCGACTTCCTACCGCCGTTTGTGGCGATGAATTTCACCTCGGGACCTTTTCGAGTGATCGGTGAAGGGTGTCTGGGGAGTGAGTACACACCTCTGACGATGGAAATCTCCGACCGAGGCTTTGACTTTGTCGTGCCCGAGTCAGAAAAGACGCGATTTCAGCGGCGATGGGAGTTCCTTCAAAAACTGGATAAATCACTCCGTTCAGGGGTTCCCCCGAGTGACAAGTTTACCCAGGACTTCGACTCGTTCCACCGCGGTGCTCACGCCATGATGGAGTCCCCGCAGATTCCGAAAATCCTGACCATTGACGAAGAATCCCGGAAACGATACGGCGGTTCCCGGTTGGGAGAGGCTTGTGTGTTGGCTCGAAACCTTATCAAGGCCGATGCAGGCACGCGATTCATCGCGATTTCTCACTTTAATTGGGATCTGCACGGGAATATTTACAACGAAGACGGTCATTATAAACTCGCCCGCGAGCTAGATTCGGCGTTAGCCGGTCTCCTGATGGATCTGGGGAACACGAAAGCTCAAGATGGCCGGACGTTATTGGACAAAACCTTTGTATGCTGCGTGACCGAGTTTGGTAGAACGCCTGGTGAACTGACCGTTAACAAAGGGCGAGATCATCACAAGGAGGCTTTTACTGGCCTTTTTGCAGGGGCGGGTGTATTAGGAGGCCGTGTCATTGGAGCGACTGATCAGATTGGCGCCAAAATAACAGAGTCAGGCTGGCACAAGAAGAGGCCCGTTTACATAGAAGATATGGCGGCGACGATCTATTCCGTTATGGGAATTGATTGGACCAAGAGAATTACAAATACTCCTTCCGGTCGTGCCTTTGAGTACATCGAACATCAGTCAGGAACCGACTTCATCGATCCTGGAGAGATTAGCCAATTGTTCGTGGGTTGAGGTCTGAATATCGCTCGCCCACAGATGTTCGCCCTGAATTAAATCGTTTGTAAAAACGTAAAGGGCCTGACTCCGTCAGGCCGCTGCCTGTCCGCCGTTTTCATGGAGAGCATCTTCTACATCAAGAAGCAAATTTTCGTGCGCCAGTACAGTTCCCGAGCGGTTTTGATCAAAAGGAACTTCAGGACTGTTAATTCAGGCGGCGGTCTTGATGAATTCGGCACACCTTCTGGGTCCGTGAAGTACCGAAAATCGATGAAGAGTGGAACAGAGGGATCAGCGGAACGCAGCCTCACCAGACCCTCGCTGTTGGCGTGGGTCATGTTGGGCGTCAGACAAAGGGCGTTCTCAGCAGTCGGATAGCCGAGTGGTACGGTGTTGATTGAACAGCCGAATTACTCGCGGACACGTACACAAAAGCAATCGGAGTAGACATGAAAAAGGTTCAGTGGGCTCTTGGGCTGACGTCGGGTCTAGCCCGGACGGCTGCGATTCTCATGATGCTCATCCTCGGTCACAACATGACGCAGGGGGCGGAAGACGGCCAGTGGACGATGCCCGCCAAAGACTACTTTGCTACGCGTTATAGTGGTTTGGCAGAGATCACGGCCGCGAATGCCAAAGGGCTTCGCCCGGTGTGGACGTTTTCCACGGGGGTACTGGCCGGACACGAAGGGCAGCCACTCGTGGTAAATAACACCATGTACGTTGTCACCCCGTATCCGAACGTGCTCTACGCCTTCGACCTCACAAAGGAAGGCTACCCGCTCAGGTGGAAGTATCGTCCGGCCGTGAGCCCCAATGCAATTGGCGTCTCCTGCTGCGACGTGGTCAATCGTGGGGCCTTCTTCGCCGACGGCAAAATTATCTACAATCTTTTGGACGGACACACCGTCGCGGTCGATGCCTCAACGGGGCGTGAAGTGTGGGTAAGTACCATTGCTGATTTGGGTAAGGGTGAAACTACTCCCATGGCCCCCTTTGTGGTCAAGGATCTCGTGGTCGTCGGTGCTGCAGGTGGCGAGTTTGGAATCTACGGCTGGCTCAAGGGGCTTGACTTCAGGACGGGCAAGGTGCTCTGGACCGCACACAACCTCGGTCCTGACGCTGACATGCTCGTCAATGCCGCCACCTTCAAGCCGTTCTACGATCGAGGAGCTGAACTTGGGAGGTCAAGTTGGCCGGCCGAAGCCTGGAAGGTCGGCGGTGCCCCGGTGTGGGGGTGGATATCCTACGATCCGGAACTCGACCTGCTCTACTATGGTACTGGTAATCCTGCACCCTACAATCCAGAGCAACGTGAGGGCGATAACAAGTGGACCTCGAGCGTTCTCGCACGACGGCCATCAGATGGTTCTCTGGTATGGGCTTATCAGTTTACGCCGCACGACAACTGGGACTACGATGCCGTCGCCAGCATGATCCTTACCGATCTCGAGATCGGCGGACGACGACGCAAGACTTTAGTGTCCTTCAACAAGAATGGATTCCAATACACGCTCGACCGTGCGACCGGCGAGGTACTGTCTGCTGCGCCGTTTGTGAGAGTGACGTGGGCCAATTCAATTGATCTCAAGACTGGGCGGCCGGTACTCGACCCCAGCAAACAAACCGGTGTTTCGAAGGGGAACGTCAAAGATATTTGCCCCAGTCTCGAGGGCGGGGTGAGTCCGGCGTCGCCGGCGGCCTATTCGCCGCGCACCGGTCTCTTCTACACATCGACGAACAACTTCTGCATGGATTTCGCGGCCACGCGCGCGACCTATATACGCGGCGTCCCATTCGTTGGCGTGGATTCCCCGTACCGCCCGGGCCCCGGTGGATATCTCGGCTCTTTTATTGCCTGGGACGCGACGAGCGGCAAGAAGGTCTGGGAGGTGAAGGAGCCGTATCCCGCATGGAGCGGAGCTCTGGTCACGGCGGGGGATGTCGCGTTCTATGGGACGCTCGACGGCTGGTTTAAAGCGGTCGATGCGAAGACGGGCGAACTTCTCTCAAAGTTCAAAGTGGGCTCTGGAGTCGTGGGCAATCCGATTACTTACACTGGCCCGGATGGCCGGCAATATGTCGCGGTGTACGCAGGCTTCGGCGGCGACTGGTTTCTGCTTTCAGGCGATGTGCGTTCTGATGATCCGGCGGATGTCCGGCCGCCGGCGGATCTCATGAAAGATATCGGGAGACACACGAGTCAGGGAGGCATTGTGTGGATCTTCGGGCTGTAGACGGGAGAACAAATATGAAACGGCGAAATGTATGGGTTGCAGCATTCGGTTTAGGGCTAAGCATTGCGACGTTTATTGGTATCAAATGCGGCGCGGATGCTAAGGACTCGAGCGAGGTGCCCTCGGCGATCCGGTACGAAGCCAACCTGTCCGCGGGTGGGGTGAATCCGCCCGGCACGGCGCTCGAGAATCCGTATAAGGGCGACCTGAAGAGCGCGCGAACGGGGGCACGACTCTTCTCCTCTATGAGCTGCGATGGTTGTCACGGTGGCGGTGGGCTGGGCTGGGTGGGACCGAGTCTGGTCGATGGGCGCTGGCGCTACGGCGGCACGGACGAAGAGATATTCCATTCGATATTCTATGGCCGGCCCAAGGGCATGCCGGCGTACGGCGGGCTACTGGGGAGTGAGGGCGTATGGATGATTGTGACGTACCTGAAGTCCCAGCCGGTGCCGAATGTCGGGCCGACAATTTCGTATGAAGACCTTGCAACCAATGCCATTCCGCAGGCCAACGTTCCGGCGCCTCCCGTTTCGCTGCAGCCTGCCTTGCCTGCGACGGACGTGGAACGAATGCTGGCGAAGTACGGCTGCGGGGCGTGTCACGACATCGAAAAGAAAGTTGTCGGGCCGGCATTCAAGGACGTTGCCGCCAAATATGACGCGCAAACAGGCGTCGCCACTTACCTCGCCAGGCAAGTGCAGAATGGTGGAGTGGGCGTCTGGGGGAGGATTCCTATGCCTGCGCAACGCGATGTGCCGGATAGTGATCTTGATGCGATCGTCGCCTGGATTCTGACCTCGAAATAAAGTGTGTCGCATGCCTCAGTTCATAAAAATGCCACGCTGAGCCCTCGAACAAAGAGGGTGCCCATTGTGAAAATGTCGGCGTACAGTGTCTGATATCGCGGAAGTATTCCTGTGGCGATTACGGCCAAAAAAAAGAGCGGCTTGATTCATTTTTAGAACAGGCCGCGTAACCTCTAGAATGGTATGCGGGAGGTGAGCAATGGAAAGAGGGCAAAAAGTCCAGGTAACGGATTACAGAGGTGAAAAACGGACCGGGATTGTTGTTGATGATCTCGGTGACTTGATTGTGGTTTGTAATGAATCAGAATACTCAGCTGCCCTCAGTAATGGCAGAAAGCCACTTGGAGTCGGTTTCCCGAGAGAATCGGTAAAGATGATAAAAGAAGCTGCGCGCATTATCGGATTCAAAAGAGAGCGGAATTGATTGACAAATAGAGGAGTCATTCTTCAAGTGCCCAGCGCACGCATTAACTACTTCAGCTGCCTTCCTCGCAGAGTTCTGACGACACTTACGGCTGTTGAGAGAGAGAATCCTACGGAGGAGGTGCCTCCAATTTCTGCTTGATCGCAGTGAGTGTGTTCTCAAGCGACGAACGAGTTTTGCCGACGGCGATCTTGCGCAAGATGCTGCCTTTCAGTCCCGTGAGACCGGCCTGCTGCGAGGCCTTCACAGTCATCAGATAGAAACCGCGCTCATCCGGGCGGACCGTATCCCTTATGCACACAGTCAAATCAAGCGCGGTATGAAAGTAGTGGTTGGCGTACAGTTGCTTCAGCGCCACAGCGTAGGCCGGAGGGCTGCTTCCACGATAAGTGATTTGCTGCACAATCCGGAGTGTAGGCTTCAACCCAAAATTTACCTTTTCCCAGTAGAACTCGGAATGTGAGTTCGCCGGTTCCACGGCAGGGTATTCCAAGAGAAGTCGGTTGAGCTCCGGGAGATACACAGGAAGGGACTTTAGGCGATCCAGTAGGGCCTGAAAGGTTTCAGCCACTCGGGCCGGATGGCTCTTGTCGCGGTAGACTCCCAGAGCGGCATTTCCCCCTGTTTGATATGCCAGAAGGGCCTGTAGGGCCATGCGTTGCGCCAGTCCATTTGCCTGGGTTGCGGCATCCGCAGCCGTCCAATCTACGGATCTTTGAAATCGGTCCATCGCTTCCGACGGCAACTGAACGTCGCAGTCACCTGCTTTGCAGCTCTTCAATTCTTTGAGGTCCTTCGCGTCGATTGTGAATCCGCTCAGGTCGGACAGTTGAGGTGGATGGCTAAACTTCTGAACGGCGAGATAGCTGGGAAGTTTGCGCAGTGTATCGAAGTCATCCGCCAATTGGAGATAGCTCTCCGGTGTCGCCTCAGCGTAGACTATGCCAAACACAAAGACCTCGTCTGGGGTAGGCGAATCGAGGACAATCGCTACAGGCTTCCCATGGTGAACTGAATCGATCTGCGCGGCATTCAGGCCTACAGTTTCCCGCAGGAACTTGTCCAGCACAAAGACCTGCTCACTTGCTGCTGGCCTCATATTGCTGACCGACAACAGCAGGGAAAGAGCAATCGAAGAATACCGCGCACTTTTCATGTCGCTCCTGTTACGCAAGACCCACCGTCCCCTCGAGCTCGTCAGATTACGTTTCACTTCTGAGCGCTGCGATAATGAGGCCAATTATTCGCAATTGCCTAAGCCCTATTTTAGACACGACCTTAACCTACCGACAACTCAAGGAGACAAGAGATGCGAACCACAACGGACAAAGTTATCGTCACAAATCTCACAGCTTTGAAGGCCAAGTATGGGGCATCCGGTGTAAGGACCATCCAGTCTGCGTTGCAGGAACTGGTTACGACAGACGAGAAACGCGGATTGATAACTCGGCTTTTTGCCGTAGACGATCCGAAAGATATGAAAAAGGTGGCTACACCGAGCGTAAAAAACGCCACGAATCCTAAGCAAAACAAGGTAGCGATAGACGGTATTTATAAGGCGCTCGCCCCGGATTACTTGCTTATTGTTGGGGCCATCGACGTCGTCCCGCATCAGGACTTGAAGAATCCTATGTATTCACCTTCTGACGATCCAGATAGATTCGCCTTCGGAGACCTCCCTTACGCCTGTGAAGCTCCATACAGTCAAAGGCCCCAGGATTTTTTCGGGCCAACGCGCGTTGTTGGTCGCTTGCCAGACTTGACAGGGGGCAGTGACCCTCGATATCTGGTCGGTCTTCTGAAGACTGCCTCAACATACAAAAGCGTTAGTGTTATACCGTACCACAACTATTTCGGAATCTCGGCTGAGATTTGGCAACAATCGACCGCTCTGAGTCTAACCAATACGTTCGGAAAATCATCCGATATGAAGACGGTACCCACATCGAACTCCAAATGGGCTGCATCCTTTTTAGGACGGCTCTCTCATTTCATAAATTGCCATGGCGCTCTGAATAACAGCCATTTTTTCGGACAGCCGGCCAGTGGGCTGGAGGACTACCCTGAAGCACTTGCCGCCGCCTACATCAACAAAAGAATCTCTGAGGGCACAGTCGTCGCGGCTGAGTGCTGTTATGGCGCACAGCTTTACAACCCACGGGGTGGTCAGTCCGGTATTTGCAGCACATACCTCGCCAATAAAGGCTACGGCTTCTTTGGGAGCACGACAATCGCCTATGGACCAGAGAGTAGTAATGACCAAGCGGATCTCATCTGCCAGTTCTTTTTGCAAACCATTCTGCAAGGAGCTTCGTTAGGGAGGGCAGCCCTCGAAGCCCGCCAGAAGTTTGTTCACAGAGCATCTATGTCGGATCCTTCTAACGTCAAGACCATCGCCCAGTTCAATCTTTACGGCGACCCGTCGCTTACTCCAATCAACACTTCCCACGTTGTTAGCAGGGCAATTTCCAAGGCTGGCACTAAAGTTACCAGCCCCAAGATGGCGGACACGGCAACTCTCCGAATGGAGCGAGCGGAGCGTCGCCGGGACTTGTTCAGTCGGGGAATTGCCCTGGCAAAGAGCCAACCCACAATCCGCAAGGTCACCGAACGAATAACCTTAGTCAGGCCAACTTTACAAAAGGCCGTCAGACAAAGTGGCATGATGGCGACGCAAACTTTGACGTTCACTGTCAAGGAGCCGCCGATGGCTCAGGTCATGCCTAAGGCATTAATCGCTAAAGAGCTCGTGGCAAGCCGTGTTCATGTGATCTTCGGTCAAAGCAAGAATAAGAAAACACGGAGCAGTAAAAGGAAGGAAGCTAAAGCCCTAGCTACTCAAACACAATTCCCACCCGTTGTAGGGACTGTTGCCTTGATCATCAAAGAAGTAGCCGGGAAGGTAGTTTCTAGCAAAAAGATTTTCGCCAGGTAATCATTTCAATCGCTCAATTTTGACCAATGGAACGACCACTCGCTGTTGCCTCTGGAGAGTGCTATTCTAGTTAAATATGCGAGAGTTTATCGGTAAAGTCACTGAGGGACCCTTCGGGACAGGCTCTAAAAGTGAGCACCAAGCTGTCTGCATGGAAACTGCACAGGGGCGGTACGTTTTGCGGCGTCAGGATGGCAATCCCTTCTACGACCCGGAACTAAAAAAGCTGGTTGGTAAGACCATTCGTTGTATTGGGATAATCAGTGACTATGTTCTACTGATCTCCGAGTGGACCGTCATTAATGGAGAGACGAATCAAAATAGGCGTCGCTGACGAATCGTTCTTCTCGGTGCTGCCGAGCTCTTTGACTACACGCCAAACTAACTTTTCTGTCATCCCTTCACCTCACACCGCTCCTGCCCTTGAAACGCACGAAAGAGTCTGCCAAGTGCTATTCCGCCGCCTCAATTGCTGCGAATGGTTTCGCCCTGATACGTCAGAGTGATTTATCGCGTCAGGCACACGACGGCTCTGCACCCACCTCAATGTGATGAAGGTTTCAGCGAGTTACCCAATCTAATCTGATCAGGCCAGTGGTATTACTCAAACTATTCATAGTCAAGGTTGTGAAATCAAGGGTTAGTATGGTTGCAGTCCCGCCCTCAGAAGCTAGCCAATCGCTGCAGGCTTGGAGCGGAGGCGACTCGGTGGCCCGCCGCTCAGCACATAATCTGTCGTAGCTACTCCTATGAACCGTTGGGAACGGGTTGAGAAGCTGTTTCAGACCGCGTTGGGGGTGGAGGAAAGCCGGAGAGCCGCTTTTCTTGAAGAGGCTTGTGCTGGTGACGAAGAGCTGCGTCGAGAGGTGGAATCGTTGCTCCGGTTTGACAACAGTCGAGACCGCTTCATTGAAC
>JACXTT010013445.1_pt1 | contig 10777 bp, 11 predicted proteins | sample 9270951 | NCBI WGS metagenome assembly JACXTT01 (sample SAMN15532306, study PRJNA645909) | rock metagenome | isolation source: weathered quartz diorite | place: Puerto Rico | collected 2017-06-21
CCCCCCTTCTTGGGGTGGGTGAAGGCCGGGGCGGACGCGGCGGGTCGGTGGCGTGAGCTGATGCGGCGCCGGGGGCGACACTGGGGGAACGGTCCCTCCCCCTTCACCCGTCGCGTCCGAGAGCTCGGTTTCGAGCCGGATACCGTCAAGCGGTGGCTCGAGCGACTGCTCGAGACGTGGCGGTCGACGCTGCCCGATTCCGAGCTCGAGCCGTGGGATATGTACTACGCGATGGGAGGCACCAGCCGCCGGCTTGCCGCGCGCATTCCGCGCGATGCCTTGCTGCCGCTGACGGCGCGCTTCTACCGCTCGCTCGGCGCTGACCTCGCGGCGCTTTCCATCCACGACGATCTCGACCCGCGCCCCGGGAAGGACCCGGTGTCCTTCACGACGTTCGGGAGTCGGCCCGGCTGGGTTAATGGGCGATGGCTGCCGGGCGAGCCCTGGATCTTCACGTCCTACGGCGTCGGCGGGTTCGATAATCTCACCGAGCTGTTGCACGAGACCGGACACGCGATTCACATCGCCGGGATCCGCACTCGACCGGCGTTCAGCGACTGGCCCGACGCCGATCTGTTCACCGAGGCGATTGCGGACCTGGCCGACGGCGAGGCCTACGATGGACGCTGGCAGCTGCTCTATCTCGGCGACTCGGCGGCGCCCGCCGACAACCGGCGCGCCGCCTATTTCGGCGTGATGATGGACGCGTGCTGGTCGCTGTTCGAGGCGCGGATGCAGCGCGATCCCTCGCTCGACCCCAACTCCGTGTGGACGGAACTGACCAGCCGCTATCTGCGCGTCGTTCCGCATCCCGAGCTGTCGTGGTGGGCGATGCGTGGCCAGCTGATCGACGTCCCGGGCTACCTCGTGAATTACGCTCTGGGCGCGTTCGTCGCCGCGGATCTCCGAGCTCGCGTCGTCGAGCAGCACGGGCCGTTCACGCTGGGAGACACCACCTGGTACGGCTTCGTGCGCGAGCGGATCTATCGCTTCGGGTTGGAGCGCTCGTCGCGACGGGTCATGGAAGATTTTCTCGGCCGGGCGGTGAGCGCGGACGCGCTGCTCGCCGGTCTCAGAGGAAGTGCCGATCCAGCGCGTTGAGGCAGCGCTTCACGTTGAAGGCGGTCGCGTTGGTCATCAGGACAGTCGCGACACCGGGAGCCGGGTAGATCCGCATCTCACAGTGAAAGCCGCCGCCGCCACCCTCCTTAAAGAAGAAGGGGACGCGCCCCAGCCGGCCCACGTGCCACCCCAGCGTCATCGGTATCGGCTTCCCGCGCGACGTCTGCTGCTGTGTGTAGAAGAGCTCGCGAGCGTGGGCGTCGAGGATCGCGGAGCTCGGCTGCAGCTGGTCGAGCAGAAACGTCGCGAAGCCGCGCGCGCTGCCGACGAGCCCGCCGAACGCCGGCCCATTCAGGTAGTGCGGCTCGATGCGCAGCCAGCGCCCCTCGTACGAGCCGACGTACGCCGGATCGATCACGAGTCCCTTGATCAGGTTCAGGAGCGAGTATTTCTCGAGATAGCCGGTGGCGTGCGGCGTTCCGTCGGTGATGGCGTAGCCGAGCTCCGCGGCGGTGATCCCGAGCGGCATCACCACACGCTCGGCGACGACCGTTTCGAACCGTCGGCCGCCCGCGGCCACACTGACGACCTGTCCCAACAGCCAATAGCCAAGGTTGGAGTAGCGGAACCGGGTGCCCGGAACGGACGCCAACCGTGGGTGCGCCGCCATCTCGGCGCCGAGGGCGCGGCGTTCGTCGAAGCCGGCATGCTGCGAGACCGGGTGCACCCAGCGCAACGGGACGGGGTTGGGGATCCCGGAGAGGTGGGCGAGGAGCTGCCGTACAGTGATCGCCCGGCCGTAGGGGGTCGGGACGTATCGATCCACCGCGTCGTCGAGCCCGACGGTGCCGGCGGCGACGAGCTGCAGGATCGTGGCCGCGGTGATCGTCTTGCTCATCGAGTACGCCATCATCGTGGTGGCGGCGGTCATGGGCGTGCGCCGGGCGAGGTCGGCCCAGCCGCCGTCGTATTCGAGCAACACGCCGCCCGGGCCCATGGCGCGGTACTGCATCCCGGGCACACGTCGCTCCACGAGTGATTGGAGATACGGCGCGATGGCGGTCACCAGCCGCCCAATAAACGGTCCGTGTCGCCGTCACGCCAGTAGACCATTTGATATATGGGATTTAGCTTCGAACCCTATGATCGACGCCATCGTGAAGGTCATGGGAGACAAGGCCGACTACTTCCTGAAGTTTTCGAATCCCAAGATCTGCAAAGAACGCCTCCACGTCCCGGGCCCCGATTGGGTCGACCGGATCTTCACCCAGTCCGACCGGAACGCGCGGGTGCTCGTGAACCTGCAGCGGCTATACGCGACGGGGCGGCTTGCGGGAACGGGGTACCTCTCGATCCTGCCGGTCGACCAGGGGATCGAGCATTCCGCCGGCGCCAGCTTTGCCAAGAACCCCGACTACTTCGACGCCGAGAACATCGTGAAGCTCGCGATCGAAGGAGGCTGCAACGCCGTCGCGTCGACGTTCGGCGTGTTGGGGATCGTGGCGCGGAAATACGCGCACAAGATTCCCTACATCGTGAAGATCAATCACAACGAGCTGATGACCTATCCCAACAAGTTCGACCAGATCCTGTTCGGGACGGTGCAGCAGGCAGTGGACATGGGGGCGGCGGCGATCGGCGCGACGATCTACTTCGGGTCCGCCGAAAGCGGCCGCCAGATCGTCGAGATCAGCCAAGCGTTCGCGGCGGCGCATCAGGCGGGACTCGCCACGATCCTGTGGTGCTATACGCGCAACAGCGCCTTCAAGAAGGACAAGGACTATCACGTTTCGGCCGACCTCACCGGTCAGGCCGACCACCTCGGCGTGACGATCGAGGCCGACATCGTGAAGCAGAAGCTCCCCGAGAACAACGGCGGCTTCAAGGCGCTGAACATGGGCGATTCGAGCTACGGCAAGTTCGATGAGCGCATCTACACGGAGCTCGCAAGCGACCACCCCATCGACCTGTGTCGCTACCAGGTCGCCAACGGCTACATGGGACGGATCGGACTGATCAACTCGGGCGGCGCAGCGGGGAAGAACGATCTGCTCGACGCCGTCATGACGGCCGTGATCAACAAGCGCGCAGGAGGGATGGGGCTGATCTCAGGGAGAAAAACGTTCCAGAAGCCTCTGAAAGAGGGCGTGGCGCTCTTCAACGCGATTCAGGACGTGTACCTCTGCAAAGAAGTCACAGTCGCCTAGACGCTGAGACGGCGAGGGGGACGCCGAGCCGCAACGCCGCCGAGGAGTGAGTTGACAGGATCATTGCGGCGCGTGCTGGAATTGATAGCACCACGCCTCACCCTCCAGCACGACCTCCCCTGATTGTCGCGTTACTTTCACGCGCAGCTGGCTCACGGGTTTCGTCGGGTGGACGCTCAGCACCTCGGCTTCCGCGGTGATCGTGTCGCCGATGTACACCGGGGCCGTGAATTTCCAGTTCTGACTCAGGAAGACGCTTCCAGGGCCAGGCAGGTCCATAGCGACCAGCGCGTGCAACAGGCCCGTCGTCAGGCCGCCCTGGACGATCAACCCGCTGAGTTTTCCCGTCCCGCGCACGAAGTTCTCGTCGAAGTGCAACGGATTGCGATCGCCCGAGAGCTCGGCGTACTTCGCGACATGGTCGGCCGTGAGTCGAAGAGATCGATGGGCTTTCTGTCCAACGGTCAAGTCCATCGCCTAGGGCACTGCTTCACTCAGCGGCCTGATCCAGATATTCCGGTACCTGACCGGAGTCCCGTGATCCTGTAAACCCAACGGCAGCGAGTCCGGGTGAACGGTATACGGCGGGCGCTCTTGGTGTGCCGTCGGTCCCGACAGCTCGACGTTGTCCTGCACCAGCACCCCATTGTGAAAGACGGTGACCCGCGCCGGCTTCGTGACGCGTCCTCGTCCATCGAAGCGGGGCCGGTGGAACACGATGTCGTAGGTCTGCCACTCCCCCGGCGGCCGCGCCGCGTTGACGAGCGGCGGGAACTGGCCGTACACCGCCGCCGCCTGGCCGTCGGGGTACGTCTTGTTGTCGTAGGAGTCGAGCACCTGCACCTCGTAGCGCCCCATCAGAAACACGCCGCTGTTACCGCGTTCCTGGCCTTCGCCCTTCGGCGGCAGCGGCGCCTCCCACTCGAGGTGCAGTTGACAATCGCCAAAGCCGCGCCGCGTATGAATGAAGCCGCTGCCCGGCACGACCTCCGCGTAACCGTTTTCCACCTTCCACGGCGCGGCCTGCCCCGAATCGCCCGCCCACTGCGCCAGGTCGCTGCCGTCGAACAGTACGACGGCGTCGGTCGGGGGAGCATCGGGTCGGTCCACGGGCGCGGGGCCCACGATGCGCGGCTGCGGGCGGTCCAGCGCGTGCTGCGGCCAGCGCGTGGAGACCTGGGCGGACGCCGTCGCGGCGACGCAGAGCGTCAGCAGACCCGCCAGCCGGCGAGAGCGAGTCGTTGTCATCAGCGCATCCTCACTTTTCCGCTGCGGGCTGCTTTGCCGGCCGCCGCTTCTTCTTCGGTCGGGTCTTGCCGTAGGTGCCGCGAAAGATCTTGCCGCGCCGGCTGCGTTGATCACCCTTACCCATGCTGCTGCTCCGCGTTGCGGGTTCCGGCACTCGAGCTACTGACGCGTGGCGGCCGGTGCGCCACGCACGAACGCGATATAGTCGGTCGCCATCGGCACGCTGCCGCCCTTGCGCAGCGCCCATGCGATCTGTCCTCGATGATACGAGCCGTGCAGCGCTATGTGCAGCAGGATGTCCTCGATGCTGGACATGAACTGGCGCCCGGCGCTGTTCACATACGTGACACCACGCGACAGCTTCTCGGGGGTCAACGCTTCCACGTAAACCGCCAGGGCGCGTTGGTTCGTCTGGACGAGCGCCGCGCACTGTTCCAGCGACAGGTCGGGCCATACCGGATGCGTCGGCGTCTCTCCCTTCAACCGCGCCAGCCAGACATGCTCGGCGGCCAGCACGTGCGCGAACAGCTCGCGGCAGGAAGCGTCGGGGTTCGTGGCGCTGCGCAGCGCGGCCAACACGCGGTCGTCGGCCCAGGCGAGATGGGCGATGAGGCGGGAAAGATAGCGGTCAGCCATCAGCCATCAGCGAGTCTGTAGCTGACGGCTGAAAGCTGACGGCTGATGGCCTCGTTCAATGTCCCGCCGCAAACGCAATCCCCGCCTCCGTCTCGGTGATCGCCTCGTTCACATGCTCGAGCGCCTTGACCCGATGTCCACCCTTGTCGGCTTCCGCCATGTCGAGGTGGCGCTTGGCGCTGCGGAGCGCGTCGAGAGCCGCATGCATGTGCGGCTGCTGTGGCGTGGGTGCCTGGCTCGACCCACAGCCCAGTACTCCCGGGAGTGCCAGACCGACGAGACCGATCGTGGAGAGGGCCGAACGACGAGTCACGGGCGAGGACGGCATGTGACCTCCGGACTTGAGGTGCGGCTCGCGTTGAAGTCTCACGCAAGCCGTGTCGCGGGGCAACCCTGCTCACCGGGAGACCTGCTCCGCGGCAGTCGAGTCACCGAGCATCAGCCACTGCACCACAGAGAGCGGCAGGCTGCCGTACGACAGCACCTGATCGTGGAACGCACCGAGCCGGAAGTCGTCGGGGTGGCGGTCGCGATAGGCGCCGAGCAGCCGCTGGATCTGCCATTTCCCGACCATGTAGGTGATTTTCTGCGACGGGTTGGAGGCGGCGCCCGCCGCCTCCCCGCGCGCCGCTTCCGAATCGAGCCCGCCGGCCTCTTCGAAGTAGTGCGCCGCCTGATCGAACGTCCAGCGGCCGGTCTGCAGGTTCACGTCCACGCCGATGCGCGCCGCGCGGTAACGCCCGAGACGCAGGATCTGCGCGCCGCCGGCGGAGCTCTCGCCGTACATGCCGCGGCGCAGCAGCATTTCCTCTGTATAGAACGCCCACCCCTCGATGAACACGCCGTCGGAATGCTGGCGCCGGATCTCGTCGGTGACGTGGTTCGCGATCGACAGTTGCAGGAAGTGGCCGGGGATGCCCTCGTGGCCGAGGATAGGACGCGGGTCTTCGATCGCGGCACGGATGTAGAAGTTGCCGCTGGTCGGATTGTAGGTCGGGATGAAGTAGAAGCCGCTCGCGTCGGTGTCGTAGATCCCCGGCGCGTTCATGAAGCCGCCGGGGGACGTGGGCTTGAACGCTTCGGGAAGCTGGCGGATGAGAAACGGCCCAAGATACGAAGGCAGCGTCACCAGCTGGTGAGTCGTGAGGTAGTCGATCATCTCCCGTTCGCGTGCCTGGTAGGCGGCGAGAAAATCCTCCTGGTCCTTCGGGATGCGGGGGGCGCGCGCGGGATCGGGAGACGCCAGCGCGGGGTTGGGGAGCATCGCCTCCTGTCCCCGGAACCGCGCCAGCTCCGCCTCGCCGAGCATCGCTACGTCCCTCGCGTCGAGAGGGAGGAGATAGACGTGCTTCAGGAGGTAGTTGTAGTTCGCCTCCCCCATCGGCTCCCAGGCGACCATCGTGGGAAGTCGCCGATCCAGGCGGTCGGCGAAGCCGTGGATCGCGCCGAGCGCGGAATCCCGTGCCCGCACCAGGTCGGCCCGCTCCGCCGGGGACAAGGAGTCGGCGAGGGTCATGAGACTCTGGTCGAAGAGATCGTCGATCGAGCGCGCCGCCTCGATCGCCAGCTGGGCATTGAGTCGCACCGGCCGCACCAGGTTGGCGTCCCCCTGGGCGAGCAGCGCCGGCATCTTGCGCAACCGGGCCGTCGCGGCGAGCGCCCGGGTGCGGTGCGGCGCGTAGTCCTTCTTCAGGAGCGAGAAGATCGCGTTGCTGCACTCCCCGACGTACACCTGCGGATTGGTCTCCTCGGGACTCATGACGCGGTCGAAGAACTCCACCCCTTCGAGCTGCGAGCGGAACAACAACCAGTCGATGCCGTCGTCCCGGGACCACCCGCTCGTGGAAGTCGCCCGGACGCGCGCCAGCAATTGGGCGACGTAACGCCGCCGGTCGAGCACCGCGGCGCGGGAGTAGTCGGTCAGGCGATCGTCCCAGGTATGACGTCCCTGGTCGCTCGAGCCGACGGGGTAGCTGGTGTCGCGCCATTCGTAGTAGGCGTGCGCGAGGGCGCGCAGCGCCGCGGCGTCGGGGATCCGCGCCGCTCGCTGTGCGGCGACGGTCGCGGGACTGGCGAGCAGCAGGACGGCCGCGGCACGTACGGCAGACAGGGAGGTGGTCATGTCGTCTAAGGGAGCGTCTTTCGCGCCGTCCGGCAAGCCGGGTAGGTTTGGGGGAACCAGGAGGACCTACGGCCGTCGCTCCACAGCAAACTTCCTCGCCCACGATTTCCACGAACGGCAATCTGCCGTCCAGTGAATTCGGCCTCGCCCTGGGCTTCGTGATTGGGCATCATTTTCTCCGGATGCAGGACCTGCACTACGGGTACTGGCCCCAAGGGCTCGCTCCCGAACCGCAGAACCTGGCGCAGGCGCAGGCCCACTACACCGAGTTTCTCATGTCCCACATTCCCGCCGGCGTGCAGTCGGTGCTGGACGTCGGCTGCGGGGCGGGGAACACCGCGCGCAAGCTGCTCGACCGCGGGTTCACCGTCGACTGCGTCTCCCCCAACGGCGTGCTGACGGACGTCGCGAAGCAGGTGCTGCGCGGCCGCGGCGACCTATTCGAGACCCGGTTCCAGGATCTCCAGACCGAGCGCCGCTACGACCTCATCCTCTTCAGCGAGAGCCTGCTCTTCATTCCGCTCGAAGAGGCGCTTACCAAAGCGCTCTCCCTCCTGAAGCCGGGGGGATACGTCCTGATCACCGACATCTTCCGTGTGCCGGCGGACGGGAAAAGTCCGATCGGCGGGGGCCACGAGCTCCCGCGCTTCCGCGATACCGTCGCCCGCTTTCCGCTCGCCCCCGCCAAGGATCTCGACATGACCGACGGCATCGCACCGACGTTCGACTTGCTCGACGCCGCCTACCGCGATGCGATTCAGCCGGCGTATCAGTTGATCCTCTCGCGGCTCGAGGCGAAGTATCCCTGGGTGATGAAGTTCGTGAAGTGGAAATTCAAGAAGAGCATGAAACGCTACGAGGACAAACATTTCAGCGGGCGGCGCAACGGCGTGAACTTCAAGAAGTACAAATCCTACCGCCTGCTGCTTTACCGCAGCACGCCGCCGTCGATCGGAACCGCCTGACCCGTGACGAACGCCGCTTCATCCGAAAGCAGGTAGAGCACCAGCGCCGCGACTTCCACCGGCTTTCCCATCCGTCCCATCGGCTGGTACGCCGACAGCTTGGCGAACATCTCCGCCTCCCGGCCCGGATAATTGCGCGCCAGGAAGCCGTCGACGAACGGGGTGTGAATGCGGGACGGGCAAACGCAGTTGCAGCGGATGCCGCGCTTCACGAAGTCTACCGCCACCGACTTCGTCATCGCGAGCACGGCGCCTTTCGACATGCCGTAGGCGAAGCGCTCTTCTTCCCCGACGAGCGAGGCAATCGCGCCCATGTTGACGATCGCCCCGCCGCCGGCAGGGACCATATGCTTGATCGCGGCCTGGAGGCAGTGGAACATGCCGCGCACGTTCACCCGATACAGCCGATCGAGCGTCTCGGACGTCGTCGACTCGACCGTTCCGACGTGCGTGACGCCGGCGTTGTTGACGAGCAGGTGAATGCCGCCGTGGTCGGCGGCGATCGCATCAAACGTGCGGCGCACCTGCGCCTCGTCGGTGACGTCGCAGACGAACGCGTGCGCCGCGCCACCCGACGCGCGAATCCCCGCCGCCGCCTCCTCCGCGGGCCCGCCGTCCAGGTCGAGCACCATCACCTTCGCGCAGTGCTCAGCCAGAATCCACGCGATGCTGCGCCCGATGCCGAGTCCGGCGCCGGTGACGACGGCGGTCTTGCCTTCGAGACTGAAGCGCAGCGGTCGTCTGCTTCCTTCGCCGAGCTCGACGAGTCGCGGTTGGACTACCGGTCCGCTACGCGACCGGCGCGGTGCCGAGGTCGACGACACGGGGGCATCGGACTGGCGGACGTCTTCCATGTTCGGGAAATCTGCCTGCGGGCGGACGAGAGTCTAGCTCTCCCGACCTGAGAAGGTGTTGCGTGCACTCCTCAGTCGTAGTTGCATCGGAAACACGACTCGACCATCCGTGCCGCGTCACGAGTCCGTCGCGCGGTCCGCGATCAGACGGTGCTCGAGGGCGAACCGGGTCAGCTCGGCGACAGTGTGGATGCCCAGTTTGCGCATCAGGCTGTCCCGATGCGTCTCGACGGTGCGTACGCTGATCCCCAGCGCCGCGGCGGTCTCGCGGTTAGTGCGGCCGCTCGCCACTCCGATCAGCACGTCGCGTTCCCGCGCGGTGAGGGCGGCGAGGCTCCCGACGGGGCGCTGGCCTTCCCCCTGGACCGCTGCGGCGAGGTGGCGGGCGACCGGGGGGCTGAAGAATGAATCCCCGGCGCACACGGCGCGAATCGCCTGGCGGATCTCGGCGGGACTCGAATCCTTGCGGAGATAGCCGTGGGCCCCGGCGCGCACGCTCTCCAGCACATATTCGCGGTCGTCGTGCACACTGAGGATCAGCACCCGCGCCTCCGGCGCGCGCTCGCGTAGCGTTCGCACCACGGCGAGGCCGCTGCCGCCCGGACCTGGCATCGTGAGGTCGAGCAGCACGACGTCGGGCTGTTCCCGGACGGCGTGCTCGACCGCCTCGGCGCCGTTCGCCGCTTCCGCCACGACGCGCAGGTGCCCGCCGGAGCCCTCCTCGAGCACGCGGCGCAACCCCTCGCGCACGACAGAGTGATCGTCCACCACCAGGACCTTGAGCGGCGCTCTCACTGGCGCTCCGGGCGTGGAATCGGAATCGTGACGCGCAACACGACTCCCATTCCGCGAGCGCCGCTGATCCGCGTCGTTCCTCCCAACGCCCCGATGCGCTCGCGGATTCCGGCGAGCCCCATGTGGCCGTCGCGCGCCGCATCGAAGCCCGCCGGAAGCCCGCGACCGTCGTCCGACACCTCGAGACTGAGCTCGTCGTTTCCGTTCGCGAGCCGCACCGCCACGGCCCCGGCTGCGGCGTGGCGCGCGACGTTCGCCAGCCCTTCCTGGGCGGCGCGAAACAGTGCCAGTTCGACGTCGGGCGCGAGCGCCGGCAGCCCTTCGGGGGCATCGATCGTGACGGCGAGCCCGGCGCGATCCGCGAAGGCATCGGTGAGGGAGCGCAGCGCCGGGACGAGACCGAGGTCGTCGAGCAGCGAGGGACGGAGCTGCTCGGTGACCTTGCGCACGCCCTGGATGCCGGAGTCGATCAGCTCCATCGTCCGCGCGACGCGCGCGGCGAGGGCGGGTTCCAGCTGCTCGGCGAGCAGCCCGAGCTGCAGCCGCACGGCCGCGAGCACTTGCGCCGTTTCATCGTGCAGCTCGAGCGAGAGGCGGCGTCGCTCGGCCTCCTGCCGTTCCACGATGCCCGTCGAGACGCGCGCCAGCTCAGCGGAGCGCGCGGCGAGGCGCCGGTCGAGATCGGCGTGCTCCAACGCCGCGCCGATCTGGCTGCCGAGGGCGCGCAGGAACGTTTCGTCGAGCGCGGTGAAGGGATCGCGGGCATCCCCGACCAGCAGCAGCGCGGCGGTGACCCGCTCTCCGCGCCACACCGGCAGCAGGGCGGCGTAGGGGAAACCGCGTCGCGCATCGCGCGGGTCGGGCCAGTCGCGCACGACGGCCGGATGG
>JACXTT010013446.1_pt1 | contig 10777 bp, 9 predicted proteins | sample 9270951 | NCBI WGS metagenome assembly JACXTT01 (sample SAMN15532306, study PRJNA645909) | rock metagenome | isolation source: weathered quartz diorite | place: Puerto Rico | collected 2017-06-21
CAGCCAAGGGCGTGATCGAGGCCATGGCACAGCAAAACATCATGATTGGAAGAGTGTGGCCGGCGATGCCAAACTGGACCCGCATCACCGTGGGCACGCATGAAGAGATGGCACACTTCCAGACGGCGTTCAAGAAAGTGATGGACGGCACGCTGGCCACTCAGCCCCATCGCGCCCCTCGCAAGCCACGTGGCCACGTCGATGGCAGAATCGTGCCAGCATAGTGCTTTTACGCACCGGGGAGGCCCATGGCGCGGGCCGTCGTGGTTCAGTTCAGTATTTTCCTTGAGCGCAAGTCCGGCGACTGAAGAATGACAACTGCGCCTAGAAGCTAAACGCCACACCGCCCCGAATGGAGCGGGCCGATTGCACCAGGTAGACCGTGCGACCGTCCTGACCAAGCAACGGCACATATCCCTGGGCGAGAAGGTTGCGCACATCCACCACCGCATCCATGTGGACAGGCAGGAAACCGGTTCCGGGAATCGGCTGGCGCAGATAGATGTTCAGATAGGGGTCAGACTGGCCCGCCGAGGCATTAAACATATCCACCGGCGTAAGCGCTTCACCGCTGATCCAGCGATAGGAGGTAATCCAGCGTGTCTTGGTACCGGGTAGAGTGCCGCTGAATTTCGCTGCTGCCGTGTGACGGTTGCGCACCAGGCTGTCCCGGCGCGCGTCCTGCAACGTCATACCCGGCTGATTCCCACCCGCTTGCTTCAGATCGAGCACTCCGCCATAACCGTAATCCAGGGTCGCCGTCAGATCCGACGCCAGTTGGCGCTGCAACACCACGCGCATGCCGTGCGCATCCAGTTCCTTGCCCCGGTAGGTAAACGTCTCGGAAAACAGGTCGGGCAGCACTTCTCCACTGTCGGCCGAAGCGTCTCCCACACCGGTGAGCGCCGGATCGGCAACCCGGTCGGAATACAGGGCAAGCTGCAGGTTGGTTTTACCCTCGCGGTGGGATACCGACACTTCATGATGATGAGCCCGCTCCAGGGTTGACCGGAAAGCAGCCATGCTCACGCGGGGACCCGATTCGCTCAAGTCGGCCGGCGCCGCGTCGAAGCCTTTTTCGATTCGGCTGTCCGGCTGCGAGGTCGAGTAACGGTACTCCAGAATGGTGTTTGGGGAAAGATGCACAGCAGCTGATCCAAAAGGACGGAAAGCGGTCACCCGACCCATGAATTGAATCGTTTGAAACTCGCTCCCGAAGCGCAACTCCAGAACATCGCCCAGGGTAAATTCATCCGAAGCGGAAAGCGCCAGCGCCTGCAGGGCGGTCGTTCGCGCGTCAATTCCCGGCGCCGCCAGACGGCGCATGGTAAACGCCATCTCTGGCTTTGATCCATTCGGCATGGTGTGGCTGTAGGAAGCCCGCAGTACCGCGTTGGGTGAGCCATTGCCGTAGCCCACGTCTCCCTGAAATGCCATGGTTCCGGAGGAAAAGATCGATTTCTCTACCGAAAACACGGTACTCATGTCGGAAGCGCTGCCAAACCCTCCCGAAGCCGAACCTGCCACGAACGAAAGCGTACCCTTCAGGTCGCGGGACGAGCCCGAGTCCGGCGAGGTCCCAGGGAATCCACCGGTCGCGGGTGATCCGGACATCGACGCAGGGGTCCCATCGTCCAGCATTCGCAGGATCGGCCGGTTGGATGCCGAACGCAGCACCCACTTCCAGTCATCCTCCTCGCTGGGCGCCGATCCACGCAAAGCTGGAAGCTGGATCGCTTCGAACAGCCCGCTGAGTTTGAGGTCCACAATTGCGGTCCCGCCAGGAGGCAACCCAACCCGCTCGCGCAGCGCCGGCAAAAACGAGGGAGAATATGCCTTGATGTTGTACACCCCGGGCAGCAATCCGCTGGCGGAGTAGAAACCGTTTTCGTCGGTGAAGACCCTCAGGGAATGGGCAGCCGAGCCCAGCACTTCCACCATCGCGCCCATCTGCGGTACGCCGGCCGCGCTGCGCACATATCCCGACACTGTGGCGGACCCGGGACGGTCTGCTGCCAGCGCCGGAATCGCCAGCGCAATCCCCAGTAACCCGAGCTTTAACCCGAGTTTCCCCAGTTTCACTCCAACACCTCAGGAGACCAAGCGCTGCGGTCTATTCGACGGCGAAAGTCGCCGACGGATCAACCGTCTGCTTGGAGATGTTATCGTTCACCTTGATTTGAATGCGATAGACCCCGGGATCAAGACTGGAGGCCGAGAGAGGTTTTTCCAGGGTCACCTGGTCTCCAATATTGCCCATTTGGTCCGTAGATTCCACTGTATGAATGACCGCCTTGTTCGTGGCCGCGTTAATCACGTTGTATTCGACCGTCGCCGAGGGTTTGTGGGTCTTGTCGTCCACTCCCAGATTGTAGACCTGCATCCAGAAATACACCTTCTGATTGCGCTTGAACGCCACCGGCTTGCCGCTGGCAGGCGAGACCCGCGGACGTATCTTGGTGTTGCCAATCACAAACATGCCGGTGCCAATTTCCTTGGTCGAAACCGGCTGCATGGTGTCTGCCACAATCAACGACGAAGAAGCCAAGCGATCGTCGTCGAAGGTGGGCACGGGCAAGCGGCTGCTCCAGGATCCCGAACGGTCCCCGTTCACGTCCTTCACCGCCACGTCGATACGATACAGGTTCGGGCGCAGGGGCAGAGCCTTCCAGTACACCGACGAATTCTCCGTCACCTTGGGTAGCAGTTCGGCGGGCACGTCCACCTGGACTGTGTCTTCGAAAGTCTGCACCACTTTGCCAGTCAGCGTAGTCACCCGCCCGAAAATGTTGACCGTGCCACGCTGCACTCCTTCTTTGTTTACGAACGTCACGTCGCGATTCTTCACCTGGATGGTGATCGGAACCAGCACGGTGTCGCCCGTGACTCGCACAAAATCAGTACGCACGTCGAAGGGCATCAGATTCACGTTGATCTTGTGGCTGACGATCTCCTCCAGATCCTTGAACTTCACCGCCGGAGGTTTTTGCAGCTTGTAGAACTGTTCCAACCGGTCAAACTGTTTGGTCTGATTGCTGGTGGTAAAGGGTCCCGTCCCAAGACGCTCCAAGCCGCCGCCGGTAAATCGGTCCGCCTTGTTGGCCATACCCATCTGTTCGTACAGGGTCAGGCCCGCGTTGGGGGTATAAAGCAGGGCATCCTTTTCCGACCGGTCCATGGTCATGTGATAGTCACCACACATGCACGTGTCCACGAACTCGATAATCACTTCCTGCCCGATATCCTCGAGGTAGCGATAACGCCAGTCTTCAAACGGAAAAGTCGAGGTCTCGCCCCCACCCTCTTCCATCGGCCGCTCATACGACCCTCCCGAAGGATGCGACTCAATCTCATCCGCCGGTCCGTACATAATATAAATTCGTCCGCGATCGCTCTTCCAGCCAGGGATGCCGGCGGCGAAGTGTTCGTTGGCGTAGGCCATACGCCGGTAGTGTTCTTCCTTGTATTCGTTTTCGATGGTGTCGGGAGTGGGATCGCGGCGCTGCCAGAAAGCTTCGATGAACTGGTCACGCTCTTCGTCGTTCGAGAGCAGCTTGAAGGCCTTCTGTTCCTCGTCGGTGATGATCCAGCGCACGTCTTCGTCGAGCCACTTCTTGTAAGTCTTGCTCAACTCGATCTTCAGCGACTTGGAGTTTTGCTTCTTCTGTTTTTCCGTAAGCGGCCGCTTGAGAGGATCGACTTCTGGGGCACTCTTATCCGCAGTGTTCTTGTCCTCGGAGCCTGAAGATGCAGCCGTGGACGCGGGAGAAGTTGTCGCCGCGGCGGGATCAGCCGTCTCCGATTTCCCATCCTGAGCGGCGGCAAACAGCGCCGATCCCAAAATGAGAGCCGGTAAAATCAAGACCACGAAAAGGCGATTGAGAAAACCTACCCGGGACATAAGGGGGCACTCCTTACGACAAACAACCCTTGGAACGTCATTCTATGACTTTGGGAGCGCTAAGGCAAGGCTAAGTAAGGCCCTCTAAGCAATTGTAAAGATTGTAAAATCCCCGATTTCGTCAGCTTTTCCGGCCTTTTTGGCGATGCCGTGGCACCGAGCGGCCGGCAACCTAATGCGAAGCAGGTTACTACCTCAGAAGGCGCACCCTGATGGGCCCTCACAGTCTGGTCGATTCTCGGGGTTTCTCACGCTATAATCGGCCTGTTATCAACGCACCGCTTGGGCCTGATCTGGATCCGAATTGTCCGCATGGCCGTTTACCCTGCTGGAACTTTTGTATCCGCAAAGCCGTATCTCATGGCGTGTCCCCAGTTGCGCCGGAAATCCGGGTACCGGTAGGGCCCGGTTGGCGGTTCCGTCGTGTCATTCGTCGGGACCGGTTGTGATACCGGCCCAAGTTAGACCAGAGCAAGGATCGACGGGCGTGACAAGGGAGCAATGAGCACCGGAAAGAAAATAGCCATTGGCTGCGGAGTTGCCATCCTGGTAACGGCGATAGCCGGCATTGCTGTGCATCAAAGCCGTAAGGGCATCGTCACCGTGCAAACCGGCAAAGCGGAGTCGATGGATCTGGCTTCGATTGTCAGTGCATCGGGCGAGATCAAGCCCAAGACTTACGTCAACATCGGCGCAAACGCCTTCGGCAAAATTACCCGGCTTTATGTGAAAGAAGGCGAGCGGGTCAAGAAGGGTCAATTGCTGGCGCAGCTGGAAAACGTGCAATCCTCGGCCGACGTGAATGCCACGCAAGCGGGGCTGGAAGCGGCACGAACCGATGCAATCGCCGCCGATGCCGCTTTGAATACCTCCTCTGCTGACCTGAATCGGGCGCAGTCCGATTACGAGCGCGCCCAACTCGACTGGACTCGGGCGCAAGGCTTGTACCAGAACGCGCTCATTGCGAAATCGGAGTACGACAGCCAAAGGGCTGCATTTCAAACCGCGCAGGCCGGCCTGGCACAGGCGAAGGCGCGGGTCGCGCAGGCGAAAGCGCAGAAGGATTCCGCCGAACGCCACATCACGCAGAACGCCGCCAACCTGACTCACGCGGCCGACGTACTGCAAAAGACAACCTACGCCGCGCCCTATGACGGAATGATCACCAATCTGCCGGTGCGAGAAGGCGAGACCGTCGTGATCGGCATCCAAAATTCGCCGGGCAGCACGCTCATGACGCTGGCGAACATGTCGGTCATCACCGCCGAAGTGCGAGTCGACGAAACCGACATCGTCAACGTTCGGCTGGGACAGCTCGCCGAGGTCAATATTGATGCGATTCCCAAGAGAACTTTCAAGGCGGTGGTAACCGAGATCGGCAACAACGCGATTGTCCGCTCGACCGGCGTATCGACATCGCAGCAGACTTCGGCGAGCCAGGAAGCCAAGGATTTCAAGGTAGTGGTCACGCTGCAGGACGCGCCCGAGAACCTGCGTCCCGGGCTTTCCGCCACTGCAAAGATCACGACCGCCACTCGCAGTCACGTTTTGACCGTACCGATCCAGGCGCTCACGGTTCGTACGCGGGCGGACTTGAAAGCCAGCGGCACGGATAAAGATGCGGTGCAGGCCGCCGCACCACCCAAAGAAACATCCAAGCCAACCGTTGCGGACAAGGACGAAATTCAGGGAGTCTTCGTCATCCGCAATCGCAAGGCGGAGTTTGTTCCGGTGGACACCGGCATCACCGGCACCACCGACATCGAGGTGCTGAGCGGCTTAAAGGCGGATGACGAGATCATTACGGGCAGTTACAAAGTGCTGCGCACGTTGCGGCCGGGGACGAGCGTAAAGATCGATAACACGGCGCCGAAGAAGGAAGATGAGAGCTAGTCTTCGGTCTTTGGTCGCTGGCAACAGCATCAGGCGAAAGACTGGAGAGCAAGGACTAACGACTCTCTGAGTAGCCCGTCCAACAGGCAGCTTGGCGGGAGCGAAGCAGAACCGACCATTCCAGAAAAGATCGGAGCGGGCGAGTGTCCGGAGAGGACCAGGAGAGAAAAATGGCAACCGCAGAAGTGATCAGCATGAGACAGCCCCTCGTGTCGGCGCCTCCCGAATCCTGCATGATCTGCACCGAGGATCTATGGAAGACCTACGACATGGGGTCGGAGCAGCAGGTGCACGCTCTGCGCGGAGTCAATCTCCGCATCCAGCGTAGCGAATACGTCGCCATCATGGGGCCATCCGGCTCCGGCAAATCTACGCTGATGAACCTGATCGGCTGCCTGGATACGCCCAGCAAGGGCAATTATTGGCTGAACAGCCAACTTGTGAGCGAACTGGACGATGATGAGCTAGCGCGCATCCGCAACAAAGAAATCGGCTTCGTTTTCCAGACTTTCAACCTGCTGGCTCGCGCCACCGCGCTGCACAATGTGGAACTGCCGCTGATTTACGCTGGAGTCCCGGGCGAAGAGCGGGTGGAGCGCGCCAAAGCCGCACTTACGGCGGTCGGCATGGAATCCCGCATGATGCACAAGCCTAACGAACTCTCCGGAGGCCAGCGGCAACGAGTCGCCATCGCCCGCGCCCTGGTGAATCGCCCGTCGATCATCCTGGCCGATGAACCGACCGGCAACCTAGACTCCCAGACCGGCAACGAAATCATGGCGCTATTTGATCGTCTACAAGCCGAAGGCAACACCATCGTTCTGGTCACCCACGAACACGACATCGCAGAATTCGCCCATCGCGTGATTCACATCAAGGACGGCGTAGTCGAGAGGGACGAGAAAAAGGCTCGCCGGTAGTCTGTGGTGGTTCGTCGCCGATGCCCAGCCGGAACTCTGGGCATTTGCGTTTTGCACGGGCGGCCCGCTGTTTTGCTCCCGTTGCCTAGTCGGCCGCTTCTCCGCCGTTGATCCGTTCGAAGAATTCAATGAGCAGACGCAAATCCTTGTCCTGGTAGCTCTCCATCGCATGCGCGAGTTGTTCGCCCTTTTCCCGGTACACGCCTTCGAGTTTGCGCAGCCTCTCCGGAATCAAGTGCACAATGCAACTGCGCCGGTCCGCCGGATTCGCCTGGCGCCTGGCGTAGCCCTCCTTTTCGAGCCGGTCGAGCACGACCGTCATGCCGCCGCTGGTAACACACGACCAGCGGGCCAGGTCCCGCGGTGTGGATGGCCCGTGCAACCGCAACAGATGCAGGACCTGCAAATCGCGCAGGTTGATGCCCACGCCGTCCGCCACCGTCTGGTTGAACAGAATCGCGGACGCGATGGATTGCCGGACCGAACGCGACAGGCGCTCGGTCAGCGCTTGGCGATTGGATCTTGACATCACCGACAGCATAGCATATTTTTTAAGTAGCTTATTAAATAAGCAATCAATATATGGAGGAAACGCAGGATGGACACCGCGGTGAAAGCTTATAGAGGCGCAGGCATGGAGGGTTGGGTGGCGAAGTGGTACGCCAAAAACACCGGCAAATCGATGGAGGCCTTCCGGGCCGATGCCCGCCGCATCGCCGCCCTGCTGCCTCCGGAAGCGACGGTCCTCGAAGTTGCGCCGGGACCCGGCTATTTCGCCATCGAGCTGGCAAAATTGGGCGGTTGGCAAATCACCGGGCTTGATATCAGCCAGACCTTTGTCGAAATCGCGCAACGCAATGCGGCACAAGTGGGGGTACGCGCCGACTTCCGCCTGGGCAACGCGTCCGAGATGCCCTTCGAGCGCGATCAGTTCGACTTTCTTTTCTGCCGCGCCGCCTTCAAAAACTTTTCCCAGCCGGTGCGGGCCCTGCAGGAGATGCACCGCGTTCTCAAACCGGGCGGGCGCGTCTTGATTCTCGATCTGCGGCGTGACGCTTCGCTGGCCTCGATCCATGAGGAGGTCGAGCGCATGGGGATTGGGTTCTTCAGCGCGCTGTTAACACGCCTCACATTTCGCTTTACGCTGCTCAAGCGCGCCTACACGCAATCAGACTTCGAGGAAATGGTAGCGCAAACCCGGTTTGCTTCCGTCAAGATCGAGGAAAATGGAATCGGGATGGACATCTGGCTGCAGAAGTAATCCGGTCCGGTCCTCAGACCAGCAACCAAAAAAAGCCTCTCGTGTTGATCGAGAGGCCTTCGGCAAAGCCGATGACGGAAGGCTGACCGCTACGGTTGGGTGCTGCCGAGCGGCTTCGCGTCGGCGGTGTCGGTCGGGCGTCCGGCAAAGAAGGAGTGGTCGTAGAGGCTGCGATACATGCGGCCGGAAATTTCCGCGGCTTTGGGTCCGAAAGTGGGCCGGCCGCCCTGCAGGAAGACGACGACCACGATGCGCCCGACGTCGGTCTTGGCGTAGGAGGCGAACCATCCGTAGCGGGTTCCGGCGCGGGAGCAGGTTCCGGTCTTTCCCAGGATTTCCTCTTCGTTGAAATTGACTCGGAGGCTGCGGGCTGTCCCGTAGCTGACGGCTGCGGCCATGCCATCGGAAATTTCAGGAATGATAGGCGCGATGTCGAGATGGCGTTTCACCCGAGGTTCGAAGCTCGCAACCTCTTCCGCAGAAGAGGGATGCTGCAGGTAGTAAAGCGTGCCGCCGTTAGCGATGGCGGAAACCATGGCGCCCAGCTGCAGCGGGGTCATGGAGATTCCCTCTCCGAAGGAGCACATCTTGCCTACCCCGCCCAGCTTGGAGGAGATTTCCTCCTGCGGATAAGTGCCCAGTTGCTCACCCGGAATGTGGTAGCCGGCGAGCTCGCCCAATCCGTACTGGTGGGCATAGAAACTGACTTTTTCAAACCCCAGACGGCGCCCCAGAGCCTCGAAGTAAGCGTTGTTGGAATGGGCCAGGGCGGTGGTGAGATTCATGCGGCTGCGGCGTCCGAGAGCGATCTCGGTGTCCTTAGTGATGAGATCTTCGCTCAGGGCGGCCAGCGCTACCGATAGCTTGATGGTGGAACAGGGCTGCGCGCCGCTCGACAAGGCAAGCTTCTGGTTCACCATGGCGAGAACGCGGCCACTGGTGGGCTCGATGGCGAGCACCGTACCGTTCATGTTGCCCAGGGCGTCGATGGCGGCCTGGCGGACCACCGGGTCCTCGCCGGCGGTTGAGTCGCTTTCAAATTTGTCGTCCACAAAAGAGCTGGCGGTAAAGCGCTCGTGGTAGCGGCGCCGGCGCGTGCCGGTCCGGCCAACGCGAGTCGCGCGCGGGCGGCTGCGCGAGAGCCTGCTCAGGCGTTTACGGGCACGCGGAGCTTCGCTCACCTTTTGCGATTTCTTACGGGCGGTCAGGGAACGAGTGCTGACGGTGGCGGCCACCCCCCACTGGGGAAATAGCGTCAAAACGAAGGCTACCAACAGGGAGAAAGTGAAGTGTTTGCGAAAAGTCACTGATTGTTGTCCCATCCCAGACTCGTGTGGCCCCGACTCGAGTAATCCAGATTCGTACCACCCAGACCCAAAGCCCAGACTCATGTGTGTAATTTCATGCACGAGGCATGCCATGTTCGAACAGGCTATGCCCGGCGCTTGTAATCCTTCGATAGTAAGGGACTTAGCATCCGCCGTACATCAAAAAATCGATTTGTTACCATCGGCGAATCAAATGGGTAACCCTATGAAAAAGCGCGGTTTAATGGGGTTTCTGGCGTTGATTACCTCCCTTTCGTAATGGGAAAGCTTTTACCCTTGCCACCCCCTGTTGTGGAAAAGTTTTTCTCTTTGTGTGCTCGAAGTTTCTGGTCACCGGGTCCTGACGCTCCGGCAGAGGCGTGACGACAGAGCTGAGACCGATTGGTCAGATTGACCGGTAATTCCCCCAGTCGCCAGATTGCAGATCTCAGACCCCAGCTTGTAGATTAAAGACAACCTCAGAATCCCAACGTCTGCAATGAAATCTTTTCTTCGAGGCGCCCATGACCGATTGCTTGTTTTGCCGCATTATTGCCGGCGAGATTCCGGCAAAGAAGGTTTTTGAAGACCAACATACCCTGGCGTTTGAAGATATCGATCCGCGGGCGCCGACGCATGTGCTGGTGGTGCCCAAGCGACACATTCGAGGACTGAAGGAAGCGTCGGCGGAAGATGCGGAACTGCTGGGACGATGTCATTTGACCGCGGCGGAAATCGCACGCCAGCGCGGAATTGAAGGCGGGTATCGCACGGTGCTGAACGTGGGAGCCGGAGCCGGGCAGTCGGTCTTTCACCTGCATGTGCACTTGCTGGGCGGGCGGAATCTGAGCTGGCCTCCCGGATAGTGAAAGAACTGCGGGGCTCGAACGTCGACGGGCGGGACGCCATCCTCCCGCGTATTTCGCTAGTTCGCCGCTTCTGATTCCGGGGCGCCGTGGCGGCGCAACAGTTGTGGCAGGTTTTGCGAGAACGCCGAGCGCGGCAGCACCATGTCACAACCAACCTCGTGCGCCTTCATCTTCAAATCACCTTGCACGTGCGACAGGAAGCCGATGATGGAGGTCCCCTTCTTCAGCTTGGTCTTGAGTTTGGGGATGAGCGTCAGAGGCTTGGCGTTGGCGTTGTTCATGTCGAAGATGATCAGCGAGGGCTTCTCTTCGCCATTCTGCTTCATGTGATCGATCAGGTCTTTTTCGGTCTTGACGAATTCGACCTTCACATTGAGCTTGCGGGCCGTTTCCTGGATCTTGGCCTGGAAGAACAAGTCGTCGACGAAGGCAAAGATGCGGGAATTGCCGTTGTCTCCCTGCGGTAGGGGCTCGGGCTCCACGGGGGCGTAGGTGGGGGCAAAGCCGGGACGCATGCGCCCGGATCGCGCTCCGTTGTTGCCATTCATGGCGGCACGATAGCTGTGATCCATGGGGGCGGAGTAGATGCCTCCGCTCTGTGGTTGGCGATCGCGGCCTGGGGCTCC
>JACXTT010013447.1_pt1 | contig 10776 bp, 11 predicted proteins | sample 9270951 | NCBI WGS metagenome assembly JACXTT01 (sample SAMN15532306, study PRJNA645909) | rock metagenome | isolation source: weathered quartz diorite | place: Puerto Rico | collected 2017-06-21
AGGTCCTCGAGGAGTTTCGCGTGCTGTTCGGGCACGCCATACTCGAGCGCTACGGCATGAGCGAGACGCTCATGAATTTGAGCAATCCGTATGTGGGGGAGCGCCGCGCCGGAACGGTGGGATTTCCGCTGCCCGGTGTTTCGGTCAAGCTGCTGGATTCCGAAGGCCACGCGGTCGCGGACGGCGAGACTGGAGAAATCTACTTGCGCGGGCCCAACGTATTCAGCGGCTACTGGCGGCGCGAGGATGCCACGCGCGAAGCTTTCTTGGACGGATGGTTCCGCACGGGTGATCTCGCCGTGCGGTCGCCCGATGGCTACTACACGCTGGTGGGGCGGCGGAGCGATCTCATCATATCTGGCGGGTTCAATATCTATCCGCGTGAGATCGAGGAATTTCTGGCGGAGCAGCCCGAGGTCGCGGAAGCCGCGGTGGTCGGCATCCCGGACCGCTTGCGCGGCGAGGTGCCGGTGGCGTACGTCGTGGCGCGCACGTCTATCGATGCGGGCGAGCTCGAAATCCGCTGCCGCGCGGCGCTGGCGTCATTCAAAGTGCCGCGCGCGTTCATCGCGGTCGAGAAACTGCCACGCAACGCAATGGGGAAAATCCAGAAGCACCTGCTGCCGCTAACGGATCAGCGGTAGAGTCGCACGATCCATTCGGCGGCGAGCGCCGGTTTCTGCGACCCTTCCACGTCCACCGTCACCAGCCACATAACCTGGTGACCACCTTCGACGTCTTCGACCGGCCCCACTCTGAACCGGGCGCGAATGCGTGAACCTTCCGGCACCGGCGCAGGAAAACGCAAGCGATTGAGCCCGTAGTTGATCCGCATGGCAAAATCGCCGCTGATGTGCACCGTATCGTGGCTCAGCCGGCTCAGCAGCGACAACGTGAGAAAGCCGTGCGCGATGGTGCGGCCGAAGCGAGACTCCGTCTTAGCGCGCTGCGAATCCACGTGAATCCACTGGCGGTCGCCCGTGACTTCGGCGAATCGGTCAATCATGGATTGATCGACTGTAAGCCACTCACTCACGCCAGCCTCCTGTCCGGCCAGCGCGCGGAGTTGCTCGATGGTGTAGGTCTTGGCCACGGCTATCGAAACGTTCTCAAGTGCGGCTCGGCCAAGTGTGGCGTCCCGTTGAAGGTGAACAGCGCCAGATCGCCTTCGCGGATGCGCATGGTCGTAAGAGCCGAATTATACGTCACGCCCGCTAGCCGCATGACGTGCCGTCCGTTCAATCCCAGAGCCTCGCCAATCCATACCGCAATGGGAGTGGCGGAGGATACGACAGCGACTGTTTCGGTCGACGCAATCCGGCTCAACTCTTCCATCGGCCGGCACACACGCTCGCGAAATGCCTGCCAGGATTCACACGGCACTTCGTACCGTTCCTCCACCCACGCACGCACCACCAACTTGTCGCACCGCGTCCAGGTGTGGTGTACGGGCGAGTTTTCGTCGTGCAGCGAGAGCAATAGTTTCTCGTATTCGGCACGGAACTCGGGATCGTCGGCGGCAAGGCGCGGAGCAATGGCCCGGTACACGGCGTCGAGATCGAATTCGTTCCAGCGCGCGTCGATCTGAAGCACCGGCGCCCCAGCGCCTAAACGCGTCAAAGCGCTCAGTATCCCGGCCGCAGTCTCGCGCTGTCGCTCGAGCGCCCCGGAGTATACGGCGCTCAAGCCAATTTTCTGGGCCGCCAAATATTCTCCCAGCAGTCGCGCCTGCGTGCGGCCGATGTCCGATAGCGTATCGTAACGCTGGCGCAGGCCAGCCTGGCCATGCCGGATCAGATAGAGCGACCTCAACCCAGCCGCTCCACCAGCTCGATTGCAGCGCGCATCAACCCGCGCACGCGCAGGTGAAAGTCACGGAAACGCTCGTCACGCGTCTGGCCGCGATGGTAACGGAAATAAATCTGCTGCAGGATCACGCCCAGTTTGAACAGGCCGAACACTTCGTAATAGCCGAGCGAGGAAACATCGCGGCCGGATTTCTCGGCGTAGCGGCGCACCAGTTCGGTGCGCGTCAGCCAGCCCGGCTCGGCTGTGATGCTGCTCAGCGAACCGCCGCGCATCTCGGGATCTCCGGCCTGAGTCCAGTAACATAGAGTACAGCCGAGGTCCACAAACGGATCGCCCACCGTCGCCATCTCCCAGTCGAGCACCGCCTCGACGCGGCCGGGATCACGCGCGTCCAGCATGACGTTGTCGAACTTGAAATCGTTGTGGACGAGCGTGGCCTGGGGCGATGGCGGCAGACGGCCAGCGAGCCAATGCACTAACCCGTCCATGCCCGCCAGCTCTTCGGTTTTGGCGCGCTCCCATCGCTCGGTCCAGCCGCGCACCTGGCGTTCGAGGAAGCCATCAACCCGGCCCAGCGCCGCAAGCCCGTGCTTCTCGATGTCGATGGCGTGAAGTTGCGCGAGGCAGTCGATGAATCCTTCGCTGGCCTTGCGCGGTAAGCCGGGGTCACGCGTAAACTCGGGCGGCACCTCGCTGCGCAGCACCACACCGTGCCGCCGCTCCATCAGGAAAAAAGTGGCTCCGATGACCGCCGGATCTTCGCACGCCAAGTACACGCGCGGCGCAGGTGGAAACACCGGATGGACGGCCTCGAGCACCCGGAACTCCCGGGCCATGTCGTGCGCCTTGGGCGCGACCGGGCCGAGCGGTGGCCGCCGCAGCACGTACTCATGGCCGCCGGCGCGGACCAGATACGTCAGATTCGAATGGCCGCCCGGGAACTGCTCGATAAACAGGTCCCGCTCCGCACCCTCCACTTTGCCGCGCAGATACTCGCGGAGCGCGCGCGCATCAATCTCCTCGCCCGTGCGGATGGGAGCAACTTCGGGAACCATCAGAAGTTGAGCGTAACAGATTTTTCCAACGCCCAGACGTGGAAACGTCGGAAGAATATGGCCGTTTGTTAGATTGGAATGGCATATGCGATGGCTAATATTCATCATCCCGGTTTGCGTTTGGTCTGCCGGCCCGGGGGCGACCCAGGCGGATTTTGACAGACTCGTCGATCGCTACTTTGACGACTTCTATCGCTACAACCCGACGCAAGCGACGTCGGATGGCTTTCACCAATACGATGCGCAACTGGAGGATTATTCGCTGGCCGTGACGGCCACTCGAATCCGGTCGCTGGAGAAGTTTCTCGCGGAGTTTGAACATTTCCCCAGCTCCGGTCTTTCGCCCGGAGAAATTAACGACCGGGATCTTGTGGTTCAGACAATTCAGTCGCAACTTTTGACTTTGGAGAAAATCCGCCCATGGGAGAAGAACCCGGACAAGTACTCGAGCGGCATCACGGCGTCCGCCTTCGTCATCATGAGCCGCAGTTTCGCGCCGCCTGAAGAGCGGCTGAAATCGCTCATCGCGCGCGAGCGGCTCATGAAGAACGCTCTGGGCCAGGCCCGCTCGAATCTGCGCAACCCGCCTCGCATCTACACCGAGGTGGCACTGGAGCAGTTGCCGGGAATTATCGGATTCTTCAAGAATGACGTGCCGGCGGCGTTCCACAAAGTTAAGGACCCCAAACTGCTTGACGAATTCCGGGCGAGTAATCAGGCGGTCATCGACTCCCTGGGCGAGTATCAAAAATTCCTGAAGAACGATCTGCTGCCGCGCTCGAAAGGCGATTTCCGCATCGGGGCCGAAAACTTTAGCAAAAAGCTGGCCTATGACGAAATGGTGGATCTGCCGCTCGACAAAGTGCTCGCCGTGGGCTATCAAAACCTGCGGGAGAACCAGCGCCTGTTTCGCGAGACTGCGGCTAAGATCGATCCAAAACGAACGCCGCAGGAGATCCAGCACGAGCTCGAAAAAGATCATCCGCCAGCGGACCGCCTGTTGCAGACGTTCCGCGATGTGCTGGGCGGCCTGCGCCAGTTTATCGTGGATCACAAGATTGTGACCATTCCATCAACCGTGCCACCGATTGTCGAAGAGACGCCGCCGTTCATGCGCGCCCTGACGTTCGCTTCCATGGATACGCCGGGGCCGTACGAGAAGGTGGCCAAGGAAGCATTCTTCAACGTGACGTTGCCCGAGCGGGACTGGAGCCGCGAGCGGGTGGAAGAGTTCGTGTCCGCGTACCCGCGAGGCACTATCATCAGTACCGCGGTTCATGAGGTCTACCCCGGTCACTACGTGCAGTTTCAGTGGGTGCAGCACGCGCCCTCGAAGGTACGGAAGCTGATCGGCGCGAACACCAACGCCGAGGGATGGGCGCACTACTGCGAACAGATGATGCTCGACGAAGGCTATGGCGCGGGCGACCCCAAACTGCGCCTGGGCCAGTTGCAGGATGCGCTGCTGCGCAACGCACGCTATATCGTGGGAATCGAAATGCACACCGGGAAAATGTCCTTCGAGCAGGGGGTTGATTTCTTCGTGAAGGAAGGTTATCAAACACACGCGACCGCCGACACGGAGACTAAACGCGGCACGTCCGACCCGACGTACCTGGTCTATACGCTCGGCAAGCTGGAAATTCTGAAGCTGCGCGAAGACTATCGCAAGCAGCGCGGCGCATCGTTCACGCTGCTCGATTTTCACGACAGGTTTCTCGCGCAGGGCTACCCGCCCATCAAGATCATCCGGCGCGACATGCTGGGAAACGATAGCCCGGTACTGTGATCCCGCGATATCCGGTGTACCTATTCGATATAGACGGCACGCTGCTCGATTCCGCTCCGGACATTTGCGGAGCGCAGAGCGAAGTGCTGACGGCCGCCGGTTGTGCGCCGCTCGCCTTCGAGTTCCTGCGTGGTTACATCGGCCGGGAACTCCGCGCGCTGTTTCGCGACGTGCGCCCGCACCTGAGTGAGGCGGACCTGGACAAGCTGAGCGAGCAGTATTCGCTGAACTATCGGGCCAGGCTGCACGCAGGCACGCGCCTCTACCCGGGCGTGGCGGAGGCGTTGGCCAGTTTGGGCGGCAGGAAATCGACGGCCACCACAAAGAGCACTGCGGGTTCGCGGATGGTGCTGGAACATTTCGGATTATTGAAACATTTTGACCATGTCCAGGGCAGTGACGGGATTGCTTGCAAACCCGCGCCCGACGTCGTGCTGGCCGCGCTGAAGGGCCTCCGCGCCACGCTCGAAGAATGCCTCTTTGTCGGTGATTCCCCTGCCGACATGGAAGCCGGACGCCGCGCGGGTGTCAGGATTTGCGCCGTGACATACGGTTACGGTGATCCCGCCGAGCTGGCCAAATGGCAGCCGCACCACCAGGTTTCGGACTTGCGCGAGTTGGTGGGATGATGGTTTTGAAAACGCCCGACGAGGAGCAAGTATGCCAGACGGATTGCCGCGCCGCGATTTCCTGAGGACCGCCGCCGCGCTTGGAGCGCCTGCTCTGCTGCGCGGCCAAAACGCCAACGACAAGCTGAATATCGGCTGGGTCGGCGTGGGCACGCGCGGCTATGCCGGCCTCGACTGGCTGCACAAAGCCGAACCGCAAGGCGTCGCGGTCACCGCCATCTGCGACACCTACACCGGCCATCTCACGCGCGCCAAGGACCGCATCCAGACCATCTACGGCATTACGCCCAAAACTTATAACGACTATCGCGAGCTGCTCGCCGACAAGTCCATCGACGCGGTCTTCATCATGACGCCTGAGCACCTGCACCACGACATGACCATCGCCGCGCTGCGCGCCGGTAAGAACGTCTACATCGAAAAGCCGCTGGCGCACACCATCGAGGAGGGCTTCGACATCGTCAACGAATGGAAGAAGTCCGGCAAGATCGTACAGGTCGGCACGCAGAACCGCAGCTCCTCGCTCTACAAGAAGGCCAAGGAAATGATCGAGCAGGGCCAGATCGGCGACGTACATTACGTGCGCGCGTTCTGGTATCGCAACTCGGCGCCCAACGATCCGGCGTGGCGCTATTTCGTTCCGCCCGAGGCCAATCCGCAAAATACCGACTGGCCGAAATTTCTCGGCCCCGCGCCCGAGCGGGCCTGGGACCCGCAGCGCTACTTCCAGTGGCGGCTCTACTGGGATTACTCCGGTGGCATTTCGACCGACCTGCTGGTGCACCAGACCGACATCGTCAACTTCGTGCTGAGCAAAACGGTCCCGCTTTCCTGCATGGCTTCCGGCGGCATCTACCGCTGGACCGACAAAACGGATGACCGCGACGTGCCCGACACCCTCAGCGCCATCTATGAATATCCCGATCGTTTCCACATCAATTACAGTTGCTACTTCGGCAACGTGCATTTCGGCTACGGCGAGCAGTTCTGCGGCAACGAGGGCACCATCGAAGTGCTCAACCGCCAGGACCTGCGCTTCTATCCCGAGAAGTATCGCAACGCCGACGAGCGCATCGCTTCACGCCCCGAAGTGCACCTAAACGGGCTGAAAGATTTCGGCGAGCAGGATGGCGCCATCAACCACTTCAAGAATTTCATCGAAGCGGTCCGAGGCAATGGCACCGTGATCGCGCCGCCTACGGTCGGCCAGCAGGCCGCCATCTCCGGCCACATGGCCACGCTGTCATTCAAGAACCAGAAGAAAATTTTCTGGGACGAGAAAGCGGACAAGTACCGCTTCGTGTAAACCACCCGCGTGGCGGATGTTTCTGATACTATCAGCGTCTATGTCTGCCGCCGTCTCCAAAGGCCGCCTGATTCCCGCCGCCATTCTGGCGATTTTCGTCTACGGCATGATCGCGTCGATCGCCGGCACCATCATACCGGAGGTCTCCCAACGCTTCGGCCTTTCGCCCGAGCAGATCGGCAACGTTTTCCTGGCGCAAGCCATCGGCCTCATCATCGCGTCGGTGTCGGTGGGGCCGCTCATAGATAACAAGGGGAAGAAGACCGGCTTGCTCCTCGGCCTCTCCTTGATCGTGATTGCGCTCTTTGCCGTTCCAAACTCGACCGGCTATTACATGATCATGGCTTTCATCCTGCTGCTGGGTTTGGGAGGCGGCATCATTGTCACGGCGGCCAACGCGCTGGTCAGCGACATCAGCGAAGACAGGCGCGCGTCCACGCTCAACCTGTTGAACCTGTTCTTCGGCCTCGGCGGGCTGGCCACACCTTTTATCGGGGCAAACCTGTTTCACCACAACTCGATCGCCCTGTGTTATCTGATCGCGGGGCTGACAGCGGGCACCCTGGTGCTCCACATTTTCACGCCCATGCCTCCGCCCACTGGCGAGCGCGGTTTCAAACTGTCAGAAGCCGGCGCGCTGCTGGGAAGACCCGCGCTCTATCTGCTCTCGCTGCTGCTGTTCCTCTATGTCGCCTGCGAAGTCGGCGTTTGGAACTGGCTGCCCAAGCACCTGATCGCGCAGGGCATCCCGGAGACCACCGCGCTGAACATCCTGTCTCTGGGATTCGCGCTGGGCCTTCTGCTAGGACGCGTGGTTGTCTCGCGTATCTTGATCAAGGTTTCGTCTCCGACGGTAACGCTGGGCGCGGCGCTCCTGATGTCGATGACCACCTACGGCATGCTCCAGACCAACGATCCTACATTAGCCGCCGTGCTGGTCTTCTGCGCCGGTGTAGCCATGGCCCCGGTCTTTCCCACCACGCTCGCCATGGTGGGCGACGCCTTCCCGCGCATGACTGCTACCGCCATGGGCATCGCCATTACTTCAGGCTGGATCGGCCTCGCAGTGAGTTCGAGCATCATCGGCTCCATCGCCGGCACTGACCCTTCACGCATCAAGACGGCGCTGCTGATCCTTCCGGCGTTCTCGCTGTTGATGATAATTGTGAACGTGATCGTGCGGCCCATGCTGAAGCGGAAAGCGCCCGTCCCGGCTTAGGTCCTTCGCCTCGCGGCCTAGACCACTCGCGTCTTGCGCACCGCGCCCGCGGTCTCCGATTTCGCCGACTTGCGTACCGGGACACCGGTGAATTTCCGCATTTGGTCCGTCACGCAGACCAGAAACATCGGCTGGCGGGCGGCTTTGAGCAGATCGATAATCCGGCCGGGGCTGTCCTCGAGGTAGATGGACTTCCCGTCGGTGAGCAGGTGCACTTCGGATTCGTTGGCCAGCGCATCGCCCAGCCGCTTGCTCATTTCCTTTTGCAGATACTTCAGGACGCGGCGGATTTTCTGTAGTGAGAAACCTTTGCGCCGCAGCTCGGCGATTACGGAAATCTCCACCACTTCCTCCGGCATATAGACGCGCTTGTGCCCGTCCTGCCGGGGGGAGACTACCTTGCGCTCGTCCCACCATTGCAATTGCCGCAGGCTCACGCCGGAGATCCTGGCAACCTCATTGCTGGTGTAGCTCTCCTCGCTGGGGGGGAGAACAGGTCGGGTTTTTCTTGTTTTGAACATTTCGCCAAGATCGCGTTTCGGAAGTTTAGCCCTATTCCGGATTGTACTGGAGAGTGCGGCCATGTCAACGGTCTTTTTCCGAGCTTGTCGAGCTGGTCCCGCGCTCGCAGGAGAGTATATCACGGGCTGTCGGCCCGCCACGGGTTCGCCAGGCCGCGCTTTCCGCCTGCCCGGCCGTGTTAACATGTGAGTGTTCCCTTTTATCCCCAACTGAGGTTTCTGTGGCCGGAAGAATCACGCGAAGAGAGCTGAAGACCGACAAATTTGCGGTTGAGGTCGAGCACACAGTCGATTTTGTAACCGAACATCGCCGTGAGCTGATTATCTACGGCTCCGTCGCCGTGGCTGTCGTCCTGATTTCCGTCGGCATCTATTTCTTCCAGCGTCACCAGCATGCCGTGCGCGAGCAGGCCCTGGCCGACGCCATCCAGATTCAGGAAGCTCCCGTCGGCCCTCCCAACCCTGGCGCCATCATTGTCTTCCCCACCGAGGAAGCCAAGCGTGCTGCGGCCAGTAAGGCATTCGGCGACATAGCCAGCAAGTATTCCGGATCGGCTGAGGCGGCCACCGCAAAGTATTATCTCGGCGCCACCGCCGCCGACCAGGGAAACATGGCCGAGGCGGAGAAGCGGTTTAAGGAAGCCGCCGAGGCCGGGGACAAGAACTACTCTTCGCTCGCGCGTTACTCCCTCGCCCAGGTGTACGTTGCTACAGGCCGCTCCGCCGACGCCGAAAAAATCCTGCGCGATCTCATGGCTCATCCGACTTTGTTCGTCTCGAAAGACCAGGCGACCATCTCCCTGGCGCGAACTATCGCGCATACCAAGCCTGACGAAGCGCGCAAAATGCTCGAGCCTTTGCGTACCCAGACTGGCGCCGTGAGCCAGGCGGCCATCAACGCGCTGGGCGAGTTGCCCGGACAGTAGCGCCGCACTCGTGCTCGCGCGCCTTCGTTTTCCCGTCCAGCACAGCCTGGGCCGCCGCTATCCGGAACCTGAGCACCCTTACCGCAACGCGTTCCAGCGCGACCGCGACCGCATCGTCCACGCGCGCGCCTTCCGCCGTCTTGAAGCCAAAACCCAGGTGTTCACGCCCGGACTCTCCGACCATTTCCGCAACCGGCTGACCCACACTATCGAGGTTTCGCAGATCGCGCGCACCGTCGCTTCCGTGCTTGGACTCGACGAGGACCTCACCGAGGCGCTGGCCCTGGTCCACGACATCGGCCACCCGCCCTTTGCGCACGCCGGAGAGGACGAGCTGAACCGCCAGATGGGCCGTTTCGGCGACCGCTTCGACCACAACCTCCACGCCCTTCGCATCGTTGAAAAATTTGAGCAGCGCTATGCCCGCTTTCCCGGCCTCAATCTCACGTTCGAAGTCCGCGAAGGCATGGCCAAGCATTCCCGCGATTTCGCGCCGGGCGAAGTCCCCGAGCTTGATGAATACCTGCCCGGTAAGCGTCCCCCGCTCGAAGCGCAGCTCATCGATCTCACCGACGAAATTGCCTACAACACAGCCGATCTCGATGACGCCTTCTCTGCGCACTTGCTTACGCCGGAGGAGATCGCGGCGCAGGTGCCGGCTTATGCCGCCATCCACGAAACCATCGAGACCCAGTTTCCGGGCGCGGCGCCACGCGAGAAATTCCATGAAGCGCTGCGCCAGCTGATCGACGCGCTGGTTTCCGGCCTGGTCGAAGGAACCGTTGCGTCCGCCAAAACCTCAGGGGTGCAAAGTATCGATGAAATCCGTGAATACCCGCGCCGCCTGGCTGCCTTCACCGGCGCCGCCGCGGCCGCCAGCCGCGAGCTGAAGAGCTTCCTGCACCGCTGCGTATACGCGTCGCCCGCGCTTGAGGAAGACCGCCGGAGCTCCACTGCCATGATGGCCGAGCTGTTCCAGTTTTTTCTGGATCACACCGGGCGCCTTCCCGATCCTTACGGCGATATGGCCAAGAGCGAGCCGGCGCATCGCGTGGTCTGCGATTACATCGCCGGCATGACCGACTCCTTCTTCCACCGCACCTACGAGCAGATGATCGGCCCTTACTCCTCCACCGCCGTGAAGTTCGACACCTCCGCCGAACGGACGCCGTAAATTTTCAGCACCTGCCGGCAGATTTCCCTGCCCAGCCGTTCCGGAGCTTCGTCCTCGTCGTGCTCGATTTCGACCTTGATAAAGAGATTGGTGACCGTCAATTGCCCCCCTCCTCTATACTAAGTAAATGTCCTGCGCCATTTGCCACACGCGCCGTCCCAGGCGATTTTGCCCCGGCGTCCGCGGTGACATCTGCACCATGTGTTGCGGCACGGAACGCGAGGTGACGGTCGATTGCCCGCTCGACTGCGTCTATCTACGCGAAGCCCACCAGCACGAAAAGATCGAGCCCGTCGATCCGCGCAATTTTCCCAATCAGGACATCCGCGTTAGCGAAGAGTTTCTGCC
>JACXTT010013448.1_pt1 | contig 10776 bp, 9 predicted proteins | sample 9270951 | NCBI WGS metagenome assembly JACXTT01 (sample SAMN15532306, study PRJNA645909) | rock metagenome | isolation source: weathered quartz diorite | place: Puerto Rico | collected 2017-06-21
GCAAGCCCTGGCCGGGCGTGCGCACGCTGAGCTGCTTAACCATCGGCGCGCGCGCCCATTAACGCTCGGCTCGCGCCTCGAGCGCCGCCACCGCCGGCAGCTTCTTGCCCTCCAGGAACTCGAGGAACGCGCCGCCGGCGGTCGAGACGTAATCGATCTTGTCTTCCAGGCCGAACTTGTGGATCGCGGCGACCGTGTCGCCGCCGCCGGCAATCGAAAAGGCGTCCGATTCGGCGATCGCGCGGCCGATCGCCTGCGTGCCCTTGGCGAAGGCGTCGATCTCGAACATGCCGACCGGGCCGTTCCACACGATCGTGCCCGCGCGCTTGAGGCGCTCGGCGAAGCGCGCTGCGGTCTTCGGCCCGATGTCGAGGATCATCTCGTCTGCGTCCACCGCCTCGGGCGGCTTGGTGGCGATGCGCGCCCGCGCCGAGGCTTCGGCGGCCACCACGACGTCTTGCGGCAGCGGCACCTCCGTCGCGGCGGCGATGCGCTTCGCCTCGTTCGCCAGATCGGGCTCGGCGAGCGAATGGCCGATCGGCTTGCCGGCGGCGAGCAGGAACGTGTTGGCGATGCCGCCGCCGACGATCAGGCTGTCGACCTTCTTCGCGAGCTCGCCGAGCACCGTGAGCTTGGTGGAGACCTTCGCACCGCCGACGATGGCGACGAGCGGCCGCGCGGGATTCGCGAGCGCTCTACCGAGCGCGTCGAGCTCCGCCGCCATGAGCGGCCCGGCGCACGCCACCTTGGCGTAGCGCGCCACGCCGTGCGTCGTGGCTTCCGCGCGGTGCGCAGTGCCGAAGGCGTCGTTCACGTAGACGTCGCAGAGCGCGGCGATCTTCTTGGCGAGCGCGGGATCGTCCTTCTTCTCGCCCTTGTTCACCCGGCAGTTTTCGAGCAGCGCGACCTGGCCGGGCTTCACATCGACGCCGTTCACCCAATCCCTGATCAGCGGCACAGCGCGCCCGAGCAGCTCCGAGAGGCGCTTGGCGACGGGCGCGAGCGAGTCCTCGGGCTTGAGCTCGCCCTCGGTGGGGCGCCCGAGATGCGAGGTCACCATCACGGCGGCGCCCTGCTCGAGCGCGTACTCGATCGCCGGCACGGAGGCGCGGATGCGTGTGTCGTCGCTGACGCGCCCGTCCTCGACCGGCACGTTGAGATCCGCCCGGATGAATACCCGCTTGCCGCGCAGGTCCACGTCGGACATGCGCTTGTACTTCATGCGGCTACTTCGCTAGCGCGACGCCGACCTCGGCGAACGCCACCGCGACGTCCAGCATGCGGTTCGAGAAGCCCCACTCGTTGTCGTACCAGGAGTACACCTTGACGAGCGTGCCGTCGGACACCTTGGTGATCGTGGCGTCGAACACGGAGCTGGCCGGGTTGTGGTTGAAGTCCGAGGACACCAGCGGCTCCGTGCAGTATTCGAGGATGCCCTCGAGGTCAGTCTCGGCCGCCTGCTTCACGGCGGCGTTCACTTCCGCGACGCTGGTCTTCTTCTTCGCCACGAAGGTCAGGTCGACGAGCGAGACGTTGATGGTCGGCACGCGGATCGAGAAGCCGTCGAGCTTGCCGTTGAGGTGCGGCAGCACCAGCCCGACAGCGGCCGCCGCCCCGGTCTTGGTCGGGATCTGGTTGTGCGTGGCCGAGCGCGCGCGGCGCAGGTCCTTGTGGTAGACGTCGGTCAGGACCTGGTCGTTGGTGTACGAATGGATGGTGGTCATCAGGCCCGATACCACGCCGATGCGGTCGTCGAGCGCCTTGACGAGCGGCGCGAGGCAGTTCGTGGTGCACGAGGCGTTGGAGATGACAGTGTCGGACTCCTTCAGCGCCTTGTGGTTGACGCCGAACACGACCGTGCGGTCGACGTCCTTCTCGCCCGGCGCCGAGATGATTACCTTGCGCGCGCCGGCCTGGAGATGCGCGCTCGCCTTCGCCTTGCTGGTGAACAGGCCGGTGCATTCCAGGACCAGGTCGACGCCAAGCTGCCGCCACGGCAGCTTCGCCGGATCGCGTTCCGCGACGACGCGGATGCGATCGTTGTTCACCACCAAGCTGTCGCCATCGACCCGCACGGCGCCGGGAAACTTGCCGTGCGCGGTGTCGTACCTCAGCAGATGCGCGTTGGTCGCGGCGTCGCCGAGGTCGTTGATGGCGACGCACTGCAGGCCGTGCTTCTTGCCGCTTTCGTAATGGGCGCGCAGCACCATGCGGCCGATGCGCCCGAAGCCGTTGATCGCAACTTTGATGGTCATTTCACTATGCTCCTGACTGCTTCGGCCACCTTCGCCGGGGTGAAGCCGAAATGCTTGAACAGGTCCGCCGCCGGCGCCGATTCGCCGTAGCGGTCGATGCCGACCACGGCGCCTTCCAGCCCGACGTACTTGCGCCAATAGTCGCGGACGCCCGCTTCCACTGCTACCTTGGGCAGCGTACCGAGCACCGCGTTCCGATAACCAGGGTCCTGGCGGTCGAAAACGCTGGTCGACGGCAGGGACACCACCCGGGCAGCGATGCCCTCCCCTGCCAGCAGTTTTTGCGCCTCGAGGGCTACCGCGACCTCCGAGCCGGTGGCGATGATCGTCGCCCGGGCCCCCGGCGCATCGGCGAGCACGTAGCCGCCGCGTTCGATGCCGGCAAGGTCGCTGCGCTTGCAGAACGGCACGTTCTGCCGGGTGAGTAGCAGCGCGGTCGGACCATTCTTGCGCTCCACGGCTGCGCGCCAGGCGACCGCGGTCTCCACCGTGTCGGCCGGGCGCCAGAGGTCGAGATTGGGCATCAGGCGCAGGCTGGCGGCGTGCTCGATCGGCTGGTGCGTCGGGCCGTCCTCGCCAAGGCCGATGGAATCGTGCGTAAAGACGTACACGACGTGTGCGCCCATCAGCGCGGCGAGCCGGATGGCGTTGCGAGCGTAGTCGGAAAAAACCAAGAACGTGCCGCCGTACGGAATGAAGCCGCCGTGGAGGGCAAGGCCATTCATCACCGCGCACATCCCGAACTCGCGCACGCCGTAGAACACGTAGTTGCCGCCGCCCTCCCGGCCGACGACCTTGGAAGTCTTCGCCATCGTCAGGTTGGAGCCCGTCAGGTCGGCCGAGCCGCCGATGAGCTCGGGCAGCGCGGGCACCAGCACATCGAGCGCAAGCTGCGAGGCGCGGCGGGTGGCTAGCGGCTCGCCCTTCTGGTTGAAATCGGCGAGCAGTCGCTCCGCGGTGCCCGCAAAGCTGGCCGGCAGCTCGCCGGCGATGCGCCGCCGGAACTCGGCCGCTTCGGCCGGGAAGGCGTTCTCGTAAGCGGCGAAGCGCCGCCGCCAGGCTTTTTCGGCGCGCCTGCCCGCCTCGCGCGCGTCCCAGCCGTCATAGACGCGCTGCGGGACCTCGAATGCCGGATAGGACCAGCCGATGGCAAGTCGGGTGGCGGCAACTTCCTGCGCGCCGAGCGCGGCGCCATGGGCAGCGCCGGTGTTGGCCTTGGTCGGCGCTCCCTTGGCAATCGTCGTCCTGGCGCAGATCAGCGACGGGCGGGTCTTTTCGCGCTTGGCGCGCTTCAGCGCCCGGTCGACAGCTTCAAGGTCGTGCCCGTCGATCGGCCCGAGGACATGCCAGCCGTAGGACTCGAAGCGCTTGCGCACATCGTCGGTGAACCACTGCTTGATCTCGCCCTTGTCCGAGTCGATGGAGATGCCGTTGTCGTCGTAGACGGCGATCAGCTTGCCCAGGCCGAGCGTGCCGGCGAGGGAGCACGACTCGTGCGAGACGCCTTCCATCATGCAGCCGTCGCCCATGAAGGCGTAGGTGTAGTGGTCGACGATCGTATGGCCGGGGCGGTTGAACTCGGCGGCAAGCAGCCGCTCGGCGAGCGCCAGGCCCACCGCATTGGAAATCCCCTGGCCGAGCGGCCCGGTGGTCGTCTCGACGCCCGGGGCGCAGCCGCGCTCGGGGTGTCCCGGCGTCTTGGAGCCGAGCTGGCGGAAGCGGGCGAGCTCGCCGATCGGCAGGTCGTAGCCGGTGAGATGGAGCAGGCTGTAAAGGAGCATCGAGCCGTGCCCGTTCGACAGGATGAAGCGGTCACGGTCCGGCCAGGCGGGGTTCGAGGGGTTGTGGCGCAGGTGCCGCTTCCAGAGCGCCACCGCGATCTCCGCCATGCCCATCGGCATGCCGGGGTGTCCCGACTTGGCCGCCTCCACCGCGTCCATGGCGAGCGCGCGAATGGAATTGGCGAGCTCGGCGTCGGTAGCCTTGGCCGTAACGGAAGAATCCATCGGAGCGCGCAAATTATACTCAGCGCCTCCCATGGAGCTGCCCTTCTCCAGCCCGCTGCACTACGAGAGCGCCGTGAGCTGCGAGGCGCCCGGCGAAGCGCACTGGTTCGTGTTCCGCGCCGACGAGCTTGCGGTCGAGATGGGCCCGCTCGCCGCGCCGAGCGACGACCCGCGGGTCAAGGCGCGGCCGGCCTGGGCGCGAATCCCGTATAGAGGCGCGTTGCAGAAAAACCACAATTGGCTGGGGCAGAGTGCGCTGCGGACGCTATATCTAGGGCGGCTAGCCGGCACGCAGTGCTGGGCCGCGGAGCTTGCGGAAGGCGCCGGGGCGCCCGCCGGCACGGCCTGGGCCGGCCTGCGTGCCCTCTATACGGTGCTCGAAGACGCGCATTTCGCGCTCGCCGGCCGCGCGCTGCAGCTCCTCGCCTGGGACCGCACGCACCAGTACTGCGGGCGTTGCGGCACGCCGACACAGGCGAAGCCGGACGAGCGGGCGCGCGTCTGCCCGGCGTGCAAGCTCACGGCCTATCCGCGCCTCGCGCCCGCCGTAATGGCGCTCGTCAAGCGGGGCCGGCAGCTGCTGCTCGGGCGCAGCCCGCATTTCCCGGCCGGCATGTACAGCGCGCTCGCCGGCTTCGTCGAGCCGGGCGAGTCGCTCGAGCAATGTCTCGAGCGCGAGGTGCAGGAGGAGGTCGGCGTGCGCGTCGGCAACATCCGCTACTTCGCGAGCCAGCCGTGGCCGTTCCCGCACTCGCTGATGGTGGCGTTCATCGCCGACTGGCGCGCCGGCGAGATCGCGCGGCAGGCCGGCGAAATCGAGGACGCAAAGTGGTTCGATGTATTGCAATTGCCGAAGCTTCCAAGCAGAATCTCGATCGCTCGCAGATTGATCGACGCGGTTTGTCAAGAGCTGGTTGAAAAATCGAACGAGCAAATTTGAGCACTTAGGAGGTTTTGCACGAATTGAGCGCGACTGAAGAGCGTTGTGCGCCACAAGGCGCGGATCGGGGGCGTGGTCCGGACACGATGGGCCGCGCCTTCGCGTTTTGGAGGACAAAAAAATGAATGGTCTGCATCTCATCGGTGACCTCACCGGCTGCCGCTGCGATCCGCAGCTCCTACTGGACGGCGAGCGCTTTCGGGCGAAATGCGTCGAGATGGTCGAAGCAGCGGGCCTCACCACGGTCGGCGTGTCCTTCCACCAGTTCGACGGCTGCGGCTTCACCGGCTGCGTGGTGCTGGCGGAGTCGCATCTGGCGGTGCACACCTGGCCCGAGCGCCAGGGGCTGACGCTCGACGTCTACGTCTGCAACTACAGCGCCGACAACTCGGCGAAGGCGCGCAGGCTCTTCGACACCATCGTCGCCTACTTCCAGCCCACCGAGGTCGCGCGCCAGGAGATCGACCGCGGCGAGCACGTGCTGATGGAGCCGCTCTCGCCGACGACCGGCTTCTACATCAAGGCGTCGAAGCAGCTCGGCGAGTGGCAGACGCGCTTCCAGAAGATGCAGATCTACGAGACGCCGCACTACGGCAAGCTCTTCCGGCTGGACGGGTTCAACATGACCTCGGAGAAGGAAGAGTTCGTGTACCACGAGAACCTGGTGCACCCGGCGCTCACTGCGCACGCCGCGCCGAGGAAGGTGCTGATCGTCGGCGGCGGCGACGGCGGCTCGTCCGAGGAAGTGCTGAAGCACCCGACGGTCGAGACGGTCACCATGGTCGAGATCGACGCCGACGTGATCCAGGTGGCGAAGGAGCACTTCCAGGCCGTGCACAACGGCGTCTTCGACAAGCCGAAGCTCAAGGTGCTGATCGACGACGGGATGAAGTTCGTGCGCGAGACGCACGAGCGCTTCGATCTCATCGCGCTCGATCTCAACGACCCGGTCGGGCCGGCGGCGGCGCTCTACTCGACGGAGTTCTTCCAGCAGCTGCGGGCCGCGCTCGCGCCCGGCGGCGCGCTGACGCTGCATCTCGGCTCGCCGGTGGCGCAGCCGCAGCGCGTCGGCGACCTTGCCCAGCGGCTGAACGGCGTCTTCCGGATCGTGCGCGTCTACACGATGTACATCCCGCTCTACGGCTCGCTCTGGGCGATGGCGGTGTGCTCGGACAAGCTCGACCCGAAGTCCTTCACCGCCGACGAGATCGACCGGCGCATCGAGGCGCGCAAGATCCAGGAGCTGCGCTTCTACAACGGCGAGACGCACGAAGGCGTGTTCGCGCTGCCGAACTTCGTGCGCGATCTGGTGACCCCGGCGCGCCTAAAGCAGCCGGCGCGGGGGCGCCGGCTCGGCGTGGTACGCGCCGCCATCAAATAAAAACCGGCAGACCAAAAGGGCGCTTCGGCGCCCTTTTTTATTCCAGCGTCTGGAGGACCTTGCGCACCGTCTCGAAGATCCGCTCGATCTGCGCTTTTTCGACGATGAGCGGCGGCGAGAAGGCGAGCGTGTCGGCGGTGTAGCGGGTGAGGATGCCCGCCTCGAAGCATTTCACGAGGGCGGTGTAGCCGCGGCTGCCCGGCGCGCTCGGGCGCGGCTCAAGCTCGATCGCGCCCATCAGGCCGTAGTTGCGGACGTCGATGACGTTGCGCTCGCCTTTCATCGCGTGGATGGCGTTCTCCCAGTGCTTCTCCAGCGATGCGGCGCGCTCGAGGAGTCCTTCCTCCTCGTAGGTGTCGAGGGTGCCGATGCCGGCCGCGCAGGCGAGTGGATGCCCGGAGTAGGTGTAGCCGTGGAACAGTTCGATGCCGTCCGCGCCCTGCATGAACGCGTCGTAGATGTCTTCGCGCACGAACACCGCACCCATGGGGGCGGCGCCGTTGGTCATGCCCTTCGCCGTGGTAAAGAGATCGGGGTACACGCCGAGCCGCTGCGAGCCGAACGGCTTGCCGAGGCGCCCGAAGCCGGTGATCACCTCGTCGAAGATGAGGAGGATGCCGTGCTTGGTGCAGATCTCGCGCAGCCGCTCGAGGTATTTCACCGGCGGAATCAGCACGCCGGCCGAGCCGGGCACCGGCTCGACGATCACCGCGGCGATGCTCGATGGATCATGCAGCGTGCAGAGCCGCTCGAGGTCCTCGGCCAGCTCCGCGCCATGCGCGGGCTGCCCGCGCGAGAAGGCGTTGCGTGCGACATCGTGCGTATGGCGCAGATGATCGACGCCGGCGACGCCCGGCCCGAACAGCTTGCGGTTCGGCCCGAGTCCGCCGACCGACATGCCGCCGAAGTTCACGCCGTGATAGCCGCGCTCGCGGCCGATCAGGCGGAAGCGGCCGGGCTCGCCACGCGCGCGCTGGTAGGCCAATGCAATCTTCAACGCGCTGTCCACCGACTCGGAGCCCGAGTTCGTGAAGAACACGCGCTTGAAGCGCTCGGGCGCGATCGCAGCGAGGCGCTCGGCGAACTCGAACGCGATCGGATGGCCCATCTGGAAAGTCGGCGCGAAGTCCATCTGCGCCGCCTGCCGCTGGATCGCCTGCACGATCTTCGGCCGGCAGTGGCCGGCGTTCACGCACCACAGCCCGGCGCAGGCGTCGAGGATCTGGCGGCCCTCGGGCGTCCAGTAATACATGCCCTCGGCACGGGCGAGCAGGCGCGGCGCCTTCTTGAATTGCCGGTTCGCCGTGAACGGCATCCAGAACGCCGACTGCTCGAGGCTGGCGATGAATTCCGCGCGTTTGTTCATATAGCTAGCTTACCTTAGGCGCGCGTTGCGGCAGCGCAGTAACCGTCAGGCCGAGTAGGCCACCACGCGTTGCTTTTGCTCACCGAGACCGGCGATTGTGAGACGCATCACATCTCCGGGCTTGAGAAACACCGGCGGCTTCATGCCGAGTCCCACGCCGGGCGGCGTGCCGGTCGCGATGATGTCGCCCGCAAGGAGCGTCATGTACTGGCTCACGTGCGAGATGAGCTTCGCGACGTTGAACACCATGGTGCGCGTGTTGCCGCTCTGCATGCGCCTGCCGTTCACCTCGAGCGCCATCTCGAGCGCCTGCGGATCGCGGATCTCGTCGGTGGTCACGAGCCACGGCCCGATCGGTCCCGCGCTGTCGAATCCCTTGCCCTTGTCCCACTGGCTGGTCGCCATCTGGAAGGAGCGCTCCGACACGTCGTTCACGATGCAGTAGCCCGCGACATGATTGAGCGCGGACTCTTCGTCCACATAGCGTGCGGTGGTGCCGATCACCACGCCGAGCTCCACTTCCCAATCGAGCTTGGTCGAGTTCTTCGGCTGGATCACATCGTCGCTTGGCCCGCTGATGCAGGTGGTCGCCTTCATGAAGACGATCGGCTCCGGCGGGATCGGCAGGCCCGCCTCCTTCGCATGGTCCGAATAGTTCAGCCCGATGGCGACGAACTTGCCAATGCCGACGTACGGCACGCCATAGCGCGGCGTGCCGTTCACCAGCGGCAGTGCCTCGGGCTTCAGCCGCGTCAGCATCTTCAGGCCGCGCGGCGAGATCTCGTTCGGCCCGATGTTGTCGACAATCTTCGAAAGGTCGCGCAGCTTGCCCTCGTCGTCGATCATGCCGGGCTTCTCATAGCCCGGCTTGCCGTAGCGGCAAAGCTTCATATGGTCATCCCCCCATCGATCGAAAAAACCTGGCCGGTTGCGAACCGCGACTCGTCGGAGGCGAGATAGACCATGATCCCGGTCATGTCCTCCACGGTGCCCAGCCGTCCCATCGGCTGGCGTGCAATGAAATCTTTCCTCGCCTGCACCGGATCGGGCTGCGCATTAATGCGTCCCTGCAGCGACGGCGTGTCGATCGTGCCGGGCGCGATCGCGTTGCAGCGGATGCCCTGGCGCACGTAGTCGGCGGCAATTGACTTGGTGAGCCCGATCACCGCCGCCTTGCTCGCGCCGTAGACGCAGCGGTTGGGCAGCCCGTGAACCGAGGAAGCCACCGACGCCATGTTGATGATCGAGCCCTTCTGCTTCTTCAGCATCCCCGGCAGGAAAGCGCGCGTAACCAGGAACATCGAGCGCAGGTTCACGCTCATCGCCTGGTCCCAGTCGCGCGTGCTGGCATCGAGGATGCTGCCGTTGTGCACGATGCCGGCGCAGTTGAAGAGCACGTCGACGTCACCGACTTCCTGCGCGAGGCGCGCGATCGCCGGCTCGTCGGTGACATCCAGCGGGCGCGTTCGGATGCCGTCGCGCCCATCGATCGCCTTGAGTTGCTGCGCATTGACATCGGTCGCCCATACCATGGCGCCCTCGCGCGCGAAAGCGAGCGCCGCGGCCTGGCCCATGCCCTGCGCGGCCGCGGTAATGAACGCGGTTTTTCCTGCGAGACGTCCGGCCATGTGGGATTTTCCTGAAGGGCAGCGATTATACTTCGCGTCTCCATGATCGAGTTCGATTTCGGCGGCCGCACCGCGGTGGTGACGGGCGGCGCGCAAGGCATCGGCGCCGCAATCGCGGAACGCCTGCGCTCCTCCGGCGCGAAAGTTGCGATCTGGGATCTCGACGGCTCGCCGCGCGTCGACGTCGCTGATCAGGCGTCGGTAGACCGGGCCGCAAGGAGCACGATTGCCGAGCTTGGCAAGATCGACGTGCTTATCAACAACGCCGGCATCGCCGGCCCGAGCATGCCGGTCGTCGACTATCCGGTGGGCGAGTGGAAGCGCGTCATCGATATCGATCTCAACGGCCCGTTTCTCTGCTGCCGTTGCGTGGTGCCGCACATGGTGAAGTCCGGCTACGGCCGCATCGTCAACATCGCCTCGATCGCCGGCAAGGAAGGCAATCCCAACGCGGCCGCCTACGCCGCGGCAAAAGGCGGCCTGATCGCGTTCACCAAGGCGCTCGGCAAGGAGCTCGCCAAGACCGGCGTGCTGGTCAACTGCGTGACGCCCGCCGCGGCGCAGACGGCGATCCTCGAGCAGGTGACGCCGGAGTTCGCCCAGTACATGCTGTCCAAGATCCCGATGGGGCGCTTCGTCAAGGTAGAGGAAATCGCGGCGCTCGTTTGCTGGCTCGCGTCGGATGAGTGCTCGTTCTCGACCGGCGCGGTCTTCGATATTTCCGGCGGTCGTGCCACCTACTAAAAAGCGTCGCAGCGCCGAGTGGTTCAGCCGCCAGGACATCTACGGCTTCATCTACCGTAGCTGGGTACGCAACCGGGGAGTGCCGAACGATCAGTTCGACGGCCGGCCGGTCATCGGCATCTGCAATACCTGGTCCGAGCTCACGCCGTGCAACACGCACTTCCGCGTGCTCGCCGACCACGTGCGCCACGGCATCCTCGAAGCCGGCGGCTTCCCGCTCGAATTCCCGGTGATGTCGCTCGGCGAGACGCTGCTGCGCCCGACCGCGATGCTCTACCGCAACCTCGCCAGCATGGACGCCGAGGAATCGATCCGCGGCAACCCGCTCGACGGCGTAGTGCTGCTCGGCGGCTGCGACAAGACCACGCCCTCGATCCTGATGGGCGCCGCGAGCGTCGATCTCCCGACGATCTTCGTCTCCGGCGGCCCGATGCTCTCCGGCAAGTATCGCGGCCA
>JACXTT010013449.1_pt1 | contig 10774 bp, 4 predicted proteins | sample 9270951 | NCBI WGS metagenome assembly JACXTT01 (sample SAMN15532306, study PRJNA645909) | rock metagenome | isolation source: weathered quartz diorite | place: Puerto Rico | collected 2017-06-21
AGGCGATGGGCGTGAGGTCGGCGTCGGTGGACCCGGAGGCGTTGGCGTTCACGGTGAGCGCCGGCGTCGGGGGCTGAGTCACCGTGAGGCTCGCGGTGGGGGGCAGCTCGGCCTGGACGTTCAGCGTCACGCTCACCGGGGCGGACGTGTTGTTGCCCGTGTCGGTGGCCGTGAGCGTGATCGTGTAGGTCCCGGCCGCGGCGTAGGCGTGCTGCGCGACCACGGTCGGCGCATTCGTGGTGACGGCGGGAGTCCCGTCGCCGAAGTCGAAACGATAGGTGGCGATCGGTGTCAGGTCGCCGTCGATCGAGCCGGTGGCGTCCGCCCTCACGGTGAGGGCCGGCGTCGCCAGCTGGGTCGCGGCCAGCTGCGCGATCGGAGCGACCTCGGGCTGGACGGTCAGCGTCGAGCCCGCGGGCGAGGACACGTTACCGCCGATGTCGGTGGCCGTGACGGTGATCGTGTAGGTGCCGGCCGCCGCGTAGGTGTGCTGCGCGACCCCCGTTGGGGCGATCTTGACGACGACGGGCGTGCCGTCGCCGAAGTCGAAACGGTAGACCGCGATCGGGGTCAGGTCGCCGTCGGTCGAGCTGGTGGCGTCGGCGCTCACCGTGAGCGGCGGCGTCGCGAGCTGAGTCGCGACCACACGCGCGACGGGCGCGAGCTCGGGCTGGACGGTCAACGCCGTGCTCACCGGCGACGACGTGTTGTTGCCCGAGTCGGTGGCGGTGAGGGTGACGGTGTAGGAGCCGGCGGCGGCGTAGGTGTGCTGCACGCCCGTCGCCGGCGCGGCCAGGTCGACCACGGGCGTGCCGTCGCCGAAGCTGAAATGGTACGTGGCGATCGGCGTGAGATCGCCGTCGCTGGAGCCCGCGGCGTCGGCGTCCACCGTGAGCGGCGGGTACGCGAGCTGCGCCACGGCGAGCTGGGGCGTCGGGGCAGCGTCGGGCTGGATGGTGAAGGTCGTGCTCGCCGGCGGCGACGCATTGCCGCCCGTATCAGTGGCGGTGAGCGTGACCGTATGAGGGCCCGCGGCGGCGTACGTGTGCTGCGCGGTCGTCGCGGGCGCGGCGACGTCGGCTACGGGCGTGCCGTCGCCGAAGTCGAAATGGTACGTGGCGATCGGGGTCAGGTCAGCGTCGCTGGAGCCCGCCGCGTCGGCGCGCACGGTGAGCGCCGGGATCGCGAGCTGGGTCACGGCGATCCGGGCCGCCGGCGCGACCTCCGGCTGGACATAGAGGACGACGCTGGCCGGATCCGACGCCTGGCTGCCAGCGTCGGTCGCGGTGAGCGTCACCGTGTAAGTGCCGGGGCTCGGGTAGGTGTGGGGGACGACCGGAATTGGCGACGATCCCGCGACCATCATGATGACGGGAGGGCTGCCGTCGCCGAAGTCGAATCGATAGTTCGCGATCGGCGTCACGTCGGAGCCCGTGGAGGTCGAGCCGTCCGCGATCACGCTCAGCTGCGGCGTCGCAACCTGGTACACGACGAGCCGGGCAACCGGCACGGGGGGCAGCCCCCCCTGCGGCTCGTGGCCGACGTCGTTCACGCTCGGGGCGGCGAATGCGCCCGGAGCGAGCAGCGTCAGGGTGGAAACGGCGGCGAGCCACGCCGTTACTCGTCTTCCCCGGGAGGTGGCGTGGGGACGGAACGAGTCGGCGGCGCTACGATGTGGCGGCTGCGGCTCCGAATAATCCCATGGCCCGCCGCGGACCAGACAAGGCCGAGAGGTCATTCACTCCAGACCCGCAAGGAGCTCGCGGGGTCGGCGCCGACCCCCGGGGGGAGGGTCGGCTGCGTCCATGCCGATCTAACGAGGACTTCGCAACAACAAATCTGAGTGCCCCTAGTATACAAGAAACGGGGCGCTGGCGTCGAACCCAATCGATGCGGTTCTCCTGCGCCCATCCGGGGGTGAACCGTCATGGCCGTCGGCTATCGGCTTTCCGTCCTGACCCTCGCCGGTCTGATCGCCGGCTCGGCCCTCGTTGCCCCCAGCCGCTCCGTCCCGGCCGCCGCTCGTGGCCCCGGCGCGGCGGATCCGGCGGGGGATCCTGTCGATGTCTGGGTCAATATCAATCCCGGTGGCGGCGGGGCGTTCACCTGCATCGGCGCCGGGCCGAGCGGGACGATCATCGCCGGCAGCGACCTGAGTGGCGCCTACCGCAGCCGGGATCGCGGGCGCACGTGGGACGTCATCGGCGCCAATCGCGGCCTGGCCGTGGCCCACGTCAGCAGCGTTGCCTTCGATCCCCGCGACACGGCCATCGTCTACCTGGGGACCGAGGCGGGCCTCTACCGCAGCGACGACGCCGGCGAGCGCTTCACGCGAGTCCTCCCCAGCGGCTACATCGGCGCGATCGCGCCGGCGCCCGGGAACCCCGCGATCGTCTACGCCGGCTGGCACGCCCTCTTCAACGCCAGCTCGGCCACGGTGTACAAGAGCACGGACCGCGGGCGGGCCTGGAAGCCGGTCGCCAAGGGACTGCCCGACGGCCTGCGGGTCCTCAAGCTCCTCGTCGACCCGACCAACCCCGACCGCGTCCTCCTGCTCTCGGGCCGGGACCGGTTCGCCCCGGGCGCCGCCAATGCGATCTACCGCAGCCTCGACGGCGGGGTCGCCTGGAGCCGGCTTGCCGAGAGCCTCGGCGACGTGTGGGACGTGGCCCTCGACGCCGCTCACCCGGACGTGCTCTTCCTGACGACCGTCCAGGCCAGCCCGGGCGGCTGGGGCGGAGCGCTCTACAAGAGCGTGGACGGCGGCGCGACGTGGGCCCCCAAGAGCGCCCATACCGGGGTCGTGTTCGTGCGCGCCGGGACGACCCCGGTCGTCCGGACGATCGACGTCCAGCGCGACGTTGCCAGCGCCAAGGCCGGCGTCTGGGAATCCGCCGACGGCGGCGACACGTGGACGCGGACGAGCCCGGCCACCGCCTGGGACGGCGGCTGGCAGGACCTCGATTGGGCTTACGGCAAGAACCTGCAGGGCCTCGCCAAGACCCTCGGCACCGACCTCTCGGACCCCGGCGTCATGTACTGGGCCGACGCCCAGTTCGTCTTCGCCGCCTTCGACGGCGCGCGCTTCACGAGCCTCTTCACCGACTCGACGGCCACCGGCGCCTGGCGCGGGCGCGGCATCAACGACGTCTGCGTCCTGACGCTGGCCCAGAGCGAGGCCGACCCGCGGCGGCTCTTCGCCGGCTTCTACGACCTCGGCCTCTGGCGGAGCCTCGACGGCGGCGCCACGTGGCAGCCGGGGAACAGCGTCGCCGCGACCGGCCGGTGGAACGGGCACGGCGGCAACACCACGGCGATCGTCGCCGATCCCGAGCGGGCGGACGTCGTGTGGGCGACGCAGGGGCCCAAGAACGACCTCGCCCACCTCGTGCTGCTGAAGAGCACCGCGGCGGGGCGGGCCGCGAGCTGGACGCCGGCGGAGGGCCTGCCCACCGGCTTCCTCGCCGGCCTGTCCCTCGACCGCACGAGCCCCGCCGCCCAGCGCACCCTGTTCGTCACCGACGACGGCAACGTCTATCGCAGCCGCGATGACGGCGTCACCTGGGCGCTCGTCCACGATCCCGGCTCCTGCCGCGTCACGGCCGTGGATCGCTTCGACGGGCGGCTCGTCTACGCGGGCGGGGAGGGCGGCCTCTGGCGTTCGGACGCGGGGGGCGATCCCGGCTCGTGGACGAAGATCGGCCACGCCGAGATGAGCGGGACGAGCGCCGACCGGCTCGACGCCTGGCGCTGGCCGGGGGTGCACGCGATCGTCCCCGACGTGCAGCGGAGCGGCCGCGTCTACGTCGTCTCCTTCGGCGACGGCCACGGCCTCTACCGCAGCGACGACCGCGGCGCGTCCTGGACGAAGCTGCGCTCCGGGATCTACTGCCGCGAGATGGCGATCGACGGCCGGCGACCGGATACGCTCTACCTGACCTCGTCCAAAGCCTACAAGTCGGGGGGGAGGGCGGCGGGGTCGGAGGGCGTCCTGCGCTCGACCGACGGCGGGAAGACCTGGAGCGCGTGGAACGAGGGCCTCGCCTGGCCCTTCGCCGGGCCCATCCTGGTCGACGCCGGGAACCCGAACCGCGTCTACGTCGGCTCGCCGGGCACCGGGTTCCACCGCCGCACGCTCCCCTGACGCGACACCGCCGGCGCCTCACGGTGCCGGCGGTGCGGGTTGCGGGGCGGCGGGCCGCCGGCTACGGCGGCGGCGGCTTCGATTCCATCGAGTTCGGATCCACCATGAGCCCCGACTCGTCCACGACCTCGAACTGATTCGTCGGCACGGTCATGAGCTCCGCGATCATGCTCGTGTCCATCGCGGGATCGGCGGTTCCGATCAGCTCCCAGTCGAGGCCGACGTCCGACAGGAACATCCCGTAGTGCTGGAGCGCGCGCAGCACGACCTGGGTGTGGGGGCTGTAGCCGGAGATGTCGTAGCTCATCTTCAGCCGGAAACGGGCGCCCATCGGGGCCGCGCTCGTGTTGGGGGTCTGGGTGTCGTGGCGCGCCGGCCACAGGTGCGCCCCGGTCGTCCCGTCGATGTGCGCCTCGGTGGCCTCGAAGCGCAGCGCGTGGCGGATCGCGCCGGCCTGGATCTCGTCCCAGCGGATGAGCCCGCAGAACATCGCCAGCCCCGCCTCGTCGGCCGAGGAGTGCCCGTCGGCCCGCAGCGCGTTCGATGCCAGATTCCAGATGACCGCGGCGTGGGCCTGGGGATTGCCGCCGTTCCACTCCGCCAGGTACATCTCGTAGAGCGTGCAGGTCGTGGTGTCGATCATGAAGGCGTGGGCGTCGGGGGTGCCGACCTCGAGCGGCGTCGTGGCCGTGAACGGATAGGGCCCGGGCACGTCGCTGTCGCTCGGATCCTGGCCGACGATCGCGATGTTCACCTTGGGCGTGAACGCGTTGGTGAGCGCGTACTTCATCCCGAAGCTGTTGGGGGAGAATCCCGCCCACAGCGTCTGGTTCGCGCCCATCGTCGCCACGAAGGTCGCGCTCTTGGGATGCACGGGCAGGGTCGAGATGTCCGTGTTCCAGATGTTGTTCTTGGGGAAGATCTGGCAGCGGATCAGCCCGCCCCCGACGGTGGGAACCGTCACGGTGATGCTCGACGTGCCGGTCTTGCCCTCGCAGGTGGCGGTGATCGTCGCGCCGCCCGGCGCGACGCCCGTCACCCGCCCGCTGCCGTTCACGGTCGCGGCGAGTAGGTTGTCGCTCGACCAGGTCACGGTCCGGCCGGCGAGCGGTGTGCCGCTGCCGTCCTTGGGCGTCGCCGTGAGCTGCACCGAGTAGGCGACATCGACGCTCGCCGACGCCGGCGCCACGGTCACCGAGGCGACCGCGACGCGGGTCACGGTGATGCTCGACGTGCCGGTCTTGCCCTCGCAGGTGGCGGTGATCGTCGCCGAGCCGGCGGCGACGCCGCTGACCCGGCCGCTGCCATTCACGGTCGCCGCCGTGAGGTTGTCGCTCGACCAGGCGACGACGCGCCCGGTGAGCGGCGTGCCGCCGCCGTCCTTGGGCGTCGCGGTGAGCTGGACCGTGCTGGCCTGGTCCACGCTCGCCGCGGCCGGGCTCACGGCCACCGAGGCGACCGGGACGGCGGACACGGTGATGGTCGAGCCGCCGGCGATGCCCTCGCACGTCGCCGTGATGACCACATCGCCGGCGGCGAGCCCGGTCACCATGCCGTTGCCGTCGACGGTGGCGATGTTCGTGTGGTTGCTCGACCAGGTGACGACCCGCCCGGTGAGCGGGTCGCCATGGGCGTCCTGGGGTGTCGCCGTGAGCGCGGTGCTGCTGCCCGCCGCGATCGTGGCCGACGGCGGGCTGACGGCCACCGCGACCACCGGCTGGGGTCCCACCGGCGTGACCTTGTTCGCGTTCTGCTTCGCGCAGCCGGCGGCCCCGGCGAGGACGAGGGCCACCGCCAGCAGGCCGGTGCGCCCCGCCCATCGCCGCGCGCGCGGCGTCGAGAGGATCGTGTTCATGGCTCGGTCCTCCCTCCCGCCTACTTGTGGCAGACGCCGCTGCCCGAGTCCGTGAACGTGCCGCCCGGGATGGGCATGAACTGCCAGGAGTACGTCCCCACCCCCAGGGTGAGCTTGAGCACGCCGTACGTGCTCGTGTTATGGGCCTCGGAGTTCGGCACCAGGTTCGTGATCGTGTAGAGGTTCGCGCCGCCCGTGCCGCAGACGAACTCGCGGATGCCGTTCGGGTCGGCGACGCCGTCCGCCGTCTGGGGCGCGAAGCGCTCGTACTCGTGGTCGTGGCCGCACACGACGATCTCGGCGTGCGCGTCCTGGAGCGCCTTGTAGAGCGGATACGTATCGGTCTGGTTGCCGTGGATGTCGCCGGAGCTGAAGAGCGGCCGGTGCCAGTAGGCGAGCTGGCACTCCTTGCTGCTCGCCGCGAGGTCGGCGCGCAGCCAGGTCTCCTGGGGCGAACCGGGGCTCATGTCGATCTCGCTGTCGAGCGAAATGAGGTGCCAGTCGCCGATGTCGTAGCTGTAGTAGCCGCGACCCGAGGGCCCCGCCTGAGCACCGAAGTAAGCGAAGTAATCGGCGGCTCCGGAGACGTGGTAGTCGTGGTTGCCGGGGCAGGGAAGGGTGCGGGACTTGAATGCGCCCCATGACGGGGCGTAGTTGCTCGTGTAGTCGGAGGCGGTGCCATCCGGGTACGCGTTGTCGCCGGCGGTGAAGACCACGGCCGACGGGTTGGCCTTGATCAGGTCCGCGGTGCCCTGCTCGTAGACGTCGCCGATCGCGATGTCTCCGGCACCCATGAGCACGAAGCTCGTGCCGGCAGCCGTGACGGTGATGGCCGACGATCCACTCTTACCCTCGCAGGTCGCGGTGATGTTGGCGGGGCCGACGGCGACGCCGGTGACGAGCCCGCTGCCATTGACCGTGGCGTACGCCGTGTTGTCACTGGACCAGGTGATCGTGCGGCCCGTGAGCGGCGTGCCGGTGCCGCTCTTCGGGGTCGCCGTGAGCTGGACGGTGCTGCCCTGGCTCACGCTCGCCGACGGCGGCGAGACGTCCACGGAGGCGACAGCCACCGCGTTCACGGTGATGGCCGAGGTGCCGGTCTTGCCCTCGCAGGTGGCGGTGACGTTGGCCGTCCCGGGGGTGACGCCGGTGACCTTGCCGCTGCCGTTCACGGTGGCGGCGGCGAGGTTGTCGCTCGACCACGTGACGAGCCGCCCGGTGAGCGGCGTGCCGCCGCCGTCCTTGGGGGTCGCCGTGAGCTGGACCGTGCTGTTCTGGTCGATCGTCGCCGAGGCCGGGGTCACGGCCACCGAGGCGACCGGGACGGCAGATACGGTGATGTTCGAGGTGCCACCGACGCCCTCACACGTCGCGGTGATGACCACGTCGCCGGCCGCCACGCCGGTGACCATGCCGTTGCCGTCCACGGTCGCGAGGTTCACGTGGTTGCTGGTCCAGGTGACCGTGCGTCCCGTGAGGGGGTCGCCGTCGGCGGCCTTGCACGTCGCCGTCAGCGTCGTCGTGCCGCCGGTGGCGATCGTGGCCGACGCGGGGGCCACGACGACCGTGGCGACGGGCACCGGTCCGATCGGCGGCGTCTTCGCCTTGTCGCTCTTCGAACAGGAAATGAGCGCTGCCAGAAGCAGTGGGAGGGTGATCATGCCGGCACGGGTCATCGCCGCCAGCCGGCGCGGGGTCTGCGGATGAATCGTCATGGCCTCGGTCTCCTCTGCCCACCCGAGGGGTGGGGCGTCTCTCGTTGAACGGGTTGCGGCCGGGCCGCCTCGCGTGGCGAGGCTGGTGTCGGACTGACGGGCTGCGGGACGAGCGCGACCGGTCGGGGCCGGTCGGTGGGAGCGGTTCGCGCCGCCGGTCGCGGCGCGGGCGTGACGCCCGATGCAGTGCCGCGGAATGGAGCCGCGGGCGCGGGCGCAGGAACGGTGCCACCCGCACCGTGCAAGGTGCGGCGGCGGTGAGCGACGGGCCGCCAACGGTCTGGCGCCGGCGGGTTGCAGAGTGGGCCTTCGCATGCGAACCGCACCGCTCGAAAAGCCCCGTCGGCGACTGCGATTCGCGGCCTGGGCACTACGCTCGACTGGATCGTGGGACGGGCCCTCCATGACCTGGATCCGCGCTGCGCGGCGGTGCGGACCCACACTCCGCGGCCACCTGGGGTGGTCGCGGGCGTTCCGTCGGTGCTACGGGCTCGATCGCGCGTCCGGGTCGATCGAGCGGATGCGAAGGCCCGGGGAAGGAGCCTTCATGTGCGAACCGTGCCGTGTCGCACGTCCTTCATACAACGTGCGGCGTCTCTCGGGTTCTGCTATTGCGGCCCGGGTCGAACGCCCGCGGCAGCCGCCGCCTGCGCGGCCGCCCCTGCGAGCGGCGCAAGCCAGAAGGGGCCGGAGGCCCGGACTGGCCACGCGTGGAAGGCGGGCCCGCTGGGGATCCGGGCCACCATTCCTGGGTCGTGCGTGAATCGTCGGTTCATCTCGGGAGTGCGTGAGCTCCGGATCGAGATGAGGGTGCGTGAAGTGTTCCCGAACCGCACCGTAGTGCGATCGCGTGCGTGGAACAACTATTTATTTTCGCGAGTGACCCATATGGGACACCTATTTCGCGATCGCGCGCGGAACATGACATGTGAATGTGAACAGCGGAGGTCTGACGCAATCCCGGACACGCGCCGTATCGCGTGACGCAACTTTGTCTGTTGGGACTGCCCGCGATCGACGGCGCTCAGGCCGCGGCGTCGAGCAGGCCGAGATCGCGGAGCCGCTCGGCGATGCTCGCGAAGCGGCCGAGACGCAGCACGCGGCCGAGCGTGCGCGGGGTCGCGCCGATGCGCGCGTAGTGCGTCCAGGCACGTCGTCGCGAGGGCGGGACGGTGGGCTGTCCGGGGTCGATCTCCCACGTGTGGACGTTCACGACGAGCGGACGGTGGCGGGCGATCTGATAGCGGACGGCGGCCTCGGAGATCCAGGCGGGGAGGAGCCGGAGATATGAACCGGCGAGGAGCGGAATCCGAATCGGGCCGATGCCGAGGGTGGTCATCGGGAACTCGGCGATCGAGGCCGACGCGGTCGGCAGGCGGGTCGGGAGCGTCGGCCCGTCCGGGTCGCCGTAGCGCCGGCCGCGGATGGGGAAGATGCTGGAATCGTACGCGTATCCCGCCTCGACGAGGACGTCGAGCGCCCAGCGGGTCCCGGGGCCGATCGTGTAGCTCGGCGCGCGGTAGCCCTGGACCGGCGTTCCGGACAGGTCCTCCAGCAGCCGCCGCGAGTCGCGGGCCTCGGCCCGCATCGCCGCCGGGGAGAGCTCGGTGATCATCGTGTGGCTCATGCCGTGGGAGCCGATCTCGTGCCCGGCGGCGGCGATCCGGCGCACGAGCCCCGGGTGCTTCTGGGCGACGCAGCCGAGCACGAAGAACGTCCCCCGGGCTCCGGCGGCGGCGTGGAGCTCGAGCATGCGCTCGGTGCTGGCCTCGACGCGGCTCGGCCAGCGATCCCACTCCGCGCGCGGCACGATCGGCGCGAACGCCTGGACCTGGAAGTACTCCTCGACGTCCACGCTCATCGCCAGGGCCGGCTCGGCAACGGGGGGCATCGCGGCCCCCGGCGCGGGGCGTTCCGCGGCCATCAGCGCATCGTCCGCTCGAGCACGTCGACGATCACGCGGGTGCACTTGTCGATCTCGAACTCCTGCTCGACCCGCCGCCGCCCGGCGCGCCCCAGCCGCTCGCGCAGCGCCGCGTCGTCGAGCAGCGGGCCCATGCGCGCGACCAGCGCCGGCACGTCCTTGACCGGGACGAGATATCCCGTCTCCCCGTCCCTGACCGCGTCCTCGCAGCCCTTGTGGTGCGTGCTCAGGACCGGCTTCCCGCACGCCATCGCCTCGATGACCGACACCGGCAGCCCCTCCATGAAATAGGAGGGGAGGACGAAGACGTCGGCGGCGCGCATGAGGTCGGGCACGTCGTTGCGCCAGCCCAGCACCCGCACGCGGTCACCGACCCCCGCGCGCGCCACGGATCGTGTGAGCGCGTCGAACAGAGGTCCCACGCCGGCGAGCAGGAAGAACGCGTCGCGTCGGCGCTCGACGATGCGGGTCGCGGCGGCCACGAACTCGGCGACGCCCTTCTCGGGAATGAGCCGGGCGACGCACAGGACGAGCTTGTCGTCCGGCCCCATGCCCAGCTCGCGGCCGACGCGGACGCGGATCTCCGGGAAAGCGCCGCTCGCGAAGCGGTTCAAGTCGACGCCCATGCTGGCGATGCGATGCACGCCCGCGGCGCTGCGCGCGAGCGGCGTGCGCCGCGACAGGCGTTCGTCGTAGTCGTTCATGACGACGATCGCGTCGGTCCACGTGCCGAGGATCTGCTCGACGCGGAACCGCACCTGCCAGTCGAGCAGGCCCTGCGCCGGCCCGCAGGCCAGGCCGTGGACGAAGTAGATGACGCGGCGCGTCCCCGCCCAGCGGGCCGCGAGCCGGCCGACGACCGCGCCGAGCGACGTGTGGCAGACGATCGCGTCGATCCGCTTCCCAACCAGCACGCGCCGCGTGTTGCGGATGGCCTCGTACGCGCGCCACGGGTTGAGATTGCGCGGCATGCGGTGGGTGAAGACCTCGAACCCGGCGCGGCGCAGCGCGTCGGCCTGCGGCGACTCCTGGGCGCAGACGTAGACCTCGTGCCCGAGCCGGCGCTGCGCCTCCATCGTCGGGATGAGGAACGCGCGGATCGTCTCGGCCGAGCGCGAGACGTGGAGGATCCTCAT
>JACXTT010013450.1_pt1 | contig 10774 bp, 10 predicted proteins | sample 9270951 | NCBI WGS metagenome assembly JACXTT01 (sample SAMN15532306, study PRJNA645909) | rock metagenome | isolation source: weathered quartz diorite | place: Puerto Rico | collected 2017-06-21
CGCCAAGTCGGTAAGGATTTCGTCTTGCACCCCATCGGTAAAGAAAGCGTTCTCTTTATCACTGCTCAGATTATCGAAAGGCAAAACAGCGATCGAGCGATCCCTGCCCCCCAACGATTGCGAATGCTGATACCACCAGCTTCCCAGAGCAATAGCTACTATCGCCAACACCAGGAGGGACTCGATCACGAAAGTGCGCCGGCGCCGGACGCGCGCTTCCGGATTGAAGCGCGCACTGCATCGATGGAGCGCCGTTAGTAGTTCACGTGCCGTTTGCGGTCGATCCTTCGGATCAGGAGCCAGCATTGACTTAAGCAGACTGACTACCTGTCCTGGAACATGGAGACCTCTTAGTTCTTCCACTGGCAGCGCCTTATCTTGTTTGGCGCGGATTTCCTCCATCGAGCCGCTCGGGAAAGGCACCCGACCCGTGAGTAGATACCAAAGCGTCGCGCCTAACGAGTAGATGTCCGAGCGGGCATCAATTTTGGGGCCGTTGCCGAACTGCTCCGGGCTGGCGAATGCTGGTGTGCCTATGAAACCAGCTTGTGTTTGATCCATCGCGTCCGTTTGCGAAGCGACAACTTTAGCCACGCCGTAATCGATGATCTTGACCAACAGGAGTTCGCTCGCATCCGCTGCGATCATCAGGTTCGAGGGCTTAAGATCACGATGTACAACGCCGCACGCTTCCGCGGCGGCGAGCCCGCGTGCTGCTTGTTCGATTACTTCAAGCGCGAGCGACAATGGTAGAGGTCCAGTCCGTTCCACGCGCGCTTGCAGCGTTTCCCCTTCGACAAGCTCCATCACATAAAAGTATTCGCCATCCTGCTCGCCGTAATGAGTGACCCGTGCGACATTCGGGTGATGAATCTGCGCAGCAGCACGCGCTTCGCGCAAAAATCGCGCGCGAGCCATTGGATTCTCCGCCAGCTTCAGACTGATAACTTTGAGTGCAACGAGGGAATTTAAAACGGTGTCGCGAGCCCTATAAGTTACGGCCATTGCTCCAGCGCCCAGCGCGACCGGAAATCCGCTGGCATCTGCCTCAACCTCAAAGTGGCCATAGCGCAACGAGCCGGGCGTGACTCCAACATTTCGTTGCGATTGCTCCTCATCCGAGGTCACTCCCCAATCGAAGAGGCAACGCAGACATTCCCCATTCGGTCCGAGATGGGTTAGTGGCCGCCCGCAACTCGAGCAAGACGCGGCGCCGGTAGATTCGGCCTTTGTTGCTGATTCGGCACCGGTGTTCTGATCAGCCATAGGGTTCGCCGGAATTAGATCACGTCATCAATATTCGATGAAGATAACGCAATTCGTCGTCCACATCCGCTGGGTCAGCAACCGTATTCGCCACTTCCGTTCGCAGCAAATCACGGTAACGCTGTCGCAAACGCGAAATCCATGTGCGCAAGGTTGCGACCGGCACACCAAGTCGTGCTGCCACTTCCTGTTGATTCGGTGGAGTCGGCCCTGCGCCTGCAACGAAGGGTTTTAGCTCGTCGAGCCACTGAGCTTTCCCTTCCGCAACCAGATTTTGATTCAATTGTTGCCAGGAACGTTTGGCGATCGTGAACGCCCACGTAACATCAAACGACTTGGTATCATTCAGCTCGGCACAGGACAATATTGCTGCTTCGGCTTCAGGTAGAGTTCGGTCGAGCGAAACAATCTTGTGCCCGCCTCCGCGTTTTAGCGCGTGTGCACGACCATGCTCGTCCAATACAAAATTCTGCAGGGACGTTAACAAAAAAGTACGGAGACGACCTTTCTCCCGATCAGCGCTGCTCAGCGTGTCGTGTCCCAGAAGGTAGGTGAAAAAGCCTTGCACCAAGTCTTGGGCGTCATCGGAAGAATATCCACGTCGCCGAAGAAAAGTGTAAAGCGGCGGCCAATACGCTTCAGCAAAAGCGGCGAGCGCTTTCCGCATCGATTCATCAGAGACCGCCTTACTCGCCTGCAACACGACGGTCCAATGCGTCGTCTGGAACGGCGCACCGCCTTCTTGCAACGTTCCCGGGATCGATTTCGTAAGCCTATTTTTATCTACAACCTCATATTTTAAGGCTACCGCCGGGAAGCATCGTTGGAAACTCAACTTCGGCGTATTTCATAAGACGCACTCCTCGCGCTCGCCCTTGCCGAAGAGTCTAACGACCTTCACCGGTCAGGTCGAGCTTTGATTGTTCCCTCGGAAGAGATGTACCGCTCTACCTCTTAGGTGCAACGAAAGAATCCCGCGACTGCTCGGTATTCGTCGCAGGGGATCTCGGATATTGTCATCTTAAGAATTAGGGACATGAACACTATCTTGAATTCTATACCGAAGCCCAAGGAATCTTTGCAGCACATTGTATTCACGTTGCCAGACCGATTTCCGATCGCTCGGTGGGCTCCGATTCCGTTGCGCTTGATCGTTGGCGTCGGTTTCATCGAGCATGGTTTCGCCAAACTTTCCAAGGGCCCCGACGCATTTGCCGCTATCTTGCACGCGCTAGCTGTGCCCGCGCCACATTTCGTCGCGTGGGTGACCATACTGACCGAGTTGCTCGGCGGCTTAGCAATACTTCTGGGCGCTTTCGTGTCCCTGGTCAGTCTTCCGATGGCGGCGCTTTTGTTAGTGGCGATCCTAACTGTGCACGTGCCCTACGGGTTTAGTTCGATCAAGCTCATCGCCGTAACTGCTAGCGGCGCGCAGTTTGGGCCGCCGGGCTATGAATGTGACCTCCTGTACTTGGCCTGCCTCGCGGCGCTGGTCTTGGGTGGCTCGGGACCATTAGCCATAGATGGACTCCTCAAAACGAACAAACGCACATTAAAGCAAAAAGCGGCACTGTCAGGGCTAAAGTGAACGCGTTTGGCGGCTTACGCTTCCACTGGCCGGAGTATCTGATGGAAGCTGGCGAGCTGGCCTCATACATGTTCTTTACGTGCGCATTTGCGACCTTGTTGCAGCATCCTGCTTCACCGGTCGGACACTTGATCGCCAACGGCTTCTTGCGCCGGGCGCTTATGGGAATGGGCATGGGCGCAACGGTTGCCGCAATTATCATGTCACCGTGGGGTAAGCAGTCAGGGGCCCATTTTAATCCGGGCGTAACCCTCACATTTTACCGATTGGGAAAAATGGAATTTTCAGACGCAGCGTTCTACGTCACCGCACAATTCCTCGGGGCAGTAAGCGGTGTGGCAATCGTTACACTCGTGTTGCGAGGCGCGCCGGGTCAGGCACTAGTCCACTACGGGGTCACAGTTCCTGGGCGGTATGGCAGCACTATCGCCTTTGTCGCGGAAATGACGATTTCTTCTATCCTTATGAGCACGGTCTTGTTCGCGTCCAATCGCGAAAATATCGCACGATACACACCGTACTTTGCGGGCGCACTTGTTGCAATATACTGGACATTTGAATCGCCGCTGTCCGGGATGAGTACGAATCCAGCACGAACATTTGGTTCAGCGTTTTATGCCGGCTACTGGCATGCGCTTTGGATCTATTTCACTGCGCCGCCGTTAGGCATGCTGGCCGCAGGGGAGATTTTCCTGCTGGCTCGAGGAGGCGTCGGTCCCCGTTGCGCGAAGCTTCACCATTCCAACAACGAGCGCTGCATATTCCACTGCGGATACCGAAGAGCGCGCGTTTGCAATTCCTAACTAGAATAGAAGACAAGCAGAGGGCCGCAGTAACGTAACCCTCTTTGTCTCCAAAGAGGGAGCAAGCGCGGCCTCCGACGTGGCACCCTAAAATCCCGCGGATGCGCAATGGCTGATGCTTCACGCGCCTGGATACTTAGGCAAAGGACAAATGGAGATCGTCAGTCTTAGTGCCGCGATCAAACCGTTAAAACTTGAACACACAGCAATGGAAAGGGATTACGCACATGCAAACACTTACGGCAGATAAAATTCAACAAAAACCAAAATCCGAGAACTTTAAGCAAGGACCAATTGTGGTCTCACCCGACGGCGGTGAGGAACTGAACGTCGGAGGCAGTCAAATTTTTCACAAAGTTAAGAGTAATGACACGAATGGTGCTTTTTCGGTTGTAGAGATCGTCACACCACAGGGAAAGGGTGTCGATCTTCATGTTCATGAATGTGAGGACGAGCTTGTTTATCTCTTGGAGGGGGAGATTGAAGTCACGCTTGGAAATCAAAAGATGAAAGCGATACCTGGAGTCTTGGCAATATTGCCAAAGGGAATTCCTCACGGTTTTACTAACATTGGAAATAAGCCGAGCAGGCTGTTAGATACAATATTGCCAGGACAATTCGATAATTACTTTGTTGAATTCGCGGCTTTAATTGCAGCCGGAGACCCATCAGAACGGAGAATTGATGCGCTTTCCAAAAAATACAGGATTAAATATCTGTAAGGCAATAATTGAATGTAGGAGTCGGCGGCGGGGCTGAGAATCTGGTCAGCGTTCTACGTCGTGGAAAAAGTTCCCGCTCATCGGTTAACGGCGAGGAGCGTACGCCCTCGTCTGATGCGTGTTCGATATCGCGTTGAGCCGAAGCGTCAGGTCACAGTGAGTCTGCTGAGGTCTGCATCCCGTGAGGGACATTGATCTGTCCGCCATAGCCGCGCCGCGGAACCGAGACTACTTACTCCGGTGAGGTCGTTGCTGTTTGCAACATTCTCGAATGAAGGAGCATCTCTCTCTCGCGCCTGCAATTTCTACTAACCAGAGTCAGAAGAATAATGACAGCTTCGCACTACCGCGGATTCCAACGTCCCTATCCAGCTGGCGATGGCCCGTCCGATCTCGTTAGGCGAATCTTCCTGGACGTAATGGCGCCCCGCAACCGTCACCTCGGTCAGCGCTGGTAAACTGCGGATGAAAGCGAGATCCTTATTGTTGGCCAGGATCGCACCGGGGTCGCCTCTGAAGAACAGCTTAGGCACACGGCTCGTTGACAGCCACTCCGCGGAGGCGGCCACGATCGCAGCTACGTCGCGGGGCTCGCCATCAATCGGGATCTGCCGGGGCCACGTCAGCGTCGGCCGTCGCCCCTCGCCAGGCTCAGCAAACGGTCGTCGGTACCAGGCCATCTCTTCGGCTGACAGGGTGCGCAGGATCGCTCCCGGCAGGATTTTCTCGATGAAGAAATTGTCTCGCAGGACCATCTCCTCGCCGCCCTCGGAACGCAACGCCCGCAACGCCGGACGCATATTTATCTTGTCCCAGTGGTCCCAACCCTGTGGCCGCACGATCGCCTCCATGAATGCGATGCCTTTGACAGCGTCGCGGTGGCGGTTGGCCCAGTCGAAGCCGAGGGCCGAGCCCCAGTCATGGATCACGAAGATAACTCGCTCGCGCACATCCAGGGCCTCGAGCAGCGCATCAAGGTAGCGGCGGTGTTCGACGAAACGATACGAGTCAGGACCACTGTTGGGCAACTTGTCGGAGTCGCCCATGCCGATCAGGTCGGGCGCGATGCAGCGGCATAACGGCTTCAAGTGCGGCAACACGTTGCGCCAGAGGTACGATGAGGTGGGATTGCCATGCAGCAGTACGATAGGGTCACCCTCTCCCACTTCGACGTATGCCATTTCCCTGCCGAGGACCCGCCGCCGCTGCTTTTGGTATGGAAATGCCGGAGAGATCCTCGATTCACCTTTCGCAGCCGAACGTGTGAGATTGGTCGGCGTTCTCGGTGAGGTCTGAGGTTTGAGTTCGTGAATTTGCGGTTGCTGATTGGTTGTATTCGTTTTCATCGGCCTTGCCCTTTCATCAACGTATTGGCGCATAAACCATCATCCATTGTGCGTCCGCGGGATTTTGCGGTACCACCTATGACCTGTTCCTCGCTCCCTCTTCGGGAATAGGGAGGGGGACGGTTCTACCTTTGCAGGCGAACGTCGACGTCGGTGACTGGCGCGTCGTCCCATCTCAAGAGAGGGAATTAAGAGCAACTCTTAAGTAGCACCGCGAAATCCTGCAGCCGCGCCATCGCCGCAAACAAGAGAGCAACGATCTTGGGGTATGAAGAAACTTACCTTACTGAGTTTAGTTGGTATTACTTCAATTGTTCTACCTCACACCGGATTGGCCGGTGGCCACGGTGGAGGTGGTGGTTTCCAACATGGAGGGTTCAGTGGTGGCGGTTTTCATGGCGGTGGTTTCGGAGGTGGTGGCTTCCACGGCGGTGGCTTCAGGGGCCCCGGTTTCCATTCCGGAGGTTTCGGAGGTAGAAGTTTTGCACGCGGCAGAGCTGGACGATGGGGAGGACGCAACTGGAACAATTGGCGCCATCACCGATTTTTTAGTGATGGCCTCCTTATAGACGACTTCGGCTTTCCGGGATGGTGGGACTGGGGCTATCCATACGGATATTACATCGGGGACTATTACCCGTACAATCTCAACTACTACCCTCTTGGTTACTACGGATACGAAGATTACGGTTACGACCGTCGTTCCGCGTACAGAGATTGCTATCGTAGCCGAAACCACTCGCTCGATCGTGGGTCTCATTCGAGTCGGCTGCACGACAGGCATCAAACACGACATCAAGTAAGCAAGTGAAGCTTGTGTAGCCTCTAAGTGCCCGGACACTTCTTGCATCTAGATACGCAGGCAAGCTCTCCCTCGCCTGAGGCAACACTGATTGTCTCGCGAGAGGCATCACAAAATCCCACGCTTGCGTCGTTGCGGATGGATTCGCTCTGCCAAATAACTTTCGATATGAATGAAAGTGAATCCGGATTTAACAGGTACACGCGAGAGATTGGCCGTTTTCCTCTCTTGACGCTCCAACAGGAGATCGAGCTCGCAGGAAAAATTAAAAAGGGAGATGCTGAAGCACGCGAGCGGCTGATCAATTCCAATTTGCGCTTGGTTATAACGATCGTGCGCGATTACGCCAACTTAGGTCTGCCGTTGCTTGATCTGATCTCCGAAGGAAATATTGGCCTAACGAAAGCGGTCGAGCGCTTCGATCCGGCAAAAGGCGCAAAGTTCAGCACGTATGCGGCGTGGTGGATCAAACAGTCGATCAAGCGCGCTCTCGCCGACCAGAGCAAGATAATCCGGCTACCGGTCCATCTGATCGATAAAATTGCCAAGGTGCGTCGCCTATCGCTGCTGATGAGCCACGAACTTGGACGCCAACCGACGGACGATGAAGTTGGCGAAGAAATTGGCATAGCGAGCAAAAGGGTTACGCGATTAAAGAGTCTCGGCATCCGTCCGGCGTCAATTGCCGCCCCGATTGGCGATGACGATCCGACAGAGTTTGGCGAGGTGATCGCGGACGAGGAGGCGCAAACGCCGTTCGAATTTCTATGCGACAAGAACTTGCTCCATGAAATGGACGGGCTGCTAGAGGTGCTGGACAAACGCGAGAAGACAATCATTTCGCAGCGTTTCGGCCTCGACGGAGGAGAGCCAAGGACTCTGGCAAACGTTGCCAAGAATTTCGATATCTCGCGGGAACGCATCCGCCAATTACAAAACATCGCGCTCGCCAAGCTGCGCCGCGCACTCAGCAAGAGAGAGGATCCGCAGGTTGGCGTCAATGACGCCAAGGGCGGTAGGAAGTTCCGAGACATGCGCCTAAGACGAGCTTTCTGTCTCCCGGCTTCTGCTTCTAAATGAACCGGTCACGATTTAAAAGCGGCGAGGGGCGTTGGGTAGCATCACGCTTCACGATTCAGAATTATTTCCGATGGATCCCGATGACTGAACTCAGCTCTGTCCGCGATTCGACAAGGTCAAGTAAGAAAAGAATTTTCGCCATCGTCTCGCGGTCAGCCGCTGCGGAGCTTAAGGGTAAAGCAATACAACGCATTGTGATTTTCGATAGTCACCCGGACAGTCTCCGGTTGCTCTTAGAGTCTGGCGTAGATTTCAACTGCGATGACACTGCGGCGCGATGGGAAAGACGTGCGTCCATGATATGCGGATCTATTCTTATCCCGATCATCCTGGCGGCACTGCTTTTGGCGCTATGCTGGTAGCTGACGCCTCTAGGGGGGGAAGGGCGCTTTGCGTGATGGCCGCTAGTTTCTAAAAGGAAGATTTAAGTGATGGCCAGAGAGTTTGACCTCATAGTGATCGGGACCGGCTCCGCGGGCTCCAGCGCGGCCTACGAATGTCGATCGGCTGGTTGGAGTGTGGCGATCATAGACTCGCGGCCATTCGGTGGGACCTGCGCGCTACGAGGTTGCGATCCGAAAAAAGTACTGGTCGACGCGACAGAGGTGATCGAGCGCACGCGGCAGATGGCCGGGAAGGGAGTTACTTGCCACGACGTGAAGATCGATTGGCCAGTGCTAATGCGGTTTAAGCGAACCTTCACCCAACCTGTTCCCGCAGACCGGGAACAGCGATTCTCGCAAGCAGGCATCGCCGCTTTTCACGGTCGAGCTCACTTCACTGGCAACACCAATGTGCAGGTGCGCGATGAAATGCTTACTGGTAGGTTTGTTCTAATCGCGGCGGGTGCACGCCCTGCGACACTGGACATTGATGGTGAAGAGCATCTAACAACCAGCGAGGAGTTTCTGCAGCTAGACACTCTTCCTCCGCGCATCCTATTCGTTGGCGGCGGCTATATTTCGCTCGAATTCGCACACGTGGCGGCCCGTTCGGGCGTTCAGGTTCAGATATTGCATCGCGATGAGAGGCCGCTTGAGCGATTTGACCCCGATATGGTCGATCGCCTAACGCACGCAACGCGAGAGCTTGGTATAGGGTTGCACCTCAAAACTGCCGTGCAGAGGATCGAGCGACGTTCGGGTAAGTTCACTGTGCACGCTTCTGTCGATCGCATGGCGCAGACGTTTGAAGCCGACTTGGTGGTGCATGGCGCCGGCCGCGTGCCGGATATTGATGACCTCGAGCTCGAAACGGCGCACGTTGAACGCGAGAAGCTTCGCGTCCGCGTCAATGAGTTCTTGCAGAGCATTTCAAATCCTAACGTCTATGCGGCGGGAGACGCGGTTGCTAGAGGGCCGCCCCTGACTCCTGTCGCCGCGATGGAGGGTGAAGTCGTAGCGGAAAATCTGGTCAAGGGTAACCGCCGCGCGGCAGATTTTGCTGCGGTTGCTAGTATCGCCTACACGTTGCCGCCCGTGGCATCTGTGGGGTTGCATGAAGCGGCAGCAAAAGAAAAGGGATTGAAATTCCGTCTAAATTACCAGGACACGTCGGGTTGGCATTCCTCTCGTCGCCTTGGCGCGAAGTATTCAGCCTTCAAGGTATTAATCGAAGAGGGCAGCGAGCGAATTCTCGGTGCGCATCTAATCGGTCCGCATGCCGAGGCGCAGATCAACCTGTTCACGCTCGCGATTCGTTCTGGGATTCGAAGTCGCGACATCGCCGCGACTCTTTTTGCCTATCCAACCGCCGCATCGGATTTGAGCTACATGGTTTAGCGCGATCGGCAATATGTCTTGCCCAAACGACTGCCAGCAATTGATTCAAAGTCCCTTTCACGACTTGGATAAGAGTGGATCTGCTACTGAATTAGTTACCGAATAAGGCGGATTCGGCACCCAGGCTGGTCGATTTGTGTACTAGGATTTGTGCTAGAATGACCAGCTTTCTACTCGTCATTCGTGAACAAGGTTGTTTTCGTTACGAATTGAAGTTTACGAGGGAAAATTGATCATTTTGTGAAACAAAAAGCGATGTCTTGAAATCGCTGATTTCGCTTTCCTAAGTCTGGCGCGTCTGCCAATTCCGCCACCCTGGCGTAGGAATTCAAGAATTTTAGATTTTCGCTTGCCGATTGCAAACAGCGACGCGCGCCAAGCGTAATCAGCCGCGACACAAAACTGGGATATCGGGAGTGGCTAAATCCGCGCGGAATTGTCGCATCCGGTTCACGTCGCTGCCATTCAAACGTTACCAGCTTATGACGTGACCCTGCGCCGGCTTCGCACAACGGTATCTGCGCACGCTGAAGGGATTCAACGCGTAACAAACGAAACAAAAACAAATGACAGGTTTTGCGAAAAGATACTTATGAAAACAAATGTTCGACATTTATTGACTGCTCTCATGAAGAGCGCCGTCGCAATCACAACATTCGCGGCACTGCTAACAACGTCGACGAGCTCTTTGCTCGCCGGGCCGCCGGACGATCGCCAGCACAGTGAAGCCGCGGTCAAGCAATTGAAGCACATCGTTGTCATCTATCAGGAGAACTGGAGCTTCGACGCGCTCTACGGCCAATTCCCAGGCGCGAGCGGGTATGCGCTCAGCTTCGATACTTTGCCGCAATACGACATGGCTGCATCGCCCCCGTATTCGCAATTAATCTACAAAACACCGCGGCCGCTCAACGGCGGGCCCGATCCGAACTTTCCGGCGAGCCCTGATGGAAATCTCGCGTTGTGGTCCAATCACAATGTCGCCTTGCCGCTGATTCCGTACGATTTCACACAGTACATCACTGCCGACACCAAAACCGGCGACATCGTGCATCGCTTTTATCATGAGCAATTGCAGATCGACAACGGCGTGCTCGAATCGAAGCTGGGCGATCTCGACAAGTTCGTGAGCTGGAGCGACAACCCCGGCCTCGTCCTGAGTTATGTCGACGCCACAAACCTGCCGGAAGGTCAACTCGCGCAGCAGTACACGCTTTGCGATAATTTTTTTCACTCGGCCTACGGCGGTTCGTTTCTGAATCATCAGTTTCTGATTGCCGCGAACACGCCGCAGTGGACCCAGCCAATTCCCACCGGCTGGCAATCGAGCTACGACGCCACAACCAAGACGCTGAAGGACAATCAGCTGACCTTCGACGGGAAGTA
>JACXTT010013451.1_pt1 | contig 10774 bp, 11 predicted proteins | sample 9270951 | NCBI WGS metagenome assembly JACXTT01 (sample SAMN15532306, study PRJNA645909) | rock metagenome | isolation source: weathered quartz diorite | place: Puerto Rico | collected 2017-06-21
ATCTTTTCTTGAGGAAGGTGCTGCGCCGCCGCGATGATTCCTCTCACGCGCTCGGTCAGTTCTTCGTGGGACATAGGATTTCGCTCACCTTTTCGAAATGAAAACCTTTCTCCATCAATTCTGGCAGAACTGCACGTACGGCTTGCAGGGTGACGCCGATGTCCGGGTTTGTTTCCAGTCTTCGGCCATCGTGCAGGCAAAAGATGGCGCCTTTCCTGGAACCGTTCAATAGGCGCGGAATCACGCGCTGTTCCGGCCATTTCCAGTCCATCGCCAGCGTGGTCCACATCACTCCGGTCAGGCCGAGCCGCTGCTGGGCGTTGCGAAGTCCGAACCATCGTGCGCCATAGGGTGCGCGGAAGTACCGCGGCCTCACTTGAGTTTCTTGTTCGATAGCCTCCTGGGCGGTGGCCAGTTCACGATAGATAAAGCCTGACGATTTCAAGTAAAGCCGGGCGTGAGTATCGGTGTGATTGCCGATTTCGTGACCTGCCGCCGCCACCTCTCGCGCCACTTGCGGCAGCCGCCGGACGCTCGCGCCACATTGGAAGAAAGTCGCGGCTACACCGTGGCGGGCCAGAATTTCCAACAATTGTGGAGTCGACTCGCTCGGGCCGTCATCGAAGGTGAGCGCGATCGCGGGCCGGCTGTCCACTCCTTTGTATACCGAGGGCGCCAGCATCGAGGACGATGGAGCCCGCACCGCATAGGCCAGTAGTCCCGCCGATGCGCAGACCGTCGCGATCCCGCCGCTTTCGAGTAACGCGGCCGCTTCCATCACAATGCTTAACAGCGTAACAGGTCAGAAACAAAAAGAGCCGAGGCGCTGGTCGGGCGCCTCGGCTGAGGAGCACCCACAGGCGGCTCGGAGGTTACCACCTGTGGTAGTGGAGGAGCCTGTTACGCTAACAGACCGCCGTGCCCAAGGCAGGCGATCTCCCAACCTGAAACACGATACCGAGCCAACATCGGGGGAAGCATCCAATCTACCACATTCGGCTTGGCGGATCGGAAGCATCCCGGTGCAGACAAGATGGGAATCTCATCTTTGTAACCCAGCAACAAAAGATTGCCGGGCTCGACCGGGGCCAGGAAACGCTCGAAGGTGCATCCCGCGTGAAGCATAGCGCGTCCGACGACATCATCCGGTCCGGCCGGGGCAGTCGTGGACGCAATCAGAATGGCAGTAGGTTTAGCGCGGAGCAGATGTTGCAGAGATTTCGCAACTGCTCCTTCCTCTTCCACTGAGGCGAGCATGAAACTGGCGCTCGTCCCCAGCCGCTCCAACCTCTGCCGCATAATACTCTCGAATAACTGCCGGGCTCGTTCTCCGCTCAGCGGATCCGTGTATAGGACTGCCAACGACGGCGACCGGATCGGCCGAGCCTGCAGAATGGGCCCTCTTTCTTTGACTATCGATATTACGGCTTCCAACTGCGAACTGGCAACCGCGAACGGAGCGCTCTTGACGGTAGCCACCCGCTGCCCGGCTTTCGCATAAGCGAAATTCAGCATCGTCGCGATCACGACGCTAGCCGTACAGTTAATCTGCTTCAGAAGTTCATCATCCACGAGCAAGCAGCAGGGCTCGGTGGTAAATAGATTTGCTCTCCCTCCCGCAGCGAGCCGAATTTCGAGCGATCCACAACCGATTTCGCTCGCGACCTGCATAACAGCTTCGTCTTCGCCGACTTCTCCGTCTTCCAATTCCGTGACCCACACTTCGCTCATGCCTTCGGTCGCCAGCATTCGAGCGTCGTCATCGCTGATCACGTGACCCTTTGCCAGCAACTTCTTTCCGCCCGCGCGAAAAACCGTGCAGCAAAGGACTCTACCCGTTGCTTCTTTCACATCTATGGTCTGAGCCCGCATACTTCCGCTGATCCCCCTTTTAGGGACAAACTACATTGCAAAATTATACATCCTAACAAGTGGAAAATAGCAGGAAAACTCTCGCTAGTTGATAATTTATTTTTGGAAAGCGGGCCTAAAGCTGCCTTAATTGGGGTAGCTGCACTATGACCAATTCGTCTACCGTACTGGCGCTGAGTACGGGATCGGCCCGTAGGGGCTTGACCATTGCAATCTCATCGCAACATTGGAACTTAGGGCAACGCAGGCAGTCTTTCCAGACCTTCAATGGCAACTCGCCGCGCTCCACCTCCCGGAATCCCAGCTTGCGGAAGAACTCAGGAACGTAGGTGAAGGCGAAGATGGCGTGAAGGTTGTTCTCAATCGCTTCTTTTTCCAGAGCTTCCACGATGCGCCTTCCGACGCCACGTGTTTTTATTGCCGGATCGACCGCGAGTGATCGCACTTCGCCTGATGTCGGCGTGTAAAAGTGCAGGGCGCCGCAGCCCACCAGCCGTTCGCCCACGTATGCCGCCGAAAAATCACGAATATTTTCAGACATCTCAAATTCCGTCCGAGGTAGCATGATTCCATTCGCAGCGTAATCGTTAATTAGTTTTAGCAACGCATGGATGTCGCTCATTGTTGCCTTACGCACAGTAAGCCGCTCGCTATCGAAGTGGATCGCTGATTCCGGGAGTGTTGCGCTAGCCATGGATTCTCATACCTGCCTCTGCCAGCAGTCGAGTCCCAATTCTCTCGCCTGAAAGCAATTTATCGATCACACCTGCAATCGCGCCTGGCGCGATCACTACCTCGTTCACACCGGTGCGCAGCGCAGCGGTAGCGGCCTCCAACTTGGCACGCATCCCACCCGTCGCGATGCCGGCGTCGATCAAGTTTTTACATTTGTCAATTGTAATTGTCGGATAAATCACTTTTTCTTGTCCCCAAACTCCATCGACATCCGTCAGAAAGAAGAGCTTTTCCGATTGAACAGCACCACCGATGGAAGCCGCCATCTGATCCGCATTGACGTTGTAGAATTGCCCGCTTCGATCGCCCGCCACACAAGCGATCACGGGTAGATATCCGTTCTGGAGCAAAACATCCAGGAGCCGCGCGTCGGATCGGACAGGCTTTCCGACGAAACCCAACTCGTCGCTCATCTGACGCGCCTCTGTCAACAGGCCATCCATTCCAGTCAGCCCGACGGCCTGCACGTTAGCCGCAATGAGTGCCGCCACTAGTTCCTGGTTCACCGACCCGGCGAAGACTTTCAGGACACCGTCCAGCACTTCCGGTGTCGTCACGCGCAGCCCATTCACGAACCGGGACTGAACACCTCGCTCCTCGAGAAATCGCGTCATCTGTTTGCCGCCGCCGTGAACCACGACCGCTTCGAGACCATGGCCGGCGGCCTGCGCGATTTCAGTCGCCAGCCGCCGGCGAGATTCTGCCGAGTCCAGCAACGACCCACCGATCTTGATCAGCACCCTCACAGCAACCCCGTAGCTTCGTCGAAACCGAGCGCCAGATTCACGTTCTGCACCGCTTGGCCGGCGGCGCCCTTCACCAGGTTGTCAATCACGCTGACAACCACGGCGCGTCCAGTCGACGGATCGAGCTTGACTCCGATGTCGCAAAAATTGGTCCGGTCCACGGCGCGAATGTCGGGCATACTCCCTAGGGGATGGAGCCGGACGAAGGGCTCGTTGGCATAGCGTCGCCTGTAAATCTCGAGCAGCGCCTCGGCGCTCGCGAGATTGGTCGCGCGGAAGTAGATAGTCTCGAGAATCCCGCGATGAACGGGGATCAACTGGGCGGTAAAACTGAGCTCAGCTTCCTCGATCGCCGACACCATCAGGATCTCGGGCACGTGCCGATGCTCCAACACGGCATAGGCCGAAAAATTCTCGGTGACTTCGCAAAAGCTGGTTTTCATGCTTGGCTTCCGCCCCGCGCCGCTCACTCCGGACTTGGCGTCGCAAACGATTCCCGCGCTGCGATCGACGACATTGGCCGCGATCAGGGGTTGAATGGCGAGATTCGCAGCCGTCGGGTAGCAGCCGGGATTCGAGATCAGCCGCGCGCTCGGGATCCGGTCGCGACAGAACTCGGGCAACCCATACACGGCTTCGGCGAGCAGCTCCGGCGCGGTGTGCTTTTCTTTGTACCAGCGCGAGTAGCGGGCCGCATCGCGAATTCGAAAGGCGCCGCTCAAATCGATGACCCTTGCGCCGGCCGCCAACATTTGCGGTGCCAGCTCCATCGATACGTCGGCGGGCGTCGCCAGAAAAACCAGGGAAAGTTGTTCGGCCCCGACGATGCCTGCGGTACAAGGCGCTCGCTTCGGATGCTTGCCGCCGATCGGTTGCGGCCGGTCTTCGGCATCCTGTCGATGCTCGAGCAGCACAGGCTCGACGCCGGGATGCCCCAGGAGCAGGCGCACCAGTTCCGCTCCGCTGTAGCCCCGGAAGCCGACAATCCCGACTTTATAATTATTCATCCTCATGAATAATTATACTACGCCTCAACCACGGTAGTGGCTCAAAGGTTGTGTTGGTTAAATATTACAACCTTGCGCCACTACCTCAACCAGTTGGCAGAGTGCGTGCTTCCTGGACCGGATTCAGTGACCTATACGCTGACCCGTTCTGTCTTGGCGTTTTCGAAATCGGAGCACAAGCTCACCAAGCTTCCTGCGGGCGCGGTTGTTGAGTTGGATAGTTCCCGGGCCGAGTGGCGGAACCTTGGCCTGGTGAACGTGCTCTATGAGGGCCAACAGTTCTTTGTCTTTGCGCAAGATGTCGGCATTACGGCAGCGAGCGAAGACGAAGGCAGGCCATAGCGCGATTTCACCCACTTTTCACGAACTTTGCCCCAGGTTCGCGTATCAATCTGCAAAAACGAAGCCAGCTAACTCGTTGATAACCGCTGGCAGCTTTCCCGGAGCATGACCTGCTAGGGGTAGAAGAAGCTCGTATCTATGAACAAAGCCATTCTTCTGCTGTTAGTCATAATCCTGGCCACCGGCTCGTGCTTATTCGCCGTTACCGCCGACGCCGACGCGCGCCGAGGGGCAGATTTCTTCCAATCGCAGGGCTGCGTGAATTGCCACACAGTGAAGGGCTCGGGGACGAGCAAGGCCCCCGATCTTGGCCGTCGTCTCGATCGCGACTATACGCCGGCCGGAATTGCCGCTCGCATGTGGAGCCACGCTCCGGTGATGTGGGCGGCGATGGGCAAGGAAAACGTCGCGATTCCCCAGGTCAGCCCCGATGACGCCGCCGATCTGTTCGCGTATTTCTACGCTGCGCGTTACTTCGAGAGGCCAGGGGAAGCGCAACGCGGCAAGAGACTCTTGCAGGAGAAGCGCTGCAACGAGTGCCATTCGCTCACAGCGGCGGGCGGCGGCGTCGGTCCGCCGATCGAAAAATGGGAATCGCTTACCGCGCCCATTATCCTCATCCAGCACATGTGGAATCACCAGACGCAAATGCACAACGCCATGGCGGCACGGGGCATTCCCTGGCCGCAGTTATCGAGCCAGGATCTCACCGATCTGTTGGTCTATCTGCAGAATCTGCCACAAACGCGGAGCATCGAGCATTTCCTGTTGCTGCCGCCGCCGGCGCAAGGCGAGTCGCTGTTTCGAGAAAAGGGCTGCGTGGAGTGTCACCAGGGCAAGCTGGCTCTGGAGAATCGCTTAGGTGATAGCACACTCACCGATATCGCGTCGGCGATGTGGAATCACGCTCCGCAGATGCGTCAGCCGCCCCCGGAATTGACGATCACCGAGTGGCGGCAACTGATCAGCTACGTGTGGGCCAAGCAGTTCTTCGCCACACGAGGCGATTCGATGCGGGGCAGCAAGATTTTCGAGGCGAAGAAGTGCGCCGTCTGTCACAACGATCCAGCATCAGGCGCTCCGGCCTTGCGTAAACCCGCCGAGGCGTACTCGGCCATCACGATGGTCTCGGTGCTTTGGCGGCACGGTCCTGCCATGTTGCGAAGGATGCAGGATAAACACATCGCGTGGCCCCAGCTCACGCAAAGCGAGATGGCCAATGTCATCGCGTACCTGAACTCGAGGTGAATCACGTGCTTGACCGCGCTAGGACTCGAAAGGATTGAGATGAAATCGAAGGGTTGCGAGAACTGCTGCGGAGAATGCGCCAATGCCGGCGGTAACGCGAAAACAGCATCCGGCGCAATGAGCGGCACGGTGGCAGATCAGAGCCGCCGTAGCTTGCTCTCGTGGTTGTTGGGCGGCGGGGTGACGGCGACGCTGGCTTCGTTTTTCTATCCTGTGGTTCGCTTCATGAATCCCCCGCACATCACCGAAGCGGCGGTGAACGAAGTGGCGGCCGGCAAAGTGACAGATCTGAAACCGAACTCCGGCAAGATCATCAAGTTCGGGAACAAGCCTGCTTTGCTGGTGCGAGTGAGCGAAACCGAATGGAAGGCTTTTTCGGCCGTCTGCTCACATCTGAACTGCACGGTCCAGTATCAAGAGTCGTCGCGGCAGATCTGGTGTGCGTGCCATAACGGAACCTACGACATGAATGGCCACGTGGTGTCGGGTCCACCTCCGAATCCTCTTGAAGAATTCGCGGTAAAGTTGCGCGGCGACGAGGTCGTGATTTCGCGCCGTACTTGACGGGTGATCGATTTGTCCGCGACAGAATTGAAGAGCAAAGCATCGAGCTGGCTGGGAGAGAGAGTAGACCTCAGCGGCGTGAAGGAGTTGATCGAGCACAAAACAGTGCCGGTCCACTCCGCCACACGCTGGTACTATTTCGGCGGGATCACGCTGTTCCTCTTCGCCATCCAGGTGATCACCGGAATCCTGCTGCTGCTCTACTACCGGCCTACCGTTTCAGAAGCCTTCGAAAGCGTCCGATTCATCATGACGCGCGTCGAGTTCGGATGGCTGATCCGATCCATTCATAGCTGGTCGGCGAATCTGCTGATTTTCGTGGCGTTCGTGCACATGTTTAGTGTCGTGTTCACACATGCTTATCGAGCGCCGCGCGAGCTGACGTGGCTGAGCGGCATCGTGCTGCTCGGTCTGATGCTGTTCTTCGGATTCAGCGGGTACCTGCTGCCGTGGAATCAGATCTCCTACTTCGCGACCAAGGTCGGTACCGACGTGGCTGGGAGCGCACCGCTGTTGGGTCCGGCTGTTGCGCGGTTCCTGCGGGGCGGCGAGGATGTTGGTGGCGCCACGCTGACACGTTTCTTCGCGTTTCACGTAATGATTCTTCCGCTCATCGCGGGAGGATTGATATTCATCCATATCCTGCTCGTCCAGAAGAACGGGATGAGCACGCCGCCCTGGATCGGGCCGTCGGGTGTCCGGCAGATGCGCTTCTTCCCGAATTTTTTCCTGCGTGAGTTGATGGTTTGGTATTGCGCGCTGGCCATCCTCGGCGCTCTGGCTGCCATTTTTCCGTGGGAATTGGGCGAGAAAGCGGACCCCTTTGCATCGGCTCCGAAAGGAATTCGTCCGGAATGGTATTTCCTGGCGCAGTTCTACGTTTTGAAACTCATACCGAGTCATGTCGGAGTCTTCGAAGGCGAGATTCTGGGAATCCTCGGCTTCGGACTGGTGGCGGCAGCGTGGGCCGGGCTTCCCTTCTGGGGAATGGATCGGAGCGGAGCGGCTCGCACGCGCCTGGTAACGGGAGTGGGCATTGTACTGGTGAGTTTCCTGACGACGTTCACAATCCTAGGGTATGTGAAATGAGAATTGTTGCGATCGCACTGTTGTTTGGCGCCGCCGCGCTGTTTGGGCAGAATGCGGCGAAGAACACGTGCGTCGATTGTCATTCCGTTATGGAAGGCGACACTCAGCGGCCGGCGTTGCTCATCAAGAACGATGTCCACACCGCCAACGGACTGACGTGCGTCGATTGCCACGGCGGCGATCGCAACGCCGAGGATCCCGAGCAGGCCATGAATCGCGCCAAGGGATTCGTTGGAAAGCCGGCGCGTACTGCGATACCAAAATTGTGCGCGCGCTGCCACAGTAGTCCGGATTTCATGCGCAAGTTCCGCCCGCAGCAACGCGTCGACCAGTTCGAGCTGTATCAGACCAGCGTCCACGGCAAGCGGCTTGCAGCGGGTGACGAGACCGTGGCCACCTGCATCGATTGTCACAGCGTGCACGACATTCGGCCGGTGAAAGATGCGCTCGCGCCGGTTCATCCTCTGCGGCTGCCCGATACGTGCGGGCGCTGTCATGCCGATCAACAGAAGATGGCGAAGTACGGGATTCCGGCCAATCAACTCAGCGACTACCGTACGAGCGTGCATTGGAACGCGCTCAAGACGCGTGGCGATCTGTCGGCGCCCAATTGCGCGTCGTGTCACGGGAATCATGGCGCGAAGCCGCCTCAAGTGGAATCCGTAGCCGCGGTGTGCGGCTCCTGCCACGTGCTGTTCGCGCAATTGTATGCCAAAAGCGTTCATCAACCGATCTTTTCGGCAGCGTCCGGAGGCGGCGGATGCATGGTCTGTCACAGCAATCACGCCATCCACCAGCCGTCGACTGCCATGCTGGCGGGACCGAAAGCGGTATGCGCTCAATGCCATGAGCCGGAGACTCCCGGCGGACAGGTGGCCGCTCAGATGGCGAAATGGATCGACGGGCTGGATTCGGCGCTGAAACAATCCGAAACGGTCTTGTCGCGCGCAGACAAGTACGGGATGGAGGTATCGGAAGCGCAGGTGCGGTTGGGCGACGCCCGCGAGAATCTGGTGAAGGCCCGCCTGGCTTTGCATTCGTTTCAGCCGGACGAAATGAAAAAGCCGATCGAGGCAGGCATGCTGATCGCGAACGAGACTCTGCGCGCGGGCGAGGATGCGCTGCATGAAAAAGATGTTCGCCGGATGGGGTTGGCGGCCTCAGTGGTGTTTATCGGAATAACAATTCTAGCCATTTGGGCTTTGATTCGCCGCATCGAGAACAGAGGCGGCGAGTGGCGAGGCGCGAACGCGCCGGGAGCCGAATGATTCGATTTTGTGTAGGACTCTAACTTAAGAAACGGAGATCGATCGTCATGAAAACTACTCTAATTGCGACCATGTTGCTGGCGTCGTCGTTGGCTTTTGCGGGCGCGCCGGAAGGCAAAACCGTCTACGTAGCAAAGTGCCAAGGCTGCCACGGAGCCAACGGCGAAGGCAAAGCTGCCATCGCCAAGATGTTCAGCGTAACCATGCATCCGCTGGGATCCAAGGAAATCCAGGCCAAAACGGACGCGGATTTCAAAAAGATCATCACCGAAGGGCATGGCAAGATGAAGCCCGTCACCGGACTGGATGACAAGCAAACGAGCGACGTCATCGCGTTTGTACGCACATTGAAGGAATAGAGAATCCGGCTGGCTCCCAGCCGCGACAGCAGTAGTGTATCCTTCAAAATGATCGGGCTCTGCGGTGGCAGGGCCGATTTTGTTGGGGAGGCTGCACATGAACATTCTTTGTGACCGCCGATGGGTCGCCATGCTGGCGGTAGTGCCGGTAACGTTATTCGCCGCCGACAAGCAACCGAAATATCTGGACAAAGAGACGTACTTCCAGATGGAAAACGTCTCCAATCCGTCTATTTCGCCGGATGGCTCCGAAATCGTTTTCACGCGCAGCTGGGCCGACGTGATGAAGGATCAGGAGCAGTCAAACCTCTGGCTGGTGGATGTCAACGGACGCCGCCCTCGCGAGCTGACGCAAGGCAATTGGCGCGATTCCGTGCCCGCCTGGTCGCCAGACGGCAAGCGCATTGCTTTCCTGTCGGATCGTTCCGGCACGCGGCAAATCCACGTCATGTGGGTCGATTCGCACGAGGCCTCGCAGCTCACGCACGTCGAGCGCGCGCCGGCGAATCTCCGATGGTCGCCCGACGGCAAGTGGATCGCATTCACCGTTGCGATTCCCGATGAAACCAACCTGCTGCCGGTGCGGCTGCCGAAGCTGCCGCGAGGCGCGCAGACCGCCAAGCCTGCCGTCATCGTCGACCGGCTGAGCTGGGGCCGCGACGGCTTCGGGCAAACGGTCAAGGAATTCACGCAGGTGTTCGTGGTCGATTCGACCATCGGCGGCACGCCTCGCCAGGTGACGCAAGGCAATTACAATCACAGCGGCCCCGAGTGGTCGGCCGATGGGAAGACGATTTATGTATCGGGTATTCGCAAGCCCGACGCCGAGTATCTGCGGCAGGACACTGAGGTTTACGCGATCGATGTCGAGACGGGCACTGCGAAAGCGCTGACCGATCGCAAAGGACCGGATCGCGAGCCGCGCGTCTCGCCCGACGGCAAGTGGATCGCATACACCGGTTACGACGAAAAAGGCTACACGAATCATCTATCGAGCTTGTATTTGATGGACTCGAACGGCGGCTCGAAGCGAGTGTGGGCCGGGAATCTGGCGAATTCGCCGAGCGAAGTGCATTGGGCGCACGATAATTCGGGTGTGTATTTCACATTGTCGGAAGCCGGAGTTACGAATCTGTATTTCGCTCCGGCAGCAGGCGGCGCGGAATCGAAGCCACGCAAGCTCACCTCGGGCGTTCAAGTGTTGAACGGCGTGTCGATTTCTGAGCGCGGCCAAGCGGCGGCCGTGCGATCGAGCTTCAAGGAGCCGGGGTCGCTGGTAACCTTCCCGGTGCAAAATCCTGGCGAGATGAAGAAGCTGGTGGACGTCAATGCCGACGTGCTTGCGGGCGTTAAACTCGCGGACGTGGAAGAGATGTGGTCTCCTTCCAAGGAGGGCTGGAAAGTACAAGGCTGGTTGATGAAGCCGGCGAATTTTGAATCGGGCAAGAAATATCCGCTGCTGCTCTCCATCCATGGCGGACCGTGGCCCCTTTACGCCGTGCCGTTACATTGGTGCGTGCAGCATTTCCGGCCCACTGGCCTAT
>JACXTT010013452.1_pt1 | contig 10772 bp, 8 predicted proteins | sample 9270951 | NCBI WGS metagenome assembly JACXTT01 (sample SAMN15532306, study PRJNA645909) | rock metagenome | isolation source: weathered quartz diorite | place: Puerto Rico | collected 2017-06-21
CTCTTTGGGCCAAGGGCGTAGTGTCGCCGTCCGAGTCTTAGTGCATATGCTGTGGGGAAGGCGATTTCTCTGGAACGTCTGGACCGTGCTAGGACCCCTCAAAGTCAGTCCGGCCACTCCGAAAAAATCACCACCGCGCCAGGCCTGGATCGGCACGGATCTAAACGATTCCACACCCCGCCGCTCGGTGTGTTGCTCGTAATCGAAAAAGAAAAAGGCTTTGTTTCGCCAGATAGGACCGCCAACCGATCCTCCGAATTGGTTGCGGTTTAAGCGGCTCGGCTTCGGCAAAAAGAAGTTGCGAGCGTCGAATACATTGTTGCGCCAAAACTCGAACAGCGCGCCATGAAACGCGTTGGTGCCCGACTTGGTGATCAGGCTGATCTGGCCGAACGCGGCCTGGCCAAGCTCGGCCGAGTAGGAGTTGGTCTGCACCTTGAACTCCTGGATCGCGTCGATCGACGGCCGGATAGCGATATTGCCAAACTGCCGGGCGTTGTTGCTCGCGCCGTCCAGCGTGAAGTTGTTCTGGTTATCGCGTCCGCCGATGGCGATTCCCGAACCGAGGCTGCCGGTAGCCGACCCGACGGAAAGATCGAAGCCGCCGGGCCGAGTGGTAGCGCCAGGGGAAAGTAAGATCAATTGCGAGAAATCGCGGCCGTTCAACGGAATCTCCGTGGTGTAGCGATTGTCTACTACCTGGCCGACGACGGCATTCTCAGTCTGCAGTTGCGTCGCTTCACCGCTCACAGTAACGGAGTCGGATACGGCGCCAACTTCCAGGATGATGTCCACGCGGGGCTCCTGGTTGACCTGGATCACGATGCCGGTGAGGGTTTTCTTCTTGAAGCCGGTGACTTCCGCGGTGATATTGTATTGGCCCACTGGAAGCAGTGGCGCGACGTAGTTGCCACCCTGGTTGGTGGTCGCCTTTCGCGTCAAACCGGTGTCTTGCGATATCACGGTAATGCTGACGTTTGGTATTACTGCTCCGCTCGAGTCGGTCACAGTGCCGACGATTGTGGCCGTGGTCTGCGACCAAGCGGTCGCCGAGGCCAACACTGTTACAACAGATAGAATCAGGATATTTTTGAATCGCATAATCCGCCCCCCAAACCTTCACATTAAGGTTGCTACAGAATAGCACGGCAGAGGCCTGAACTATCGGCGAGAAGATGCGAACACGGCCAGATTGCTTCCTACCGATCGCCCATTAGGATTGTCGGAGGACACGTTTACAATCGCGCCTGCGTGGGTTACCGGATTCTCCATCGCCATGGTCGTCGATCCGCCTCCGTCGAGGTTGAGTGCGTCCGAAACATCGTAGTCGCGAATCAATAAATCCGCCACCTCTCCGACCTTCATGCCCAGGCTCCTGCCGGCGCAATCGACGGCGATAAGGAAAAGAGTCGTTCCATCCCGGGACAGGCCGATGGCGGTGCGGGCCTGAATCGCGTCGTACCAGGAGTTGGTGTTGGAGTATTTTCGGGGCCCACCAGGAACGAGGAGGCCGCCGGGATTCTGGGAATCCGCATATGCCGGGATGGTCTTAAGGCCGCCAGTAACGATCTGCGCCGAGCCAGCCAAGGCGTTCCACACCGTCACGTTCTCCTGAACATGTTTTCCATCGGCGAAGCGGCTGTTGTTGTGCACTATGGTGGCGTGATTCGAGGGATCGATATTGATGGCGGGCGCATTGGCGACGATCGCGTAGGATTGAGCAGGCGTTTCAAAGGCGGAATAGACGTGGCCGTTGGAAGCCGCAAAGCCAACCAGCACGGCGTCGGGACTTTTGGACGGGAACGGGAGAAAGTAGTGAGCGTTGATTGCCACTTGCGCGTGTTCCTGCTTCAAGAAATCGAGTGTGGTCTGCCGGACTGTTTCGAGTGTGCTTCCCGGCGGAGTGACCTTGAATCCAATTCCAGGCGTGCTCAAATCAACCTTAACGATGTGGACAGTTATGCTCCGAGGGTCGGCTTCGGTTCGCGTGATGCTGGTGATACCCGGGAACGGATGGTCGACCTGCTCGGCTCCGCGAAGTGAACAACTAAAACTGCACGCCGCGCACAGAGTCGTTAGAACGGCGACGCGAGTTCGATGGATCATTCGATCTAACGGCCTACAAAGAATCGAGCACCATGAACTGCTCGAATTTTCCGCCGGACGTGATATACACGCTCACAGCAACGGTCTTCTGCACGAATTGAGCTCGATAGCCGCGATGCGTCATGCCTCCCCGGAGAGACTCTGTCGAACGGGTCACAGATTTTAGGGGACCCAGACCAGTGAGCGAGCTGCGGATGTCGCGCAGTGCTTCCGGCGTAAAGTAGCTGCGGGCATTTTCTGTAAACTGATCAGCCTCGATTCTTCCGCGCCGCAGCCCTTCGAGAACGGCACGGATGCGCGATGTATCGGCTGTGGACTCAGGAGGCTGTCCGGGCAAGAATACGATCTGCGCCAGTTGATCGGCCAGCGGTCCGTTAAGATTGATGCCGTCCTGATTCGACAGAATAACGATGGCTCCATCACGCGTCGGGAATTTTTCATCGAGCGCGAGAAAGCCCGACACTTCACCGCCGTGCGAGAGCATCGGAAGGCCGCGGAAGTCACGGACCGTCAGGCCCAGCGCGTAATGCGTAACGTCGCCATTCTGGAGGCGAACCTCGCGCGTGAACTGCTCGTAGGAGGCCGCCGACAGAATCTTATGCTGAAGAAAAGCAAGATCCCATTTGGCGAGATCGGGCGCGTTCATGCAGAGCTCGCCGGCGCCGTCATACCAGCCTCTTGCTTCGCGATCCACGGGACGCGGCGGACCAAGCGCGAATCGAGTGTATGCCGTAGCGTCAGCCGGTCCGCGATCGTTGCAATCGCCGGCCGAAGCCATCCCCAGCGGATCGAGAATCCTTTCGCGTAGAAACGCAACCAATGGTTTGCCAGAGACTTTTTCTACGATCGACCCTGCCAGCACATAGCCCGTATTGCTGTACTGCCAGCGCGTGCCCGGATCGAAATTGAGCGGCTTTTTCGCCCACTTTTCGAGGATTGCGGCGGATGTCGTCGGATGAGTCCATTCGGGGATGAGATAGTCCTGCGGTGCGAAATCCTCATAGCCCGCCGTGTGCGAAAGCAACTGGCGGATCGTGATCTGATTCGCTTGCTTAAGATCGGGAAAGAATTTTGCAACCTTGTCGTCAAGTGAGAGCTTGCTCTCTTCTTGTAGCAGCAAGATCGCGGCAACCGTGAATTGCTTGCTGATGGATCCGACGGCGTAGCGCGTACCAGGCCCCGCGGCGCGATTGCTTGCCAAGTCCGCTTTACCGAAAGCCTGGGAGAAGGCGATCTTCCCATCTTGAATAATGACTACCGAAACGCTCGGAGCGCCGGTCTTCTTGAGTGCTTCGGCGATATCGGACGAGGCCTTAGGCTCCCATGCAGGCTGCGCGAATGCGGGAATCGCGAGGAGCACTGAAATCCAAAAAAGTCGCGAAGGATTCACAAGCACCAGTCTATACCGTGCTCGACTTTGGTCGATTGCCGGGCTGCGGTTAGAAGGCCATCGCGTGGGAGCGAGCCTTCGCGAGTACATAAGGACCTTCCGGAATCACAGCGACGCTCGCATTCGCGGGAAGGCCCTCCATCAACGCATCGATCGCCGTGTCCAGCGTAGGAAAAGCCCGGCCCCACAGATTCGCATGATACTCGGCAGGGAGCCCCGGCACGTAACACAAGAGCTGCTGCCCGGTCGTGACCAGAGCCAATTTCTCGAGCTGCCACTGATCCACGGTTACAGGCCTGTTTTCGATTTGCTTCAAGAACCCGGCATCGGATGGGCTTTCACGCAGCATTCGACTGAACTCCGGTGCGCCGGCGCCTTCATTACAAGCCGCCACCAGCAAGATGCGCCCGCCCTGCTTCACGATATGAGAAGCCGCGGTCACTCCCTTGATGGCTTGGTAGAACGTAAGATCGAGCGGATAGCCCGCCGAGGTAGTGATCACGGCATCGGCCGGCTCGTCGATGGTCTCGAGCATGACTTCGGAGACAAAATCAACTCCGTGCCGGTGCGCTTTCTCCGGATGTCCCGCAAAAACTCCTGCAATCGAGCGATCGCGTGCCAGCGCGACGTCCAGCAGGAAATCGTGGCGCGCCATGCGTGCAATTTCCAATAACTCCCGATGCAGCGGGTTGTCTTCGATGGAGCCTTCCGCCGCGCGCGCGTCCCGCATGAATTTCGAGCTGTGCAGCACCTTGATGGTCTCTTGAGCCGCCAATCCGGGAGCCACCAACTTCCGCCCGCCCGAAAATCCGAGCATGAGGTGAGGCTCAATGAAGCCGAGCGTGATATGAACATCCGCCGAAACGAATCTTTCATCGATATAAACCGGTGTACCCGAAGCCGTTGACCCCAGATGCCGGTGCGACGATAGATTCCGGGCATCGTGGTTCACCACTCGATAAGCCGATGCGACCTCGTCTCCACAGATTTCGCGAATTTCGGCTTCCGTCGCCGCCCGGTGCAGACCGGTGGCGATCAGAATGATAATTTTTTCTCGAGGAATGCCCGCTTGTTCCAGGCGCCGTAGCACGGGCGGAAGCGTCTTGCGATTCGGAGCCGGCCGGGTGATATCACAAACGGAAATCGCGGCGCTCCGCTTTCCGCGCGCTATTTCGGCGAGTGGTGGAGAGGCAATTGGCTGGTCGAGCGCCGATTCCAAAGCAGGTTGCCAGTCTGCCAGCGCCTTCGCGGAGCGCGCTTCGAGTACACGATATCGGAACCCAGCGGGCAGGTTCGCGTTGATACCCGAGGTCCCGAAGGCCAGGTCGATCCGCATCACCGCTATGGTACTCATTTCTGCACGACGAGTGTGCTCCTTCGAACGAGCATCTCTAGCGGCTTGGCGCACTAGGAAGGTTCGAAAGCCGGAGCAACACTTCGTGACGAGGCCTTGAAGATGTTGTCGCGCGCCGGTGGTGCTACCTTACTGGACTGGGAGGGTACACTAATGCGCAGTGCGAAGAGATACGGCCGATTGGCTTGGTTCGATTGTCTTGCTGTGTTCTCGGCCCTGGTCTTGGTGGGTCAGACCAAGATCCCGCCAAAGGCGGTTGCATCTGGACACGTGGTGCTTTATGCTGCCGCCGGACCCGATCTCACGCACTTTGACGTGGATGTGGAGAACGCGACTCTGATCAAGCGAGGTTCGGTGACGCTGCCGGACAACGTTCAGGAAGCCTGGCTGCATCCCTCCCGGAAATTCCTGTATGTTACCTGGAGCAACGGCGTTACGGGCTCTATCGTCCCTCCCGGGCAGAAGAGCCCGCATGGCCTAACCGCCTTTCGCATCGACTCCGCCACGGGAGCTTTGCAGCCTCATGGTGAACCGATATCGTTGGCGGAACGCTCGGTCTTCATGACCACCGACATGGACGGCACGCATATCATCGTCGCTTACAACGATCCGAGCGCAGTGTCGGTGCATACGATTAAGCCAGATGGAACGCTCGGATCTCCGGTATCGCCCGGCGGGCCGCTCGATGTGGGGATCTACGCGCATCAGGTCCGCATGGACCCTTCGAATCAAGCTGTCATTCTGGTGACCAGGGGAAACGGACCCACTGCCACCAAACCAGAAGACCCGGGCGCCATCAAGATCTTCAATTACAAAAGCGGCGTGCTGACGAATCGGCACTCGGTTGCTCCAGGCGGCGGATTCAATTTCCAGGTCCGGCATTTGGACTTTCATCCATCGGGGCAGTGGGACTTCGTAACACTGGAGCGGCAGAACAAATTGTACGTCTTCCGAAGATCGCCGGATGGCAGCGTGGGTGACAGCCCTCTGTTTATGAAGGACACACTCGCCGAACCCGCGAGCGGTCGACGCGCACAGGCGGTCAGCACCATCCACGTCCATCCCAATGGCCGGTTCGTCTACCTGGCGAATCGGGCGAGCGGCTTGGTCGACTTCGACGGCAAAAGCTTGTTTGCCGGAGGCGAGAACAGCATCGCGGTCTTCTCTATCAACCAGGAGACCGGTGAACCGACGCTCATCCAGAACGCCGACACGCACGGAATACACCCTCGCACATTCTCGTTGGACCCAAGCGGCAAGATCCTTGTAGTGGCCAACATGATGTCGGTCCCGGTACGAAGCGATAAAGGCGCCGGTATTCTGCCGGCCTGCCTATCCGTGTTCCGCGTAGGCAGCGACGGAAAGCTCGACTTCGCTCGCAAGTACGACATCGAAACCGGCGGCAAAAGGACACTGTTCTGGGCTGGCCTGGTGTCTTTACACTGAAAATGCGCCCACCCGTAGGAGAGCACTCCTTGGTTTTTGCCGAACCAAAGTGCATTCGTCCTCGTCTATACGCTTGAGGGGCTTTCCAATGTTTGAAACTTCAGTCCAAGAGAAACGAGCAGGTTTGCCGTGGGGCATCATGATCGCCTGCGCAACTTTTGCCGTGCTGCTTGGTGTCGGATATGTCTTGATCACCTGATCAAGATCCGCGGACGAGTTTCCTTTGTGGCTGCGAGTAGCCTGCGTCGAACAAGCTAGCCGGCCGACGATCATGAGCGACCAAATCGCGCATCGGCAGCACCGGATTGAGCTTCTGATCTCCGGCTCGGAAATCGAAGCTGGCGCTCTGTACGGCGGAAGGTCATGAAAATCGTATCGTCGGGTTTCAGCCGCTGACGCTCTGGGCCGTATTCGTTCGCCGACGGAGTGGACGTATAATCGATTGCTGGTAAGGATCGCAAACGGAAACGCTGATAGGAAAAACTCGCCGGCGCTCGTTCAAGGAGAATCGCATGCTAAATCGAAGAAATTTTCTAGTGCTTGGAGCCGCCGCGCCTGCTATTGCCGCGACGCCGACCGTGGGGGCGGCGAAGACCCGACGGGTGGGAAAAGTTGAGATCGCTTTCAAGTCGCCACCCGGCTCGAAGCCGAATGGTTTACAAGCCACGAAGGATGGCTTATGGATGATCGATCAGAGCGAGGGCAGCAGAGCCTACCTGATCCATTACGAAGACGGAAAGGTTATTCGCTCTTTCCAAACCGAAACCGATCGGCCGAGCGGTATCACATTCGACGATGGCACGTTGTGGATTGGCTCCACTTACAGCCGCGAAATCGTTCGATGCGACGCGCTGAGCGGCAAGACTCTGGAAAGGCATTTCACACCTGGAGCTGGAGTGATCTACCAGATGGCCGGAGATCCGCCCGCTCGCAGCAGCCCGCTCGCGCCGAAGGGGCAGCCTTCGCCGCCCAAGAAGGCTGAGCAAAACACGGATCCCAGCAAGGTAGGAGGGTTTCAAGCGGGACTGTTGCTCGGCAGCCGCGCTCTCGGAACCGGCGCTCACGGCCAGGAAGTACGGGACGGCAAGCTTTGGATGGCAGTGCCTCCGGCGCGCATGGTCTTCTGCCTGGATCCGAAAACGTGGATCGTCGAGAAACGCTTCGACACGGCCGGTAATCGCCCGCATGGAATCGGATGGGAGGGTAAATACCTGTGGGTCACCGACTCCAACCGGAACGCATTCTTCAAACACGATCCCGAAGCTGGTGAGATTGTCGAAAAGATTCAACTCGCCGATACCGACCCCCTGCCGCACGGCATGAGCATTTGGCAGGGAACCATGTGGTACTGCGACGACATCGGAGTCGTCTGCCGGGTGAAGATGTAAAAGGCGCTGTGCGCCGCGGGGAACTACGACGCGGCGGGAAGAGGTATGCTGACCATTAGCGCTTTCAGAGCAGACGTAGCGGTGCGGCTAGTGCCGTGCTGAAGCGGGCCTGAACGCACGAAGGGAGAAAGCATGAGCACCAAAGGGAAATCCCGACGCTCATTCCTTGTTAATTCCATGGCGGGCCTAAATGCGGCCTGGGTCACGGCCAACTACCCTAGTATCCTCGCTGCTCAAGAACACGTGCGACAGGCAACCCAAGCAGGCGGGCTCCCGCGCCTCGCCTTCTTCAGCGAGGCTCAAGCCGCGGAGATCGAGGCTATGACGGCCCAGATCATCCCCACCGACGAGACTCGTGGTGCGCGCGAGGCCCACTGCGTATACTTCATCGACCGTGCGCTGTCAACCTTCGATCGCGCTAGGCAGCCCGTCTATGTTCAAGGGTTGCAGGATCTGCAGGCCAAGACGCAGCAACTCTACCCGGCCGCCGGGAAGTTCTCGGCGCTCACTCCTGAGCAGCAAATCAAGACGCTGACCGAGATCGAGAAGACACCGTTCTTCAACACGGTCCGCACGCACACTATCCTTGGATTCCTCGCCCGCCCGGAGCACGGCGGCAACTATGACAAAATCGGCTGGAAGCTCATCGGCTACGACGACTCATTGAACCATAAGCCGCCGTTCGGTTATTACGACGCGCAGGCCTTAGCCAAGAAGGGATGAAGGAGAAATAGGATGAAACAGTATCCGACATCAACTGAGGTCGATTTCGTTGTCATAGGTTCCGGAGCCGCCGGGGGCATCATGGCCAAGCAGTTGTCGACGGCCGGCTTTTCGGTGGTGGTCCTGGAGCAGGGTGGCTGGGGAAAGTACGGCCGCGAACAAGAATACAACAAGGACGAGTGGCTGAATCGCAACCTGAGCGACGACGATCGTTTGATGAGCGACCCGTCGCGGCAGCGCAATACGTTCCGCCGTAACGACCAAGCCAAATCCGTTCCAGGCACGCACAGCTACGGCTGCGTGGTGGGCGGCGGCACGGTCACTTACGGTGGCAGCAGTTGGCGCCACCTGCCGTATGAGTTTAAGGAAGCCACCTCCGATCCGACCGTGCCTTCAGGCACCGGCATGGCGGACTGGCCCATCACTTACGAAGAGCTCGAACCTTATTACACCCAGGCGGAATGGGAAATGGGCATATCCGGCATGAAAATCAATTCGCCGTTCATCGCGCCGATGACGAAAGACTATCCGGTGCCGCCTGTACCTCTCAAGAGCTCGGGTGCGCTGCTCAATACTGGGGCGGCCAAACTTGGATTGACCGTGGTTCGAGGGCCTCTCGCGATCATTTCGCAACCGTATATGGGGCGCGCAGCTTGCGTCAACTGCGGAATCTGTTCAGGCTACGGTTGTCAGGTGCGAGCGCGATCCAGCTCGGCGGTCACGATGTTGCCGCTCGCCGAAAAAACCGGCCGGTGCGAAATTCGGGTAAAGAGCTACGTGCGCGAGATCTCCGTGGACAATGGTGGTCGAGTGACCGGCGTGGTTTATTTCGACGCACAGAAACGCGAGGTGCGTCAAAAGGCGAAGGCGGTTGTGCTCTCCGCGAATGCGGGTGAATCGGCACGCTTGCTGCTGATGTCAAAATCGGCCCGTTTTCCCGACGGGCTGGCGAACTCGAGCGGCGTGGTCGGAAAGTATGTGATGTTCGGCAATGGGGCCAGCGCGAGCGGTCTATTCGAGCATCCGCTGAACGAGTACAAGGGTGTGATTTCCGGCGCCGCCGTCGTAGACTACGTGCCTTCCGACCCGAAGCGCGGATTCTACGGCGGAGGACGGATGACCGCGCGCGGTTATCTGACTCCGTTCGAGCTTGGCTTGGGCGGACTGTCGCCCGATGCCCCGCGGTGGGGTGCGGGATTCAAGAAGGCGCTCCACGAGGAAGCGAACCACAGGATGACCATCAGTTGTTTCGTCACGCAGCTTCCGCTCGAGACGAACAGGATCGATCTCGACCCCGACGTGAAGGACGACTGGGGTTTGCCTGCCATGCGCATCACATCGAGCTCGCATCCTGACGACAAAAAGAACATGGAGTTCTTCCGCCAGAAGTCCATCGAGATTTTGGAAGCTGCCGGAGCGAAGAAGATCTGGGCGCCTCCGGTCGGCGACAGCCGGGGCGGTGCACACAATCGCGGCACCTGCCGGATGGGGGACGATCCCAAGACGTCGGTGGTGGATCGGTACCATAAGGCGCACGATGTGCCCAACCTGTTCATCGTGGATGGAAGCAATTTCGTCACCGGTGGACGTAATCACCCGACCATGACCATTCAGGCGCTCGCCTTCCGCGCCGCCGACCATATCATTCAGAACGCCAAGAAAGGCACGCTCCGAACCAGCGCTTAGGCCGCTCGTTCCTTATTGTTTGAGTCCAAAAGCGTAGATGTGGGCGTCCCAGGAAACCACGAACACTTTTCCTGCGGCGACCACCGGCTCGCTGAAATGAACCCAATTCGTCAGGATTTTCTCGCTGGAATAGAGCTGCTTTCCAGTCTGCGCATCGAAAGCGTAAAGAATCAGATTACTTACGGGTGTCGCGCGGAATTTGGCGGATTGCAATGCGGCGGCAGCGGCTGCGGCGGCATTCGCCGGCCCTCCGCCTGCGGCCGGAGCGGCGGGTGAAGTTAGTCCCGTAACATCCCCTCGGGTCGGATTCTGAATGGTTTGCTCTCCAGTCTGGATCGCATACACTACACCGTTTGCCACCACCGGTGGATCGGGCACCTGCATGTCGCGCGATATCCACTGCGGAGTCAGCGAAGGCTTGTCGCCTTCCCCGGATAACTGGAACCCCATCACACTGCCATGCGGCGCGTCACCGTAGTTATATTTGAACTGCGGCGCGTTTTTCGAGGGCGGCCCCCACATCGGCACGTACAAGAAGCGCTGACCTTGCGGGTCCTCGTAGGTGGCCATCGCTCCCCAGACACCGCGACCTCCGAGCAAAACTTCATCGTTACCCAAACGTGCTGATTGGTAGAGCGGAGTGGAGTGTTCCTGTAGTCCGCCACCCAGAGCATTGGCG
>JACXTT010013453.1_pt1 | contig 10771 bp, 14 predicted proteins | sample 9270951 | NCBI WGS metagenome assembly JACXTT01 (sample SAMN15532306, study PRJNA645909) | rock metagenome | isolation source: weathered quartz diorite | place: Puerto Rico | collected 2017-06-21
CGCGAGATCCTGCAGACCGCGCTCGACCACGTGCGCCAGGGCATCGCGGTCTACGACAAGGAGATGCGGCTGGTCTGCTGGAACCGGCAGTTCGGCGAGATCCTCAACCTGCCGCCGGAGCTCACGCGCGTCGGCGTGAACCTGGAAGAGATCGTCCGCTACAACGCCGAGCAGGGCGCGCTCGGGCCGGGCGACATCGATGCGCTGGTGAAGGCACGGCTCGAGCACTATGCCAATGACGGCGAGCCCTACCTCAAGCGCTTTGTCGAGCGCGGCCTGGTCGTCGAGATCCGCACCAACCCCATGCCGGAGGGCGGCATCGTCACCACCGCGACCGACATCACGCCAAGCGTGGTCGCCGCCGAGGCGCTGGAACGCGCCAACGCCACGCTGGAGATGCGGGTGCGCGAGCGCACCACCGAGCTCACCCGCCTCAATGCCGAGCTCGGCCGCGCCAAGGCCGAAGCCGACGAGGCCAACATCTCCAAGACGCGGTTCGTCGCGGCCGCGAGCCACGACATCCTGCAGCCGCTCAACGCCGCCCGCCTCTATGTCACGTCACTGATGGAGCGCCGCGGCAAAGGCGAGGATCAGCGCGAGGACGCCCGCCTGGTGGAGAACCTCGACGCCTCGCTCGATTCGGTCGAGGAGATCTTCAGCGCACTGCTCGACATCTCGCGGCTCGACACCGGCGCCATGCGCCCCGAAATGGTGAGCTTTAGGATCGACGAATTGCTGCGCCAGCTCGAGGTCGAATTCGCGCCGATGGCCCGCGGGAAAGGGCTCGAACTGAAATTCATGCCGTGCTCGCTTGCGATCCGCTCCGACCGCAGGCTGCTGCGGCGGCTCCTGCAAAACCTCGTCTCCAACGCCATCAAATACACGCCCAAGGGCCATGTGCTGGTCGGCTGCCGGCGCCGCGGCGCAAACCTGCGCATCGACGTCTACGACACCGGCCTCGGCATCCCGTCCTCGAAGCGGCAGCTGATCTTCCGCGAATTCCAGCGGCTCGACGAAGGCGCCAAGGTGGCGCGCGGGCTCGGGCTCGGACTGTCGATCGTCGAGCGCATCGGCCGCGTGCTCGATCACAAGGTCGACTTGCTTTCGATGCCGCGGCGCGGCTCGCGCTTCTCGATCACCGTGCCGCTGTCCAGCAGCGCACCGGTGCAGGCGCTCCGCGAGGTGGCCGCGCCCGACCGAGGCCAGCTCTCCGGTGTCACGGTTCTGTGCATCGACAACGAACCCAAGGTGCTCGACGGCATGGAGACGCTGCTCGGCGGCTGGGGCTGCCGGGTGCTGAAGGCGCCGGACCTTGCCAACGCGGTCACGGTCATCGAGGGCGCCACGACGCCGCCACTCGGCCTCCTCGTCGACTACCATCTCGACCGCGGCACCGGCCTTGCCGCGATCGCCGAGCTGCGCAGCCGGTTCGGCGCAGAGCTGCCGGCGATCCTCATCACGGCCGACCGCTCGCCGCTGGTGCGCGACGAAGCCCGCGCCAAGGACGTGCAGATCCTGCATAAGCCGCTCAAGCCCGCGGCGCTGCGCGCACTGATGGCGCAATGGCGCGTGCAGCGGATTGCTGCGGCGGAGTGAGTTTTACGCCGCCGTCATGCCCGCGCTTGTCGCGGGCATCCATGCCTTGGCTCCGAAGTAAAGCGTGGATGGCCGGGACATAAGCGAGCGAAGCGACGCCGTCCTTCGGACGGCTATGCCCGGCCATGACAGTTGTGCGAGTAGCAACACCAGAGAATTCAGCGCTGTATCAATTCTGGTTCGCGGCCTGCGGCCACTGGCCGACTTCGATCTTGGCGGCCGCGATCGAAGGTCATTCACCCAGCCGCGTTTGTCGCGCGGAATTCAGCATCCCGAGGCGACACTTGACCAAAGGCAAGCGCGGTCAGTGGCCCGACCATAATCCATTGCACAACGGTGTACGCTGTCTCGATGACAAGATAATCCGGAACCGATGCCATCACGTTCTTTGCCGCAACGGCGAGCGTGGTGAAGCTCCACGATAGGGCGGCGCCACAAACGGCGTAGAGCAGCGCACGCGATAGCAAAGTGGCGTTCCGTCGCGCGAATGTTTGTTGGTAAATCCACGCGAAGATGGTCGCCTGGACCAGCATGGAGAGAAATCCGAAGGGAATGATGATATCGCTCCGATAGATCGCGAGCGCTTTGTAATATTTCTCAAAGAGCACCAGATGCCAGACAAAGCCGAGCGCGAAAGTCGGCACGATATAGGCCAGCATCGCCAACACGAAGCGCATCATTTTCGTTGTCCTTTCGTCCGCACTGATAACTGTCCGATGTTCGTTGTCTCTTTGCCATCAGCCATGCGGCAGTGTTTGCCCTTCAATCAGTGCCACTAACTTATCCAGCGCCCCACGCCAGCCCTCAGCATGACGCACGACGGCGCTGGCGGGCCTGAGCTTTTCATGGCGAATGAGGAGTTCGGCACCGCCTTGATTGGCAGTGATCGTGACCGTCACTTCCGATTCGATCCCTGCATGCTCGTCCGGGGGCTCAATAATCCAGGAAAAGACGATCTTCGATGGGAGCTCGATGGATCGATACGTACCGCCGACGATGACGGTCTCGCCGCCCGGCAGATGATAGGCAAAGCGATAGGTGCCCCCGACGCGGAAATCGAACTGCAGCACCGTGAGCGTAATCTCGGGTGACGGCGACAGCCATCGGCTGACGAGCCGCGCCTCGGCAAAAGCCGCGAATACCTTCTCGGGCGCTACGGCGAAACGCCGGCGCACTTCGGCGTAGCTCTTACCGTCCATCCTTTGCGTCCTCCGATAACAGACGATCGAGTTGCTCGACGGCCCCGGTCCAGAACGCCTGATGACGCGCAATCCACCCGCCTGCCTGTCGCAGCGGCTTTTGGCGAAGCCGAAACCGATGAACGCGTCCTTCAACCCTGCGCTCCACCAGTCCGGCCTGTTCAAGCACCTTGAGATGCTTCGAGATCGTCGGCTGCGCCGAGTCGAATTGACGGCCGAGTTCGCTGGCGCTCCGGGCCTCGCCGTGCGCCAGCGCGTGAATCATCGAACGGCGGGTCCCATCGGCCAGGGCTTGAAATGTGCGATCCAGACTTGAAGCATGTTGCATAGCCAATTGGCTATATAACGATCAGGCCACCAAGGCAAGCCCGAGCCAAGCCTGGCGCTCGGGCGCACCGCCGCAAGCAATCGCTGCTTCAATTCTGATGGGCCGCCTGCGGCCACTGGCCGACTTCGATCTTGGCTGCCGCGATCACCGCCTGGGTGCGGCTGTCGACGCCGAGCTTCTGCAGGATGGCGGAGACGTGCGCCTTCACGGTCGCCTCCGACACCGACAGCTCGTAGGCGATCTGCTTGTTGAGCATGCCCTCCGACAGCATCATCAGCACGCGCACCTGCTGCGGCGTGAGCGAGGCGAGCCGCGCCATCAGCGCGGCCGACTCGGCATCGGCGCCGCCGGAGAGATCGACGTCGGGCGGCGTCCACACCCCGCCGCCCAGCACGCGCTTGATCGCCTCGCGCATCTCGTCGATGCCGAGCGTCTTGGGCATGAAGCCCGAGGCGCCGAAATCCATGCAGCGCCGGATCACCGACGGGTCGTCGTTGGCCGAGACCACCAGCACCGGCACGCTCGGATATTGCGCGCGCAGGAACATCAGCCCGGAAAAGCCGCGCACACCCGGCATGGTCAGGTCGAGCAAGATCAAGTCCACATCGCCGCCCTGGTCGAGCAGCTTGGACATTTCCTCGAAGGTGCCGGCCTCGGCGATCTCGGCGTGATCAACCATCCCGGCCACGGCCTCGCGCAGCGCGCCGCGGAACAGCGGATGGTCGTCGGCAATCACCAGCCGGTAGTTCGGATCGCTCAATTCCTGCCCTCGATCACGAGCCGCTCCCCCGCGGGCCGGTCCCGGACCATATCGGAGTTTAGCCGATTGGAACCGGCAATGCATGCGGCTGGAGGGGAACCTCAGCCGGCCCGCGTGCCAATAAATTGCAACAGCACCTCGCGGCGATGGGGCCTCTCCCGGTGCTCGACCAGATAGATGCCCTGCCAGGTGCCGAGCTTGAGTGCGCCGCGCTCGACCGGTACGTGCAGCGATACTCCCGTCAGCATCGTCTTGATATGTCCCGGCATATCGTCGGGCCCTTCGACGGTGTGGACCCAAGGTCCGTCGGCCGGTGCGAGCCGCCGCAGCGCAGTGACCAGGTCGGTCTGCACGTCGGGATCGGCATTCTCCTGGATCGTCAGCGATGCCGAAGTGTGCCGCAGATAGAGGAGAAGCACACCGTCGCCCGCCCCGCTCTGCGCGACGAAGCGCCGCGCCTCCGCGGTGATGTCGGTGAAGCCCTCGCCCGGGCTGTCGACGGCAAGCTCCGCGCTCGCCAGCAGCTCGGGCGCAACGCTTCGGATCGCCGACAGCTTGCCGGTCACGGCCGCTGGTGCCCCGAACCCGAAGTTCGCACACGCTGTACAGCAATCACGGTTGCGAACTTCGGGTTCATCAGGGGCACCAGAAACCTTAGGTTGCTAGTGTCGCTTTGGTTCGGAAGTTCGCATCAAAGCAAGCTGGGAATTCAAGCGAACTTCCGAACCGCGACACTAGCCTTTGCGCTGCTGGATGTCCCGTTGCAGGTCCATCATCATGTCGACGAGCTTCTTCCAGACGTTCTTCATGAAGGCCAGCGCGCGGTCGACCTCGGCGTCGCTCGGAAGCTTCAAGTCGGCCGGCGGCTTGGCGGTGCCCGGCGAGGGATCGGGCACATTGCCCGGCGGCACCGGCTTCCCCTCCGGCAGATCGCCGCGCGCCAGCAGCGTCTTTTTCAAGCCGGCATTTTCCCGCTGCAGCCGCGCAATCTCGCTTTCCAGCGCGGCGCGCTCCTCGGGTGCCGTAGCGCAGGTCCAGCCCGTGGTACCTTGCGAGCATTGCGCGACCTGGCCGGTGACGCTGTCGAGCCGGACCAGGGCATCGCCCATCTTTTGGAAGCTGTAGCGCGCAGCCTCGCCGGGCGGCTGGGCGGGAACCGCCTGAGGCGGCTGCGGCATGGCTTGAACCGGGGGCTCCTTCTGGTCCTCGGCCGCGGCGCCAAGAGGGCCGACCGCGAGCGCAAGACCGGCAAGCAAAACGACCAAAGCCGGACGCATCATGGTTCGTCTCCGTGAGACACGCGAAATGGGGTTTGAGGCGCCGCTCAACGGCGGCTTTCGGCAGACTCAACCCCGACTCGCCTGTGCTTGCAACTCGCAATGCACAACGGCGTTTCAACGGCACTGCCGACCGCCTCTAACGGCATGAAAACGCAGAAGAATCATCGGGCCGCCCCAGGTATGGCATTCCTTGACTCGCAAAACCCCAATCACTATGGTCCGCGCGGCCTCAAGCAAGGCAGGCATTACCTGGATTTGCTCGCGACGCCGCAGTGTCAAAAACGGGGTGTCTCTCCATGCCCGACGACACGCGCGAGACGAGCAAAGACGGTGGCCGGCCGAACGAAGAGGCTGATCTCTCCGCGAGGCTCAGGCGTCTCGGCGAACGGCTCGCCCACCAGGAAGGGACGAGCCGGCAAGTCGAAGCTGGGCCCAGTTCGAAAAGCGATCCGTCGGCGCTCGCCCGCGGCTTCAGGCTTTCCACCGAACTGGTCGGCGGCGTCGCGGTCGGTGCCTTCATTGGTTGGGCGCTCGATCGCTGGCTCGGCATCTCGCCGTGGGGGATGATCGTGTTTCTCTTGCTCGGCTTCGCCGCAGGCGTGGTCAACGTGATGCGCGCCGCCGGCGTTTCCAGCGGACCGGGCAAAGGACCGCGATAAGAGATCGCGGTAGCAAAGTAGGTTGGCGACGGGACTTACAGGGCAAGAACGGCGATGGCCGATCCTATACATCAGTTCGAAATCCAGAAGCTTGCGACGCTCGGCCATATCGGCGGGCACGAAATCGCCTTCACCAATTCGGCGCTGTTCATGGCGATCACCGTGGTCGGCATCTGGGCGCTGCTGGTCGGCGGCAGTGCGCGGCGCGCGCTGGTGCCGGGCCGCCTGCAGTCGATCGCGGAGCTGTCCTACGAGTTTGTCGCCAACACCATCCAAAGCACCGCCGGCAAGGAAGGCATGAAGTTCTTCCCGCTGGTGTTCACGCTGTTCATGTTCATCCTGGTGGCGAACATCATCGGGCTGGTGCCCTACACCTTCACGGTGACGAGCCACATCATCATCACCGCCTGCCTCGCGCTGCTGGTGTTCCTCACCGTCATCATCTACGGCCTGTACAAGAATGGCCTGCACTTCTTCGGCCTGTTCGTGCCGAGCGGCATCCCGATCTACATCCTGCCGCTGATCGTGTTCATCGAGGTGCTGTCGTTCCTGTCGCGGCCGATCTCGCACAGCGTGCGTCTGTTCGCCAACATGCTGGCCGGCCACATCACGCTGAAGGTGTTCGCGAGCTTCATCACGCTGCTCGGCGGGCTCGGCATCGCCGGTGTCGCGGGCGCGGTGCTGCCGCTCGGCCTCGTCGTCGCGCTGACCGCGCTCGAGCTTCTGGTCGCGTTCCTGCAGGCTTACGTGTTCGCGATCCTGACCTGCATCTATCTCAACGACGCCATTCACCCGGGTCACTGACCCGACCGTTCATCCAACCATCCCGAACAACCAACCTCGAAAAGGAGTTTTCTCATGGATCCAGTGGCCGCGAAGTACATCGGTGCCGGCATCGCCTGCATCGGCATGGGCGGCGCCGGCGTCGGCGTGGGCTCGATCTTCGGCAACTATCTTGCCGCGGCGCTGCGCAATCCGTCGGCCGCCCAGGGCCAGTTCGGCAACCTGATCTTCGGGTTCGCCGTGACCGAGGCGCTTGGCATCTTCTCGCTGCTGATCGCGCTGCTGCTGCTGTTCGCGCTCTAAGCCAGAACTCGTAAGGCCCAAGGGCATCCAGCGATGGCGACCAACGCGCATACTGAACACCCGGGCGGCAAAGCGCCGTTCCCGCCGTTCAACAAGGAGACCTTCGCCTCCCAGCTCGTCTGGCTGGTGATCTCCTTTGTCCCCCTCTACGTCATCACCTGGAAGCTTGCGATCCCGCAGCTCGGCGGGATCATCGAGGAGCGCAGTGCTCGCATCGACGGCGATCTCGCCGAAGCCAAGCGCCTGAAGGAGCAATCCGATGCGGCGATTGCGGCTTATGAGAAGTCGCTCGCCGATGCCCGCGCCCGGGCGCAAGCGCTGGCCGGCGAAACCCGCGACAAGCTCAACGCCGAGGCCGACCAGGCGCGCAAGAAGCTTGAAGCCGAGCTGAACGGCCGCCTCGCCAAGGCCGAAGAGACCATTGCAGCCACCAAGACCGCCGCGATGGCCAACGTGCAGGGCATCGCGATCGACACCGCGTCCGCGATCGTCGAGCGGCTCACCGGCACCGCCCCTTCGGGCAGCGCCGTGCAGGCCGCGGTGGCCGACGCGCTGAAGCGGTAAGGACGGGCGACCATGATGGAACTCCTCAAAGAGCCGGAAACCTGGGTCGCGGTCTCTTTCGTTATTTTCGTCGGCGTCATCCTTTATGTCGGCGCCCACAAGAAGATGATCGAGGCGCTCGACCACCGCGCCGCCCGCATCAAGTCCGAACTCGACGAAGCAAAGAAGCTCCGTGACGAGGCGGCGGCGCTGTTGGCCGATTATCAGAAGAAGCAGCGCGAAGCCGAAGGCGAGGCCAAGGCCATCGTCGCCGAGGCCAAGGCCGAGGCCGAACGTGTCGCCGCTGAATCCCACGCCAAGGTGGAAGAGTTCGTTGCCCGGCGAACCAAGCTCGCCGAAAGCAAGATCAGCCAGGCCGAGGCCCAGGCGCTGGCCGATGTGCGCGCCGCCGCCGCCGAAGCCGCCGTCGCCGCTGCCGAGAAGATCCTGCGCGACACCGCCAAGGGCCAGGTGGCGGACAACTTGGTTGCCCGTGGCATCCAGGATGTGAAGGCCAAGCTCAACTGAGCGCTGCGTCAGCAGGCCTTACCGTTATCTCCTCGAAACCTGCCCCATGCGCCCCGCCATGATGCGGCGCGCAAACGAGTTCCTTGTGCAAAACCGGGGTTTGGGCTTCCGGATTCCGGTGCACGGGATTCATCGAATCAGCGCGCCTCCATAATCTTGCCACGCGAATCAACACAGGCACGGGTAGGCACCGCCTGCGAAACGCGGGCGATTCGGGGGCCTCGGTGTTCATCTTCGACTGCAATGGCGTGCTGGTGGACTCAGAATCCATCGTGGCGAGCGTCGCCGCGCAGGAGCTGACGCGCGCGGGCTTTGCTGTGTCACCTGACATCGTGTCGCGCTTCTTCGCCGGCCGCAGACCTGCCGACATGCTGATCGATATCGAGCAGGCGACCAAGAGAAAGCTCCCCCCGAACTTCGCCTCGGTGCTGGCCGGCGCGACGCTGCGGCGGCTGCGCGCGGAGCTCCGCGCCACCACCCATGTGGAGCACGCGCTGACCTGGCTGCGCGGGCCGAAATGCGTGGCGTCGTCGTCGCCGCTCGACCGGGTGCGGCTGAGCCTGGAAAGCACCGGGCTGCTGCGCTTCTTCGACCCTTATCTCTTCTCGGCGAGCGACGTGCCGCGAGGAAAACCGGCGCCGGACCTGTTCCTCTACGTGGCGGCCAAGATGCGGGTGGCGGCGGGGGACTGCATCGTGATCGAGGATTCGCCTGCGGGGGTGGCGGCGGCCCACGCCGCCGGCATGATTCCGATCGGCTTCATCGGCGGCAGCCACACCAATCCAACGCTCGGGGCCCAGCTCACCGCGGCCGGCGCCCGGGCGGTGGTCGCCGACATGCGGGCGCTCAAGAGCACGGTCGTCGCGCTGCGCGGCTTCTAACCCGGCTGACCTGGAGCCTGACTCATCTGGCGCTTGGGCGGCTTGGCCGGGCGCGGCGCGGGCTTCTTGCGGTCCATCTCCTGGGCAGCGACCGGATCGAAGCCGATATAGACGACGTACTGGTCGATTTCGGCGGCCCGGGGCATCGGGAACTCGATGCCTTCGACGACGTGGGAGAACAGCACGTTGCTGTCGCCCGGGGGAATCGTGACCTGGATGCGTTCGAGCTTGGTGGCGATGGTGCGGGGCGGCACCGTGTCAAAGACCACCGCGTAGCGGATCGGCACGTCGATCATGCCCGGCGCGCCTTGCGGCCCGAGGATCGCCCGGCCCTGGATGCCGACCTTGACCGAGACCACGTTGGGCGCGGCCATGCGGCACTCGCGCGCCGCGGTGCTGATGCCGACCTGATAGCGCAGGTTGGCGGCGGTCGGCTCAGCCTGATCGCCCGACGAGGTCAGCGTCGCGGCCCCGGCTCGGACGGTGACGGAGGGGCATTCGAAATTCGACGGCAGCGCCAGCGGGGTCGCGGCATTGGCATCGCCGGCCGCGGTGCCGGATCCGAACATGGATGAGAAGGAGAAGGACGGCAGCGACGGCGACGAGCAGGCGCCAAGCAGCGGGCCGAGCAACGCGAGCGCGACCACGCCGCGGCGGACGGGCCGGAACGAAACGCTCGACAAAGGCCGGAACTCGGTCACGCTACCCCACCACCCCCGCGCTCCAGGCTTAGGCCCGAATGGTTCATGCCGGGTAAATCTGCCTGTCCTTATAGCAGAGCCATCATGGCCGTCCCAAGGCGCGGCCAGCCCTGCCCGCCGCGCGCCCCCAAACAGTGCCCGCGCTGGCCGCTCGCTATCGCTCGCCAGCGCGGGTGCTCAATCCCGCGGGTCGCTCTGCAGCTTGGCGTACAGCAGGTGGTCCTGCCAGATGCCGTTGATGCAGAGATACGACCGGGCATAGCCCTCGCGCTTGAAGCCGCACTTTTCCAGAAGCCTGATCGAGGCCAAGTTCGTCGGGATGCAGGCGGCCTCGAGCCGGTGCAGCCGCAGCAAATCGAACGCCACCGGAGCGAGCGCCCGGACCGCCGCCGTCATGTAGCCGCGGCGGATAAAGGGGGCGCCGACCCAATAACCCAAGCTACCAGCCTGGGCGACGCCGCGCCGGATGTTGGCGATCGCGAGCCCCCCGACCAGCGCGCCGTCCTCCGAGCGGAACAGGAAGAACGGATAGGCCTGGTCGGTGCGGACATCCTCGGCGTAGCGGCGCAGCCGCTGCCGGAAGGCGGGCCGCGTCAGGTCATCGGCCGGCCAGGTCGGCTCCCAGGGGGTCAGGAACTTGCGGCTCCCTTCCCTGATCTGGGCCCAGGCGGCGTAATCGCCCATCTGCGGAGCGCGCAACACCAGCCCGTCTCCGGTGATCGGAGGTAGCGGCTCGGGAGCGCTCAGGGTGCGAAACAACGCCATGCCGAAAATCTAGAATACGCCCTTCACGAATTGAGTCACCGTGGCCACAAACTCGGTCACCCTCTCCCCTTGTGGGAGAGGGTCGCCGAGCGAAGCGAGGCGGGGTGAGGGGTCAATTGCACTGAGACAAACCCCTCACCCGGCTCGAACGTCGCTTCGCTCCGTTCTCGCCACCCTCTCCCACAAGGGGAGAGGGTGTTCGAGTTTGACGCGCGCTCCGATCTCATCGCAACAGAATATTTCAAGCCGCGCGGCGCTTGAAACTCTCCACGATTGTCTCCGCACTCTCAAGTCCCTTGCGAGGCCCGAGAGCAGCAATGGCAGGACGCGCGCGCGCAATCAACGCGGAACCCGCGGCGCGTGCGCTTTCCACAGTCACGCCTTCGATCTTGGCGACCATCTCCTCGATCGGCAGCGGCCGGCCGTAGGTGAGGATCTGGTTGGC
>JACXTT010013454.1_pt1 | contig 10771 bp, 16 predicted proteins | sample 9270951 | NCBI WGS metagenome assembly JACXTT01 (sample SAMN15532306, study PRJNA645909) | rock metagenome | isolation source: weathered quartz diorite | place: Puerto Rico | collected 2017-06-21
GGGGGGGTGCGGGGGACCCACCGGTCTGTGGGACCGGGGGTGGTGGCTGCGGGGTCCCGGCAGGGTGGGCGTCCGTCCAGCGCTGTCAGTGGGTTGCGCGGGCGCCTGCCCCCTGGACGGCAATCGAATCGTGTTGGGGATGCGTCGCAGCAGGTCCGCGACTCTGTCACTGAATCCCTCACCCTGAACGTAGATCGCCGGTGTAGTGCTCCATGCCGTAATGGTCCACTGTCTCTGACACTCAAGCTCGGTGATGAATAGAGTTACACCGTCCTGCGTCAACGCGGTGGTCTTGAGCGGTGAACACAGGTGTGAATCCTCTGGTATGGGGCTCGGGTTGGTGCCCGGCATGCCCCGCGCGACACGGCCGGTTATCTTGACCACCACGTCCCGCCCCCTGAAAGAGCGCGGGTGACCGAGGTCCCACGTGAGCGAGCCCTGGCCGCCGTGCCACTGCTTCGCGTCGATGCTATCGCGGGGACCGCCGGCCGGTCGCCATGGAGGGGGCACGCAGAACGTGAAACCCGAGGCGCGAAACGGGTGCCAACACGAGTGCGGCGTTACGCAGCCGGGGATGGCACAGGGCGCAACGGGCGCGGTTTGCGATGAGAGGCCGCCGGACGCGGCCGCGACGGCGACTAGTGCGAGATATGGTAGCGTATGTCGCATCGGCGTTCTGGTGACCCCCGCAGCCTAACGAATCCCACCTAACTTGCGGGGGACCGTTCGAGGGCGCAAACCGGTACACCATCATCGACGAGGCCGATCTCGCCTCGGCGTGGCGTTGCGCTTCAACGGCAAACATCGGGACTCCTCAGGCAACACCCGCCGCTGTAAGTTCAAGCGCAGCATAGTCGGGAGGGCTAGACCTAACTGGTAAGGCGGCGGTCTTGAAAACCGCTGGGCGCAAGCCCGTACAGGTTCGAGTCCTGTGCCCTCCGCTTCCCTCGACGATGACCCGTGGGATAATGCCGCGTATCCTTGAAGCTTGGTTCAGATCCCCACGGTGTGACGCGTGGTGTGCGCCACAAGTCTTACGTTCAAATGGGCTTGGCGACGACCGCTCGTTCTCTCATCATCGTTGGTGTGCTGTGGTTCGCGTACGACGACCACGCGCAGGCACAGGACTTTGGCACACGGCAAGGCTGGTGGTTCCGGGGAGCCGTGGGCTATGGGTCGGCCCACGTGTCGTGTGATAGTTGCAGGAGCGGACGGCACCTAGATGGGTACACCGTGCAACTTGGCATCGGTGGGACCAAGAGTCCGGAGCTGCACCTAGGGGCCGTCTTGGAGGTCTGGGAGCACTCGTTGGATGGCGGACAAACGCTCACGGCGATGACCGTGGGGACCGCTTCTCTCTACTACTACCCGGGTAATCAGAGGCGCTTCTTTCTCGAGGGGGGCGTCGGGCTTTCGGACTATCGGGTGGTGAAAGGGTTGCACGAGGGGTTCCTCTTTGAGAACGCTGACGCGACCCCTGTAAGCGGCACGGGGTTGGGGTTCACGGCGGGCTTCGGGTACGACGTTCGAGTCGGTCGGGGCATTGCGATCGTGCCTCGCGTGGCGTACGCTCACGGTGATGTCGGCACACTCCATTCGCCAAGTGGCGCTTCGGCGGCGAGCGGATGGGGGCAGGACGTGCTCTCGGTGAGCGCGGGCGTGAAGCTATGGGAGTCAGCTAACTGACCGCAGCTAAGCAACGGAGATTCAGATGAAACCCACTGCATTATCAGGGCTTGCTTTCGCCGTCCTGTTTGCAAGCGCCCTCGCGACGGCCCGAGCGCAGGGCACGTCGCCGGCCTTCACACCGCCGCCGCCCCCGCAGAAGCAGGTCCCCGAAGTCGAGACGCACCTCAAGACCTTTGACGTGCTCGACTTCGACGTATTCAGCAACCAGAAGTGGGATCGGCTCCGCGAGTCGCACGCGCAGGACATAATCGTGACTTGGCCCGACGGTCACGAGACGCATGGCATCGCGAAACACATTGAGGACCTGAAGATGCTATTCGTCTACGCTCCCGACCTCAAGATCAGCGTCCATCCGATCCGCTTTGGTTCGGGCGACTGGACGGCGGTCACGGGTTACATGACGGGCACATTCAGTCAGCCGATGCCTATCGGCGACGGCAAGTCCATCCCGCCCACGGGCAAGTCCTTCCGCCTCGGCATGGCGACGATCGGCCACTGGAAGGGCGGCACGATGGACCACGAGTGGCTATTCTGGGACAGCCAGGACTTCATGAACCAACTCGGGCCGGCGAAGTAGCTCCGACAGCAGCGCTCGAACAGCATGACTCGCTTCGTCCCGCTCAGCCGCACGCGGGGGGTGATCGTTCCAAGAGAACCGGAGTGTTGTGCGCTGGCGCGCACGAACTAGCTTAAGCGTCCAAAGGTGCCCATCACTCGCACCGCCTTGCTGGGGTTCCTCCGGAGTCGTCGTTACGCCGTGCAGAGCTCCCTCCACCCGAGCGGCGCGCCGCAAAGCGCGGTCGTCGGGATCGCCGTCTCGGATGATTTCGAGATCGTATTCGACACACTCGCGAGCTCGCGCAAGGGCCAGAACCTCCGACGTCGGGCCGAGATTGCATTCGTCATTGGAAGCCTCGAGGGGAACGACGAGCGGACAGTGCAATACGAAGGCCGCGCGGATGAGCCCACAGGTCCCGAGCGCGCCCGACTCACCGAGCTCTACCTCGGCGTCTTTCCGGACGGCCGGGAGCGCCAACAGTGGCCTGGTCTCACGTACATCCGCGCGACGCCGACCTGGCTTAGATACTCCGACTACAACGTCGACCCTCCCGAGATCGTGGAGTTGGATGGCATGGCGTTACGCGAACTCAGATGAGAGAAAGGCGCTCAGCTGCGTTTTTTCTCACATCTCTTCTTCTAGCCGGGCATCCGTCCGAGCTCCGGCCGCAATCATGTCTTCACTATGGTCCTTCGGCTGTGACTCTCGAGGGAACCCTCATCCGACGGCCTTACCCTGGTCCACCGAACTATGAGGGCGCGCGTCAAGGCGATCAACCTGATACCGCTCTCATTCTGAGGATTCCCAAGCCGATTTGCGTTGCCCCTGACAGCGCCTCGGACGAGGGCGACAAGCAGTTGGAATCGGGGGTGCATGAACTGCAGCTCGCTATTGGCACGGACTCACTCTGGGCGCAACTTCGAGCGGCCCACAGCTCCCGGCTCCGAGTGACAGGTGAGCTGTTCCACTCGATTACCGGCCACCACCGCACGCGAGTGCTCATGTGGGTCATCCAGATCCGCGCTGCCTAACAAGCGCTAGCTTGGGGGCGGTCAATCCCAAGGAGGATCGATGGTGCGTATCGCGGTCGCGGCAGCGGTCTGCTTCTGCCTCCTGCTCTCACAGCTCAGCCGCGGTGGCTCCTCACCAGTTCCTCCACTGCAAGGGAGGTCGCTGATCGAGCACGACACCGCCGTCGCAACGCAGCAACCGGGTCCTCACGACGGCGGCGGCAAGACGACCGCGTACTCCTTCTTCGCGCAGGCTCCGAACCTGCAGTTGGTGTTTCGTAAACGCGCCCTTCACCCTGGCGCCGCGATCGGATACCACCGCCAGGAGGAGGACGAGATCTACTACATCATGAGCGGCACTGGCGAGCTCACCTTGAACGGCGCACGATCCGTCGTTGGCCCCGGGACGGCAATCCTCACCCGGCCTGGCAGCTCGCACGGCTTGCGGCAGGTCGGTACCGCCGACTTGGTCATCATCATTGCATACCAGCAATCGAGTGCCGCGCAGGGGCGCTAGCTTTTTCGAGTAGGGTCGCTGCCTATCAAGCCTTGAAAGGAGGCCTACCTTGAGACTCACAAAGAACCTCGGCATGCTGCTGCTCGGCGTCTGGCTGGTCGTCAACGGGCTCGAGCCGCTCATCAACCTCAGCTTCTCGGGGCTTGGTACGATCATGGGTATCGTGGCTATTGTGGCGGGCGCTTTGATCCTGGTGGGACGGTGAGCGAAGCAGTCGCCTAATAAGCGCAGCCGCCCTGCCGCGCACCGTGTGACGTTGTGTCATTCGATCGACAGCCCGTGCTCCTCGGAGAGCTCCTCGAGCTGCGGCCCCTGCGTGCCGACGACTTCGAGGCGCTGTTCCGAGTCGCGGCGGATCCCCTCATCTGGGAAAAGCATCCAGAGCGAAATCGCTGTCAGGAGGCACCATTTCGAGCGTTCTTCCAGGAGGGCCTCGCGTCCGGTGGCGCGCTCGTCGCGCTCGATCGGGCCACCGGCCAGATCATTGGATCGTCCCGCTACCACGGCTACGACGCGGAGCGCAGCGTCATTGAGATCGGTTGGTCCTTCCTGGCCCGCGCCTACTGGGGCGGTCGCTACAACGGTGAGATGAAGCGGCTCATGCTGGAGCATGCATTCAGATCGGTGAAGCGCGTCATCTTTATCATCGGTCCGGACAATCGCCGGTCCCAACGCGCCGTGGAGAAGATCGGTGCCACCCGTGCGGGCACGACGACCGATGCGCACGGGCGGGAACGACTGGTGTACGAGCTCACACCGGCGGTCTATGAGAGACCTCCGCGACCGGCGCCTGTAGATTAGAAAGCGTACCAACGAGGAGAGCCACTTGGAGCCTGTCGTATTCTCGCCGCCCTCCTGATATTCGTGGGGATCCCTGCGGTCACGGTTCTCAAGCTCGCTCGTCTGCGTGCCGCTCGTCCACAATCACCGTCGGCCGACGTCACCGCGCGGCTCGAGGAAGTCGAGCGTGGTGTCCAGGACCTCCGACAGGAGCCGGCGGAAACCCAGGAGCGGCTCGATTTCACAGAGCGATTACTCAGCAAGGCGCGTGAAGAGCGGCGGTAGCCTGCACCAAGTGAGAGCCTCGGCATGAACGAGCACGTCACTCTCGTGCACCCGGACGCGCGTGATCCGACCGCTCGCGCGATTTCGTCGGGATTCCCGGTCGATCTGCTCAACCAGTCTGCCGGACGCCTCCGCGTCCTGGCCCTGCTGTACGCGTTCGTTTTCTTCATGGCCGGAATCTTTCCGGCGCTGCTGTTCTCCGAGGATCGGGCCCGATTCCTCGGGAGCTTCCTGCAATGGGGCCCCAGCGTGGTCGGGATCGGGGTCGCGTTGCTCGTCGCGGCAGTGATCCGCAGCCCGCGCCTTCCGCTTCCCACGGCGATGACCATCGGCCTGGCATTCGAGATCGTCAGCAGCTACGCCATCGCCGCGGCCGAGTTCGCCGATCCGATGGGACTCGAGATGCACGGCGGCCACATGGGGCTCTCGTGGGTCGCCGTCTGGGTCGTGCTGTTCACGGTCGTCGTGCCCACCGCGCCACGCCGGGCGGTGTTGGCCGCTCTGGCCTCGGTCAGCTCGGTCCCCGTCGTCATCGGGTTCATCATGGTGTCCGGCGCGACGTCACTCAGGCTGGACCCGGGACAGTTCTTCTTCGGGCTCGTGTTCCCCTACCTCCTCGTGGTCTGCATGGCCTACGTGGGTGCCCGTGTGGTTTACTACCTGGGCACCGAAGTCAAACGCGCGCGCGAGCTGGGGAGCTACCGCCTGGAGGAGAAGCTTGGCGAGGGCGGGATGGGAGAGGTGTGGCGAGCCCGGCATCGCATGCTGGCCAGGCCCGCCGCCATCAAGCTCATCCGGCCCTCCTTCGCCCGGGATGCGCGCAGCGGAGTCTCCGAAGAAGCCGTCCGCCGATTCGAGCGCGAGGCCCAGGTGATCGCCCGCCTCCGCTCACCCCATACGGTGGAGCTCTTCGATTTCGGGGTGGCCGACGACGGCGCCTTTTACTACGTCATGGAGCTGCTCGACGGCGTCGATGCCGACTTGCTACTGCGGCGCTTCGGGCCAACTCCGCCCGAACGGGCCATCTACCTGCTGCGCCAGGTGTGTCACTCGCTGTCCGAGGCCCAGTCCTGCGGCCTGGTGCATCGCGACATCAAACCCGCGAACATCTTCGTCTGCCGGTACGGCGAAGAGTACGACTTCGTGAAAGTGCTGGATTTCGGCATCGTCAGGGCGGTCCACGACGCCGCGGACGCGGGCGCGGTGCACACGCGTGAGAACGCGGTCCAGGGAACGCCGGCCTTCATTGCCCCCGAGCAGGCGATGGGAACCCACTTGGACGGGCGCGCCGACATTTATGCGACCGGTTGTCTCGCCTACTGGCTTCTGACCGGGCAATTCGTGTTCACCGCCGAGACCCCCATGGGACTGCTGGTGCAGCATGCCCAGACGCCACCGGCGCCTCCTTCAGCCCGGACGGACCAACCCATTCCCGCGGCACTCGATGACCTCGTGCTATCCTGTCTGGCCAAGGACCCCGCTCACCGACCGCAATCCGCGAGAGAACTGTCGCTGCGGCTGGCCGAAGTGGAGGGCGCGAGCGCGTGGACCCAGGACCGAGCGCGGGAATGGTGGAGGGACCATAAGCTCAGTTAGCCTTATGCATCAGCCTTTGCCTTGACCGCCTTGCGCACTGGATGCCCGAACCACGGGTGTCGCTGGTCCCGCGGCAGGCCCGCCGTCGCCGGCCCACCGTACATCTTTTCCAAGGTCGCCACGACGTCGCCCATCGTCCCCTCCGGCGCGACCCATCCGCCGTGGATGTCCGGGAAGTCGAGCTTACAGGTGTCGCACTTCTTCCCGCTGGCGTAGCGGATGGGGCACCAGAAGCTCTCGACGTTGCGCAGCATTTCCGCGCCGAGCGCGTACACGCCGGTCATCCAGTCACAGTACAGACACCAGATCAGGTCGTGTCCCACCAGCCCGGTGAACTTCTGGCGGCTCACGTTCACCCAGTCCGCGTGGCGGTAGCGCGGCAGGCCGACGAGCGGGGTGAGGATGGGGTAGATGCCCAGTTGCGCCACGCGGAGGACGATGAAGACGGGGAGGGCGAGCGCGGTCACCCAGAGGGCGACGTGATTGTTGAGCCGTCCGACCGTGCGGTTGAGGAAAGTGACGATGCGCGGCCCGTGCACGTATTGGCGGTTGGCCAGCTCGTGGGCGAACATCCAGACCAGCATTCCCAGCACCTGCCCGATGATCGCTCCCGCTACGCCGCGCCAGCCATACAGGATTCCTAGGACGGTGGGGGGGATCCAGGTAAGGAGGGAGACCACAAGATCCAGGCCCGGGGCACGGCACAGCCATGCGCTGATTCGGCTCCCGGCGACGCCGAGTCGGGGGATCACGTGGAGGAGGCCCGCGAAACCGGCGATGCCGACCAGGGTGGACGCCGCGATGAGCAGCAGTGGGTTTGTTATCATACGAACTCCGATCGGCACCGCCAAAGTGCTGTTGGGTGAGTGAGCCCTCTCCAACCGCGCTAATCTACCGCTAATGCAGATTCGCATTCGGGTCGCGGCTCCCCTGCTCTTCACGCTCCTGGTGCTCGCGTCTTCACGAGCGCTGAACCACCTGGACCAACCCCTGGCGCTGCTCCTCATAGTCCCGGGCTACATCGTGCAGGCATGGCTGTTCGAGGCGCACCGAGCGCTTGGCGGCGTGGGGTACACGGTCACAATGGTTGGCGTTTCCGCGCTCGCGTGGACCCTGATCGTCTTGGGTTTGTGGGCTCTGGCGGCCAAGCTCGTACGTCGCCTGTCGCACAAACGACGCTTAACTTAGGGAACCTCACCCGCAGGCGAGTAACCATGAGTCCCGCAGCCAAGAGCCTCTTCGTATTTGGGATCTATGCCATCGCCGCAGGAGCCGCGCTCCTTCTTATACCGGGACTGGTCCTCGCGACTCTGGGCTTCCCTCCGGCCCAGGATGGTTGGGTGCGAGTGGTGGGCGTGCTCGCCGTCGTGGTCGGTGCATATCACATCGTCGGTGCGCGGAACGACCTTCTCCCCTACATTGGGGCCTCCGTGTGGGGTCGTGTCGGGTTTGCCGTCCTGCTTGGCGGACTCGTCCTCACGTCCCTAATGCCGACGCCGCTGCTGCTGTTTGCCGCGATCGATCTGGCTGCCGCGGCTTGGACGGCTCTCGCGCTTCGCCAACGTGGCCGGGCCGCCTAACGTGATGAGTTCCTTCGTTGTGTTCTTGGCCTTGAGTACCGTCACCCCTGCGTTCGCCCAGGAAGCCGAGCTAATTGTCGCGGCGCAGCGGGTCCGGGTGGCCTCGCTTGATTCGACCCAGCCGAAGGTCCCGTTCGAGAGGTGGTTGACGCAGGTCAGTCGCGTCCCAAGGTCCGCCATCCGGTGGGAGGTGAATGACTGCGGTGAGGGAGGCGACGGCCGGGAGGCACCGACCTGCGTCGAGGCCATAGTCGATCTCACCGCCGATACGACCGCGCACGCCAGTCTCGTCGTGGCGGGGATCGACGGTAAGCGTTCCAAGCCCGCTATCTGGAATCTCTCCGTCGGGGCGGGCTCCACGTTCATCGGGTTCAAGACGCTCCGGCAGTGGGCGGCATACCTCCGGACGCACCGCCGCTGAGACCAGTCATCTTCGGCGCCGGACACCTCGGCTGGCTGCAGCACGACTTCGCGAGCGATCCCACTGTACGCTTGCGCAAGCTCGCCGAGTTCGCGAAGTAGAGTGCTCCACAGAGAGGCAGCGTGGCATGTTTGGGATTCCGGGCGAGGTCTTCTGGCCCACCGCCAGCTTCGGGGCGATGGTCGTTCTGGTATTCACCGGAATAGCGGTGCTCCGGCTATTACCCTCGCGCAAGTCCCGGATGGTGGACCCCACCGAGCGGCAGGCGCTGGAGGATCTGCAGCGCCGTCTGGACGAGCTCGATCAGTTGACGCAGCGGCTCAGCGAGCTCGAAGAGCGGGTCGACTTTACGGAACGACTCGTGGCACAGCAACGCGAGGGCCAACGACTGGGACCACCCAAGGACTAGACATCTCATGACAAGAACCATCGCTTCCCTTTGCATCGTAGGCCTCGCCTGTCGGCCTTCCGTTCGCTCGTCCGCCGGCGAGGCGACGGCCGGCATCGACTCGTTGAATGCGGCGGTAGTCCGCGCCTACCGGACTCACGACCCCCAGGCGTATGCCGCGCTGTACACCGACTCGGCGGTGTTCGAGTGGCCGGCGTTCAACACGGTGCGGGGCCCCGCCGGGCTGGCGGCGATGGCGCGGAGCAACTGGGCGTCGCTCCAGGACATGGACCTCCGTCTCACCGTCTCGGCGCGACGCGTCGCACCGGATCACGCGACGGAGTTCGGCGCCTTCGAACAATCCTGGCGCGATTCGCGTGGCGTCCGCATGACCGAGTACGGTAGATACGTCTCCCTGCTGCTCCGGCAGGCCGATGGCCGTTGGCGGATGGACCGGTTCTTCGGCTTCGAGGACTCGACCAGGGCGAACCGGTAGCTCACCTTGCCGCGCCCAACCACAATAGGCCATCGATGATCAGGCGATCCTGAACCGGGTTGTTCAGGGTCTGTGACAACGTCTTGTTCGTCGCGTCGTACTTGTGCTCGTAGTCGATGTCGTTGTGACCCATGTTGAGGTAGATCATCCTGTAGTGCTTGTTGGTCCAAACGACGGGATAGTACCCGCTGTGCCAGATGTCGTGCGGTTTGGGCCCGGTGCCCAGCGGAAAGCTGGTCGAGTCTATGGAGAGCAGAATGTCGATGTCAGGATTCTGCCGCAGGTCCTTTTCCCAGCGGTACCACTCACTGGGGGATGAGCGAAACGTCTCGGGTAAATGGGCAGTCGCCGGATGGTTGCGGTCTTCGACCCGGAGAATGGCCGACGTCGGTCTCCACGTGTTGCTGACGTACGATCCCGACCCGAGAAATGTGTTGTGATACCAGTCCCAGTTTGCCGGATAGGCTGAAGGGGTCAACGCAAAGCCGGCAAAATGAAAGCCCATCCAGGCTCCGCCGTGCTCCATGTACGCCTGAAACGCAGCGCGTTGTGCGGGGTCTTCGGGACGCGTATCCCAAAAAACCACCACCTGGTACGGCGAGAGAAAGTCCGCGTTCAGATTCTGCCAGTTGGATGTGGTGTCAAACCGAAAATTGTACTTCGCCGCCATCTCCGGAAACCATCGCTCGGCCTCATGGACGAAGCTGATGTGCGCCGCATCCTTCTTGGCGGTGAAAAACGCGATCACGCTGAACTTTGGCTGGCCGCTATGGACGCTCAGGCCCGCACCGCCACAGATGAGCGCCGCAACACTGAGTGCTCTGAGCGCAGCCATCTCAGTTCCGCCTCCGCACGATGGCCCGCGCGGGCGCCCCTTCGTGCCCGCGGACCTTGATCGGCAGCACGATCAGGTCGTAGTCACCCGCCCGGACCGTGCGTAGGTCCAGCCCCTCCACGATCGGAATCCCGCGCCCCAGCAAGATCTGATGCGTCCGCGGCGCCGGCGCGCCGAATTGCTCTGCCGAGATGTAGTCGACGCCCACCAGCACGACGCCGCCGTCCGCCATGAGCTGCGCCGCGTCCGGTGCGACGTACGCGAAGTCCCGATGGAACGCAGATGAATCCATCCAGCCGCGCAGCGAGCTCCGCGTCCGGAACAGCACGCGCTGCGCGCCCCGCCAGTCGTGGCGGTTCAGCTCGCCCGCGTCAATCGCCTGAACGCTGTCGGGGATATCGATAACCCGCGCAGCACCGATCAGCGGGGCCAGCGGCACCTGGTCGATCGGTGCGCCATTGGCGACGAAATGCATCGGCGCGTCGATGTGCGTGCCGCTGTGCGCGCCCATCGCGTAGACCGACAGCGTCAGCTTGTCGCCTTTCCGCATGTCCTTGAGAAACTCGAACTTCATGGGGGCGTCGCCCCGCGTACCCGGGGTCCGTGCCGGGTCGG
>JACXTT010013455.1_pt1 | contig 10770 bp, 9 predicted proteins | sample 9270951 | NCBI WGS metagenome assembly JACXTT01 (sample SAMN15532306, study PRJNA645909) | rock metagenome | isolation source: weathered quartz diorite | place: Puerto Rico | collected 2017-06-21
GAACCGGATCGAACCACTGTCCGGTTCGAGCAACCGCAAAATGGCGCGGCCCGCCGTTGTCTTGCCACAGCCCGACTCGCCAACCAGGCCAAACGTCTCGCCGGTGTTAATGGTGAAGCTGATGTCATCAACCGCTTTCACATGAGCGGCTACACGCCCTAAGACACCGCGATGAATCGGAAAATATTTTTTCAGATGTTGAACGTCCAGCAGAGGCTCGGTCACGTCAGGCATGAATGCAACGGACCTCATGATTTTCGCTTACAGGCTCGAGAGGAATCTCCGACAGCGTACATTCGACGGTCTTCTTATAACAACGCGGCGCAAACGAACAACCATTCGGCATCTGAAGAAGATTGGGAACCATGCCTTCAATGGCGTACAGACGATCCTTTTTTTGAACACTTGAACCCAAGCGCGGGACGGAGCGTAAGAGCCCCTCCGTGTATGGATGTTTTGGGTTGTGGAACACCTCCATTGCAGGACCGATCTCGACGATTTTGCCCGCGTACATCACAGCGACAGTCTCGGCGACCTCCGCAATGACACCGAGATCATGCGAGATGAGAATTAGGGAGAGGTGATACTTCTCCCTAAGACTATCCAGCAGTTCCAGAATCTGTGCCTGAATAGTCACATCCAACGCCGTTGTGGGCTCATCCGCGATAACGAGTGCCGGATGACACACCAGGGCCATGGCGATCATGATGCGCTGCCGCATTCCGCCGGAGAGTTGGTGCGGATAATCTTTCGCCCGCTTTTCTGCATCCGGGATGGAGACCGCTTTCATGGCTTCGACCGCGCGCGCCCAAGCCTCGCGCTTCGAGACCTTGTCGTGAGCCAACACGGCTTCTGCAATTTGGAACCCGACCGTCATGACGGGATTCAAAGCAGTCATCGGCTCCTGGAAAATCATCGAAATTTGCGCCCCGCGAACCTGGCGCATTTCCCGCTCCGAAAGCGGGATCAAGTCGCGGCCATTAAGAAGGATTTGCCCGGCGCAAATTCGGCCCGGAGGATTGATCAGCCGCGCAATCGACATCGCGGTAACGCTTTTTCCGCAACCACTCTCGCCAACTAGCCCGAGCGTTTTTCCCTTCGGCACTCGGAATGACACCTCATCCACTGCTTTGACGATGCCTTCCTCTGTGAAGAAGTATGTCTTGAGGTTTTTGACTTCAAGGACGTCCGTCAAATAGTCCAAACCTCCCGGTACTCGCCATGGACGCGTTGGAACGCATCGGAAATCTCGCCGACCGTAGCGTACGCCTCGACAGCTTGGAGAATATACGGCATTAAGTTTTGCGGGCCGCGAGCCGCTTCTTCCAACAAAGCGATAGCAGCGCGAACCGCTACCGGATCTCGAGTCGCACGAGTGCGAGTGAGGCCTTCGATCTGCGCGGCTTCGATGGCGGAGTCTCCGATGTGAATCGGAATCTTTTGTTCTTCATCGACACGGAATTCGTTCACGCCAACGATGATGCGTTCCCTCGTTTCAATCGATTGCTGATACTTATACGCCGATTCGTGAATCTGACCTTGCACCCATCCACTTTCGATGGCCGCCAGCATCCCCCCTATACTCTCGATCTTCTCGAGGTGCTGCGTGACTTCGTTCTCAATCTGATCCGTTAATGCCTCGATCGCATAAGAACCGCCGACCGGATCCACTGTATTAATCACGCCCGATTCATGCGCGATGATCTGCTGCGTCCGCAACGCAAGCCGCGCGGCGTCGGCCGTAGGAATCGCGAGAGCTTCGTCCTTCGAATTCGTATGCAGGGACTGAGCGCCGCCCAACACTGCAGCCAACGCTTGAATTGTCACGCGAACGACGTTGTTGTCCGCCTGCTGGGCTGTGAGAGAAGATCCTGCTGTCTGCGCATGAAATCGAAGCATCCACGAACGCGGATTTTTCGCGCCGAATCGATCACGCATCATTTTGCCCCACATGCGCCGCGCAGCACGGAATTTCGCAATCTCTTCAAGAAAGTGATTATGAGTATCGAAGAAGAAAGAAATTCTTGGGGCGAATGAATCGATGTCCATCCCACGGTCGAGTGCTGCTTGCACGTAGGTGATCGCGTTCGCGAACGTGAAAGCAAGCTCTTGAATAGCGGTCGCTCCGGCCTCGCGGATGTGATAGCCGCTGATCGAAATGGTGTTCCAGTTCGCAACTTCTTGTTCGCAGTAACCGAAAACATCGGTGATCAGGCGCAGTGAAAACTTCGGCGGATAGATGTAAAGCCCGCGAGCAATGTATTCCTTGAGTATGTCGTTCTGAATCGTACCGTTGATGAGCTTCGGCGAAACGCCTTGCTTCTTCGCTACGGCGACGTACATCGCGAGAAGAATTGCAGCCGTCGCGTTTATGGTCATTGACGTGGAAACCCGATCCAATGGAATGCCATCGAAAACGGTTTCCATATCGTGCAAGGTGTCAATGGCGACACCAACTTTCCCCACTTCGCCCGCCGCAAGCGGATGATCGGAATCCATTCCCAATTGTGTTGGAAGATCGAAGGCGACAGAAAGCCCGGTTTGGCCGTTCTGAAGAAGATATTTGAATCGCTTGTTCGTTTCGGCAGCAGAACCAAACCCTGCGTATTGTCGCATTGTCCACAACCGGCCTCGATACATCGTCGGTTGGATCCCGCGCGTATACGGAAACTCGCCCGGCTGACCAACATTTTTGGTCTTTGAGGAATCCGGCCGGTAAAACAACTCCATGGGCTGTAGATTACCGCACTTCAGGACCGGCCCATTAGGATGAATGGAGCCCAATAGTAGGGATGAGGAAATTCGGCCTTGACGGCAATAATCGCTTCCTGCAGTGCACGGGCTTTCGTAACGCCACGTTGTAGAGCTGAGTAAAACCGGGACATGAGCTGGGCCGTCGAGCGATCGTTCACCGTCCACAGACTCACCAAAAGCGATGGTGTCCCTGCATAGAGAAAACCACGGGCGAGCCCCAACAGCTCATCGCCTTCCCATACCGCACTCATTCCTGTTTCGCAGGCGCTCAATACTGTCAGTTCGGCGCCGAGCTGCAGGTTGAAAATGTCGAATAAGTTCAGCCAGGTATCGCCGAGCTTCAACGACGAAAACATGGGGTTATCTGCACGAAATATTCCGTGCGCGGCGATGTGCAATTTGCCTGCAGTTTGGCCGTATCGGCGTAGCTTGTCTTCACGAGCTTCGCTCCCCACAAAGAACAAACCCTTCGGAAGAAGCCTGCGGAGTGCCTGGACTTCTTCGTCGATGTAAGACGTCATCTCATCGGGCACGGCGAGCACTAGATCCTGTTCGGTCCTCTGGATTTTCTTTTCCCGGCAGATCTTTAGAACCGAGACACTCGGGGAACGCACGATATCGTAAGAGTCAACGACGTACTTTGCCCCGTCGTACAAAGCGTGGAACGGGATGTAGTGCAGAAGCTGATGCGGCACAATAATCAACGATTGCCCACGAATCTTGTCTTGGATGGACCCAATGAGCGTCCGATGCAATTCGCGCAAGTGATGCTGGGTAGCTTGCAGAAGCTGCGATGCGTGGTTTTGGACGTAAGCTGTCTGCAGATGAAATTTTGAAAGTTGAAACGTGAGACCTTTTAACGCAGTTCGCATTTCAGTCGTCGTGGTCAGGTCACGAACCACATCGAAATGCTGGTTGCTAATGACGAAAGCCTGAAAACGATCGCCGATGGTGTAATACTCGACCAGCACTTCGTCGGGCCGAAGCATTGCCTGCACTTCTTCCACAGTCGGAATCTTCAAGCTTTGCAGCGTCGCCCAGCCGGATTTCTCCGATCCCACTTCGCGGAGCAATTCAACGAGCTCCTGCTCTCGACGCGCGATTTCTTCCTGCGTTCCCGTGTCGGTCCCCGCGGACCGAGCCTTAGCGCCGAGCTCGTTCAGCCGGCTGTAGAAAATGTTCAACTCTTCCCGGATTTTTCGAATGCGTTGCAGCCGCGGAGATTCGTCCACTCCGGTATCCCAAACGGTCTCCAAATTCCTTTCGAGGAGATCGATCAACGTTCGTGATTTCGAACGTTCGACGAATTGAAATGCCGCTCGCGCGTCCCCCTTCGTGAGCTTGAGATTCACGATATTTTCGTAGACCTGATATTTGTCACGGCCGAACGACATGCGCATTTCGTCAAGGCGGATATTTCCACGGAGCGATTCCATCTGATCGATGGCTTTCATGTAGAACTGCTCGGCTTCGTCAACTGCGCCATTGACTTCTTGAAGCCGGCCCAGCGTGTTGTAGCACTGAAACGAAACCCACGGCGCGTGATAGCCCTCGATCTCGTCCAGCGCCTTTTGCGCTTCTTTCAATGCCGGTGCCGTCTCTTCCAATTCGAGCCAACTTTGCGCCGAGAGCACACGGGCATTCGCGGCCCGTGCCGGAGCCTGTTGCTTTTCAAATACCTCGGCAGCGCGCTGCGCCAGTTCTTGCGCCGTTGAAAACTGTTGCTGGCGGATCAAAAGCTGCGCGCGCCACAGGTCTAGCACTGCGATCCAGACTTCGTTTCCCTCTGTGAGAAACACATCCCGCGCCGTGAGCAAAGCCCGCTCTGCTTCTTTGTCGTTGAGAAGCTTGAATTCGGCAATACCTTCGTAGGCAAGACACTTCCCAGCTTCATATTTGTTGCCTAGGCGATTGAACGTGTCATACGCACGACGCGCAATCGTTGCGGCATCATCGAAGAGATTCAGTTCCAGATAGATTTCCGCACGGTCCATGTCGCACAATCCAACCCGACGCGCATCCCCCAGCTCTTCGTGCTTGCGCCGAACCTGCTCAAGAATGCGCAAAGCCGTCGAGTAATTGCCACGCCGGAAGTGCATCTGGGAGACGCCGCGATCCGCAATTGCCGCCCAAAGCGTCATCCCATGCCGCTCGCAATGTTCCTTAGTGAGTTCGAAAGATTGAACAGCTTCATCGAACCGGTTCATCTCGGTGAGGACGTATGCGCGATTCAAACCAATCGATGCGATCGCCAATACGTCGTCCGTGTTTTCCAATGCCTTCTGCGCACGATCGTAATGAGTGAGGGATTCGCTGTACTTGTTGAGACGGTAATAGAGGTTGCCGAGAGCGATTTCCAATCTGGCAAGGTAGGGAAGATCCTGCGCCTTCTCCAGCGCAGTGCGTGCCCGTTGTGCCTTATCTAGGGCGTCGGAGTACCTGCTCAAGTACATCAGGTTATCCATTTGGCCAACGAGAGTTCGCCCAACTTCGGCGGCGAGTCCCGCTTCCTCGAAGAGGTGCACTGCTTTGTCGAAATACGGCTCGGCATCCAAAGATTTGCGCATCGTGTAGAAGACTTGCGCACGGGAGCGGTTGGCGTGAGCCCACGCTAACGGAGTGTCTAGAAGCGACGCAATATAGAGATTCGTTTCGGCAAGAGTCTGCGCTAAATCGGGATCCCGAGGGAGCAATTCGCGGATCTTGGTTGAAATGGATTCAACGAGAGCCTGGGTAGGCGCACCTGGAGCGTTGGAGATGAAGGCCTGTTGTTCGGCGGCACTTCGAATCTTTATTAACGACGCCAGAGATTGATCGGTACTGGATAAGGTCACCGACACCAACGCTTCCTACGTGGCGTGATCGGACATCCTGCCCGAATTCGAAATCTTAGTTTTAGGAGTTACCTCGGTGGACGCAAAAGAGCGTAATCTGCCCCTCCGGCAGATCGACCGAAAGATGATAAGTATCCTTCGGAACTTCATCGAACGAAAACTCACCAACGACATTCGTTTTGGTCCGGTATCGCACGATTCCGTGGGACTCCAGCTTCACTGGAGTATTATCGAAGAATTTTGCCGCGCCCGACAAGACCTGACCGACAAGCGTGATGCGATCGTTCGCCTCTAGCGACTCAATCTTGACATCAACGTCCACTTCACCGGCCCGGAACAACAGTTGCCGCGGTGGGGTTCCCACCCGTCGCATACCAGCGAACATCGGTTGGTCGAACGTATCGAATACAAGCGAGGCAATGAACTTTGGCAGGCCACCGGTTCGTGGCTGCATAACGGGTTGGAACAGGTTCACACCCCACTGAACCAAATCTGCGGGAGGGTCGAAGGACGCTTCTTGACGGAGACGAGATACGAGAGACTGCAATTCCTGCTTTAACTCTGTGCAATCCGAGCAGCTCGTTAAATGGTTGTCAATAGTCGCTTTCTCAGCATCGGTGCAGAGTTCATCGATGTAATTAACTAACACCTCAGCAGTTACATGTCGCATTCCGTCGCTCCTCTTTCCCAACGTCATTTGAAGATCTAAGATCCCTCTTAACCCAAACATATTGAGGGCTAAATGATTGTCAAAAATACACCAACTTTCAATTCACTTGATACCACGGCGCCGCAAAATTGTCCGCAGTTTTTCTAAACAGCGCGCCCGAGTCGGCCCGATACTGGGCACGGGCATGCCAAGCTCCTGACTAATTTCATCATAACTTGGGGATCGGGTGTCAAAGTACAACATACCGATGAGATCGCGGCATCGTGAAGCGAGCTCGTCCACGGCTTCGCGCACAACTTGTTGCTGTTCCGTTAGGATACGCACTTCCTCCAGCGTATCTCCCGGGTCCGATTGTTCTTCCAGTTTATCGTCTTCGCTCGCGGTTTCTCGAGTTTTCAACGACTTCACGTGGAGACACTGCCGCGTGGTCGTCGTCACCAGCCAGCCGCTGATCTTCCTATCATCTTTTATATCGTGCAAATGCTCGAGTAACTTGAGGCATACTGCCTGAAAAACATCCGAAGCGTCGGCTGCCTGGAAACCGAACCGAACCGGCACGGAGTATATCAGTCGGCGATACCTCATAATCAAGGCTTCCCAGGCGTGGCCGTCGCCCTTCAAGCACATCGAGATCAATTCCGGATCGGTATAGGACTTGTATTTGGAAGCGCTCACTACCGGGATTTCCTAGCTTTCCAAAAGCTCTCGAGTGCGAAAAAAAGCATGACTGCCGACGAGAACCCCACCAAGAGCAAACGTCCCGTTCCGATTTCGGGCGAACTCCGATACTTTCGATATTCTTCGAAAGCCGCAAGAATAAACAATATTCCTAGTCCTAAAAAAATTCCACCGATGCATTCGAGCCACAGTTGCCGCAGGGCTTTCAGGAAATCGCCAAAAATAATCTTTAGTTTTTGACTCATGGTGGGCAAAGCCGCGCGTCCGGGCCACAAACGTGCAAAGAAATAGACGCTAGCCTACCATTAAGGCAGGCAAAGCGAAGGGTAAATTGTGAATTGACCAAATTCAATCATTCTGCGTAGGATGGACTCAGATGCAACTTGATGACAATCTGAAGCAACTCATGAAGGAACTCGGAGCCGCAATAAATGACGCACTCTCCGAGTCAGAGGAAATCAGTGAGGCCATCCAAAACGTCCGCAACGCTGGCTACGATGTGTTCTTAGTGCTCGAAGCTACGATCGGGTTCAACAAACGTTCCAAAACAGATCAAGGCGAAGAAGCCACTGCCGGTGGACTGAAGAGCGGTGAAATGAAACTCAAAGTCACTGCTCAGGACCTGAAGTTCCTTCGTTCTCTCAAAATCAGCGTAGAAGACCTCGATCAACAGTAGTCCACATTTCTGCAACTGTCTTAATCACGTCTTGAACCTTTATTCCTTCAATCGGATTTGCCCGCAAAAACCGATCATGCGATCCAATAGGTCTGAAGTGCTCGGGATAACCGACACTGAATAGGCCCAGCGTTGGTACCCCGAAAGCCGGCCCAATATGCATTGGTCCGGTGTCGTTGCTGACCAGCAAATGAGCCGACGCGATGACACTTGCAAGTTGTGAAAGCGTCAAATCCGTGAAGATCGAAAGCGTCGCGGGATTTCGACTCCCCTTCCAGACGCGGTCGGCGAGTTCGGAGTTTTCTTTACTGGAAATCACAATGACGGCTGCGTGTAGGTGCTCAATGACGAAATCTGCCACTGCTGCGAAGTGCTCTGGCGGCCATCGACGCTCTGGCACGGGCGCATCAACAAATAAGACCACGGTGCGCACTTGCCGTTGGCTGAAGCTCGCGACTACAGGCTCCAGATAATGCTTTCGTCCAAGTATGTAGTCGCGCGGTTTGAGCTCGTGTTCAGATTCCGCTACAGCGTCAACAATTTTTTGAAACATTTCGGCAACATGCAGCGATTTGTCTTCGAGCACCGGCGGCCTATTGAAACAAAAACTCAGATACGCCGCGCGGTCGCGCTTCATCCCAATTCTCACAGGTGCTCCGGACAACCACGTCAACAGATTTGTTTCGCGAAAGCTGTGAAAATCGACGACCAGATCGAATCGCTGCCGTTTGATCTCGCGGACCAATCTGCTCATTTCCCATAACGCCCGCCAAACAGGTCCATCTCTCATCATCACGCGATCTACTCCAATGACGTGATCGATCTCCGGATACAATTCCGCGATGGGCGCACACCGATGTCCCGTTAAAAACGTCAGCTCAGAATCTGGAAATCTGTCTTTAAGCGAGACCAGTGCGGGAAGCAGCAAGATCACATCGCCGAGCCGCGCGAGGCGGATCGCCAGAATCTTCATGAGGTTCCCATGCAGTTAAGGAATAATCAGGCCACTGGACTGTTGGGGCTGCGGATAACCAAAAGTCTCCGAGAGCCAATCCAGATAGCGGCGGCTGCGGGGGCGGATACTGGAATTCATTTGGGCGGCAAACGTCACAAAATCCAACACATCAACTGCTTCGGAAGCTTTCAGAACGGGATGATCACTCGCTGCGTCCGGTTTCATCAATTCATCAAAAACGGTTTTCAATCTGCGGAACAACGATAGCCGGACCGTTCCTTCCGGAAGAGATTCATAGTAGATGCCGCTCGAGAGTGTTCTCATGGTCGCGCCAAGCGCTTTGAAAACCTCGATTACGTCTTTGTCGACGAGCCAGGGCGACGACATCCGTTCTTCAACAATGCTTGTGTTTATCGCATTGAGCACATGATGATGTCGCTCAATGAAACTGTTGTCGTACTTTCGAAGTTGGGCAATCAGTTCGGGCTCCACAATCGGCTTTTCCGCCTCATAGGACCGGCTTGCCTTCAGGTAAGCACAAGATGAAGGACAGTCGATCTCGACTTCCCGCTTTGTGCCACAACACACTGCGCAAATCTGAGTCTGTTTCGCCGGACAAAATCGCTTCCCGGGTCGCGCCGAACACAATGGGCACGTCGCCATAACCGCCGAAGTATGTGATAATCGAAAATTGATTGCAACCGGATGGGGGGTGTATCGATTGGCCGAGGTTCGAATTCAAGACGGCGAGTCCATCGAAAATGCGCTGCGACGCTTCAAGCGGAAGGTCCAACAGGAAGACATTATTAAGGAAGTCAAGAAACACTCCTTTTACCTGAAACCTGGCGAAAAGAAACGCATCAAGCAAGCACTCGCCCGCAAGCGCAGCCGCAAGAAAGTCCGCAGAGAACCCGTAGAGTAAGGTCAGCCGCCAATTACGCGGATTACGCTAATGCTTAGCACATTCGTGTAATTGGCGGCTTATGATTTCCGGCAGAAAAAAATCTCCGCATTCGATGTATCTTCGATGGTGCCAAAGCCTGACGTTCTGAGCATGGCTTTGAGACAGCTTCGAGTCGCGAACCACCAATTGCTTTCATCGCCGTTAAATTTCTTTTCGATGAAATACAGCTTCGGCCAAGCCGGCTGATCGAATGCCGCGATTTCGTTCACAGGATAATCATCGCGCGGGTCGATATCTCCGGCCGGACCTCGGATCACCGATTGGAAGTACATGGTCTCGTTACAAACCGACGCAATTTGTTCCAACGCATACAGCGGATGCTTTAGGTGATAGAGCACCCCGATGAAGATCACGATATCGAATTTGGCGTTGAGCGATTGCACGTCATACGCTCCACACTCATAAAGCTCGAGCGGAAGATCGAACCAATGCGATGCGAAACGCGACTGCGCCAGCAGATGCGGCATGATGTCTATGCCCATCACGCGATCTGCTCCGCGCTTTTTCATTTCCAGGGAGAAAAATCCGGAATTACATCCAATATCCAGCACGGATTTTCCCCGTAGATCTTTCGGAATGATCTCGTTCAAAACGCGCCACCGGCTTGCCGGATAATCTGGATTCGAGGGATTGCTCGACACGCCCGGAGCAAAAACCACGTTGTGGTACCACGGACCAAGCTTTCTAATGGTTTCTGCCATTTCCGTCCGAGCCGCGGGACTGTTCTGCGCCAAACGATTCCGCAGGCTTCTGACATCTGCACCAAAATTGCGGAGAGTCCGATCTCTTTCAAGTTGGTCCGCCCAAACCGGCTCGTTATAAGTTTCGGGGAAACCTCGCTTTGTCCAAATCCGTTGCGCGATTTGGAAAATGCGCTCGGCTTCGTGATGTTCTCCCATGGTCCTGTAAAGTGATGCTCGATTCGCGAGACTCTGCGCAACTAACGGATCTTCGGACCCATGGATGGATTCCCAAATAGCCAATGATTTTTTATACAGCACATCGGCTTCGAGATACTTTCCCTCCCTTTGAAGCTTCACAGCTTGATCATTCAGATTTGCAGCAGATTCAGACATAACACCGACTTCCGTGGCCACGAATTCTACGACACAAAATGGAAAATCGAGCCGTGCTAAACTGTGGCGCTTTATGAATGAAGATCTTTACCAGTCGCTGAAAAGCCGCGTCCAGGGCGAAGTTCGCTTCGATCGGGCTTCGCGGCTGATGTACAGCACCGAC
>JACXTT010013456.1_pt1 | contig 10769 bp, 8 predicted proteins | sample 9270951 | NCBI WGS metagenome assembly JACXTT01 (sample SAMN15532306, study PRJNA645909) | rock metagenome | isolation source: weathered quartz diorite | place: Puerto Rico | collected 2017-06-21
TGCTCAACTCAATCGCGACTATCAGGTGAACAAGTCGAATTATGAGAAGCTGCTGGAGCGCCGGGAATCTGCGAAGATCTCCGGCGAGCTGGGCTCCGCCACCGATCTGATGTCATTCAAGATCATTGATCCACCAACCGTATCGGACATCCCGGTGGGTCCGGACCGCGGTAAACTATACTCGCTTGTTTTTCTGGGAGCCATATTAGCGGGAATCGGAATAGCATTCGTTATCAGTCAGGTCCGGCCAACATTCCATAGTCAAGTCAGTCTGCGCGAAATCACCGGCAGGCCCATATTGGGTTCAATCCCGATGATTTGGACCAGTAAGGAAAAAGTAAAGCGCAGGAAGCGTCTCTATGCGTTTGCTCTCTCATTGCTGTCCTTGCTCGGTATATATGGTGCATTGATGGTAAAGATGGCATAACCCGACGTTTGGAAATTGGTGCCTGTCTTCGATCCGATTATCAATTTTTAGCCGCTCCGGGCAGAGCTTCATCGGTTTCCCTTCATCAGGGTCATTTGTTCGTTAAACGGACGGGATGGATGGGTAAGTAGCAGTTTCAAAAAAATCACACCAGCTGGCCGGATTCTGACTCAGTCAAGCTGGTGAATCGGTCAGTCATCCTGTTGAGCTCATTTTTGAGTTTTGGAAGCGAATCGGAAGCGAATCTTGCCGAGTTCGAAGTAGACTGCTTTTAAATAATATTCAGTTCAACAGTTATCCATCGGAGAAAGCGTGAGCATCATCGAGAAGGCAGTGGGCAAGCTGGAAAAAGAAGGCGCTATCGGCGCAGGGCAGGCGCTGCCAAATCATTCCACAAGCCATGGCCGAGAAGTTTCTGATGAGGTAAACACGCAGCGAAAGGCGGGTCAAAGCGCCCCGGTTGACGCTGCCACGGCCAAAGAACGGACGCCGGACACACTACCGGTACCCGGCCTGGCCCCTGCCCCTACCCCGGGAGCAAGACGCATTACCCTTAATCTTGAAAAGATGCGGCAGTATGGAATCGTCACGCCAGACCAGGGGAGAACGCAAGTAGCCGAGCAATTCCGCGTAATCAAACGGCCGTTACTTACGAACGCGTTCAACAGAGGACCGGGGATGATCAAGAATGGCAACCTGATCATGGTGACCAGCGCGCTTGCGGGAGAGGGAAAGAGCTTTTGTACGGTCAACCTGGCTATGAGCATTGCAATGGAAATGGACCGCACCGTGTTGCTGGTGGATGCTGATGTGGCCCGTCCAACGATACCCAAGATCCTCGGGCTTGGAACAGAAAGAGGTTTGATGGACATCCTTCACGATGAAAAACTTGATCTGGCGGATGTCCTGATTAAAACGGATATCGAAAAACTCACGCTTCTTACGGCAGGAAGAAGGCATTCACATTCAACCGAGCTATTGGCAAGCCAGAGCATGAATATCTTGTTAAAGGAACTGGCGGAGCGTTATGCCGATCGCGTCGTGATTTTCGATTCCCCGCCGCTGCTGCTGACCAGCGAGGCTCGCGTACTGGCCAGCCAGATGGGTCAAATTGTCCTGGTGGTAGAGGCTGAAACTACATCGCAGCAGGCCGTCAAGGAAACTCTCCGGCAGATCGAATCTTGCGATGTCGTAAACTTGATCTATAACAAGGCGAGATCATTTTCGGGCGGAGAATACTACGGTTACTATTACCATGAGAGCGCTTGAGAATAAGCGCTGTCACGGAGCGTTGTTCCGGGCCGTTTACTCTGCCGCAACGGCAATAACGCTGCTGTCTTCTTACTCGGACGCGGCTGAATGGAGGGTTCTTCCTCGACTGAATTTGGTTGAGACCTATTCCGATAATGTGAGATTGTCGGCAGGAGGGTCCCATTCAGGCGATTCAATTACTCAGATCAATCCAGGGATAATGGTAGACGGGGTAGGAAATCGCTTCAAAGCCAACGTAAATTATATGATGAATAATCTCATCTACGCCCAGAACAGCAATTTCAGCCAAATGAGGCACCAGCTTAACTCCACTGGAACTGCCGAGCTATATAAGGACCTGTTTTTTGTGGATGGGAGAGCCTCGATCACCCAACAAAATGTTTCCTTCCTTGGGCCCCAAGCGATCGACAATGTCAATGTCACTGGCAACAGGACGAATATAAGCACCTATAGTATCAGTCCCTATCTGAACCACCGCTTCCAGAATTTTGCAACGGCTCAACTCCGCTATACGCGCAGCTGGGTTAACTCCAGTACGAACGCGCTTTTCAATAGCAGCGGAGACGGCATCCTTTTCAACCTGAATAGCGGCACCGAGTTCAAAACGCTTAACTGGGGGGTGAACTACAACAATCAAATGATCCATTTCAGCACGGGTCGAACGGTCGAAATGGAACGGTCGACCGCGAATCTTCGCTATATGCTGACGCCACAGTTCGGTTTGACGGCAACCGGAGGCTATGAAAGGAACAGTTTCATTTCGATCAGGGGGAGCCCGTCGGCGCCTCTCTGGACGGTTGGTTTGGTATGGGAGCCCACCGAAAGAACGAATATTTCGGTTAGCGGCGGACAACGGTTTTTTGGCAACACTTATTCGGCGCAGGCCAGTCATCGCACACGCCTGACCACATGGAACTTTAGCTATAGTCAAAACATTACGACATTCAACCAGCAAGGCTTCGGCATCGGGGCGGGCGGGTTCGGCTCCCTGGGCGGGTTCGGTCCCGGCTCGCTGGGCCAGCTCCTCGCGGCACAGAATCCCAACCTCAGCCCCGACGTCATCCAGCAAACCACTGGCAACCTTCTCGGCCTCGGGCTTTCAGGTTCTTTTTTCAGCCCTACCAATTTTTTGACGAACGGTGTTTTCCTGCAGAAGTTGCTACAGGCTTCCGTGGCAATGAATGGCGCAAAAAATACCGCCGTGCTTAGAGTATTCGATATGACACGTCAGGCATTTTCTCCAGACTCGGTCGATATTGGCTTGGTCGGGGCGAACAATGTTGCGCTGCTCAACCATACGAGGCAAACCGGCGCTAACGTATTATGGAGTTACCGGCTTTCTGAAATGACGAGCGCCAACGCCAATTTCGGGTACACGAGATTCAGTTTCCTGGGTACCGGAAGAAGCAATGATTTCATGCTGGCCACCCTCGGCCTGACAAGGCAATTTGCTCGAATCCGGCCCAATATGAGCGGAACGCTTCAGGTGCGGCATAATCAGGGGTTCTCCAACCAGCCCGGTGCAGATTATCGTGAGAATGCCATTATTGCCTTCCTGAACATGAGCTTTTAACGGAACTAACGAATGTACGGTTCATTCTACGGTTTCAGGATCAAGCCATTTCAATTGAAACCCGATCCCAATTTTTTCTTCGACAGCAAAGGCCATAAACGCGCCATGGCCTATCTCGAATATGGGCTTGCCCAGGGAGAAGGCTTTATCGTCATTACCGGCGAGGTTGGCGCGGGTAAAACGACACTCGTGCGCAATCTTTTTCGCAAGCTCGATTCGGAGAAAATCCTTGCTGCCCAAATCGTAAACACGGATCTGGATTCCGGGGATACGTTGAGAATGGTGGCGGCGGCTTTTGGGCTGCCCTATGAAAATTCGAGTAAGGCATCTCTATTGATCGGACTCGAACAGTTCTTTCGTCAATGTGATCAGCATGGAAAACGGGCTCTTCTGGTTGTTGATGAAGCGCAGAATCTTTCTCCCCGCACGGTGGAAGAGTTGAGAATGCTTTCAAACTTTCAGACGGACGACAAGCCATTGTTGCAGACCTTCCTGCTCGGTCAGCCGGAATTCAGGAAAACACTGCTGAGCCAGGGCATGCAGCAGTTGCGCCAGAGAGTTATCGCTACTTATCATCTCGGGCCCATGGATTTTGCTGAAACACAATCATATATCGAACACAGGCTGACAACGGCGGGCTGGCACGGCAATCCCTCATTTGACGAGGATGCCTTTGCGGCGATTTATGAGTACGCGGCAGGCATTCCTCGAAAAATCAATAGCCTTTGCGATCGCCTCCTGCTCATGGGCTTTCTGGAGAAGTTGCACAGGTTTGGCGCCCCGGAGGTCAATGAAGTCATTCGTGATATTCGGGAGGAATTCGATGTACTGGGTGCTCCGTTCGTGCCCGGTGAAAATCTTGTAACGATTCCAGGGATGAGTGGATCTCCCGTTGATCTGGAAAATATGGATAACCGGCTTGGCAGACTGGAGGAATCCGTTGTCTCCTTACTGGAGTTGCTCCAGCAGATACTCTCCCTTTCAGGTTCAAACAAAAATTCCGGGAAGGACAAGATTTGACGCGGTTTACACACAAGACACACTTCTCCCGGTGAGCGTGATGCCGATACGCAACGCCATGACTATCGATGTGGAAGACTATTTCCAGGTGTCCGCATTTACTTCACATATTCCGAGAGAAAGTTGGGAGTCCATACCCTGCCGGGTGGAACGCAATATCGATCGCATTCTTGCTTTACTGGATGAAGAGGATACCAAAGCAACTTTTTTCACCTTGGGATGGATCGCCGACCGGTATCCGGCAATGGTCAATCACATCGTTTCAAACGGCCACGAGCTTGCAAGCCATGGATGGGCCCACCACCGTGTTTCGGACCTGAGTCCCGATGAATTCCGTGAGGATATCACTCGTAGCAAGGCCATTCTGGAAGATATCGGCGGCCAGGCGGTGCTGGGCTACCGCGCGCCCAGCTTCTCGATAGGCCGGGATAACCAATGGGCGCTGGATCTGCTTGAAGAAGCGGGCTATCGTTACAGCTCGAGTATTTACCCGGTCCGGCATGACCATTACGGAATTCCAGATGCTCCCCGCTTTGCATATTACCCCCGGCGCGATGGTGGATTACTGGAGTTGCCTATCACCACAATGCGTCTGTTCAGGCAAAATATTCCCGCGGGAGGCGGGGGCTATTTCAGGCTTTGGCCCTATCCGGTTTCAAGATGGTTTCTGAAGAGGCTGAATCGGCTGGAGCAGCGCTCGGCGATTTTCTATTTCCATCCCTGGGAAATAGATCATCAGCAGCCGCGCCAAAAGGGGATCGATATGAAAACGCGCTTCCGCCACTATTACAATCTCCACCGCATGGAAGAGCGAGTCAAAACACTGACTCGCGATTTCGACTGGGATCGGATGGATCGGATTTTTCTGGATTAGCGGCATGAGCGGCTCCGCTGAGGTATTTCGGGAGGTAAGCGGCAGCTCTTCCGCTCAGGCTGACATTCCTGCTGTGCATATGCTTCAGCCGCAGCAGATGAAAAGATGGGACGAATTCGTGGCGCTCTGCCCCGAAGCGACTTTCTTCCATTTAGGCGGATGGAAAACGGTCATTGAACGCGCATTCGGGCATAAAACATGGTTTCTTTATGCCGAATTGGAGGGGCAAATTCAAGGTGTGCTGCCCTTGGCCGAGATTAACAGCCGGCTCTTTGGCCATTCCCTGAGTTCGCTCCCCTTTTGTGTATACGGCGGAATCGCCGCCATCTCTGAACCAGCACGGAACGCACTCGACCAGGCAGCTCAGGCGCTTGCATCGCGGCTGCAAGTAGATTATCTGGAATACCGGAATTTGACAGCCCTGCATCCCCAATGGCCGATGAAAGATCTATATGTGACTTTTCGCAAGGGGATCGCCCCTGAAGTGGAAGAGAATATGCAAGCCATTCCGCGCAAACAGCGCGCGATGGTACGCAAGGGTACCAAGGCGGGGCTGAAAAGTGTCATAGACGAAGATACTTCGCGTTTTTTTTCTGCCTATTCCGCAAGCGTGCACCGGCTTGGCACGCCGGTATTTTCCCAACGCTATTTTCACCTTCTCAAAGAGGTGTTCGCTCAGGACTGCGAGCTCATGATCATTGAGAAGGGGGGGGGGATCGTCAGCGGAGTCATGAGCTTTTATTTTCGGGACGAGGTCTTGCCTTATTACGGGGGCGGTACCGATGAAGCACGCGAAGTCGCGGGGAATGACTTCATGTATTGGGAGTTGATGCGGCGCGCCTGTGAAAAAGGATATAAAACCTTTGATTTTGGCCGCAGCAAGCGGAATACGGGCTCTTTCGATTTCAAGAAGAACTGGGGATTCGAACCGCAACCGCTTCATTATGAATATCAGCTAGGCGGGGCCGAGGCCGTGCCCGATCACAATCCTCTCAATCCCAAGTACCGGCTGTTCATCAAGGCTTGGCAAAAGCTGCCCCTGCCGCTTGCCAATCTCATCGGTCCGCATATCGTGAAGAATCTGGGCTAATGATGGAGGAGATTCTTTATCTCGTCCACCGCGTTCCTTATCCTCCGAACAAGGGGGACAAGATTCGCTCATATCATCTGCTCAAGCATTTGAGCCGGAGCTACCGCGTTCATCTTGGTACTTTTATTGATGACGAGGGGGACTGGAAGTATCGCGATAAAGTGAAAGGTCTCTGTGGCGAGACCTGTTTTGCCGGCCTCGCCCCCAAGGCCGCGCGCATACGCAGCCTCCGCGGTTTCTTTTCCGGACAGCCCCTGACTTTGCCCTATTATTGGGATAAGGGTTTGCAAACCTGGGTAAACCATATTCTCGAAACGAGACCGATCCGGAATATTCTGGTTTTTTCCTCGGCCATGGCCCAATACGTTAGTCAGGCAAGACTTGGGCATCGCATAATCGATTTCGTCGATATCGATTCGGATAAATGGATGCAATATGCGAACACCGCGACCTGGCCGATGAGCTGGATTTATGGGCGCGAATCGAAATTGCTTCTCCGGTATGAACGGCAGATTGCCGGAGATTTCGACGGTGCGACCTTCGTCTCCCAGGCAGAAGCCGATCTGTTCGTACAATTTGCGCCGGAAGCCGCAAACAAGGTTACGTACTTCAACAACGGCGTCGATACGGATTATTTCTCGCCGCATCGTTCTTACGAAAACCCCTATGCGGACGGTTTGCGTACTTTAATCTTTATCGGGGCGATGGACTACCGGGCTAATGTCGACGCCGTGGAATGGTTCGCACGCCGGGTTTTCCCCGGGATTCGCGCGCAACTGCCCGAGGTCGAGTTTTATATAGTTGGTGCACGTCCCACGGCAGCGGTCAGCGCTTTAGCCAGTCTTCCCGGTATAACGGTAACCGGATCAGTACCGGATGTCCGGCCTTTTCTCGCCCATGCATCGCTGGTCGTGGCGCCGCTGCGCATCGCCCGCGGTATACAAAACAAGGTGCTGGAAGCCATGGCGATGGAAAAGATTACCGTGGTCTCCCATCAGGCGATGTCCGGCATCGACGCTCATCCCGGCCGGGAGCTGGCCGTTGCCAGTGACGAGGGCGACTTCGTCAGTAAGATTCTTGCGCTGCTGGGAAACGGACGGGATCCCGGTGTCGGCCGGGCTGCGAGAAATCGCGTGCTTGAGTGCTACAGTTGGGAAAAAAGCCTGGGACGCATCGACATGCTTCTTGCCGGGACACGGGCAGTTTACCCTTACGAAGAGGTCCGGCAGCCTGCACAATTATTCCATATTCGCGGGAGATGACGTGACATGGATATTCAAACGCCACAGAAATTGACGCATGACCCCGCGATAGTGCTGGATCAACAAAGTTTTAAACTAGCGGTGATGGTCACGCTCGCGACGATCATGGCCATCCTCGCCGGTTATCACGAAACGACATGGTCCATGGTGTCCATCTGGGCGCGGTCCGATACGTTTGCCCATGGCTTTCTGATTTTTCCCTTCAGTGCTTACCTGATATGGACTCAGCGCAGGCGTCTCGGCACACTTAGCCTCCAGCCCAACCCGCTGGCGCTGGTGGCGCTTGCTGCCATCGGTTTTAGCTGGCTGCTTGCACTACTTGGCAGCGTCCAGGTATTTGAGCAGATTTTTCTGGTGACAATGATTCCTGCCGCGGTTTGGGCAATTCTGGGAAACCGGATGGCATGGGCCTTGGCTTTTCCACTAGCTTATCTCTTGCTTGCCGTGCCTTTTGGGGAAGCGCTTATTCCTCCCCTGATAGACTTTACCGCCGACTTTACCGTGGCGGCATTACGGTTGACGGGCATCCCGGTTTATCGGGAAGGCAGCTTTTTTACCGTTCCGAGCGGGAATTGGTCTGTTGTTGAAGCCTGCAGCGGATTGCGCTACCTGATCGCGTCTTTTACACTGGGTACCCTTTACGCTTATCTTACCTACCGCAGCCTGAAGCGCCGCCTGTCATTCATTGCGCTGTCCGTGATCGTGCCCATTGTTGCCAACGGTATCCGTGCTTACATGATTGTGATGACGGGCCACCTGAGCGACATGCGCCTTGCCGTGGGAGTCGATCATCTGATCTACGGCTGGATTTTTTTTGGCTTCGTGATGCTTTTGTTATTCTGGATCGGATCCTTCTGGCGCGAGGATGAGCCAAAGTATGCCGGATCTGCGGCCGGTTTCAGGCCTGAATCGAGTTTCGTTCCGGCCAGCATTCCACTCAAGGGCGTGATCTGTGCCGCCGCTGCGGTTCTTGCTGTCGCACTTATCTGGCCAATGTACGCCGCTTATCTGGAAAACATGCATGCCCGTACACATACAACAACACCTGAACTCGATATTACCGGTCTGCCGGATAAGTGGGAAACCGGTTCGGGCGGAATCTCCGGCTGGCGGCCGAAATACGTTGGTGCGACTGTCGAGCTTCTGCAGCACTTTAAAGATCGCAAACGGCCGGGAAGGGCAGTGGATCTTTATATTTCCTATTATCGCAACCAACAGCAGGGCAGCGAGTTGATCAATTCACAGAATGTGCTTACAGCGGAAAACGAGTCTGCAAATGAATCGGAAAGAGGATCCGAATGGCGAAATGTCGCCCACGTTACACGCACAGTAGCCGTTGGCTCCGAACAGGTGACCGTCAATCAGAACCTCGTACAATCCTATTCAACCAAGCTGCTTGTATGGAGGTGGTATTGGCTTGGAGAAGAGATAACGGCCAGCCCCTATGCGGCTAAATTCATGCTAGCCAGGAACAGACTCCTGCGCAAGGGCGATGATGGAGCAGAGATTATTGTTGCTGCTCCCTACGATGAGACGCCTGATGAAGCGGCTCAAGTGCTGGAAAGTTTTCTTACCGGCATGATGCCCGTCATAACAGGCAGCCTTCAGGCTGCCGCCGGCCGTTAGAAGCCTGCCGGACTTGAAGAATCCAAGCGAAAAAGTGACTGGGCGAGAACAGATTTTGACGATTTTGAAGACCAATAGTTGTTCTATTGGCCGAAAAATCGGCGAAATATGGACCGGCCAGCCGCTTTTGCAGCCGATTTCCTTTAAGTCCGACAGGCTCCTGGCAGCCGAATCGCACATCACGCGCAAAAAAGCATGAAACCCCCCCCGCTCATCGTTCACGTAATTTACCATTTAGGCGTAGGCGGCCTGGAAAACGGACTCATCAATCTGATCAATCATATTCCGCCCGATCGTTATCGCCACGCCATCGTTTGCCTCAAGGGATACTCGGACTTTCGCAGGCGGATCATCAGGGACGATGTCGAAATTGTGGCGTTGAACAAGCGCGAGGGCAAAGACTTCAATCTTTATATCGATCTGTTCAAGACGTTCAGGCGGTTGAAGCCGGACATCGTGCATACGCGCAGTCTGGCTGCAATAGAGGGGCAGGTCATCGCCGCTGTCGCGGGTGCGCGGGCGCGAGTGCATGGAGAACATGGCCGCGACATGTTTGACCTGTATGGGAAAAACCGTAAATACAACCTGCTGCGCAAGGTGATCCGTCCGCTGGTGACCCAATTCATTGCCGTCAGCAAGGATCTGGAAAATTGGCTTGTCGGCACGGTTGGTGCAGCGCATTTTCGCGTCAGCCAGATATACAACGGCGTCGACAGTCAGCGTTTTTTTCCACGCAACGCCAACAGTTTTGCAGCGGGGCGCATCGGAGTTCCCCCGGAAGGGTTCTTCGCCGGCGATACCTTCGTAATCGGGAGTGCCGGAAGAATGGCGGACGTAAAAAATTTCCCCTGCCTGGTTCAGGCCTTTCTGATGCTGTTGAAAGAAGAGCCTTCAGCTCGCCAACGATTGCGGCTCCTGATAATCGGCGACGGAATTACCCGTGCGAAATGCATCGAGATGTTGCGCGAAGCCGGAGCAGAAACACTGGGGTGGTTTCCTGGTGAACGCGCGGATATTCCCGACCTGATGCGGACTATGGATTTGTTCGTGCTTCCTTCCCTGGGCGAAGGGATCTCGAACACCATTCTTGAAGCCATGTCCACGGGTTTGCCCGTCATAGCGACCAGGGTTGGGGGTAATGCGGAGCTCGTAAAAGAGGGAGTTACCGGGATGTTGATTCCGCCAGACGCGCCAGCAGCCTTGACGGCGGCCATACTGAGCTATTATAGGCATCCGGAGCTGATCGCCAGCCATGGAGCGGCAGCGCGAGAACAGATCCAGGCAGGCTTCAGCATGAAGGCCATGACGGAAGGCTATCTTCGGGTCTATGACCAGGTTTTAGGCAGGCAAAGTTGAAATACGAGGAAAACAAGCATGTGTGGAATCGTCGGCCTATTTGATACTCGCGGCAAGAGGGAGTTCGATCATCGACTGCTGGGGCGCATGAACCAGGTTCAGGCACATCGCGGACCCGATGAAGGTGAGATATATACCGAGCCGGGTATCGGCTTGGGCCATCGCCGCCTTTCGATCATGGATGTTTCCAGCGGCCAGCAACCGCTTTTCAATGAGGATGGCAGCGTCGTCGTAATCTTCAACGGGGAAATCTATAATTTCGAGAGCCT
>JACXTT010013457.1_pt1 | contig 10768 bp, 9 predicted proteins | sample 9270951 | NCBI WGS metagenome assembly JACXTT01 (sample SAMN15532306, study PRJNA645909) | rock metagenome | isolation source: weathered quartz diorite | place: Puerto Rico | collected 2017-06-21
GCTTCAGCGAGGTCAAGGCGGTCGACGACCTGCATCTGGAGATCGAGCAAGGCGAGTTCTTCAGCCTGCTCGGACCGTCCGGCTGCGGCAAGACCACGACGCTGCGGATGATCGGCGGGTTCGAGGAGCCGAGCGCCGGCACCATCTTCCTGGGCGGTGGCGACGTCACGAACCTGCCGCCCTACCGCCGCAACGTGAACACGGTCTTCCAGTCCTACGCGCTCTTCCCGCACCTCTCGATCTTCGAGAACATCGCGTTCGGCCTTCGTCGCAAGAAGGTCGACAAGTCGGAGATCCAGCGGCGGGTGAAGGAGTCGCTGGACCTGGTCGACCTGCCGGGCTTCGACACGCGCAAGCCGACGCAGCTCTCCGGAGGACAGCAGCAACGCGTCGCGCTCGCGCGAGCGCTCGTCAACCGGCCTCGGCTGCTGCTCCTGGACGAGCCGCTCGGCGCCCTGGACCTGAAGCTTCGCAAGCAGATGCAGCTCGAGCTGAAGCGCATCCAGCAGGAGGTCGGCATCACGTTCCTCTACGTCACGCACGATCAGGAGGAGGCGATGACGATGTCGAACCGCCTGGCGGTGATGCGCCACGGCCGGATCGAGCAGCTGGACGTCCCCGAGCGCATGTACGAGAGCCCGGCGACCGAGTTCGTCGCGGGGTTCCTCGGGGCGTCCAACCTGCTGGAGGGGCAGGTGCTGGATCGTTCGGGCGAGCTCGCGAGCATCGGGGTCGCCGGCGGATCGACGGTGCAGGTGCCGACCGCCCGCCTGGACGGGCAGGGCCCGACGGTGAAGGTGGGAGTGCGGCCCGAGAAGATCAAGCTCGAGGTCGACCACGGCGAACCCCGGCCCGGCTGGAACAGCGTGAGCGGGACGCTCCGCGTCTCCACGTTCGTGGGGGTCAGTCACCAGTACACCGTCAACGGGCCCGCCGACACCACGTTGACGGTGTACGCGCAGAACCTGGGAGCCGAGCAGGCGCCGCGCGAGGGAGAGCGCGTGCGACTGCTCTGGCGTCCGGAACACACGTTCGTCGTGCAGCCCTCGGCGCCCCTCGCCGAATGGGAGGAGGAACAGTGAGCGAGCAACCAGACTCTGGCATCCCGATCGACCCCGCGCTCCTTCGCGGACTGACGCAGCGTCGCCTCTCCCGGCGCGACGCGCTCAAGTACGCGGGGGTGGGAGCGGGCTCGCTCGGGCTCGCGGCGTTCCTGTCCGCCTGCGGCGTGAAGGGGACCCTGGCGAAGGCGAGCCCGACGCCGTCCGCGTTTGACTTCACTAGGATCTACGGCGACCGCAAGCCGGCCGGCGTGCTGAACTTCGCCAACTGGGAGGACTACATCGACGTCGACTCAAAGGGGAACAGCCCCTCGCTCGCGGAGTTCACCAAGCAGACCGGCATCAAGGTCAACTACAAGACGGTCATCAACGACAACGACCCGTTCCTCGCGAAGATCATCCCGGTGCTGCAAGCCGGGCAGGACACCGGCTACGACCTCATCGTGATCACGAACGGCGGGCCGATCGAGAAGTTGATCCGACTCGGCTACCTGACCCCGCTCGACCACACGTTCATGCCCGACTGGGACGCGAACGCCGACCCCAAGGTCAAGAGCCCGAACTACGACCCGGGCAACAAGTACACGGCCGTGTGGCAGTCCGGATTCACCGGGATCGGCTACAACTCGAAGATGATCAAGACCCCGCCCACGAGCTTCAAGGACTTGCTCAACCCCGCGTATAAGGGCAAGGTCGGCATGTTCGGCAACAACCAGGACCTCCCGTGCCCGGCGCTGAACTCGATGGGCTTCGACATCGACAAGTCCACGCCCGACCAGTGGCGGCAGGCGGCGGCCACCATCACCCAGGCCAAGGACGCCGGCATCGTCCGCTCGTTCTACGACCAGAGCTACATCAACGCGCTGGAGAACGGCGACACCATCATCACGCAGGCGTGGTCCGGCGACGTGTTCATCGCCTCGGCGCCCAAGAGCTTCGGCGGCGACGGGTTCTCGGAGCTGAAGTTCGTCTTCCCGCAGGAGGGCCCGATCTACTGGCACGACAACATGGCCATCCCGCTGCACGCCCAGCACCCGGTGGACGCGATCACGTACATGAACTTCGTCTACAAGCCCGACATCGCGGGCATGATGGCGGACTTCATCTGGTACGTGACCCCGGTCCCGTCGGCGAAGGACTACGTGCTGAACACGCTGAAGGACTCCACCGTGGGGAACAGCCCCCTCATCTTCCCGACGTCCGAGGACCTGGCGAACGCGAAGCAGTACAAGGTCTTCAAGTCCGTCCAGGAAGAGGATGACTGGAACGGCGTGTGGCAGCCGGTGTACAGCAGCTAGGCAAGCCGAAGTCCCGGCTGGGCAAGCGGCTCGCGCCGTACCTGCTCATCATGCCCGGCGGGCTCTGGCTCCTGGTGTTCTTCCTCATCCCGATCGTCTTCATGCTGTCCGTTTCGCTCCAGACCGGGAACCTCGAAGGGGGGTTCGCACTCACCTGGCACTTCCATCGGTACGTCGAGGTGTTCCAGCAGTACCGCCCCCAGTTCATCAGATCGTTCGCCTTCGGCACGATCGCGACGGCCATCACGCTCGTGGTTGCCTACCCGCTCGCGTACTGGATCGCCTTTCGCGGCGGCAGGCACAAGACCACCTTCCTGTTCCTGCTGCTCCTGCCCTTCTTCGTCTCGTTCGTGATCCGAACCCTGGCCTGGCAGTTCATCCTGTCCGATGACGGGATCCTCTTCGGCACGCTGAAGAGCTGGCACATCCTGCCGCAGAGCTTCCACGTGCTCGCGACGCGAACGGCGGTGATCAGCGGCATCGCCTACAACTTCCTGCCGTTCATGGCCCTGCCGCTGTACGTCTCACTGGAGCGGATCGACCGGCGCGTCGTCGAGGCCGCGAGCGATCTCTATGCGAACAAGAAGGACGTCTTCCTGCGGGTGATCTTCCCGCTCTCGATCCCCGGGGTGTTCGCCGGGATCCTGCTCACGTTCGTCCCGGCGGTGGGCGACTACGTGAACGCGTCGATCCTGGGTGGGACGAACACGACGATGATCGGCAACATCATCCAGCTCGAGTTCCTGCAGAACTTCCACTACCCGGTCGCCGCGGCCCTCTCGTTCATCCTGATGGGGGTCCTGCTCATCGGGATCTTCATCTACGCGCGAGTGCTCGGGGCGCGAAGCATCGAGGAGTACGTGTGAGCGTCGTACTCTCCCAGGAGACCCCGCGCGCGCCGGCCCCGGTGGCGGCCGGGACGAAGCGCCGCTGGACCCGGTTGGTGCTCCCCGTCTATTCGGGGCTGGTCCTCTTCTACCTCGTGCTCCCGATCCTGGTCATGATCCTGTACGGGTTCAACGCGAGCGGTCCCAAGCGCGTCAGCTTCCGCTGGCAGGGGTTCAGCCTGTTCGGCTACGCGCACCTCTTCGCCAAGCCCGACCTCACGGCGGCGCTCAAGAACTCGCTCTTCATCGCCGTCGTGAGCACGATCATCGCGACGATCCTGGGCACGCTCATCGCGCTCGCGCTCGTTCGCTACCGGTTCGCCGGTCGCACGGTGAGCGACTTCGTGCTGTTCATGAACATCTCCGCCCCGGAGATCGTGCTCGGCGCGTCCTTGCTCTCGCTCTTCGTCTCGTTCGGGGTGCCGCGGGGGATCCTCACGATCATCATCGCCCACGTCATGTTCAACATCGCCTACGTGGCCGTCACGGTGCGAGCGAGGCTCGCCGGCTTCGATCGGCACCTGGAGGAAGCCGCGCAGGACCTGGGCGCGGGACCCTGGATCACGTTCTCCAAGGTGACGCTGCCGCTCATCTGGGCGGGGATCCTCGCGGGTGGCCTCCTCGCGTTCGCCCTGTCGATCGACGACTTCGTGATCACGAACTTCAACGCGGGGACCACCCAGACGTTCCCGCTCTGGGTCTACGGGGCTGTCAAGGTCGGCATTCCGCCGCAGGTCTTCGTCATGGGCACGCTGATCTTCGGCTTCGGCGTGCTGATAGCCTTGCTGAACGTCGTCGCGCAGCGGCGGCGGGCCTGACGGCTCGCACCGAGCGATCCACCCCGAGGGAGGCTCTCACCTGTGGCAACGAAGATGGATACCGAACGCATCACCGCGCGAGCCGGAGAGATCGCGCGGAGGGAGTCGGGACGGCTCCTCGAGCGCACGCCGGGCTCGGCGGCGCTGCACGCCCGCGCCGTCCGAAGCATGCCCCTGGGGGTCGCGTCGTCGTTCCAGGCGAACGATCCCTATCCGGTCTACCTCGCCCGGGGCGCCGGCTCCCGCGTCTGGGACGTCGACGGCAACGAGTACGTCGATTTCCACGGCGGGTTCGGGGTGAACGTCGTCGGGCACGCGCACCCGAAGATCGTGCAGGCCATCGCGGAGGCCGCGAGCTCGGGAACGCACTTCGCCGTCACGACGGAGGTCACGGTGGCGCTCGCCGAGGAGATCTGCCGTCGGTTCCGGCTCGAGCAGATGCGCTTCGTGAACTCGGGGACCGAGGCGACGATGGACGCGCTCCGGGTCGCCCGGGCTGCGACCGGCCGCGACCGCGTCGTGAAGATGGAGGGCTCCTACCACGGCCACCATGACCACCTCCTGTTCTCGGTCGTGCCCGAGGCGGACGCGCTGGGGCTTCTGCGCACGGTCGAGGGCGAGTCGATCGAGGGCGCCGCACAGGCGTACACGACGCGGCCGACGTCCCTCGGCGTGCCGGCGGCGATGTGGCACGACACGATCATCGTGCCGTTCAACGACGCCGACGCCGTCCAGAACCTGTTCGCCGCCCGGGGCGAGGAGATCGCGGCGCTCATCATGGAGCCCGTCATGATGAACATCGGGCTCGTCGTCCCGGATCCGGGCTACCTCGAGCGCGTCCGCGAGCTGTGCGACCGTCACGGGGTCGCGCTCATCTTCGACGAGGTGAAGTCGGGCGCCACGATCGCCGAGGGAGGCGCGATCGAGCGGTTCGGCGTCCAGCCCGACCTCGCCTGCTTCGCCAAGGCCCTCGGCGGCGGGACGACGATCGGCGCCTTCGGGGGCAAGGCCTCGCTCATGGGCGTCATCGGCAGGGGCGCGGCGCAGCAGGGGACCTTCAACGGCAACCCGCTCTCGGCCCGCGCAGGGCTGGCGGCGCTGACGCAGGTGCTCACACCGGACGCCTACCGGCGGTTCGCGGAGCTGGGGGCCATGCTCGCCGAGGGGTGCCGCACGGCGATCGAGGAGGCCGGCATCCCGGCGCACACGATGGACCTGGGCGCGAAGGGCTGCGTGTCCTACCGCGTCGAGCCGCTGCACAACTACCGCGACTACCTGGAGACGAACCCGGCGCTCTTCGCGGCCTCGTTTCCCTGGATGGTCAACCGAGGGGTCTTCCTCACGCCGGGAGACGAGGAGCAGTGGACGCTCTCGGTGCAGCACTCCGAGGACGACATCCGCCGGTATGTCGACACCTTCGGCGAGTTCTGCCAGGCGCTCTCGAGCTGACGGTCAGTCCACCCAGACGCGCTGGGCCATGTCGAGCGACATGGCCACGCGGCGGGAACCCCCGACCTCGACGGTGAGCGCGCCCGCGCCCGCGTCGGTGCTCACCACCTGCACCGGCACGCCCAGGCCGAAGCCGTGGTCGGCCAGGAACCGAAGGAGCATCGGCGCCTCGTGCTCGGTGACCTCCGAGACGCGGCGAACCCGCGACCGTTCCCCCGGGGTGAGCTCGCCGAGCGGCCGCTCGGCTCCGACCGGACCCGCCGCGCCCGGGATCGGGTTGCCGTGGGGGCAGGTGGCGGGGCGGCCCATCCGTTCGAACAGCCGCTCCGCGACCTGCTCGGATACTGCGTGCTCGAGCCGGCCGGCCTCGGCGTCGGCCTCGAGCCAGTCCAGGCCGAGCTCGTCGGTCAGCCAGCGTTCCACGATCCGGTGCGTCCGAACGATCCGCGCGCCGCGCCGGCGCCCGGCGGCCGTGAACGCGACGGTCCGCGAGGGCGTTCGCCGCAGGAGCCCCGAGTCGGCCAGCCGCCCGATCGCCGTGCTCACCGTGGGGAGCGACACCCCGAGCCACTCCGCGATCCGGGACAGGCGCGGCTCCTCGCCCTCCGCCTCGAGGTAGTAGATCGCCTCCAGATAGCGGCTGAGCGCGGCCGACACTCCGTCCGTTGACACTTAGTCTCCTCTAATGCTATTCGTAAGTGAGACCGAATCGCCCTCGGAAGGGACCCCATTGGGAGCCGGCCTCACGATCCTGCTCGGCGCCATCGCCGGGCTCACGATCCTCCTCGGCCTGCCCATCGCCCGCTTGGGCGGCCTGTCCTCGCAGACGAAGGGGTTCCTGAACGCGGTCGCCACGGGCGTCCTCGTGTTCCTCCTCTGGGACGTGCTGAGCGGGGCGTCCGGGCCGGTCGAGGCCGCGCTCGAGCGAGCGCGGCACGGCCACGGGGGCCGGTTCGTGCTCCTCCTGAGCGCCTTCGCGCTGGGGCTCTGCGTGGGACTCCTCTCGCTCGTCGTCGCGAACGCCGCCCTCCGTCGCCGCACCGCCGGCCTCAGCGCCGGCCCCGGCGCGATGGCCGTGACCGAGAGCCTCCCCGTCACCAACGCCGGACACCGACTGGCGATGATGATCGCGATCGGCCTCGGCCTGCACAACTTCTCCGAGGGCCTGGCCATCGGGCAGTCGGCCGCGCGCGGGGCGATCGCGTTCGCGCTCACGCTGATCATCGGGTTCGGGCTGCACAACATCACCGAGGGGTTCGGCATCGCGGCGCCGCTCGCGGCCGACGCCGCCAGGCCGTCGTGGGGCTTCCTGGTCGGCCTGGGGCTGATCGCCGGCGGCCCCACGTTCCTCGGGACCGTCGCCGGGTACAGCTACACCTCCGACGTCGTGGACGTGCTGTTCCTCACCCTCGCCGCGGGTGCGATCCTGTACGTCCTCTCCGAGATGTTCGCGGTGGGCCGCCGGATGCTCACGCCGCGCGTGATGGCGATCGGGCTCCTCGTCGGCTTCCTGGCGGGGTACCTGACCGATCTGCTGCTGATCTACGCGGGAGCCTGACCGGCCGCGAAGACTGGCGCCGGGCCGGCCCCGGCGGCGACCATTCGGCCCGTAACGAGCCGTGCTCTAGGTCCCGGACCGTTCGGGCCGGGGCTCGCGGCCGAGCTTGCGGAGCGCGAGGCCCGAAAGCGCCTCCAGCACAAGGCGATGCGCGAGGAGCGCGGTGATGTCCGACGTGTCGTACGGGGGTGACACCTCCACCACCTCCATCCCGGCGAGGCCGACCTCGGTCGCGATCCGCCGGACGGCCCGGATGGCGTCGCGAGCCGTGAGCCCGCCCGGCTCGGGCGTGCCGGTCCCCGGCGCGAAGGCCGGGTCGCAGACGTCGATGTCGAACGAGAGGAACGTGTGATCCCACTTGGTCGCCGCGGCGATCACATCGTCCATGACGTCGTCCATGCCCCGCTCGGAGATCTCCTCCATCAGATGCCATCGAAAGCCCTGCCCGCGCGCCCACGCGAAGTCCTCGGGATCGGGCCAATAACCCCGCAGGCCGATCTGGACGATGCGGTCACCGGGGAGCGACCCCTCCTCGACCAGCAGGCGCATCGGCGTCCCGTGCGAGCGAGTGACGCCCCAGAGGCTGGGTGCGTTGTCCGCGTGCGCGTCGAAGTGGATCAGGCCGAGCGCCGCGGGCGCGACGTGTGCCGCGACGGCGCCGACGTCGGGGTGGGCGATCGAATGGTCGCCGCCCAGGACGATCGGCACGGCGGCGGCAGCGCAGATCTCCGCGACACCCGCCCTCAGCGCCTCGTGGCTCCGCGCGGCGTCCGCCGGCGTGATGGCGACGTCCCCGTAGTCGACGACCGTCAGCACCTCCAGGGGATCGACCCCGACGTCCATGTTCGGTCGCCACCGACCTCCGCTCACGTCCGCCAGGCGGATCGCACGCGGGCCGAACCGTGCGCCTGGGCGCGCGCTCACGGTCTCGTCGATGGGCGCGCCGACGATCGCGACGTCGACGCCCGCGAGGTCCGCCGGGTCCAGGACGAGCGGCAGCTTCGAGAAGGTGGCGGCGACCCCCGCGTAGGCGGGCTCGCCGGGCCGGCTCAGGTCCATCCCGGGCACCCCCGCGTCATCCCTTCCGCTGGAGGTGCCGCTGCACGACCGTGGTCCCGATGGCCTTCGCCACCAGGATGGGCTCCTCCAGCACGTCGGCGGCGGACTCGCCCTGGTCCTGCCGGGTCGTGATCACCTTCCACGCCTCGGCCTGGAACGTGCGCGAGGTCGTCCCTTCGCGGAGTACGACGGCTCGGCATTCGAGGAAGTCGCCCGGCCGGACCGGCGCCAGGAACTCGATCGACTCGTAGGCGCGAAGAAGCCCTTCGTCGCCGTCCCGGCGCACGGTGATCTCGGTCGCGAGGTCGCCGAAGAGCTGCATGACGAACGCTCCCGCGGCGATCGTGCCGTAGTGGGCGTCCTCCGAACCAACGCGGATCCGAAGCCTTGCCTCGATCTGATCGCTCACGTTCGATTCCCCTTCCCTTCGGCCATGACGATGAGCGCGTCGGCGGCGAGCGCGCCCGTTCGGCTCACGAACAGCGGGTTCACGTCGACCTCTGAGACGTCCGGGTGGTCCAGCGCCAGTCGCGAGAGCGCCGCGACCACGTCCGTCGCCGCCTGCCGGTCCGCGCCCGCCGCGTCGAGCACCCGACCCACCGCGGATTCGTCCGGCATCTCCTCCAGGTCCTCGGGTGACGGCGGGCATGCGCGCACGGCGACGTCACGGAGGACCTCGGTGAGGCTCCCGCCGAGTCCCAGGAGGACGACGGGACCGAACAGGGGGTCGCGCCGCATGCCGCAGATGAGCTCGACGCCGGCCGCCGTGGCCTCGACCAGGACCCCGTCCGGCGCCAGGGGCGCGAGCGCGTCGAAGGCGTCGGTCACCCGCGCCGGCGTGGCGAGGCCCGTTCGCACGCGGCCCTCGGCCTGCTTGTGCGCGATCCCCGGCGCGTCGGCCTTCAGGACGACCGGGTACCCGAGGGCCTCGGCCGCACCGACCGCCTCGGCCGCCGAGTTCGCCACCCGCCCGGGCACCAAGGGGACACCGTAGCGCTCGAGCACGTCGCGGCTTGCGCGCTCGGAGAGGATCGGGCCCGGTTCCGTGAGCCGGAGGTCGGTCGGCGGCCGTGGGGGTTGCAGCTCGGTCCGTGGCCGCCACTGCCGCCAGGACGAGGCACGCCGGATGGCCACCAGGGCGGGCCGCAGGCCGTGCAGCAACGGCACGCCCGCCGCTCGGAGCCGGTCACGGACCGAAGGCGCGGCCGGTCCCGTCGCATGCACCGTGAGGAACACCGGCACGACCTCCGACTCGTGGGTCGCCGCGGCGAGCGCCTCGGCGGCGGCGAGCCCCAGCTCGACCTCGTTCTCGCCGGCCCACGGCGTCACCTTGTCGAGCGCCACCGCCACGACGTCCACGTCCTCGCGCCCCGCGCCCTCCAGGATCTCCGCATAGAGTGGCCGGTAGTCGGGGTCGACGCCCCACGGGTCGATCGGGTTGCCGATGTACGAGAAGTGCGGCCAGCGGGCGCGCAGCCGATCGCGAAGCCGGTCCGACGGCGCGGGGAGCTCCAATCCGATCGCGCGGGCGTGGTCACCGACGAGGTTCGCCTCGCCGCCCGAATCGGTGACGACGAAGAGGCGCCGGCCGCGGGGCAGCCGGCCGTGGCCCAGCAGCTCGGCGACCTCGAACAGCTCGTCGAGGTCGTCCACGCCAATCGCGCCCAGCTGGTGCAGGAGCCCCGCGACGACCTCCTCGGAGCCCGCCAGCGATCCCGAGTGCGCGGCGACCGCCTCAGCCGCCGCCTCGGTCCGGCCGGCCTTCAGGACGGCGAGCGGCTTGCCGGCGGCTCGAAGGGCACGCGCCCCTTCGACGAACCCGGCGGGGTCACGAAAGCCCTCCAGGAAGAGCGCCACCGCGCGGGTCGCCTCGTCACCGGCGAAATGCCGAAGGTAGTCCCCGACGGTCGTGACGAGCTCGTTCCCGCAGGACACGAGCGCCGAGAAGCCGATCCGCGGCCCCATGTTCACCGCGGCCTCGACCACCGACCCGCTCTGCGAGACGAGCGCGACGTGCCCGTCCAGCAGGCTCGAGGGGATCGTCCCGATGTACATCGAGGCTCGCCGGCCGGGGGCGATCACCCCCATGCAGTTCGGCCCGCACACGGCCATGTCGAACTCGGCGGCCGCCGCCGCGATCTCGCGGTGGACGGCCAGCACCGCCTGACCGGTCTCCGTGAACCCGCCGCCGGGGATGACCGCCGCGCGGGCCCCGATGGCGCCTGCGGAGCGGAGGATCTCGGGCGCGAGCTCGATGCGCACGGCGCTCACGACTGCCTCGGGCACCCGCGGGAGCGCGTCGAGCGCGGGGAAGCACGGCCAGCCCATGACCTCGTCGTAGCGGGGGTTCACGGGGAAGACCGAGCCGTCGTAGGCGAGCTGCTTGAGGTTCTCACAGAGCACCCGGCCGACGTACGAGGTGGTCGACGCGCCGACGATCGCGATCGATCGCGGCGCGAGGAGCGACGTGATGGCATGCGTGGGCTCGGTCAGCATTCGTGGGGCATTCTCGTACACTGGCCTGGTCGAAAGGAATCGATGGGACTCCTCATCTTCGTGCTCATCCTGGTGCTCCTCGCCATGGCGGGGATCCTCGGGTTCATCGTCAAGGTTGCGCTCGGGGTGGCCCTCGGCATCA
>JACXTT010013458.1_pt1 | contig 10768 bp, 8 predicted proteins | sample 9270951 | NCBI WGS metagenome assembly JACXTT01 (sample SAMN15532306, study PRJNA645909) | rock metagenome | isolation source: weathered quartz diorite | place: Puerto Rico | collected 2017-06-21
GGCCAAAACGTTATCCTGGGCTGCGCCGCCTGGAAAGACCGCGTGAATATAGAAGACACCCTCTTTGCCGGTGCGGTCATTAACCGGGTAAAAGCGCATTTTTCCATCAACTGCGATTCCTCGCAAATGGCCGAAGCCATGTTTATAGAAGCAAAAAACGATTTATACGGGTTTATGAAGCAAAAAGACGCTTCCCACTACCACCGCCTTACCAATTACGGGCTGGAAAAAGACATCCGCTACTGCCTTACCGCCGGCGGCGCCAACGTATTGCCCGTTTATGAAGCCGGAAAGCTGGTAGCCCACCCCGGTTACCAAAAATAGACCGCACACTTCCTGATTTCGTAAACCCCGGTAGCCGGCTATTGGCTATTTTTGTCCACTAGTGCCGTCATCACCCGTACATATTGCCCTTGTAGGAAATCCGAATAGCGGGAAAAGCTCCCTGTTCAACGCATTGACCGGCTTAAACCAGAAAGTAGGCAATTTCCCGGGCGTAACAGTCGATAAGAAAAGCGGCTCTTCCCAGCTCCCGGACGGCGTACAGGCCAAAATCATCGATCTGCCCGGCACTTACAGTCTTTACCCCAAGCGGGCCGACGAATGGGTGACCTATAAAGTGCTGCTCAACCAGGACACCGACGTGCGCCCCGATATGATTGTACTGCTGGTAGACGCCAGCAACCTCAAGCGCAACCTCCTGTTCTGCTCGCAGATTATCGACCTCAAAATACCCGTGGTAATAGCCCTTACCATGATGGACCTGGCCAAAAAAAGAGACATTGAAATTGACATCACCGGGCTGGAAGTAGAGCTGGGCGTACCCGTGGTATCGGTCAACCCCCGCAAAAACAAGGGCATGCCCCAGCTTAAAAAAGTTATGGCCCAAACGGCGCTGCGCCGTTACCAGGCCCCGGCAAGGGGCTTTATCGACAGCCGTGAGCTGGCCCCCGCCGCCATTGACGAAGTAAAAAAACAATACCCCGCCATCAGCGATTATACCGCCATTCATTACCTCATCAACCACGAAACCTTTGCCCTCGGCAACGGCATGCAGGAAAAGATAGAGGACATTGAACAGCGCAATAAATTCAACCCCACCAAAACACAGGCGGAAGAAATCATGCAGCGCTATGCCCGCATAAAAGGCATAATGCAGCAGCATGTAAGCGAGCCCGGCCCGCTGGCCCGCACCCTGTTTACCGAGCGGCTGGACAATATACTGCTGCACCGCCACTGGGGTTACCTGGTGCTGCTGTCGGTATTGTTCCTGTTGTTCCAAAGCGTATTCTGGCTGGCCTCCTTCCCGATGGATGGCATTGAGTGGACCTTTGCCCACCTGGGCGGGTGGCTGGGCCATGTGCTGCCGCAGGGATGGTTCAGCAACCTGTTTATAGACGGCATACTGGCCGGTCTCAGCGGCATACTGGTATTTGTGCCGCAGATCATGATCCTCTTTGGGCTCATTACCGTGCTGGAAGATACCGGTTATATGGCCCGCATCAGCTTTCTAACCGATAAGCTGATGCGCAAAGCAGGCCTCAACGGCAAAAGCGTGATGCCCATGATAAGCGGCTTTGCCTGCGCCGTACCGGCCATTATGAGCGCCCGCAATATTGAAAACAAAAAAGAACGCCTGCTCACCATACTCATTACCCCGCTTATGAGCTGCAGCGCCAGGCTGCCGGTGTTTACCATCCTCATTGCGCTGGTTATTCCCAAAACCTATTTCCTCGGCTTCCTCAGTTTACAGGGACTGGTGATGATGGGCCTTTACCTGCTGGGTGTAGTCATGGCGCTGGTGGTAAGTTATGTAGCCAAATGGTTTATCAAACTGCAGGAGAAAAGTTATTTTATACTGGAACTGCCCACCTACCGCGCGCCGCGCTGGAAGAACGTGGTGGTAACGATGATCAATAAAGCAAAAATCTTTGTGTTTGATGCGGGAAAGATCATCATGATCATCAGCCTCATACTCTGGGCCCTGAGCACCTATGGTCCGCCATCGCAAATGCGCGCTGTAGCGCAGCAATACGATAGCCTCATTGTGCAGCAACCCTCCCGCGCCGCCGAACTGGAACGGGAAAAAAATACCAGCCTGCTCCAGCATTCCTTTGCCGGCATACTCGGCAAAACCATCGAACCGGTCATAAAACCGCTGGGTTACGACTGGAAGATTGGCATTGCCCTCGTTACCTCCTTTGCCGCCCGCGAAGTATTTGTGGGCACCATGGCCACCCTGTACAGTGTGGAAGGCGGCAAGGATGCCGATGAAACCACGCTCACCCAAAAAATGCACGCGGCTAAAAGAACCGACGGCACCCCCGTATATTCCCTCGCTGCCGGTATATCGCTTATGATTTTTTATTTGCTGGCCATGCAATGTATGAGCACCCTGGCCGTAGTACGCCGCGAAACCCGCAGCTGGAAATGGCCCCTCATACAATTGGCCTATATGACAGGACTGGCCTATATCGTTAGCTTAATTACCTACCAGCTGTTGAAATAATTGCTCCTCCTCTCCATGTCCATCACGGAACGAGCCCCCTAAAAACAAATGGGCCCGGATAGACATCCAGACCGCTTTGTAAAAACCCAATATCCTATTGAAAACCGAATTCAGGGTAATAAAAGCAATTAGCATTCCAGTGTTCCTTTCCGCTTAAACCAGCCCCTCCCGCCCTGCTGTAGAGGAAATAATTCTACAAACTGGTTATCTCTTTTACAAATTGTGGGGCACAGTTGGGGAGAGCCCCTCAGCTGTTGCCTATAAGTAATATTTTCCTGCTTTTTTCGTTTTTTATACTACCCCCAAATCCTGGATAGACATGAAAAACCTTTCCCTCTTTATATGCCTTGCCCTGGCCGCCACGCTAGCCCAGGCCCAAACCGAACGCTTTTATTACCCCGATGCCTTCTATTTTGTAAAAGAAGTCAATGTAGCGTCCCAAAAAGGGAAAGCCTTCCACTTCAATATTGCGGTAAAAGAAAACCCGGCCGACTCCCTGAGCAGGCCCCGCATATATGCCATACAGGCCCGCAAAGGAAAAGAAGATTTTATTGGCAATACGCTTACTTACGCCACCAATACCAGCGGCGACTGGAAAACCTATAGCATTGACGGTACCATTAATCCCGGAGCTACCCGCGTATGGTTCTACGTGGCGGTAAACGGCAACGGCGATTTCTATTTCGATAACCTCCATTTTTTCCTGGCCGATACCGCGGGCGCATTAAAGGAGACAGCCCTGGCCAATGCCTCTTTTGAAGACAAAAAACTGCTGCTGGGCTATTACTCCAGCAAACAGTCGGCTGATTTAAAGGTCAGCCTTTCACCCCTTGCCGCCGACGGCAGGCAATCGCTGCAGGTAAGCAGCACCGGTCAAAAGGCGGCTTACCATCCCTTTGCCAGCAATTAAACTTATTCGGCACGCTGCCGCTTAAAGCGGGAAATAATAACCCCGCTCAAAATAATACAACCAATACCCGCCAGCGACATACTGTCCGGGAAGGCGTCGCCCAGCGCCATCCCGATAAAAACACTGAACACAATATTGGCATAAGCAATGGCCGATACCACGGCCGCTTTATCTGCCCCGTAAGCCTTCGTTACAAAATACTGCCCCAGCAAAGCAGCAACGCCCAGGATAATGATGTACAGCCATTCTATGCCTTCCGGTACTTTAAACGCCACTAAAAAGATTTCATCGGGCCGGTACCCGCCGGCATGTTGTACTATCATACTGATGCCGGGAATAATCACCCCGCTAACAATAAACGCCGCCACAATCACCCGCGCATCATAATACCGGTTCAGCTTGCCCACCGTGATATACGCGATGGCCGAGGTAATGCCGCTCAACAATCCCGCCGCATGGTAATACCAGGGAAAATGCATAGCGGGTTTATACACCAGCAGCATACCAATAAATCCCAATAGTACGGCGCCGGCCACCCACCTGCCATGGTACTCGCCAAACAGGAAAAAAGAAAACATCGTTATAAATAAGGCGGAAGTAAGGTTATAGGTCATGGCCGTGCCCAGCGGAATGTGCAGGATGCAATACAACAACGTATACAGCGCCACCGTGCCCATAATGCCGCGGAAAATAAGCCACCTGAATTTGCCCCCATGGTTAACCGGGGGCTTTACAGCAAAAGCAACAATGAGCACCAACAGCCCCACCAGGTTGCGGTAAAACACCAGCTGCCCCGCATTAAAACTGCTTTTTAATAATTTAGCCGCCCCGCCCATGGAAGAAAAACAAAACGCTGCCAGCAGCATATAAAAAATCCCGTGGTATCGCCGGTCGGGTGTCATGGTATCTTAACAAGGCGTTCTACCGCGCTGGCTAATGTGGCTTCCTTTTTGGCAAAGCAAAAACGCACCACCTTATCGTCCTTACCCGATTGGTAAAAGGCCGATACCGGTATGGAAGCCACGCCGTATTCGCGGGTAATGCGCTTCGCCAGTTCCTTATCGCCTTCCGTACTGATGCGTTCGTAAGTATAACACTGGAAATAACTGCCATAGCTGGGCAGCGGTGTAAACCGGGTTTGCCGCATCAGCTCCTGGAAATAATCCCGTTTCTGTTGTAAAAACGGCCCCAGCGAAAGATAGCTGTCCTTATCCTTCAGAAAGGTAGCCAGCGCCACCTGCGAGGGCGTATGACAGGAAAAGCAATTAAACTGGTGCACTTTCCTGAATTCCTTCATCAGCTCCGCGCCGGCAATGCAATAACCCAGTTTCCAGCCCGTGCAATGATATACTTTGCCAAAGGAGAAACACACAAAGCTGCGTTCCAGCAAATCGGGGTGGCGCAAAATCGACTGGTGTGCAATACCGTCAAAGATCAGGTGCTCGTACACCTCGTCGCTCAGAATAAGGATATTGGTATCCTTTACCAGTGCGCGCAGCGCTGCTATATCCGCTTCGTCCAATACCGCGCCGGTAGGGTTATGCGGCGAGTTGAGCATTATCATGCGCGTGCGCGGGGTAATGCGTTGCCTCACTTCGTTCCAGTCAATCTTATACTCCGGGAATTTAAGGTCAATCCGCACCGGCACCGCACCGTTGATAACCACGTTAGGTATATAGCTGTCGTACGCGGGTTCAAATACAATCACTTCATCGCCCGGCTGCAATACCGTGGTAAGCGAGGTATAAATAGCATAAGTGCCGCCGGGAGTAATGGTTATCTGTGTATCTGGGTTGACCACTGTGCCGTAAAGGCTTTGTACTTTTTCCGCAAGCACGTCGCGCAGCGGCGGGTGGCCCTGCATGGGAGCGTACTGATTGAAATTGTTTTTCATGGCCTCGTTTACCAATGCCACCAGCCGGGCATCCATCGGGAAATCCGGAAAGCCCTGCCCCAGGTTAATGGCCTTGTGCTCAGTAGCCAGCGCGCTCATGATGGTAAACACGCTGGTGCCCGTATCGGGCAGTTTGCTGTTAATGGAAATAGGTGCCAATTATTTTATTTCAATGTTTTCCGGCTTAATCAATGCCTCGCCAAACAGGCGCAGGTATACCTGCGCCACGGTAATAACGTCTTTCTGGCAATAGGTAACAATACGGGGCAGGTCTTTTTCCTTCCAGTACACATCGCCCACCATGCTCCCGTCTATATCGTCTTTGGGCGTAGGCACGCCCAGCGTATGCGCCAGTAAATTAAGGGAAGTATAATTTTTAAAATCGCCAAACTTCCAGAGTTCCATCGTGTCCAGGTGGTTTACCTCCCAGGGCTTGCGGCCGGGGGTGTACAGTACGCCCGGCAGGGCAATGCCGTTTACCACCATGCGGCGGCATAAATAGGGAAAATCAAACTCCTTGCCGTTGTGAGCGCAGAGGTATTTGGAGGGTTCTGTATTCCATTTGCGGATCATATCGGCAAATTCGCGGAGCAGCGTTTTTTCGTCGTGCCCGTAAAACGATTTCAGCAGCAGTTTCTTTTCTTCCCCGTTGCCCAGCAAAAACCCGCAGCTGATGCAAATGATTTTGCCAAACTCGGCATAGATGGCTGCGCGGCTGTAAATGCTGTCAATGGTATCTGCTTCCTTGTTGCGTAATAGGATTTCCGCCTTACGGGTCCAGAGCTCTTTCCATTCTTCCGGCAGTTCATCAAAAGCAGGTTGTTGGGATACCGTTTCAATGTCAAGAAACAGGATGCTATGGAGCGGTGCAGTAGAAGCCATGCGTTTTAATCTACAAATTAGAGAAATGTGCGTGCTATAAAAACTTGTCGCCTTTATTCCGTTTTACTTCCGCCACATAATCCTTAATCTGCTGCTCCTTGTCTTTTTTGCAAATCAGCAGCACATCATCGGTATCCACGATAATAAAATCGTCCATGCCCTGCAGCAGCACCAGCTTTTTATCGGGCGCGTGCACCATGCAATTATGGGCGTCTATAATCATTACATTATCCCCGGCCACGGCATTGTGAAAATAATCCTTCTCAAAGTTCTCATAAGCGCTGTTCCAGGTGCCCAAATCGCTCCAGCCAAAGGAAGAGGGGATCACATATACGTTGTGCGCCTTTTCCATAATGCCAAAGTCGATAGAAATATTGGTGCATTGGGGGTAAATTTCCTTCAGGGCCTGTTCTTCTTCCGGGCCATTGAACTTTTCTTTTTCGGCCAAAAACACCTCGTACATCTCCGGCAGGAATTTTTCAAAGGCCGTAAGGATATTCTTTACCTGCCACACAAATATACCGGCGTTCCATAAAAACTCGCCGCTGCTGACAAAGGTTTTGGCCAGCTCCAGGTTGGGCTTTTCGGTAAAGGTTTTCACCTTGTACACATCGCGGCTTACCGGCAGCTGCTCAAACTGGATATAGCCATAACCTGTATTGGGGTAAGAAGGCTTAATGCCAAGAGTTATAAACGCATTGAGGTGGTTTACAAACTTCAGCGCTTCTGTGCATACCCGCAAAAACCCGGGGGTATCCTGTATAATATGGTCCGATGGGGCCACAATGAGGCTGGCTTCCGGGTCTTTCTGGTGCAGCTTAAACGATATATAGGCAATACAGGGGGCCGTGTTCTTGCGCGAAGGCTCGCCCAGTATGTTCTCCTTCTTTATTAACGGCAGTTGCTTTTCTACAATAGGTATATACTCCTGCGAGGTAACCACGTAAATGTTTTCCTGGGGTATAAATTCGGCAAACCGTTCGTAGGTTTCCTGGATAAGCGTTTTACCGGTATTGAGAATGTCAAGAAACTGTTTGGGATAATCTGTCCTGCTCATCGGCCAGAAACGGCTGCCGATACCACCGGCCATAATGGCAACGTAGTAGTGTTGATTCATAAAGAAAGCCTCTCAGGTTAAATTTATGCTTGGTAAAAAAGACCCTGCGGGCAAAAGTATCAAATGCCTTAGTCATCCTCAAAATAATATTACTCCTCGCTTCCAATGAGTTTGTTGATGACAAAACTCAGTTGCGGGTCCTGGTTGTTAATAACATCATCCAGGCTGGTGCCAACCTGGTAATCGGGATCTATACCATATTTATCCAGCTGGTGGTGCTGCAGGTAATGCTGCACGCGCACGGCCGAAAACTCCAGTTGTATGCCCGTATTGGGCAGTTTGTACAGCACCCGGGTAAAGCCGTTGTGACCGTTATAGCCCCCCCCGGTTTCCTCGCCCACAATAACGCCCCGCCGGGAGTCCTTCATCATGGCCACAAAATTAGACGCGGCAGACAGCACATTATTATTGGTGAGCACGTACACATTGCCATTAAATGCCATAGGATGCGGGCGGCGCGTAGTGTTTTCTTCATCAATCATCGAGCTGTTGCCATTGGGCAGGCGGCAAAACTCGTGTTTGATCATAGAATCCAGCGCCGGCTTTTCACTCACCGCAAAATCGGGGTCCAAAAACTCCGTATACGGGGTTTTATCAAACCGCACCGTAGCCGAATCCACCTCTTTAAACGCATCGCGGCTCAGGTAGCGGTACAGCAGGAACACGTTTTCATACTCTCCCCCGGTATTGTTACGGCAGTCGATAATCAGGTTGTTGATATCGTTTTCCCGTTTCAGCAGTGAAAACGAATTATTCAGGAAATTCTTGTACGCCGCAAAGGTGGTGGCGGTGCTGTAGGAAAACGATCGCAGCGTAAGCAGGGCGGTATGGATGGAATCGATGACCTCAAAATCATACCCCACTTCCGACGGGTAATAATAATACGTATGGTAATTGTAATCGTTCAGGTGCTTTTCCAGCGTGGTGGCGGCAATGCTGGCCGTTTCCTTTTTGGAAGAATCGGGCGCGGCATATTCTATCCGGAAGCTGCCCGAAGGGCCGTAGGAAAGAAAATAATCGTAGGCAAAATCCACCGCCGCCTGCGAAAGGCTGTAATTCTTATTTACCCCGTCGGGCACATTATAGTCCTCCATGCGCTTCATAATATCCTCCGCCTGGTTGCCATTGATGCTGATAACGTGCGAGCCTACCGGTATTTCATAACTGTCGGAATTAATATACAGGCCCCCGTCTACATACACAATCGGTATCGGGAAAAAATTGGCGCGCTTTAATATGGTATCATAATAATCCTTGGGCAGGTACAGGTTGGTATGCGAGCAGCCTATTTTATCCACCACGTAAGCCAGCTTGCCGTGAAACGCGCGAATGTCGGAAGAACTGTTGATGGTATTGTAAATACTGTCAAAGCAATGGTCCATATCCGCCTTGCTGGTATAGGTGTACAGGCCGGGGTGGCCTCTTTCCAGCACGGTGCGAAACACCCTGAAATCATATTGCAGCCGCGAAGCATTGTATTTCTGGAATACAATATCCGTATTGTACGGAAAGAAATAACATCCCGCAACGAGCAACAACAATCCTATTCCTGCAAAGAGTTTACTCATACTACTACCCCCTTATTCTTTATAACACCTGTAAGGCCAAAGGGTTGCAGGGAGTAAGACATTCCCCGCCCCTACAGGTTTAACGCTCCGCCGGCAATAATATTACGCCTCCTGTGCCGGGGCAAATACATATTTAACAAGCAGTTTGCTGAAACAGGGGGTTCTGTAAAGGGTTAAATAAGCCCCTCCCGCATCAAATCGTGTAGATGTAATACGCCGAGGTATTGCTTTTCGTTGGTTACCACCAACTGGGTAATGTCGAATGTACGCAAAACATTCAGGGCTTCCACCGCCAGGGTATCGGCGGTAATGGTTTTGGGATGGGTGGTCATAATATCTGCTGCCGTAAGGCCCTGCAGCGAGTCGTTTTTTTCCAGCATCCGGCGTAAATCGCCGTCGGTAATGATGCCCAGCAGCTCATTGGCCTCGTTTACCACGGCTGTCATGCCCAGGCGGCTGCCGCTGATAGAGATAATGCTTTCCCGCAGCGGGGTATGCAGATGTACAAAGGGTTTTTCGTTCTGGATGTACAGGTCCTGCACCCGCAGGTACAGCTGCTTGCCCAGCAGGCCGCCGGGGTGAAAGCGGGCAAAGTCATCGCCCGTAAAGCCCCGCAGCTCCATGAGGCTTACCGCCAGTGCATCGCCCATCACCAGCTGGGCCGTGGTGCTGGTGGTGGGGGCCAGGTTATTGGGGCAGGCCTCCTGTGAAACCGTTGTATTGATCACAATATCAGCCTGTAAGGCCAGGTGCGATTCCAGGTTGCCCACCATGCCGATTAATGTATTGCCAAAATTTTTAATAAGGGGCACCAGCACTTTTATTTCCGGGCTGTTGCCGCTGCGGCTGATGATCATAACAATATCTTCGGGCCGTATCATGCCCAGGTCGCCATGAATGGCGTCAGCGGCATGCATATACAGGCTGGGTGTGCCGGTACTGTTTAGCGTAGCCACTATTTTCTGGGCTATAATGGCGCTTTTGCCAATGCCGCTTACCACCAGCCGGCCCTTGCCCTGGTATACCAGCTCGGTGGCGCGGGCAAAGCCCTCGTCCAGGTACTGCAGCAGGGCCGCAATAGCCTCTGCCTCAAGGCCCACAGTGCGTTTGGCCGCCGTTAAAATAGTAGAAATATTCATGGAATGCGGGCAAAGTTAGGAGTTTGGGTTGTTCTTTAACAAGTTTATGCATAAACAACCGTTGCTTTTTAGTAGCTTCGCTCTCCTTAAAATCTTTCCGGCCCGCGTCCAGCCCTGCTTGCGGCTAGTGTGCCTTTTGGAGAGTTTTCTATCTACGGTCCGGCAATTTTAAGTATATTCATTACCTATTGTTTTTTAAAAGAGAGAAGATTAAGTAGCATGGCCACCAAATCCGTTAAAACAAAAGCCGCGGGGCAAGCAGCCACCCTCCCCCCGGGAAAGATCGTTGCAAAACAACCCACTACCGTGAAAAAAAGCAAAGCCGTTGCCGGCAAAGGCGCGGGTAAAGTCAATCTTTCAAAGCTCCTGCACGAACATTTCGGGCTCGACTCCTTTCGCGGCAACCAGGAAGAAATTATTCAATCCCTGCTATCGGGCAATGATACCTTTGTGATCATGCCCACCGGCGGAGGCAAAAGTCTGTGTTACCAGCTGCCCGCCATCATCAGCGAGGGCGTAGCCATTATCGTATCTCCCCTGATAGCCCTTATGAAAAACCAGGTAGACCTGGTACGCAGCTATAGCAGCAACGACGAAGTAGCGCATTTTCTCAACTCCACCCTCAACAAAAAAGAAATAAAAGAAGTACACGACGACCTGCAAAGCGGCAAAACAAAAATGCTCTATGTAGCGCCCGAAACCCTCACCAAGCAGGAAAACCTGGAGTTTTTCAGCGACCTTAATATTTC
>JACXTT010013459.1_pt1 | contig 10768 bp, 8 predicted proteins | sample 9270951 | NCBI WGS metagenome assembly JACXTT01 (sample SAMN15532306, study PRJNA645909) | rock metagenome | isolation source: weathered quartz diorite | place: Puerto Rico | collected 2017-06-21
CCAGCTCGACCTTGGTGGGCTCCTCCACCGGCAGATCGGCGGGCCGCGCTCCCCGGAAGATCTTGTGGGCGAAGCTGGCGGCCTGGCGATACATCTCCGGATAGTTCACCCCGTAGGCGACGAGGCCCGCGACGAACTCGGTGGACGCGTAGATCGCGGGCAGCCGGCGCTTCGCGGCCAGGTCGACGATGAGCTGCTGGTTGGCCTGCGTCAGGGTGTCGAGCCCCACGATGAGCCCGTCGACCCGCATCCGGCTCGCGCTGTCGAACGCCGGCGCCAGGTCGTCGAGCTTTCGCACGTCGAGCAGCAGCGGCTCGAGGCCGAGCGACCGCGCCGCGATCTGGACCTCGCGCCACTGAGGCGGGAGCGCCGGGTTGCTCATGTTGAGCAGGGCCGCGATGCGCGCCGCGCGCGGCACCAGCTCTCTCAGGAGCTGCACGCGCTTCGGGAATATCTCGGTGACCGCGGCGCTGAGTCCCGTGACGTTGCCGCCAGGGCGCGCGAGGCTGGTCACGATGCCCTGACCGACCGGATCGCCGACGCCGGTGAAGACCACCGGAATCGTGGTCGTGGCGTTCTTGGCCGCCAGCGCCGCGGGCGTGCCCCGGGTCAGGAGCAAGCTCACCGACTGCCGGACCAGCTCCGCGGCCAGCCCGGGGAATCGATCGTCGCGGCCATCGGCCGAGCGGTACTCGATCACGAAGCCTTCCCCATCGAGGTAGCCCTGCTCGCGGAGTCCCTGCCGGAAGCCGCTGACGTTGGCGGCGTTGACCACCATCGACGTCCGCTCGAGCATGCCGATGCGATGGAGCTTCTCCGGCTGCTGGGCTCGCGCGATCCGCGGCGCGGCCAGCAGGCCTCCGCCCAGCGTGTGGAGGAATCCGCGCCGGTCCATCGCTCGGAGCCTGGTCTCGAGATTCGCGCTCATGTCGTGGCCGCGCCCCGGGCAGCCCGGCGACACGGCCGGTCCTCACATGGCATCGCCGATGCCAACCGGTGGCCCCTCGGAGAAACAATGGGTTGCGGTCCGTTCCGTGGGCCGCGCGCGGGCATCGTGCCCGATCGGTAGCCATCGGTTCGGGCACGGGCGCGCGAGCTCGAATGGTCGGCGTTTCCAGGCCAGCCAATCTGTGCTAGACAAGGGCCGTCATGAGGAGCCATCACGGCTCGCCCGTCGTCATCGCACTCGGTGCCCTCGCGCTCGCCGTCCTCTCGAACGGCTGCGCCGGCCTGTTCTCGAGGCCCGCTCGATCCACCCCGCAGGATGGATCCCGCGTTTCGGCGCGATCCGATCGCCTGAGAGAGAGTCCGCCGCCGCTGGCCGCCGCGCCGGCCGCTCCCGCGCGCAGCTCGTCGATCGCGGACTCGCCGATCCCGACGAGTTTCCCCGAGCCATTCGCGCCACGAGACGCGCCCACACCACCACGGGGAGCCGACGAGCCAGATCCCAACGCCGTGATCGATTGGCTCTTGAACCAGAAGCGCTAGGCTCAGCCCGCCGTCCGACGCGCGGGCCGACCAGGTCAGCCCACCCCCTCTCCCGTTCACGAACCCCGGCAGCTCTCACCGGAGGAATCGACATGATGAACCTGACGCCCACCGAGTTGGAGCGCCTGACCATCTTCAGCGCGGCCGAGCTCGCCCGGAAGCGGCGGGCCAAGGGGCTGCGCCTCAGCTACGTGGAGGCCATCGCCTACATCACCGACGAGGTGCTGGAAGGGGCGCGCGAAGGCCGGTCGGTGGCGGAGCTGGTGGAATGGGGCGGGACGCTCCTGACCACCGACGACGTGCTGCCGGGCGTGGCCGCGCTCGTCCCTCGCGTCGTCGTCGATGGCCTCTTCGAGGACGGCAGCCGGCTGATCGCGCTCTATGGTCCGATCCGCCCCGGGAAGCTCCCGGTGTCGGACGAGCGCAGCCCCGGAGAGGTCATCACGCCGGAGGGCGACATCGAGCTGAACGAGGGCCGTCCGAAGGTCACGCTCGACGTCTTGAACTCCGGTGACCGCGCCATCCAGGTGGCGAGCCACTTCCACTTCTTCGAGGCCAACAAGGCCCTGGCCTTCGATCGAGCGCGGGCCTTCGGTATGCGGCTCGACGTGCCCGCGGGGAACGCGGTGCGCTTCGAGCCCGGCATGAAGAAGGCGGTGACGCTGGTCGCGCTGGGCGGATCGGCGACGGTCACCGGACTCAACAACCTGACCAACGGCCCCGTGACCGCGCCCGAGGTCAGGGAGACCGCGCTCCGCCGCGCGCGTGAGCTCGGCTTCCAGGGCGCCTGAGGAGGACCACGCCATGGCGCGAATGACCCGGGCCGCCTACGCGGCCACCTACGGACCGACCACCGGCGACCTGGTGCGCCTCGGCGACACCTCGCTGCTGGCCGAGATCGAGCGCGACCACGCGGTGTACGGCGACGAGTGCATGACCGGCGCCGGCAAGGTGATGCGCGACGGCATGGGCTTCGACGCCCACGCGACCGCGGCCGGCGGCGCGCCGGACATGCTCGTGCAGAACGCGACGATCATCGATCCGGTCCAGGGCGTGGTAAAAGCCGACGTTGGGATCCGCGACGGGAGGATCGTCGCGATCGGCAAGGCCGGCAATCCTTCGATCCAGTCCGGCGTCCATCCCGCGCTGCGCTGTGGGCCCTCGACGACCATCGTCCACGCGGACCGCCTCATCGTGACGCCGGGCGCGGTCGAGGCGCACGCCCACTTCCTCTGTCCGCAGCAGTGCGAGCACGCCCTGGCCGGCGGGATCACCACGATCGTGGGCGGCACCATGGGCCCGCACTTCGACATCAGCTGCGCCGGCCCCGCGAATCTCGCGATCATGCTGAAGGCGGCCGAGCGGTATCCGCTCAACTTCGGCTTCCTCGGGCGCGGCAGCGGCCACGATCCCGCCGCGATCGTGGAGAGCGTGGCCGGCGGCGCGATCGGGGTGAAGGTGCACGAGGACTTCGGCGCGATGCCGGCCACCATCGACTGCGCGCTGACCGTCGCCGACCGCCACGACTTCCAGGTCCAGCTCCACACCGACACGATCAACGAGGCCGGCTACTGCGAGGACACCATCGCGGCGATCGCCGGGCGGACGATCCACATGTATCACGTGGAAGGCGCGGGCGGCGGACACGCCCCCGACATCATCCGCGTCGCGGGCGTGCCCTCCTGCCTCCCCTCGTCGACGAATCCGACCAACCCGTTCACGCGGAACGCCCTCGACGAAGGGCTGCCGATGACGATGGACGCGCATTTCCTCAACTGGCAGCTTCCCGAGGACGTGGCGTTCGCGGAGAGCCGGGTGCGCCCGCAGACCATGGCCGCCGAGGACCTGCTCCACGACATGGGGGCGATCTCGATCTTCGCCGCCGACACCCAGGGCATGGGTCGGGTCACCGAGACCGTCACCAACTGCTGGCGGCTCGCCAGCGTGATGAAGGACCGCAAGGGGCGCCTGGCCGCCGAGACCACCGCGCGCGCCGACAACGAGCGCATCAAGCGCTACGTGGCCAAGTACACGATCAACCCCGCCCGCGCCCTCGGCATCGACGGTCACGTCGGGTCCGTCGAGCCCGGCAAGCTGGCCGATCTGGTCCTCTGGGTCCCGGCCTTCTTCGGGGTCAAGCCGCTCATGGTGATCAAGGGCGGCTTCGTGGTCTGGTCGGCGATGGGCGACGCGAGCGGATGCATCTTCCCCACCGAGCCGGTCGTCCAGCGCCCGATGTGGGGAGCGGTCGGAGATGCCCCGTCGGCGCTCGGCGTGTTCTTCGCCAGCGCGCTGGCGCTCCAAGCCGACGTGCCGCGTAAGCTCGGCCTCCGCCGCCGCATGCTGCCCATCACGAGCACGCGCTCGCTCGGCAAGCGCGACATGCTGCACAACACCGCGTGCCCCGAGATCCGGGTCGACCCGAGCACGCACGAGGTGTACGCCGACGGCGAGCTCCTCGCGTGCGAGCCGGCGGCGGCCGTTCCCCTCTCGCGACGGTATCTTCTGCGATGACGGCGGCCGCGCCGCAGCTCGCCCTCCGGTTCGAGCGCGACGCGTCCGGCTGCACGTTCCTCGCCCGGAAGTTCGCGACGTACCCGTTCTTCTGCGCGGCGCCCTTTCACCTGGACCGCGCGCCGCGCGGGATGCTCACCGCGATCTTACAGTCGAGCTCGGGGGGCCTCTACGAGGGCGAGCGGCTCGCCCTCTGCATCGACGTCGACGCCGGCGCCGAGGCGCACGTCGCGACCCAGGGCGCCACCGTCGCCCACGCGATGCCGCACGGCGGGGACGCGCGACACGCGATGACGATCCACGCGGCCGCCGGATCGCTGGTGGAGTACCTGCCCGACCCGCTGATCCTGCTGCCCACCGCGAGCGTGCGGAGCCGCGTGGAGGTCGTGGCCGAGATCGGCTCGACGGTGATCGTGGGCGACGCGTTCCTGACCCATGATCCCGAGGGACGCGGCCGCCCGTTCCGGCGCCTCGCCGGGGAGCTAGCGTTCCGTCGGCCCGGCGGGGTACCGTTCGCCCTCGAGCGCTTCGACGTCACCGGGGATACGGTCGAGAGCGCCTGGCGCCGGCTCGTGCCGCATCCCTGCGCGGCCCAGGGAAGCTTCTGGGTGTGCGCGCCGGCCCCCTGCGCCGAGCTGGCCACGATGCTCAACCGGGCGCTCGACGTGCCCGGGCTCCACGCCGCGGCGTCCATCCTGCCCGGCGACGCGGGTGCGATGGCCCGACTGCTCGCGGGTGACGCCGTCGCGCTCGCGGAGGGGTTCCGCGCGGCCTGGCGAGCGCTCCGCTGCGCCCTCACCGGTGTCGCGCCGGCCAGCCGCCATCAGTCCGGCTGGCTCTTACCTCGACGTGCTAGGTTTGCGTCCCGGGTGATGAGCAAGTCACGTCTCGAGGCGTTCAGCGACGGGGTGATCGCGATCCTGATCACCATCATGGTCCTGGAGCTGAAGATCCCACACGGCGCGGATTGGAGCGCGGTGCGTCCGCTGATCCCGGTCCTCGGCACCTACGTGCTGAGCTATGTCTTCCTGGGCATCTACTGGAACAACCACCACCACATGATTCAGCTCGCGGACCGGATCAACGGCAAGATCCTGTGGGCGAACCTGCACCTGTTGTTCTGGCTGTCCCTGATCCCGTTCGCGACCGGCTGGATGGGGGAAAACCACTTCGCGCCGCTCCCGACGGCGACGTACGGCGTCGTGCTTCTGCTGGCCGGTATCGCGTATCTCGTGCTGCAGCGGGCCCTCATCGCCGAGCACGGGCCGGATTCGAAGCTCGCGGTAGCGGTCGGACGGGACGTCAAGGGCAGGCTCTCCGTGGTCCTGTATGCGACCGCGATCCCGATCGCCCTCGGGTATCAGTGGCTCGCCGAGACCATCTACGTGGGCGTCGCGCTGATGTGGCTGGTGCCGGATCGACGAATCGAATCCCGACGCCACAAGGGAGACGAATGACGCCGGCGGCGGTCGCTCAGGGGGCCTGGAGCAGCAGCGCCTCGACCCTCGCGGCGACCGCGTCCGCGCGCTGGCGCACCTCGGCCGCGCTCAAGCTGCCGACCGGATGTGGGATCGTGGCGTGAGGATAGCCGGGCATGCCCGCGAGCTCGGCGATCCCCGCGGCGGTGGGCACGAACGGCTCGGTGATGATCACGGCCGCCGGAATGCCGCGCTTCTCGAAGAGGATGGCGTCGAGCACACTGCTCGACGAGCAGGAGCCTCAGTCACCGACCGCGGTGACCACCGCGGCGCAGCGCTTGACCATCTCCTCCGCCTGCTCCTCGGTGAGGGGCACGCTGGCGTTCGGTTTGGTCAGCCGCACGACCTCCCCGATAACCAGCCGCTCACGCAGGGTTTCGGCCAGGCGATCGAGCAGCGCCATGCCGTTGGACTTGCCATTGGCCAGGAGGCCCACGGTGGCGCCGGCCAGGCGCGGCTGGCGAGGCGCGAGCGGCACCGCGGCCGGGCGGGCCGGCCGAATCGTCGGATCGAGGATGCGGATCATGAGGGTACCTCCTTCGTGACGAACGGCACGGACCGGCCCCGGCTCCACGACGGAAAGAAGGCCGAGTGGCCGCCGGCCTCCCCGCCCCCGACACAGAGCAGGATGTCGTCGAGGCCGAGCCCACGGTGCACGCGCACGGTCTCGTCCCGCGCGGTGACCTGCTCCGCCGTCTCCGCATCGGGCGGGAGCACCGGCACACCGCCGTCGGCGTGGCCGTAGAGCCACTGCAGGAGCGCCGGGCTGGAGAAGAACGCCGGCTCGGTCTTGCCCGCGCGCTTGAGGTCGGCCAGGGATCGCCAGGCGTGCTCGTAGAGCCAGGCTTGCGTCCGGGCGCGACTCCATCGGGCCCGCCCGAGATGGGTCGCGTGCTCCGGCGCGAGCACGATCACCGAGCGCCCGGGGCTCAGGCTGCCGAGACCCGCCATGACGTCCGCGAACAGCGCGAGCAGGCGCTCCGGCGACGCGGTGCCGTGAGCGAGGACATTGTGACCGGACTCGGCGGCGAACACGGTGACGGTGGACCGGCCCGGCTCGAACCCGCGCGCCACGGACAGCGGCTCCCACGGGCTCGACTCCTCGTCCTCGGCGAAGCACAGCGAATACTTCCCCGGCCAGCCCTGCGTGGACTTGTCGAGCACCCCGGGCCGACATCCGAGACAATTCAGCAGCACCAGCCGGAGCGCGCGCCCGATCGTCGCGTTCGCCCGGAATCCCGGCCCGAGCAGGTTGGCCTTGCCGTGGATGCCGAGCCGCTGACGGACCGGCCCATTCACGATGACCATAAGCGCCGCGCCGCCGGTGCTCGTGGCCGGGCCGTGGAGCTCGAAGGCCGGATCGCCGATGGCGGTCAAGGCCGCGCCGACGACGGGAAAGTACTCGGGCCGGCATCCCGCCATGACCGAGTTGACGGCGGCGTGGTAGGCGGTCACCCCGACGTCGCGCGCCGGCTCGACCAGCAGCACATGGTCTTCAGCCCACGGCCCCGCGGCGAGCATTCGCGCGACCAGGAGCTCGGTCGGCGGAACGACGGGGAGCCCGTCCGTCCAGTGCCGCTCGTAGCAGGCCTCGATGGCCTCCCACGGATCGCCGACTTCGATCCCGTCGCGCTCGGGCGACATGGCCTCTAGGCTCGCCGCGCCGATTCGATCTCGGCGTCGGTGTACCGGAAGGCACGGAAGACCCAGTTGTTCAGGCCGGGCGCTCCAGGCTCGACGGCAAAGTCCGGGTTGATGAACTCCCAGACGACGTCCCCGTCGCGCGCGACCTCGAAGAGCCGCCCGTGGCAGCCCTCGCAGATGAGCGTGTTACCGTTCGCGAGCCGCTGGGCGCCCGAGATGTAGGGGCTGAAGAACTCGAACAACGACGGGTCGGTGTACTGCCAGACGATCTCACGCGTGCGCGGGTCGATCTCGAGCACGCGGGAGAACGTCGCCGGATGATCGCGCCGATGCGTGCCGTTGTCGAAGATCAGGAGGTTGCCGTTCGGCAGCGGACGCGGATCGTGCTGCTGGGCCAGCGGTGGGCCGCCGAGCGTCCACGTCACCTTCCCGGTGGCGCGCTCGATCATGACGACGGTCGAGATGTTGCGAAAGCTCACCACGAGGTGCCCGTCGGCCGTCTCGGCCACGGTGTTGCCGTGCGTCCACTCGGCGCGCCGGTCTTGCGGCGTGACCGGATACGCGGCGGGGTCGAGATGCTCCCAGCTCCGCCATTCCCACACCACCTCGCCGCGGGTGGTCATCTCGAGCAGATAGTCGGCGTAGATCGCGCCGTCGGCCTCGGTGCCCGGGAGGCCGCCGCGGACCCGCTCCGCGAGATCCGCGGGCAGCGCGCGCAGGCACAGGAGCAGCACGTTGCCGTTCCGGAGACGCCGCGCGTCGTGATGATGGTCCGGGTGCCGGATCTCCCACACGACTCGCCCCTGCCAGTCCACCTCGAGCATCGCTCCGCCCTTGAAGCGCGGCCACGCCTCGAAGCGCGCGAGGTCCTCCATGACCTTGCCGCCGTAGAAGAGGTGGCCGTTGTCCAGCAAGTACCCGTAGAGGCCGGGCCGATACGGCATGCGCCACGTGTGGGCGATCGTTCCGGCCATGTCCACGAGGTAGACGGTGCCGTCGCCGAACATCGGCGCGAAGAGCGTGTATCCCGGCTGCGCGCGCGAGGGGTCGTGAGCGATGAGGCCGGTCCGCGTCCGCCTGATCTTCTGCTGGTCCACCGTCGTCACGCCCTATCTCCTCCGCTCGGATCTCGGTCTCTGCGCTCCTTCGCGAGCGGCGACGTACACCTTAGCACGACCAAGTAAGGGCAACTTCCGGCATCGGCCGCCACGGGCCCGACGCTATCCTCCTCGTGGGAGGGCTCCACGAGGAACACGATCCCCGCGCTGTGCCTCGGCCTCTGCGTCGCGTTGCTCGCTCCGTCCGCGGTACCGGCTCAACAACCGATCCAGCCGGTGCCGTTCCTCCCCTTCGGCGACGGATAGGATTCCGTCCTGATGGCCGATCTCAAGTACCAGATCGGCAACACGGCCCCGAGCTCGGCGAACCTCGGGCTCCCGCGGTAGCCGCGCCAACCGGCATCACCGGCGTGGGCGGACACTCGACGGCTGGCGCGCGCAGCCCTCGACGAAGCGCGTGATCGCCGCGATCAGGTCGCGATCGGGATCCCGGATCAGCGTGGCGTGGTCGACCTCCCGGGCGACGAACAGCTCGGCGCGCGGCGCGGCACGTCGCTGGGCTTCCACGATCGCCGGCGTGAAGTACGGTCGGCCGTCGATCCAGGGCTTGAGAGCCTGGACGATCAGAATCGGACAGGTCACCCGCGAGAGCGCGCCAAGGCTGTCGGCGGCGATGATCGACGCCCACTCGGCCTCCACGGCGGTGCGGAGCGCGCGCTCGCGATAGCGGCCGTCCGGGAGCGGCGCCAGGGCGAAGCGAGCCCAGCGCTCCACCAGGCGCTCCGCCTCGTCCGTGAGCGGGCCCCACCGTGTGCGCCACATCGCCAGATAGGTGTCGAACCCGGCGACGGGCTGGCCGAGACTCTTCGCCAACGGCGCGGCCTGCGCCGCCGCGTTCTCGGTGAACGCGCGGTCGCCGATCATGCCCTCGAGCAGGATCAGACCCGCGAGGTCTGTCTTGTTGGCGACGAACGTGGCGATCGCGCCGCCGGCCGAGTGCCCGAGCACCACCGGCCGTCGGAGCCGCAGCGACGCGATGAGCTCGCACACGTCCGCGACGTGGCGCTCGAGGTCGTATCCCGATGGGGGCTTGTCGCTGAACCCGTGACCGCGGAGATCCACGCCGACGAAGCGGCGGCCCGGCGCGAGCCGCTCGGCCAGGGCTCCAAAGGTGTGGGCCATCCCGGCGGAGCCGTGGAGCGCGAGGATCGCGGGCTCGGCGCCCGGCCAGTCCACCACGTGCAGGGTCACTTCCCGGAGCGGGACGAGGTCTTCGCGTGGAAGGGTTCGCCGGGCGGGCGCCGCGGGCTCGAATCGGCGCGCGACCGCCGGCCGCGGCTCGGCCGCGAGCTCACGGCGGACGATGCGTTGGTAGCGGTCGTACGCGGCGGCGGCGTGCTCGGCTTCGCCGAGCGCCTCGTAGGCCTCGATCAGGAGGACGTGGGCTTCTTCGTAGTAGGGATCGAGGGTGACCAGACGCGCCAGCGGGGCGACGGCGCCACGCGCGCGTCGCGAGGAGAGCGCCCGGCGCGCGAACGCAACCGTGGCCTGGCGGAAGCGACGGCGCAGGCCTTCCTGCTCCACGTAGAGCCAGTTGTCGAACTCCGCGCTCGTCGACACGCTGAGCCCCGCGACGAGATCGCCGCGGTAGAGCGCGAGAACCCGTGCGACGCCCGGAACGCCCGGTCGTTTGACCACGATGTCGGCGCCTCGTCGAAACCGCGCGACGTCGGTGGGAACGCGCAGGGCGAGGGCGCTCCGCGTGGCGTGCAGGTGACGGGCGATGAGCGGTGGTCCCGCCGTACGAACGTGGGCGAGATGCCAGCGGAGCGCGGCGAGCCGATCCTCGGCCTCCGGAAAGACGAGCCGGGCGACCTCGTGACGCGGAACGTCGCGATCCGCCATCGCCAGATACGCGATCAGCGCGATCGCCTTCGGGCGAAGATGCAGCGGCGCGGTTTGGTCACGAACGAGCACCACTGGCGGCCCCAGCAGGCCCAATGTCGGGCCCATGGATGACGCTAACGCTCGCGCAAACGATCGCGTCGGTACCGTACGCATGTGCCAACCCGCCGGGCGCCGTGACGACGTCCGCTCGATCCGGCGTGGAGTATATCGCGCCGCGGTGAGGCCAAGGAGGAACGTCATGACGTTCACGACCCGTACGCTGGCCCTCGCGATGCTCGTGGGCATGGTCCTGCTCGGCTGCGAGTTCTCTCGATCGGTTTCACCAACGGCGGCCGGCGCCGGGCTGGAGCCGGCCGAGCAGGTCGAGCCCCTGGCCGGGGGCTGGAAGACCTGGGTGCTGACCTCGGGCAGCCAGCTCCGGCTCCCGCCGCCTCCCGACCAGGCGGCCACCGCGGCCGAGCTGAAGGAGCTGCGCGCGTCAATGGCCAGACGCGACGCGGCCGCGCTCGACCGCATCGCCTTCTGGGACGCCGGCGCCCCGGGCTACCGGTGGAACGGGATCCTGGCCGATGAGCTATCGCGGCACCGGCTCGCCGGGGCGACCACCTCTCGCCACGTGGCGCTCATGGAGGTCGCCATCTACGATGCCACGATCGCCGCGTGGGACTCGAAGTACGC
>JACXTT010013460.1_pt1 | contig 10768 bp, 10 predicted proteins | sample 9270951 | NCBI WGS metagenome assembly JACXTT01 (sample SAMN15532306, study PRJNA645909) | rock metagenome | isolation source: weathered quartz diorite | place: Puerto Rico | collected 2017-06-21
ACGCGCGGCCGCACCGTGATCAGCACCAGGCTGCCGAGCGGCGTCACGCCGGAGTGCAGCGGGATGCACGCGATGGTCTGCACCGTCCCCTCGACGAGCGCGGGCACGTAGCGGTTCTGCGACGCGCTGTCGATCAGATACGCGCGACGGTTGCGCAGACCGTGCAGCGGCATGTCCCACGACGAGCCACCACCGACGCTTCGGAGATGCTTGCACCCTTCGTCGGAGAGACCGACCTCGGCCGCGAGGCGCAGCATCTCGTGGCGTTGGTCGTAGAGGCAGATGGCCCCGGCCGCGCAGTTGGTCGATTCGAGGATCGCGCGCAGCGCGGGCTCGAAGGCCTCCTCGGGGGCCACCGTGCCGGCCGCGATCTCGCGGAGCTGCTGGCCCAGCCGCTCGGCCTGTGCCGACACCGGCTCGGCCGGGGCCTGACGTTCCCGCGGCGCCGGGGTCGGCGGGGGCGCAGGCTTGGCCTGACGCCCGGCATTTCCGAAGAGCGGCACGTGTGTCATCTTGCAACCGCTGTGCCGTGTTAGGGGCACGAATTCGCGCGCTTCGGGTGTCGTGGACGTGGCGCGCCGTTCGGTTCTGTATCGGTGACGGGGGGGTTCCGGCCGGGGTCTGCCGCTAGCGCGGGCCGGCGGGTGCAGGCAGATCCAGCTCGGGGTAGCGGCGGAATATCCCCTGCTGGTTGAACGGAATCCGCCTCGACGACGCCAGATAGTCGGCAATCCGCGGCCGCGCCGCGACCCGCTCGTGCAGCGCGAGCAGCCGCGGGATGCGACGCTCGCGGCGCGCCATCGCGCGCGGGAACGCGTAGCGCAGCCCCTCGATCACCTGGAACGCCGACAGGTCGACGTACGTCCGGCTCCGCCCGACGAGCCAGCGGCCAGCGCTCTGCCGGTTGCGCTCGAGGACGTGCTCGAGCCACGCGAGGTACTTCGGCAGCCGCTCCTTCACGAAGTACGGCGCGCGTCGTCGCGCTTCCTTCCTCTGATCCTCGTAGTAAAGGCTCCCGGCGATCGGATGGTGCGTATCGTGCACCTCGCCGAGGAAGTCTGCGATCGTGAGCTGGACCTGGTTCGCTTCGGCACGAAGCCCCTCCGCGCGCGGCACGAGTCCCAGCCGGGGGGCGAGGGATGCGAGCACGGCGGCGGTCTGCGAGACGATCCGCCCGTCGACTCGGACGAACGGCGGGGCGAGCGGGAGCGCCCCCGGCATCCGTCCCTCGACGAATCGCATCATGCGAGCCACGCCCCCCCTCCGCCGTGCGACGTCGACGTAGTCGGCCCCAGCTTCCTCGAGGAGGAGTCGCACGAACTCGCCCCGTCCCTGGATCGTCGGCCAGTAGTACAGCTCGATGCGCATCGGGCGTCTCGCTCTTCATAGTCAGTGGGCGCGCGCAGCGGAAGCCGGTGGCAGCGATCGCACGTAGAGGGGAACGGACGGGGCGAGGCGCCACGCCCAGCCGGGTCGCGATGGGACTATGCGGACCTCCGTTTTCGCCCTAGACTCACGGTCGATCGGTGCCACGTCGGCGCCGAACCGTACACGTTGCCCCGAGAAGCCGTCATGCAATCCACGCGTCGCATGGCTCGCCCGGGAGCTGCCGCGAGACCGGTCCGGTCGGTCTGGCGCGACGCACGTAGGCCCACCCAAGCCGTCCCTCGCAGCGATGACGGGGCAGCGAAAGGAGGACTGCGATGCGCGTTCCCGTGATCGACTTTGAGCTGTTGGTCCGAAGCTGGTGGGTCCTGTTGCTGCGCGGCCTGACCGGGATCCTCTTCGGGATCCTCACGTTGCTCGCCCCGGGACTCTCGCTGGCCGTGCTGGTCATCTTCTTCGGGTTCTATGCGATCGTCGACGGCGTACTGGCGATCGCGAGCGCGTTCCGGTACCGCGCGGCGAACGGTCGCACGGCGGCCCAGATCGTGCAGGGGATCATCGGCATCGCGGCGGGGTTCGTGGCGTTCCGCATGCCGGGCCTCACCGCGCTGGCGTTGCTCTACCTCGTGGCGGCGTGGGCGATCGTGACGGGCATCTTCGAGGTTGCGGCCGCCATTCGACTGCGCGAGGTCATCACCGGAGAATGGCTGCTGGCGCTGAGCGGGATCGCGTCGGTCGCGCTCGGCGTGGTCCTGATGCTGTTCCCGGGACCGGGGGCCCTGGCGCTCGTGCTGTGGATCGGCGCGTACGCCCTCGTCTCCGGGGCGCTGCTGACCGCCCTCTCCTTCCGGCTTCGCGCCCTGGGGCGGTCGCACCCCACCAGCCCGCACGCGGCACCCGCCATTGCCTGAGGAGGAGGCGCTACTCGATGCTGGTCGCTCATGTCGTCAACAGGAACGTTCCGACCGTCAGCCCACAGGAGGACCTGCTCTCGGCGGCCCGCCGGCTGGTCGAAGCCCGCTCCGGGATGCTGCCGGTCGTGACGGTGGAAGACCGCGGCGCGCGCGTCGTCGGGCTCCTGCGCGATCGAGATGCCTACGCAGGAACCTTCGGCAGGGCCGACGACGAGCACGCCGTTCCGGTCGGCGCGGTGATGTCGCCCGCGGCCTGCACGTGCCGTGCATCGGATTCGGTCGGCCTCGCCGTTCGTCTGCTGCGTCGCACCGGCCTCGACGCGATCCCCGTGCTGGACGGCGACGGCTACCTCGTGGGCGTGCTCTCCTTCGTCGATCTCGTGCGCGAAGCCGCCCGCTGACCCGCCGGCGGGGTCAACCGGCCGCGACGGACCGCCTCGAGCCGACGAGCGCTCCAGCGAGTGCGCGGATGACGGCGGCGCCATCCCCGCGGTAGGCGCTACCGTGCATGACGGCGAGCGTCGTCGGGCGCAGGGCGGCGATGCGCTCCAGGCGCTCGCTGTCGCCCGGGCCGTGGGCGAAGTAGTCGAGCCCGGCCCGCATCGCCTCGCTGGGACCCAGGATGTCCGAGGTGGTGAGCGGCGGGTTCTCGGCGCCCGCCTGGGTGAAGAGATCTCCGCAGAGCAGCGTCTTCGTGGCCGTGTCGAAGAGGTAGCCGGTCTCCCAGGCGTGCGGCAGGTGCGGCGCGTCGACCCAGCGCACCGTGCGACGGCCGAGCGACAACGCCTCGCCGTCGCCGAGCCCGCGCGGCGGCCGGTCCGCCAGGTCGCCGAGCGAGATGTTCGCGGCGATCGACGAGCAGAGCGGCACGGCGTCGGGTGCCGTGGCCAGGAATTCGTTGAGCGCGCCGCATTCGTCGGCCTCGACGTGCGAGAGGCCGACGTAGCGGAGACGCATGGCCGGCACCACGGTGTCGATCGCCTCCCGCACGAACGGGAACAGGCGGCGCGTGCCGGTGTGGAAGAGCAGCGGCTCGTCGTCGACGACGAGGTACTGGTTCAGCGAGAAGCCGCCCGGGACCACGGTCGGGGGAAGCGGCGTCGAGATCCGGTAGATGCCGTCCGCGATCTCGTCGATCCGCGTGCCCGACGTCGGATTGGTGACCATGTCGTCCTCCCTGCGGGCCGTCGGGCCCGCCGTCTGTCGCTCCTCACTGTGGCCGGCCGGCGGCGTTCGTTACACGTGTAACGACCCGCGCTCCCCGATCACAGACCGGACACGGAGGCCCGGCCGACGTGCTAGGACAGGCCATGACCGAGGGAGGCTCGCCCCCAGACTGGTCGGACGGCGAGCTGGTGCAGCTGATCGCCGGCCGGACCGCCGACGCCGCCGAGGCCGAGCGGGAGCTCTGCGGCCGCTACGCCGCGCGCATCCATCTCTACGGCCTCCGCCATCTGCGCGCCGACGACGCGGCCGACGACCTGGTGCAGCAGGTGCTGTTGTCGGTCCTCGAGGCCGCGCGCGCCGGGCGGGTCCAGGAGCCCGACCGGCTGGGCGCGTTCGTCGCCGGCGTCTGCCGCTTCGTGGCCTGGGACGTCCGGCGCGGAGAGCAGCGGCGGCAGCGTGTGGTCGACGCGGAGACCGTCCTGCTCGCGGCCCCCGAGGCCGGCATCCATCCCCTCGATCGCCGGCGGCTCGAGCGCTGCCTGGGACACCTGGCGCCGCGCGAGTCGACCGTCGTGCGGATGACGTTCCAGGAGGACCGTCCCGCCGACGAGATCGCCCGCCTGCTCGGGCTCAGCCCCGGCAACGTGCGCGTGATCCGGCACCGCGCCCTGGCGCGGCTTCAGACCTGCGTCGAGGAAGGGGAGGACGCATGACGACGCGCGCCTGCCGCTCATCGCTGTCGTTCGCGGACCTGGCGGACTACTGGACGGAGGACCTCGATCCGGACGGCGAGCGTCGCGTCGAAGATCATCTCTTCGACTGCGCGGCGTGCGCCGGGCGCGCGGGGCGCGTCGCCGGGCTGGTGCGCACGCTCCGTGCGCTGGTCCCGGCGGTCGTGAGCAGCCGGCGCCTCTCGGAGCTCCAGCATGCGGGCGTCCGCGTGCGCGAGACCGAGGTCCAGCCGGGCACACAGGTCACCGTCGCGTTCGCGCCCGGCGTCGACCTCCTCGTTCACCGGCTGAAGGGCGACCTCCGCCACGCCTTCTGGGTCGACTGCGACGTCCTCGACGGCAGCGGCACGCGCCTGATGGGCCTCGAGCACGTCCCGTTCGAGCGCGCGACCGGCGAGGTGCTGATCGCCTGCCAGCGCCACTACCTGGCCGAGTATCCGCCCGACGTGTGCTTCCGCGTCTCCATCGTCGACGCGGACGGGACGCTGTCGACGCGGGAGTACCGCGTCTTCCACGAGGCCGAGCGGACGTGAGCGGCTACTGGACGTTCCGCAGCAGGAACGCGGTGAGCGCCGCCGGGATCGGATTGTCGGCGTTGTCCTCGGCGGTGACGACGTCCAGGTGGGCGAACCCCTCCGCCAGCACGACCTCGTACCCGCCCGGCACGCCACCGAACGTCGGAAACGCCGGATTGGGGATCGACGCGTCGACGACGCGCGGCGTGCCGTCGCAGCTCGGCGCCGTGCAGACGCCGATGCTGGTGCCGAACGGCGTGTAGGCGCCCGTCACCGGCGCCAGACCGTTGGTGCCGCCGAACGCGATCACGGGAATGTCGATGTTCGCCGCCTGGGTCAGGTTCTCGATGTCGCGCCGGCCGCGCCCGATCGAGAGCGCTGAGGAATCGAGGTTGATCGACTGCGCGCACTGCGCGTCGGTCGTGCACGGCGCGCCGACGTTGTCGACCGCGCACGTGCCGCTGCTGCAGAACCCGGCCGACGTCACGCTGGTGCCGGAGTTGGGGTAGTAGAGGTCGGTGAAGTTGGTGCCGCCCTTATAGAAGGTCTCGCCCATGCGATCGAGGCGCGTGACCTCCTTCTCCTGTCCCCACTTGGTGGGGGGCAGCGTGGTCGGCGGCGGGCCGTGGTAATGCAGGACGGAGAGCGGCATCGGCCCTTCGGTGATGTCCTGCCACGTGAGGAGTCCGCCGACCGTCGGGCCGGGTGCACCCACCGACGTCGCGACGAAGGGCGCGATGAGCGCCACCACGCCGTCGTCGTCGATGAAGCTGCCGAGGCCGCCCTGCGCGGTCGAGCGCGGCAGGAGCGTGAGCGAGTGCAGATCCGGCACCACCTGGGCGGCGTTGTTGCCGGGCGCCCCCTGATCGACGCGGATGATGGCTTCGGTGCCGTCGGGATCGAGCACGGCCTGGATCGCCGACACCTCGCCCGCCGACAGGATGCGCGGATTCAGCAGGCCGGCGACGATCGAGTACGACTGCGTGGGCGGCGTGCACACCGGCGGCGTCTGGCCGACGCAGTCGGTCGCCTCGGTGGCGATCGCACACAGGGTCGTACCGTCTACGCAGCGGGCGGCGTTGTCGCGCACCGCACCGAAGAGCCCGCCGTCGAACTTGGCCTCGATGCGATCGAGCGTGTCGCTGGTGAGCGGCGTCGCGTACGTCGTCGAGCCGCCGCCGCCTTCCAGCAGCACGAGACCACGGAGCTTGGCGTAGCCCGGGTCGGCGAGTCCGACGCCGGTCAGGTTGAAGTCCGTCGACGCGTAGCGCGCGGTGAATCCGGTGCCGGCCGAGTGGCCGCCGAGGAAGACGTTCTGGTTGACCGCCGCCGCGCGCGCGGCGGTGACGACCGCGTCGATGTCCTGCGAGAAGACCAGGTTCGTCCAGTTGGCGATGAACGGCACGTCCCCCTGCGCGTCGTAGAACACCGCGCGGCGGTTGGGACCGGCCGCGAGCAAGGGGCTCAACGTCAGGCCGAGCTCGCCACCGTACAGCCAGTCGAGCGCGATCTCGGGGCTGAGAAACTCCTCGGCGATGTCGAGGCCGACCATGTCCTCGAGCTGGTTCGTGCGACGATCGAAGGCCCAGACCTCGAGCACGAGCCCGGCCGCCTTCGCGCGCGTGATGATGCTTTCGGCGAGGATCTTGAAGTCGCCGGCGCCCCCCTCGAAGCCCGGCACCAGGATCAGGATCGCACCTGGCTGCTGCTCCGGACCCGCCAGGCGGTGGCGCGTGTAGCGCGCGTTGTTCAGGCTGAAACCGCTGCCGCCGAACTGGGTGAGCAGCTTGGGATTCGTCGGCACGACGCCCGGGCTGCCGGGCGTGTTGGCCGGCTGCGCCGCGCTCGTGATGTTGATGGTCTCCTGCACGGTGAGGCTGCGGCAGGCGTTCTGGGTCGCGGCGCTCGAGCTGCACGCGTCGACCGCGAACGGCGACGCATAGCACGCGTGCCGCCGCACGGTGCCTCCGGCCGCGTCGACGCACGAGGTGATCTTCTTCGCCGCGCCCCTGGAGGTGCCGGTCGACGGCCTGAACTCGCAGCAGGCGACGCGCGCCGCCGACGCCGTGTAGCCGCACGCGGCCGTCGACGCGATCTTCTTGACCTCCTTCGCGCATTCCTTGCGGAGCGTGAACGTGCCGAGCAGCGGCGTGCCGTCGAGCGCGTCGGCGACGACCGCCTTGGCACAGCGGGTGAACGCGCTGTGCGACTTGTCGTCGCTCGATCCGTCGAAGGCGTCGCACGGGCACTGCCGGGCGATGGCACCGCGGACGCCCGCGATCGCCTTGGCGTCGCTCAGGGCGGACGCGCCGGTGTGGCACTTCACGATGGCCCGGGCGGTCGGGGCACCGAGATGCAGGACGACGAGAGCGGCGGCGAACGAGATCAGTGAGCGCGTCATGGCGCGGAGGTGTACGCGCCCGGGCGACCATCTGTCCAATATATTCTCCTGGCGGGATCGAGACGTCTGAGGTATCGATCCCCCATGGAGCTGCGGCACCTGCGTTACTTCGTCGCCGTCGCCGAGGAGCTGCACTTCGGGCGGGCGGCGGCCCGGGTGCGGATCGCCCAGCCCCCGCTCAGCCAGCAGATCCGCCAGCTCGAGCAGGAGCTGGGCGCGGAGCTCTTCACCCGCACCAACCGCCGGGTGGAGCTGACGCCGGCCGGGCGGGCGTTTTTCGACGAGGCGACGCGCGTCCTGGCGCAGGCCGAGCGGGCGGTGCGGACGGCGCAGCGCGCCAGTCGCGGCGAGATCGGCCGGCTGGCGATCGGCTTCGTCCCGTCCGCCGACCTCGACGTCATGCCGCGCGTCCTCAAGGTCTGGACGGCGCGCTTCCCGTACGTCGAGATCGAGCTGCACTCCCTGCTGCCGACGGCGCAGGTCGAGGCGCTGCGCGAGGAGCGCATCCAGATCGGATTCCTCCGGCTGCCGGTCGACACCGCCGGCCTGGTCGTCGAGCCGATCATGCGCGAGCCGCTGATCGTCGCGCTGCCGCGCGCCCACCGGCAGGCGCGGAGCGCGCGCGTGCGGCTCACCGACCTGTCCGAGGACACGATGATCCTGTTCCGGAGCGACGTCGCGCCCGAGTACCACGACGTGTTCCTGAGCGCGTGCCGCCGCGCCGGCTTCACGCCGAAGGTGCTGCACCCCGGCAGCATGCAGGCCAACCTGGGGCTGGTGTCGGCGGGCCTCGGCGTGGCGCTGCTGCCGGCGTCGATCCGGAACCTGCGGCGCGCGGGTGTCGTCTACCGGCCGCTCGCCCCCCCGGTGCCGGTGGTCGAGATGGCGATCGCGTATCGACGGGAGGAGCGCTCCGCCGTGCTGGCGGCGTTCCTCGACGTGCTGCGCGAGGTCGTCGGCCGACGGAAGCGGGCGTCGTCGTAGGCATTCACGCCTCTCGCAGGAACAGACGCACCACCGCGTCGGCATGCGCCGCGGCCGCCGCGTCCGACGTCGTCGGATCGACGCCCGCCAGCCGGCAGCACTCCGGTGCCTGGCTGAAGATCATCCCCACGGCGCCGATGAAGAGGTAGTAGGCGTGCGGCGCCGGGAGATCCGGCAGCCAGCCGCGCCGACGCCCGTGCTCGGCGACCGCGATCGCGGTCTCATAGAGCCGCCGCCCGTGCCGGTCGACGAGCCAGCGCATGCGCGCGCCGTCGCGCTTGCACTCGTCGTTCATCAGCCGGACGAAGTGCGGGTGCGCGGCAACGAACCGGACGCAGAGCCGGAGCACGTCGGCGAGCTGTGCGGGGGTCTCGAGGCGCTCCGGGACGACCTGCGCGAGCGCGGCTTCGAGCGTCCCGAAGACGTGGTCGACCGTCGCGCGCCAGAGCCGCTCCTTGCCCCCGAAGTGATACTGGATGAGGCCCAGGTTGGTGCCGGCGCGGGCGGCGATGTCACGGGTGGTGGCGCCGTCGAAGCCGCGCTCCGCGAAGATCGCGAGCGCCGCGTCGAGGATGCGCTCGGGGGTGCCGAGAGACGGTTCGGGCGGGCGGGCCGCGCGTCTTCGTGCCATTGCTCCGATTTATACACTTGACTAAGATCGCGCAATCGGCGTTTAGTCATCTGACCAACTGCCGGGAGGAGCCCGTCCATGCCCCAACGCTCACGCGCCGTCACGGCGGCCCAGGTTCTCCTGACCACGACCGGGTTCGAGTTCTTCGGCCCGATCGTGCGCGACTTCAACGCGAGCCACGCCATGAATCCGGCGTGGGTCGGGCACGCGCGTCTGCATCTGGTCTGGCTCCTCGGGTTCATGCTGCTCTCGTGGTTCGCCAACCTCTACCTGGTCTGGTTCCGCCGTCCGTTCGACGTGCGGAACCTGTGGCTGTCGGCCGGGTGGCAGTGCTGCAACCTGGGCGGCTTCTGGATCGCGGCGGCGCTGGCGCCGGCGTACGGCGGCCTGGTGATGGTACCGGACGAGCACGTCCAGTTCCTCGGCGTGAACGAGAACGTGCTGGTGTTCGCGATCCTCTCGACGGTCATGGCGGCGGCGCTGGTGCTGCTCCGCTCGGAGGCTCGCCATGCGACGCGTTGAGATTCCGGTGCTGATCGTCGGCGCGGGGCCCGTCGGCATCACCGCATCCCTCCTGCTCGCGCGCCGGGGCATCACGAACCTGGTCGTCGACCGGCGGCCCGGTCCGCACCGGGCGCCGCAGGCGCACGTCGTGAATCCGCGCACGTTGGAGATCTTCCGCGGTCTCGGCCTCGACGTCGCCGCGCTTCGCGCGCACGCCACCCCGCGCGCCGACGGCGCGCACGTCGCCTGGGTGACGACGCTCGTCGGAGCCGAGCTCGGCCGCCTGCCCTACGAGCGCCAGGGAGACGACGCGCTCGCCTACACGCCGACGCCGCTCCTCAACCTCTCACAGCACCGCCTGGAGCCGCTGCTGCTCGACCATCTCCGCTCGCACGACGCCGCGGCGCTCCACTACCGGCACGAGTGGGCATCGCTCGTCCAGGACGACACGGGCGTCACCGCGCGCATCCGCGACCTCGAGCGGGGCGGCGAGTACGAGGTCCGCAGCCGCTGGCTGCTCGCCGCCGACGGCGCCGGCAGCCGCGTCCGCCAGGCGCTCGGCGTCGACATGACCGGCCCGGACCGGCTCCAGAGCTTCATCATGATCCACTTCGAGGCCGATCTGCGCGCGCTCGTACGCGACCGCCCCGCGATCCTCTACTGGGCGGTGGACCCCGGATCTCCCGGCGCGTTCGTCGCGCACGACATCGACCACACCTGGGTCTTCATGCACGCCTACGACCCCGACACGCAGACGACCGAGCGCTTCACCGAGTCGGTGTGCGCCGGGATCGTCCGACGCGCGATCGGACCGGTGGAAGTCGACCTCACCGTCCGCAACGTGAGCCCGTGGACGCTGACCGCGCAGGTCGCCGAACGCTACCGTGCGGGAAGCGTCTTCCTGGTCGGCGACAGCGCACATCGGTTCCCGCCGTCGGGCGGCATGGGCATGAACACCGGCATCCAGGACGTCCACAACCTTGCCTGGAAGCTCGGCGCCGTGAGGGAGGGCTGGGCGGACGCGGCGCTGCTCGACACCTACGAGCGCGAGCGCCGGCCGATCGCGGAGCGCAACGCCGAGCAGAGTTTCGTCAACGCGATGCGGATGCTCGAGCTATTCACGGAGTTGGGGATCACGGAGAACACGCCGGCCGCGCGCGCGACGCTCGACGCCACCCTCGCCGATCCCGCGGGCCGAGAGCGCGTCGCGCGCGGCATCGCCGCCCAGCAGGACCACTTCGACATGCTGGGGCTCCAGCTCGGGCTCGGCTACGAGGCCGGCGCGCTCGTCCCCGACGGGTCGCCCGCGCCCGCCCCGTCGAACCCGGTGCGCGAGTACGTCCCGACGACCCGCCCGGGCGCGCGGCTGCCGCACGCATGGATCGAGCGGCAGGGCGACCGCTGCTCGACGCTGGCTCTCGTCGCTGGCGATCGCTGTACCGCGGTGCTCGGGCCGTGCGTCGGGCGGGCGCACCTTGCGCCCCCGGCGGGGGTCGGCTGCGACGCGCCGCCAGGGTCGTTGCCGTGCTCGCCAC
>JACXTT010013461.1_pt1 | contig 10767 bp, 6 predicted proteins | sample 9270951 | NCBI WGS metagenome assembly JACXTT01 (sample SAMN15532306, study PRJNA645909) | rock metagenome | isolation source: weathered quartz diorite | place: Puerto Rico | collected 2017-06-21
AGAAAAATGCGTGCGGTCGCGGAGCGCAAGCTTGACTCATGCCGGTGAACCAAGCTTCAATGAGCCTGCGTTCTATTCCTGTTACCAGCCATGAATCTTGCCACAGCGTTTGCTGCAGGCGCAGAGAAACATGCGCGGAAAACCGCGGTTTTCTGGGGTGAGGCGGAGTATTCCTACGAACAATTGCACGCCCAGTCCCGATGGTTGGCGCAGCGATTGCAAAAAGACTTCCGGATCCAGCCGGGGGATCGGGTTGGTTTGTGGCTGAAGAATTCTCCGGAATTCATCTCCGCCGTTTTCGGTGTCCTTGGGGCTGGCGGCGTGGTCGTGCCTCTGAACAATTTTCTGAAGGCGGACGAAGTCAGCTACATCCTGGCCGATGCCGCCGCAACCGCCCTCATCACCGAAGGCGCAATGGCGGACGCACCGTCCCAATTGTCGGCGAAACTGCCGGAGCTGAAATGCTTTTACATCGAAGAGTTCCAGGGGATGGAAGGATCAACGGCGGATCAGCCCGAATTCGCCGATCGGGTGGAAGGGGATTTGGCCTTCATCATCTACACTTCCGGCACGACCGGGAGGCCCAAAGGGGCAATGCTGTCCCACGCCAACCTGCTGTGCAATGTCGAGAGTTGCCGGAAGGTGCTGGAAACGGTTGACCTGGATCGGTTCGTGGTGTTGCTCCCGATGTTTCACAGTTTCATGCTGTGCGTGGGCATCCTGTTGCCGATGACGACTGGCTGTTCGATTGTGTTGATCAAGTCCCTGCATCCAGCCAAAAACGTTATCCAGGAAATCATCGCGCGAGAGGCGACCATTCTGCCTGCCATCCCGCAGTTTTTCCGGGCGCTCGCCAATGCCCCGGCGCCGCCCCAGATTCCCTTGCGGCTTTGCATCAGCGGCGCGGCGCCGCTGCCCCGTGAAATACTAAAGGAATTCAGCGAACGGTTTCCGATACCCCTGATTGAGGGCTACGGGTTGAGCGAGGCAAGTCCGGTCGTATCGCTCAACCCGATTCGAGGCCCGTGGAAGGCCGGATCCATCGGCGTCCCGATTCCCGACGTCGAGGTCAGCGTGCAAGACGACTCCGGTGAACGCCTTCCCGACGGCCAGACCGGGGAGATTTGCGTGCGCGGAGGCAATGTCATGCTGGGCTACTGGCATCAGCCCGAGGAAACGAGCAAAGCGTTGCGCAACGGCTGGCTCCTGACCGGCGACGTGGGCCATCGCGACCGCGACGGGTATTTCTTCATCACCGACCGAAAGAAGGACATGCTGCTGGTCAACGGGATCAATGTTTATCCGCGTGAAATCGAGGAGGTCATCTACCAGTATCCCGGAGTCAAAGAGGCGGCCGTGATCGGCCAACCCGACCCACGCAAGGGCGAACAACCGGTCGCTTATGTGGCGCCAAATGAAGGCGTCAGGCTGGATGAAAAGTCACTCCAGCAATTCGTTCGGGGCAAATTGGCGGACTACAAAGTGCCGAGGCGCGTGACGATTTTACCCGCCTTGCCACGCAACGCGACCGGCAAAATCCTAAAAAACGCCCTTCGCCAACTGGCCCAACCGTCCGGGTAGGAATGCCGAAGCCGGCTGGCAAAGCGCCCGGATTGGGTGCCCGGACAGGCGGCAAATCCGATGTGCAAGAGCCTTTGTATAAGGCTGTTGAGTGTTGGATGCCGTGGAGCGACGCGGGTGGTTTTCACAGTTGACGCTCTCGACAGACGCCCCGTAAGCTAGGGCCACATCAACACGCCGTTTGGGCGTGTTTTTTTCTCAGGAGATTTTATGGCCGAAGGATATTGCGTTAAGTGCAAAGCGAAAAAAGAGATTGTCGACGCCGTCGAGGAACTGATGAAGAACGGCCGCAAAGCAATCAAGGGCAAATGTCCCACCTGCGGCACAGTCATGTTCAAGATCCTCGGGGGCAAGGCCACGCCGAAGCCGGAGCCCGCCTCTGGAGCCCCTCCCTCTTAACCGCCCGATCCGTCACCTATGCCGGAGCAACTCGCTTACGTCATCATTACTCCGTATTCGCTGCACAAATCGCGCACCGGTGGCATTCTCGCCCGGCTGATTTCGCGCACCAGCCTGGCCATGGTCGGCGCCCGCATGTTCGCGCCAAGCCCGGAATTGGTGCAGGAATACTCGAAGGTCATCGTCTCGGCCAACGACCCCCAGGACCGGCGGATCCAAGAGCTGATTCGGGATTATATTCTGCAAAACCTTTCACCTGATCCAAAAACGAAGAAGCGCCGGCGCGTCATGGTGTTGTTGTTCCAGGGCGAAGACGCGGTCCGCAAGATTCGTTCGGTGGTGGGCAACATCAGCGCCGACCGCCGCGGGGGCGAAACCATCCGCGATACGTACGGGGATCTGATCCTCGATGAACACGGCCAGGTGCGTTACTTCGAACCGGCCGTGCTGGCGGCGCCCAACGCCGAAGAAGCCGAACTCAAGCTCAAGCTGTGGGCGAGCTATTCCAGCACGGACGGCGGTTATCTGGAAAACACCATGGTTTATCCGCCCGGGGAGAAACCCGAACACACGCTGGTCTTGATCAAGCCGGACAATTTCCGCTTTCCGACGGGCCGCCCCGGCAATGTCATCGATTTTTTCTCACGGACCGGTCTTTACATCGTGGCGATCAAAGTGCACCAGATGAGCACGGCGGAGGCGATGGAATTCTATGAGCCGGTTCGGGAGGTTTTGCGCAGCCGCATGAACGACACGATGGCCGTGAAAAGCAAGGCGGTTATCGAGAAGGAATTCGGCTTTAAGATCCCGGCCAAAACGGAAAAAGCGCTCGGGGAGTTGCTCGGCCCGCTCGCCGGCGAATTGCAGTTCGAGAATATTGTCAAATTCATGTCGGGTCGCGCGCCGAGCGAATCCGATTCGGTCACGTTGCACCAGGCCGGGTCGGAGAAATGCATCGCCATCGTTTACGAAGGGCATGAGGCCATTCGCAAGATCCGCGACGTGCTCGGTCCGACCGACCCATCCAAAGCCCCGCCGGGCTCGATCCGCCGCGAATTTGGTTCGACCATCATGGTCAACGCCGCTCACGCAAGTGACTCGGTTGAAAACGCGCGGCGGGAAATGGGCATTGTCCGCATAGGAAAGGAGAGCATCTTCAACAAGGTCATCGAAGATTTCTATGGCAAACCGTGAGCCGCCGCAGTTGAGCTAAAGGACTTTCAGCCGTGCTCTTACTTACTCTGCGATCATCCCCAGTTGAACACGAGCGAGGTCAAGATTAAGCTCAACAGCAGGAGCAAGAGTCTCATAAACCGCGCATTGGAACTCAGAGGTAGGTTCAATTGTCAGTGCCGGCGCGGCCAGTTCATCCCTCCCACAACTCAGCCGAGCCACAAAGCCTGCGAAGCAGCGTTCCATCGGCAGGAGGAAATGAATACTGAGCCAGTTGTGAGGCAGTGACCCAGGCGAATGCCTGACAACCCAGGACGCGCGGTTCGTGCCGGCGCCAGGCGCAGCGATAGAACCTCAAATGGACGGTCTTCTCTGGATACGCGTGCGTGACGGAATCCAGCCATTCTCCCACCTGCACTTCGATTCCCAACTCCTCCCTTAGTTCGCGCTGAAGGCATGCTTGAAAGCTCTCGCCCGGTTCCCGTTTGCCGCCGGGAAACTCCCATAAGCCCCCGAGATGATCGTCGGAACGGCGCTGGGTGATGAGCACCTGGCCAGCGCGGAAGACCACGCCCGCCGCCACTTCTATTGCCTCGTTGCCGTTGAGGGATGCGGTCGGAAATTCCTTTTCATGGCCCTCCGCGGGGTCGGTCATACCTCGGGCTTGCTTCAACGTCCCACGCTCTTGTAAACCCAGCCTTGCCGTTCCATTTCTTGCGCATCAAACAGATTCCGGCCATCGAAGAGGATCGGGTGCGTCATGACTTTGCGCGCCCGTTCCAAGTCCAGCTTCTTGAACTCCGGCCATTCGGTGGCGATCACCAGCGCGTCGCAGCCGTCAGCCAGGGCGTTCATGTCGGCGACGAAAGTCACGCCTTTCAAGACCGCCTTCGCCTTCTCCATTGCCTCGGGGTCATGCACGCGCAATACCACGCCCTCCTTCTGGAGTCGGTGGCACAACTCGATCGCCGGCGAACTGCGCACGTCGTCGGTGTTTTGTTTGAAGGCCAGGCCCAGCACGCCGATCGTTTTTTCCTTCAGCACCCAGAGCGTGTCGACGATTTTTTTCACAAACCGTTCCATCTGCTCGGCGTTGATGCGCTGGACTTCCTTAAGCAAGCGGAAATCGTAGCCCAATTGTTCGGAAATCTTGATGAACGCGCTCAAATCCTTGGGGAAACAGCTGCCGCCAAAACCCAGACCGGCGTCGAGAAAGCGGCGGCCGATGCGCTCGTCCATCCCAATGCCGTTGGCGACTTCCTGCACGTTGGCGCCCGTGGCTTCGCACACGATGGAAATCGCGTTGATGTAGGAAATCTTCAGCGCGAGAAACGAATTGGCTGCGTGCTTGATCAACTCGGCGGAATGGATGTCGGTGACGATAATGGGCGCGTTGTAGGGAGCGAAGACTTCCTGCATCGCCTTCACCGGACGTGGTGAAGCCACGCCGATCACCACCCGGTCCGGCCGCATGAAGTCTTCCACGGCGAAGCCTTCGCGCAGAAATTCCGGATTGCTCACCACGTCGAAGCCCACTTTGGCCTTGCAATAGCGCTGGATTGTCTCGGCCACTTTTTCGCCGGTCTTGACCGGCACAGTACTCTTATCCACGACGATCTTGTAACCGGTCATTGCCGATGCAATATCACGAGCCACCCCTTCAATGAAGCTCAGGTCCACTGATCCGTCCGGCAACGGCGGGGTGGGCACGGCGATGAAAATGATGTCCGAAGCGTCCACTCCTTCCTTGGTGCTGGTGGTAAATCTGAGCCGCCCTTGAGCGACGTTCTTTTCGACCAGCTCCTTCAGGCCGGGTTCATAAATCGGAATGCCACCCTTCTTGAGCAGTTCGATCTTGGACGCGTCGCAATCCACACACATCACTTTGTGGCCCGCCTCGGCAAAGCAGGTGCCGCTGACCAAGCCGACGTAGCCGGTTCCAATCATGCTGATATTCATAAGTATCTTTGGACAACCCGGTGCGGTCAGACCATTCGCCCTCTGTCCGTTTCTCCGGCTCGAGCGCAACGCTCCCGCCATTCGCGCCGTTCCGCCCGAGATTGCCCGAGGGTCCTCGGCGCGAATACTCCGGCCCATCCACATTCACCTTTGCCGGCCCGGTCACTGCGGTCGACTCACGGGACCGTGCGATCCGGTGGTTTCGTCGAGGTGCGGTTGGTCGTGTTTAATTCCAAGGGCGCCAGGTTTGGCACCGAGGCGTTGGAAAGGCCTGAAGACAATACGGGTGCGGGCGGGTTGGCTTTCGCCAATTCCGGATGATGCGCCAACAATTGTTCGCGCCGCGCGAAGGCTTCCGGGCCCCACCCCGAAGACGACGCCGGGCGGGCCAATTCGTCGTAGATCTTCAGCGCCTGAGCCGGGTCGCCTTTTGCCTCATAGAGCCGCGCCAATCCCAGCTTTGCTTGCGAAGCCGCTACGGAACCCGGGTAACGATTAACGACGTCCTGATACGCCGTCGCGGCTTCATTGGTCCGGTCGATCGCGTCCAGACTCGCCGCGATCCCAAAAGCCGCCGTGGGCGCCACCGGATGGTCCGGGTAGGTCTGTAGAAAATTTTCAAACTGGGCTTTGGCCTCAGCGAATTTGTTTTCGCGGAACAAGGCCTCTGCGCCGAGCAGCAACGCCTGCGCGCCAGCGCTCGTGCCCGGATGCGTCAACGCCACCTGCAGAAACGCCTGGGCGGCTGGGGCCTTGTCCGTTGGGGACGCGGGGGTTTGGATTTTATACAAGGCCTCGACGGCGTCCGCCTCGGCTTCGTTGTGATGCCACTGATAAATCGAATAGCCGGCCATCGCGACCGCCACCACCGCCGTGCCAATCAGCAGTCCCTTCTTATTGACTTCCACCCAAGTCAGAAAGTTGATCAGCCGACTCGATTCGGTCGCTTCAGAGCTCATAATCAGGACGGCAAATCTTTGGGACCGCAAATCAAAAGGCAAGCTGAAATCGGTCGGGTTTCCTTAGGGCGTATTGTTAGTACCACCCGAAATCCTTTTCTCCCTCGCCCCGCGAGGAACGAGTGGGGCTAGGGGTGACCATTTGAATGGGCCTCCTCTCCCCGTCCCTCTCCTCCTGAGGGGAGGAGAGGGAGTCGATCACCTCTGGTCGTCTGGGGTTGTAACAAGACGCGCCCCTTTCCTGTGGGATCGTTCAAATCCAGCCGTGGAATCAGTCGAGCACCATGACCCGGTAATAGCGTTGTCGTGCCCCAATGACACTGGCGTCCGTTTGCTTCGCCGTCGCGGCGTCGGCGGTGACATCCCCGGCCACGTTCGTCCACGAAGGCTCCGAAAGGTCCGTTTTGTACTGCACCCGATAGGTACGACCCGCCACCGTGTTCCACGAAAGCGTCACCGTCGTGTCCGTGACACTCAGCACTGCGACCTGGACCGGCGCTGCCGTCACTGAGTTTGCCCGGCCCGCGGTCGGCGCTCGGGCGGTCCAATTCACCGGATCATTTCCGTATTCCGACGGCACGCTGCGTTGCAACGAGTCGCCTGCTCCATCCGCGCTGGAGCCCCAGGGCGCGGTGACCCCATAGTTCACCTGTTCAACGAGGATGTACGGCACGAAACCGGCGTCGGTGTGTGGAGGCATCTGCGGCGTATCGGGCCGTAGCAAGGCAACGGAGTCGCCGTGATTGTCCAGCCGCCCGGCGAACGGTCCGAGAACAGCAACCCCGTCTGAAACCGCGTATTTGTTCCGAAAGGCAGCCAGCGCCGTTGTGTTGGTGGCCGGATCAAAAGCCACGACCAACAAGACCTTGCCCGTTGATAATCTTGTGTCGCTCGGAAACACGAAGTGGATCCCACCGTCCAGCTTCCAAGTGTTGGTCGGATGGGCCGGGTCATACAGGGCAACATCGTTTGTGGAGATATTCTGCAGTTCGATGAATTCTTCCTCCGGCGGCTCAGTGATGTTTGTCCCGGTTCCCGAAACCGGATGATACATGATTTCGCTGATCACAATCGGGCCGACCAGCGGATAGGCGTTGGCCGCGCCGCTGCCCGTTCGGAATTGTGCCACCGACGACGGACTGCTGACGCCAAAAGTGTGTCGGCTCAGCGCCACGAAATCCGCGCCAACGCTGGTGACGTAGCGCCCAAACGAAATGCCGTTTGCCGAGGCGCCGAACCGGACGACGCTGCGGTAGCCGGTCAAATTGCCACTTGCGTCCGCTTCGGAGAGAAATGCTTGGTCGCCGTGCGCCGAGTCGAACGTGAACGGCACGAGCGAGCCGGCGCCGCCGTTGATCTGGTTTTCATAAAACACCCCGAAACCATTTGCCTCGAGCGGGGTGCCGTCCGCGATGCGGAATTTTTTGAAATTCGCGGCGTCGTCACTGAGGAACCAACCGCCCAGGCTCACGGGTGCGGTTGTCGGGTTGTAGAGTTCGATGGCGTCTTCGAGCGGCGGATCGGTGTGGCTGAGCACTTCGTTGATCAACGCGTTGGTCAACGGGAGATAATTGCTCGCATCGGGGCTCGGCGTGGTCGTGAAGCGGACAAAATTATCCGCACCATCGGGCAGCCGGCCCGTGGATGCGCCCGCGGCTTGCGCGCCAAAATAAACGACGTCGATGACGTTGCCGTTCGAATCGGAAAGCAGGAGCGCCTCACCCTGTGCATCGATTTCGAAGTTGACGTGATCACGGCCTTTGCCCGGATTGTTGTCCGCCTCGAATTTCACGAAGCCCTGCGCGCCGATGAAACTCAGCTGCGCCACCTGCGTGTTGGTTCGTCCATGGATCGTCAGTTCGTCGCTCAGATAGAGCCCGCTCAACAAAACGGGCTGAGTTCCTGAGTTGAATAGCTCGAACCAGTCGTCGCCCGAGCCCGGATCCGCCATCCATTCGTTGAGACGCAGCGCGCTCACCAGCCCCAGCGCGGCGTCGTCCGAGTTCGCGGCGCCGGGCGTTGGCGTGTCGAGCAACCGCCAGTCTCCGCCGCTCCTGCCGATGCTGAGGTTTTCCGCTTGAAAACCGTATTCGACGAAATCCACCACTTGCCCAAGGCTGTTGTAGAGCCAGACACCGCCGCTCTTGCGGTCGAGCGCGCGGCCGCTGTTGAGGACCGCTTCGGCGTTGGTTGAAGCGGGGAGCCCCTCATCGAACCAGACCACCAAGTAGCCGCCGGCGGGGACGGGCGTGCGGGTTGGAAAAACCCACTGACCCGGTTTGCCCGGTTGGTCGCTCAGGCTCATGCCACCCACGTCAAACGAGTCGGCCGCTGAGTTGAACAATTCGATCCAGTCCGCCACCCGGCCTGCGGCATTGGTCACCGATCCGCCGTTCCAGGCCATCACTTCATTGAGGGTCGGACCGGTGTAGGCAATGACGTAATTCGACGCGCCCGGGCTGCTGCTGTTCGGGAAACTGGTGATCGTCGTACTGCCGTCGGGCAATCGCCCTTGCGACACGCCCTCGCTCTGCGGTCCGTAATTGACGCGATTGATCTCCACACCGGTCGCGTCGTGTAGCGCGATCGTCCCGCCGTCGCCCGGCAGTTTGAAATCGAGATGATCGGCACCCGGTTTTTCGTCGGCGAACAATTGGACAAACCCGCCCGGCGCGATGAACGAGGGCGATGAGACGCGAAAGGTGGCATTGCTGGTCGTCAGATAAAGGCCCTGCAAGGCGACCGGCAGAGTCGCATGGCGGTTATGCAACTCGACCCAATCGCCGCCACCCGGTGCTGCCTTGGCGAGCCACTCGTTAATAACCAGATCGGACGGCGCGGCAAGCGGTTGAACCACGTTTGCTGCGTTTGGCGTCGGCTGGCAAAGCTGCCAAGTCCCGGCCCCGCTGCCGGTGCGGCCGACCGTGAGATTGGGCAGTTGCAGGCCGAACGTGACGGCATCCACGCGATTCGTCGCAGCGTCGTACAGAAAAACGCTCTCGCCCTTGCGACCCAGCGCAAACCCCGCGTGCAGGCCCGGCGCACTCAACCTGCTGTCGCACCAGACAATCAGGTATCCCCCCGCAGCAAGACTTGTCGCGGGCGGGAAAACAAATTTGCGTGGCGTGCCGTCATCGGTCAGGCTCCACCCGCCCAGATCGACGGCGCTGGCGCTGGTGTTGCACAGCTCGATCCAATCCGGGAACTCCGAGCCGTTCGTCACTGAGCCGGTATTGTCGGCCATGATCTCATTCAATCGCACGGCCCCGAGAGGCGGCGGCGTGGGACGCGCGCCAGGCGAGCCGATGTTGCTGGCGCTGGCCCGCCAGTTGCCCGGATCATCCGGATCCCCCGCAGGATCGATGATTTCGAGCGAGGCTCCGGCGTCACGCGCCGCGGTCGGCCACCCGTTTGCATCGTCGTAATCCACCGAGACGATCGTTTGCAATTTGCCATCGCGCAGCGCCAGCCTTTGGCCGCCGTCGTCGAGGTGTCCGTCGAAGTAACCAAAGACCGTCACGCCCGCGTAGCGCGCAGCAAAGGAGGCCGGACTGAGCGACGACGCCAGAACAACGACTTGGCCGGGCGCCAGGATCGAGTTGGGCGGGAAGAAGTAATTCACGCCCTGGAGCGAGAACCCGCTGGCGTCGAGATCGGTGGCGCCGATGTTCTGCACCTCGATGAATTCGTAGGGATCGCCTCCCATCGGTTTGTACATGATTTCCGTGATGCGCAACGGCACGCCCAGTTCTTCGACCTGGAACAAAGCCTGGTTCAGCGCGCTCCATTCGGCTCCAAGCACCGTGCGCGCCCGGACGTTCACGGTGCTGTTCAGAGCGATGGAGCCGGTGTAACTGTTGGCGCTCGCCGAAACTGCGCCGGAGTAAATCACGCGCGGATCGTTCCCGTTGGTCGTGTACCAGATCGTTCCCGCCGGCGCGGTCATGGTCAGGTTGAATCCGCGCGCGACCCGGCCGCCGTGCTGATTGAACGTCGGAGCGACTGTGTTGGCGGGATAAAGCCCCGCCGCTCGGAGTTGGCTGAGAACGGTGCCGGTGCGGACGGGGAAATACTGCGTCAGCAGCCGGCTCCGCTCCGTGAGCCACTGGTTGTTTCGAGTGTAAAGCTCGTAGGGGCCGTTCGAGTAGGGATAGACATCGCGGCGGTAATCGCCCCAGCGGGCCGATTCGGCAACGACGGCGAGATCCACCTGGACCGATCGATTCATCCAACGCGCCGCCACCTGGGCGGGTGTCAACGCGCCATTATTAAAAAAGTGCTTGTACACGCGGTCCGCAAAGTCGAGGCGATATTGCGCGTTGGCCTTGAGCTTGGTGTGGAGGCTCGAAGCGGTGTCGGTGCTCGTGACCCGATTGAAGTTGGGATCGAACAACATCGTCTCGCCGTCCCAGGAAAAATACTGGAACCCCGCGCCGGGCGCGCGACGGCGGATGGCGTACCAATTCTTGTTATCGCCCCAGTCCTGGTGCCCGACGTAGAAGTGGAGCAGGACGTAGTCGATGTGTTGGGGCACGTCGAGGTATTGTTTGATCCGGTAGTAGTTGGCGTTGTCGGCGAGGTTGGTGATGCCGATCATGGCGTTGTACGCGGTCATGTTTCCGTCCACCAGGGTTCCCTCGTTGACGACGTCGTAATCGGCCTTCGCGCCCCCGAAGTATTCGGCCGCCAGACCGGC
>JACXTT010013462.1_pt1 | contig 10767 bp, 11 predicted proteins | sample 9270951 | NCBI WGS metagenome assembly JACXTT01 (sample SAMN15532306, study PRJNA645909) | rock metagenome | isolation source: weathered quartz diorite | place: Puerto Rico | collected 2017-06-21
CAACCGGCGGGGAACGGAGGTCCCCCGGGTGGGGGAGCGCCCGGGCGATGGCGGGCTGCAGGTGGGCGTTGGTGCGCGCGACCACGCGGCACCAGAGGTCGCCGGCTCCGGTGATCGTGCAGACCTCGAGCACTTCGGGGATGCCGGCCAGGTGCTCACCGATGACGTCGTGCCCGACGCCCTGGCTGATCTCGAGGGTCAGGAAGGCCGTCACCGGATGCCCGATCGCTGCCGGGTCGACCTGCGGTCCCCAGCCGGTGACGACGCCGCTGCGCTCCAGTCGTTCGAGCCGTGCGGTGATCGTGCCGCGCGCGACGCCGAGACGGCGCGAGGCCTCCAGCGCCCCGATGCGCGGCTCTGCGGTGAAGAGTTCGAGCAGTCTGACGTCCAGCTTGTCCATGTGACGACGCCTTTCTAGGCACAATGCTCAATCGACACGCTGAGTGTTGCACAAAATGCTCGACACACGGACCCTGACCGTATGACTACTGCGTTGACGATGGACGAGCTCAAGGCTGATCTGACCCTCGAGCAGCTGCACCAGCTGGTCGGGCTGGTCGAGTACGACGCAGCGGGAGACGTCTTCCCGGTGACCGGCTGGGACGCGATCGTGTTCGTGGTCGGCAACGCCACCCAGACGTCCGCCTACTACCAGGCGGCGTGGGGGATGGAGCTCGTCGCCTACTCCGGACCTGAGACCGGCAACCGCGACCACAAGTCCTACGTGCTGCGCTCCGGCTCGATCCGCTTCGTGATCACCGGCGCAGTCGATCCCGACAGCCCGCTGGCCGACCACCACCGCCGGCACGGCGACGGCGTCGTCGACATCGCCCTGGAGGTGCCGGACGTCGACGTCTGCATCGCGCAGGCTCGAAGCGCCGGAGCGCGGATCCTGGTCGAGCCGGAGGTGCACGCCGACGAGTACGGGTCCGTGCGGATCGCCGCGATCGCGACGTACGGTGAGACCCGGCACACCCTGGTCCAGCGCACCGTCGACGGGACGACGTACGCCGGTCCGTACCTGCCGGGCTACGTGGCCCGCACCTCGACGATGACTCCGCGTCCGGGTCAGCCGCGCCGCATCTTCCAGGCGCTCGACCACATCGTCGGCAACGTCGAGCTCGGCGCGATGGACGAGTGGGTGGCGTTCTACAACCGGGTGATGGGCTTCGTGAACATGGCCGAGTTCATCGGCGACGACATCGCCACCGACTACTCGGCGTTGATGAGCAAGGTCGTGGCGAACGGCAACCACCGGGTCAAGTTCCCGTTGAACGAGCCGGCGATCGCGGCGAAGAAGAGCCAGATCGACGAGTACCTGGAGTTCTACCGCGGGCCCGGCGCCCAGCATCTTGCGGTGGCGACCAACGACATCCTGGCCAGCGTCGATGCGTTGCGCGACAACGGTGTCGAGTTCCTGGACACGCCGGCGTCGTACTACGAGGACCCCGAGCTGCGCGCCCGGATCGGCCACGTCCGGGTGCCGATCGACGAGCTCGCGAAGCGAGGCATCCTGGTGGACCGCGACGAGGACGGCTACCTGCTCCAGATCTTCACCAAGCCCCTGGGTGACCGGCCGACGGTGTTCTTCGAGCTGATCGAGCGGCACGGCTCGCTGGGGTTCGGCAAGGGCAACTTCAAGGCTCTCTTCGAGGCGATCGAGCGCGAGCAGGACAAGCGCGGGAACCTCTAGGAGGCGGGGAGCTCGCAGACACGTTCGGCGAGGGGAGCGCCGTCGCAGCAGTTCGCCTTCATGTGGCAGTGCGGGCACAGCCAGCGCGTGGAGATCGGGTCGAACGGCTGTCCGCAGTAGTCGCAAGGCACCCGACAAATCTACGGCCTGGGAGCCTCAGAACGGGGGAGCGCCGAGCCCGGAGATCCGGAAGCGTCCCCACGGGTCGAGGTCGGCGATCTTGCCGGCCGCAGCGCCGTACGGCGTCTTGAGCACGACGGCCGTGCCGGTCCGGTGTCGCTCGGTGAGCGCAGCGTCGGCGGCGATCCGGCCGTACCAGTGGAAGCGTCCGTCGATCGGCTCGAAGTGCCCGTGCAGCTGGACCTCGACCTCGTCGACCTCGCCGCTCGCCGTCGTGGCGAGCAGTGCTGGTCCGCCGTACTCCTCGCCGGCTTCGTGGATGGCCATCAGGCGTCCTTGCGTGCGCGGGACCTGGGGGTCGGCTTGATCAGACGGACTTCACCGCCCGGTTCGAGGTCGACACCGCTGTCGGCGGCAAACCCGCTGAGGGCATTCCAGATGAAGGACGAGAGGTACTGGGCGGTCGCTTCGCGGCTCATGATGTCGCGCCGGATCCGCCACTCACCGACGGCCAGGCCCATCCCGATCAAGCCGTGCGCCCAGGGCTCTGCACCGGCCGCATCGACACCGAGGTGGCGCAACATGTCGCCGAGCAGCTTGGCGAGGGTGGTGGCGATCTGGTCCTTGCCACCGGCCAGCGGGTCGTCGGTCGTCCGGTGCTCGACGAGCAGCAGGAAGACCTGGGGGTGCTCGTCGAGGAACTCCAGGTAGTCCTCGCAGCCGGCGCGCACCCGGTCACGCATGGTGCCGGTGCCCATCAGGATCGGCACCATGCGCTCGATCACCTGGTCGGCTCCCCACTGACCGACGGCCGCGTAGAGGTCGTCCTTGTCGGTGAAGTAGCGGTACAGCACCGGCTTGCTGACGCCGGCCGACGCCGCGATCTGGGCGATCGACGCGGTCGGTCCGTGCTCGTCGATCGCGGCGACCGCGGCCGCGACCAGGTCGGCACGCCGGGTTTCCCGATGGTCGTCCCACCGGGTGCTGCGGCCGTCGCCGTCTTTAGGTGTCGGGTCCTTGACTCGCGTCGCCATGGGGTTAGGCTATCCGATATCTGTTACTGGGGGTAACACAAACGTTGGGAGCGTCGCACATGACCGCCATCTTGCCTGCCGAGGACACCGCGCTGGTGGAGCGCCTGCTCAACTCCTCGGCCCGTCACTCCTACGACCCGGACGTCGATCTCGACTGGGATGCCCCCGAGGTCCCCGGCAAGTGGTGGATGCAGCCTGAGCGGATGTCGCTCTACGGCACGACCCTCTGGGACGGTCTGAGTGAGGAGCAGCGGATCCTGCTGTCCAAGCACGAGGTCGCCTCGATCGCCAGTGTCGGGCTCTGGTTCGAGATCGTGCTGATGCAGCTGCTGCTCAAGGACGTCTACCGCAGTGATCCGACCTCGCCGCGGACGCACTACGCACTCACCGAGATCGCCGACGAATGTCGGCACTCCACGATGTTCGGCCGGGCGATCGGGCAGTTCGGAGTGCCGGCGTACGGGCCACGGGAGCCGCTGCGCACCCTGGCCAAGGCCGGCCCGGCGATCCTGCGCGGCGCCAGCGCGTACGCCGGCATCCTGATCGGCGAGGAGCCGGTGGACCGGTGGCAACGCGCCGCGATGAACGACGAGAACCTGCAGCCCTTGATCCGGATGGTCTCGCGGATCCACGTCCTCGAAGAGGCGCGGCACGTCACCTTCGCTCGCGACGAGCTGGAGAAGTCGGTGCGCGGCCTGAGTCGCCGCGAGCGGCTCTGGCACCAGACGGTCACCGCGCAGATCGCCTACGCCACGATGCGCTCGCTGGTGCACCCGGACGTCTACGCGTCCGTCGGGATCGACCCGATGACCGGGCGCCGGGCGGCACTGTCGAACCCGCACTACCGCGAGACGATCGCCTGGATGGGCGACAAGGTGGTGCCGTACCTCGACGAGCAGGGGATGATCCCGGCGAGTGGTCGCAACCGGCGTACCTGGCAGGCCTCGTTCCTCCTGCGCTAGAGCACCTTCGAGAGGAACCGCTGCGTCCGCTCCTGCTGCGGGTTGGTCAGCACCTCGCGCGGGTCGCCCTCCTCGACGATGACGCCGCCATCCATGAAGACCAGCTTGTCGCCCACCTCGCGGGCGAAGCCCATCTCGTGGGTCACCACCATCATCGTCATGCCTTCGCCCGCCAGTCGACGCATCACGTCGAGCACATCGCCGACCAGCTCGGGGTCCAGGGCGCTGGTGGGCTCGTCGAAGAGCATCATGTCCGGATCCATCGAGAGCGCCCGGGCGATCGCGACGCGTTGCTGCTGCCCTCCGGACAGCTGGGCCGGCAGAGCGTCCGCCTTCTCCGGCAGGCCGACCTTCTCCAGGTTGGCGCGGCCGATCGCCTCGGCGTCAGCCCGCTCCCGCCCCTTGACCTTCTGCTGCGCCAGGCAGAGGTTGTCGAGCACCGTCAGGTGGCCGAACAGGTTGAAGGACTGGAACACCATCCCGATCCGGGCGCGCACGGCTTCCAGATCCGTGGCCGGATCGCAGACGTCGACGCCGCCCACGACGATCTGACCCGACGTCGGCTGCTCGAGGCGGTTCACGCAGCGCAGCAGAGTGGACTTCCCCGACCCCGACGGCCCGATCACGCAGACGACCTCGCCGTACTCGACGTGGAAGTCGATCCCCCGGAGGACTTCGTGGTCACCGAACGACTTGTGCAGGTCGCGGACCTGGATAGCTGCCGTCATCGTCTGTCTCCCACGGGGGTCGCGTTCACGTCAGTTCGCCGAGTAGTACTGGTCGTAGATCTTCTGATACTCGCCGTCGGCGGTGATCGCCGCCAGCGCGGAGTTCACCGACGCGATCAACGCGTGGTTCCCCGGCGCGGCCGCGAAGCCGTACTCGTCGCCCGTGTCGTAGGTCTCGACGACGGTGAACCGTCCTAGCTGGGCCGGATCGTTCTGGTGGGCCAGGTTGACGGGCAGATCCTCGATCACTGCTGAGACGGAGCCGGACTTGAGAGCCGCGTACAGCTGCCGTTGATCCGCCATCGCGACGGCGACGGCGGTCTTCGCATGCTCGCGCAGGTACGTCGCGCCCGCGCTGCTGGTCAGTACGCCGACCTTCTTCCCGCGCAGGTCGGCGAGGCCTGCGATCGGTGAGCCGGTGGACACCAGCAGCGACTGCTTCTCGGCGTAGTAACCGTCGGTGAACAGCACCTGCGGGTCACTCGTGATGGTGAGCGCACCTGCGCCGAGGTCGCAGCGTCGACCCTTCAGATCCGTCGCGAGGTTCCGCGAGCCCGGGTCCGTGGCCACCAGCACGACCTTGAGGCTTAGTTTTCGTGCCACCGCGGAGATGACGCTGGTGTTGAAGGCAACCGGCGCGGGCTCGCTCGCCGAGCACACCGTGAGCGTGCCAGGTTTGACTGTGACCAGCCCTGGCTGCGTCGCTCCCGAGGGGTCGGAGGTGGTTTCGCTTGCGCACCCGACCGTGGCAGAGCCGAGGGCAACGGCCGCGATCGAGGCCAGAACCCGGGTGCGCAGCGCCATGCGCTGAACCCTATGTCGGGGCAGTGCCGCCGAGCGCGTCTGAGTCACAAACTGGTCTCGGGCCTGTCCATGACTGCTTTTTGGCCGTCGACGGTGGCAGGATGCCCGCACAGACCTCAGGAGGATTGGGATGAAGCGTCGCGCAATGATGATGGTCGCCACTGCGGTGGTGGCCGGACTGGCACTTGCCGGATGTGGCTCCAGCTCGCTCGACACGGGCAACAAGAAGGCCTCGGTCAACACCGGCGTCAACGCCGCCGCGGCCGCGTTGGTGCCGGCCGCGATCAAGGCCAAGGGCACGCTGGTGATCGGTACCGACGCCAGCTACGCGCCGAGTGAATTCCTCGGTGGCGACGGCAAGACCATCCAGGGCTTCGACATCGACCTGTTCACGGCTGTTGCCAAGACCCTCGGGCTGAAGGTCGAGTTCCAGAACGCCAACTTTGACACGATCATCACGGGCGTCCAGGGCAACAAGTACGACATGGGCGTCTCGAGCTTCACGATCAACCCGGTCAGGGAGAAGCAGGCCAACATGGTGAGCTACTTCAGCGCCGGCACCCAGTGGGCCACGCAGACCGGTGACCCCAAGCACGTCAACCCGAACAAGCCCTGCGGGCTCACCGTTGCGGTTCAGAAGGGCACCACCCAGCTCATGGACGACCTGCCCGCCAAGATCAAGGCGTGCAAGAGGATCGGCAAGCCGATCACCGTCCAGGTCTACAACTTGCAGGATGTAGCGACAGCCGCAGTGGTCGCGGGCAAGGCCGACGCGATGCTCGCCGACTCGCCGGTCGTGGCGTACGCCGTCAAGCAGTCCGCGGGCAAGCTTGTCGCGGCCGGTGCGATCTACGGCGCTGCCCCGTACGGCTACGTCATCCCGAAGTCGGAGACCGGCCTCGCGAACGCGATCGTTGCCGCACTCAAGGCAATCGACGCCTCGGGTGACTACGCCAAGGTGCTGGACGCGTGGGGCGTCACAGCGGGCTCCATCAGCAACTTCGCGGTCAACCCGGTTTCATGAGCCAGACGGGCTCGCCGACCGCTGAAGCGGTCGGCGAGCGCCCCGGCAAGATCGACGCCGTCCCGGTTCGTCACCCCGGTCGCTGGGTCGCGGTTGCCGCTCTGGCAGTCGTCGTCGGCATGATCGTCGACCTGATCGTCACCAACAGTGCGTTCCACTGGTCGTTCGTGCGTCAGGCGATGATCCAGTCGCCGGTCATCAACGGCCTGCTGGTCGGAACGCTTCTCGGCACGCTGCTGGCGATGATCTTCGGCGTATTTCTCGGTGTGGTCCTCGCCATCATGCGGCTATCCGACAACCCGGTCCTGCGGTGGTCAGCCTGGGTGTACACCTGGTTCTTCCGAGCCATCCCACGACTGGTGCTGCTGACGATCATGGGCACCCTGGGAATCCTCTGGCCGCATGGCCTGGGGCTCGGCATCCCGTTCGTGCACCAGATCGCCCACGCGTTGGGCGGGGATTTCAGTGCGACCTTCAAGACGGTCAACGCCAACACGCTCTTTGGTGGCCTGTTCGGCGGTGTCGTTGGATTGGGGCTGTCCGAGGCTGCGTACATGGCCGAGATTGCCCGGGCGGGCATCCTCTCCGTTGACCCCGGTCAGCGCGAGGCCGCGGAGGCGCTCGGCATGAGCAACGGGTTGGCGATGCGCCGGATCGTGCTGCCGCAGGCGATGCGGGTGATCGTGCCACCGACGGGCAACGAGACGATCGCGATGCTCAAGGACACCTCACTGCTGATCGCCATCCCCTTGGGCACCGAGATGTTCTTCCAGCTCGAGGCAATCGGCGCCCGCACCTTCCAGACATTCCCGGTGCTCATTGCCGCGGTGATCTGGTACCTGATTGTCTGCAGCGTGCTGATGGTCGTCCAGTCCCGGCTCGAGGCGTACTTCGGACGAGGGTTCGGGGGGAAGGCTCCCTCTGCGAGGGACCAAGCGACCCGTGCCCGGATGCTGGGCCTGGCGGGTGGAGGTCCACGATGAACCAGCCTCTCGTTCACGCGGTCAACGTCTCCAAGTGCTTCGGCCACAACGAGGTTCTCAAGGGCATCGACCTCGACGTCAACGCCGGCGAGGTGGTCTGCCTGCTCGGCCCGTCCGGCTCGGGCAAGACCACCTTCCTGCGCTGCATCAACCAGCTCGAGACCATCGACGGCGGCCGGATCTGGGTCGACGGTGAGCTCACGGGTTACGAGGAGAAGAACGGTCGCCTGCACCGCCTCCACGACAAGCGGATCGCCCAGCAGCGCCGTGAGATCGGGATGGTCTTCCAGCGTTTCAACCTGTTCCCGCACAAGACGGCGCTGGGGAACATCATGGAAGCGCCGATCCAGGTTCGCGGTCGCTCGAAGGCCGATGCCGAGAAGCGTGCCGCCGAGCTCCTCGAGCGAGTCGGGTTGCTCGATCACTGCGATCACTACCCGGCCCAGCTCTCCGGTGGTCAGCAGCAGCGCGTCGCCATCGCGCGAGCGCTGGCGATGGATCCCAAGCTGATGCTCTTCGACGAACCGACCTCTGCCCTCGACCCCGAGCTGGTCGGCGAGGTGCTCGCCGTGATGCGCGAGCTCGCCCAACAGGGCATGACGATGATCGTGGTCACCCACGAGATGGGCTTCGCCCGCGACGTCGCCGATCGAGTCGTGTTCATGGACGGTGGCGTCGTCGTGGAGCAGGGCGACCCGCGCGAGGTCATCAACAACCCGCAGCATGAGCGCACCAAGTCGTTCCTCAGCCGGGTGCGCCAGGAGGGCGAGGAGCACGCGGTCGCACTCCAGGCGCGAGCGGACGCCGAAACGATCTAGCCGACGATCCGGCCAGCAACCTCGCCGAGCGTGATCCGGCCGCCGAGAGTGCCCGGTGCGCTCGCGCGCAGGACGACTTCGTCGCCGTCCTCCAGGAACGTGCGGCCGTCAGGCCCGAACGGCTCCGCGCCGCCCCACGACAGCTCCAGCAACGACCCACGCTGCTCGCGTTCGTCGCCACTGATGGTGCCGCTGGCGTACAGGTCTCCGGTGCGCAGCGACGCGCCGTTGATGGTCAGGTGCGCGAGCATCTGGGCGGGGGACCAGTACATCGCGGCGTACGGCGGTCGGCTGACGACCTCGCCGTTGAGCAGGATCTCGAACGCGACGTCGTACCCCGCGGGTTCCTCGACCGTCAGGTACGCCAACGGCGCAGGCTCCTGGCCGGGCAGCAGCACCCGCGCCGCCTCAAGGGCAGCGAGCGGCGTCACCCACGGCGAGATGGACGTGGCGAACGACTTGCCGAGGAACGGTCCCAGCGGCACGTACTCCCAGGCCTGGATGTCGCGCGCCGACCAGTCGTTGAGGGGAGTCACCCCGAAGACGTGGTCGGCGAAACCGGTGACCGGAACGCTGGTGCCCTGCGCGCTCGGTGTCCCGACCACGAACCCGAGTTCGCACTCGATATCGAGCCGCCGACTGGGCCCGAAGGCCGGAGGCCCGCCGTCGCCGCTCGGTCGACCTTGTCCGGTGGGCCGCCGTACGTCGGTCCCGGAGACCACCACCGTGCCGGCGCGCCCGTGGTACCCGATGGGCAAGTGCTTCCAGTTGGGCGTCAGCGCCTCGCCGTCGGGCCGGAACATCCGGCCGACGTTGGTGGCGTGCTGGAGCGAGCAGTAGAAGTCCACGTAGTCGGCGACCTGAAAGGGCAAGCGCAGTGCCACCTGGCCTACCGGGTACAGGTGCGGCCGTGTCCGCTCCGCGTGCACGTCGTTGCCGAGCACCTCGATCAGCCAGTCCCGGGCGGTGTCCCACGCGGGCTTGCCCAGCGCCAGAAAAGGGTTCAGCGACGGCTGACCCCAGACGGCTGCCAAAGGCGGCCCGTCGCCCGGGTCGCCCCCGTACGCCGCCACGGCACTCGCGTCCATCACGAGATCGCCGATCCGCACGCCCACCCGCGGTGCCTCGTCCCCGACCGAGAACACCCCGTACGGCAGGTGGTCGAGATCGAAGCCGGAGTCGGTCGCACCCGCGACCCAGCTCGTCACAGCAACCCCAGCTCGACCAGGTCGTCGTGCGGTTCCAGCACGCTGCACGAACCGAAGCCGGCGAACCAGCGTCGGGTTCGGGCTGCCTCCTCGACCTCGAAGCCGTCGAGGAGCGACGCCACCGAGTCCTCGGCCAGCACTTCCGACGGGTCGTCGCCCTCCAGGCTGGCGCGGGTCGCGCGCAGCACGTTGAGGAAGCCGTGATGGGTGATTCCCGTGTCCGGATCGGTCTGCCGTACGGCGTGGTGCAGCCCGGCGGTGCACTTGAACGCGAGTTCCCGATCCAAGGCGGCCGTGATGGCATCGCCGAGCTCACCGCAGGTCGGGAACGCCGCCTGGTCGGCGCCGCCGGAGCGGAACTTGAGCCGCAGGTCTCGGGCAGCCAACTCGTCGAGCGCAGCCAGCCAGCTCGCAGTGGGGGGCCCGTCGAGTTTCGGCGGTTCCACGTAGACGGAGACGCCGTCGACATCGGCGTCCACCTGGTCGAGAGCCGTGATCGCCCGCAGCGCGTTGTGCGCCAGATCGGCTTCGTCGCGCAGCGCGATCTCGAGCGCGCGCAGCTGGAGCAACGGAGCCCGCGTTGCCCAGCGGACGGCGGGCTCGATCGCTCCGGCGCCTCCGGTGACCACGAGGTTGATCGCGAGCGGAATCTCGTCGCCCTCGTCGAGGATGTCGATGAGGTCCGGCAGCTTGACGTCGGTGACCACGAAGCCGCCGACGAGTGCGGCGTACTCGGACGCACGGTGCGCGCGGTGCTCGGCGACGGCCCGGTCCAGGGGCGCGTTGCCCGGCGGGAAGATGGCCGCGTCGTCGATGAGGTCGGTCAACCAGGCTGGTGCGCTCACGCCGCCACGCTAACGTGGTCCCGTGGCGTATTACAGATCCCTCGGCGAGGTGCCCAAGACGCGTCATACCGCGTTCCGGGGCCCGGACGGCGCGCTGCGCTACGAGGAGCTGATGGGGGAGGAAGGGTTCTCCTCCGATTCCTCGCTGCTGTACCATCTGGGAGTTCCTTCCGCGATCGTCGATAGTCAGCCCTGGGCGCTACCGGACCTGAGCACGACCGCGAACCACCCGTTGAAGCCCAGACACCTGAAGCTGCACGAGCTGACGTCGCCCCAGTCGGTTGAGCCTGTCGAAACCAATGCGGTCGAGCACCGCCGGCTCATCCTCGGCAACGCCGACGTCCGGATCAGTTACGTGATCGCGACCGAGGCGTCGCCGCTCTACCGCAACGCCGTCGGCGACGAGTGCGTGTACGTCGAGACCGGCAGCGGCACCGTCGAGACCGTCTTCGGCGTGCTGGCCTACCGTGCCGGTGACTACGTGATCCTGCCGCGCGCGACGACGCACCGCTGGCTGCCGGCCGAGCCGAGCCGGCTCTACGCGATCG
>JACXTT010013463.1_pt1 | contig 10767 bp, 13 predicted proteins | sample 9270951 | NCBI WGS metagenome assembly JACXTT01 (sample SAMN15532306, study PRJNA645909) | rock metagenome | isolation source: weathered quartz diorite | place: Puerto Rico | collected 2017-06-21
GTGCCAGGTCACGCCGGCGAGATGGGCATCCTTCACGGCCTTGAGATACTGGCGCCGATAGAAGTTGCAGGCGTCAATCGGCTAGGCCCTCTGCCTCCTTCATGCCGTGCATCCCATCGATCGTGAACCCCCTTTTCTTGTTGAACTCCCAAAGCATTCTGATACTCTTCTAGGAATCGCCAAACAGGTACTGGGGACATATCGAGAAGGGAGTCAGGATGAGACGTGCGCCGACGTGGATTTGGTGTTTTGTTCACACGCTTATCGTGATCGGACTTGTCGTGTCTTGGGACAGCTGTGCCGAGGCCGAGGACACGTGGCAAGCTGGTGTCTCGGTGTACCATTCCAGTGGCGATTACGGGACTGGATCCAATACCACCATTACGTCCATTCCGCTCTCGATTCGCCGTCTGTTTCAGGATGGGGACGTGACGCTGGTCGTTCCGTTTCTGAGTGTCAGAAGTAATTGCAGTGTGACATTGCTCAGCGGTGTTCCCAACCAAACCGGCGGCACGTGTCCCGCGACCACCACCAAGAGCGGGAAACAGGTCACACGACTACGGCCCACGACTACCACCGAGAGCGGGATCGGGGATGTCCTCCTCCGAGGCCGCTATTATGTGCTCGATGAGCATGGCTTGGTACCGACGGTGGCCGTCACGGCCAAGATCAAGTTTCCAACGGCGGACCGGGACCGGGGATTGGGCACGGGAGAGTTCGATGAGGGACTGGGCCTCGAGGTCTCCAAGAAGCTGACAGACACCTGGATCAGCTTTGTGGATCTGAGCTACACCAATCTCGGAAAACCGCCGGGGGTGACCCTGCGGAACCAATGGAACTACGATCTCGGTGTGGGGTATTACTTCACGAAAACCTTAGTGGGCAGTGTGTATTATGAAGAATGGACTGCGGTGATCCGTGGCCTGCAAAATCCGCGGGACCTGTTGGTGGCGATGAATTACACTGCGACCTCCGCATGGCGGTTCAATGCCTCGATCGCCCGTGGGCTGTCGGATGGGGCCCCGAATTGGGCGCTCACGGCAGGGCTCAACGTGCGGTTCTAGTGGGGTCCCTCCGGCTGACATTCCGACGAACATGAATGAGGGGCTCTCTGGTTTGACCTAGAAAGCCCCGCAGCGGATGACTCCTCGACGAGTAGCTAGCGATGCGTCCGCTCCGGTCGCTCAGGACGCTCTGGGCGCTGCGGACGATCGGGCCGCTCCGCCCGCTCGACTTTTTCCCCCTTCTGCACGCGGTCTTGATGCAGGTCACGGATCAATTCCGCTCGAGTATGTTCCGCGGCGCTCACCACCGGCCCGAGCTTAAATCCAAGATCCTTGGCAATCTTGCCCCAGCCTTCTTTATCCGCCCGAAGGGTCTCAATCTTCTGCAGGGCATCCGTCATGGTCGGATAGGTTTTGGGGTCGGCTTGGGTCAAGTGCTGAGCCATGGCCAACTCGATGGTGACGCCACCCCAGCCTTGCTTCGTCCGCAAGTCCTCGACCGTTTTCGGTGTCACATTGAATTCTTTGGAGAGGATTTGAACTTGGGTGTTTGCGGCCTTGGAGGCCGTGTCCTTATCAATCTGTTTGGCAACCGAGTCGGCCCGAGCTTGGTCGGCATCCGTTTGGGCCAAGACCGGTGCAATCTGGAGCCCGCTGAAAAGCAGCCCCGCGAGGATCGAAAAAACAGATATGAGACGTTTCATGCGTGCCTCCTTTTCATATTCATACTATGACAAAACGGAGTTCTTTAACGATAGCGGACGATCCGGCACGCGTCAATGTTGACTGAAACGCACGAAAAATCAAAACGTTGACAGCATGAAATGCACATCTGTTTCAGACCTGGCGGAGTTTCGTGTGATCCTGACGCACCGCTCCACCGGTCTGCTCCGGAGTGATTCCAGAGAGCCGAGGACTGCACGCATAATCTGTAGGTCTATGCTGCCGCTTAGGCACTTGCCTCCAGGAACCTTCACTTCTAGAATTGGCCTCCCTGCGAGGCTCGCCATGCCTTTCTCAATTCGCCCCACCAACAAAAGATTTTCACAAGAAACTACTTGTCGGGTCGTCGAAGACCCAAGGAGGGCAGTAAGTATGACCAAGCTTATCAGATACGGAACGCAATACCGCTTAATCTTGGTGCTTCTACTTTGCGTGGTCGTGGCGCTCGTTCTGTTGCTGGGAAACTACGCAGCGGCCCAGGTTCCCGGCTGGGACTCACGGTGGCCTCCCCCGGAGAAGATGCTCCAGGGGCAAGATCCCACGACGGTTCAGGAGTTCAGGCGCTGGAGTGGCGCCCTGAAGCAGAATCCGAGGGACGTCAACGCCTTGAACCAGCGCGGCGTGCTCGCCATGCAGATGAGCCGCAAGGGCGTGTACGGCATGTACTGGCGGTGGCTGGCCGCCAAAGATCTGGAGCAGGTGATCCAGCTTGAACCGAAGAACTTCTACGCGTGGCACAACTACGGGCATCTCAACTACCTGTCCGGCGATCTCTGGATGGCCAACGACCATTCCAACGCGCGTCGCGCGGTGTACGCGTTCACCAAGGCGATCGAGCTCACTCCCCGGTCCGCGCGCAGTTACATGGGGCGCGGCTGGGCCTATCTGACGATGAACGATCAGGCGCACGCGAGCGCGGACTTCCAGAAGGCTATACAGTTCGATCCTACGTTGCGGGCCGATCTGGAGAAAGAGGTCCGGGGCATCCAGGAACGGAAACGGCAAGAGGCTGCCGCGCGAGGGACTCAGGAACAAATCAAGCAGCTAGGGCGTGGAGCCGGGTCCGGCGACGATTACCACCGCCAGAGGGAGAAGCGCGACTATGACCGCTTCGTGAGAGGGCAACAGGCGCGGGACCTGGAGTACGGGGGCGAATCGGAACGGGCAAGGCAATGCCGGAACAAGAGCGAGGGGACGTGCTGAGGGTCACGGCGCGGGCCGCATAGATCTGAACTAGACCGCCCGTCAGCGTCTGGCCGCGGCCACCGATATTCTATCTACGATCTTTTTAGAATGGAGGTCGCGAAGCCCGAAACCATCGTGCCGCAATACGCCTGACTCACATTGCGGCTGCTATAACTACAGGGGGCAGGTTAGTTTTTTCCGTGGAGACGTCACCATGGGAAAGAAAACTGCTAATTCTGCGCTGCATATCAGAATTCCACGTCGATTTCATTTAATAGATTTAATTGACTGGTTATATTAAATTGCGTGTCTGAAAGTTGAAAAACACAGCATTCCGCAGACAGCGACGCCACGAGTCGAAGTTTGACATCCCAGTGAATTTGGATGCTCATGACCTCTTTTGAGGTATTAACCGTTTGGGTACTCAACCTTGCGCTTGATTCGGGGGGACATTTCGCATTCAAACTTGCCGCGATCGAATCCGACACTGACGCAACTTTCTTGGCTCACTGGCGTCATATGCTGGCCCGTCCTTGGTTGTGGTTGGGAGTATGTTGTTTCATCGGCGAATTTGTTGCCTGGTTGGCGTTCTTGTCACTTGTCCCCCTTGCCCAGGGTGTGCTCCTTGGCATGACCAGCATTGTCATCGTTATGATAGGAGGCCGAATCATGTTTCATGAGCGGTTCAACCGACTTCGGATAGCCGGTATGGTATTGATCGTGGCAGGCGTTGCGTTTGTGGGAATCGGGTAAAATGGCGCGTGGGAGGTTCTATCTCATTGGGTTTTTTGCGTTGATCGTGTTTGATACGTTTTCGCAAATTTGTTTCAAAATGGCAGCAATCCAGGGTGAGCCGTTCCAGATCGAAGTTGATTGGTTGATTCGCGTATTCCAAACGCCCTGGGTTTATGGAGCCATCATCGGCTACCTTGGAGCATTTATTACCTGGATGACTTTGCTTCGACATGCCCCTGTCGGACCTGCCTTTGCAGCCTCACACCTTGAAGTGGTTGGTGTGATAGTTATTTCCGTGCCACTCTTTGGAGAGGTCCTGAATAGTTCTCAGATATTCGGAGCAATTTTGATTGTGGCTGGCGTCATCTGCTTGGCACAGAGTGAGGCCCAATCTCATGTTCACCTCTGACTCGGCGGTTGAAATACCACCAACAGCGGGCTTGCCGTTATATCTTACGGATCTATTTCCTTCCTGGTCGGACAATTTCTCCCAAAAGCTTGCAGAATTTCTTGGTATTTCCACGGTAGGGGTTGAGTGCTCAGGAACTGCAAGCCTGATTGTCATTCTCGAGACTCTAAGCCGACTGTCAACACGAAAAACCGTTGTCATCCCCGCCTATACCTGTCCGCTGGTGGTATTCGCGATCGTCAAGAGTCGTTTGCAGTTACGAGTTTGCGATACTCGTCCGGATAGCTTTGAACTCGACCCCGAGGCATTGATGAAGTTGTGCGATCGCGATACGCTGGCCATTGTTCCCACCCATCTCGGTGGCCGGGTAGCCGACTTGACCACCATCATTGCTCTGGCGAGACAATGCGGCGCTTACGTAGTTGAAGATGCCGCGCAGGCGTTGGGTGCCCGCTATCAGGGGGAAAGCGTCGGATTGCATGGCGATGCGGGGTTTTTCAGTCTCGCAGCCGGCAAAGGTCTGAGTATCTTTGAAGGCGGTTTGTGGATCGCCGCAGATGCCGAATTGCGAACGGAACTGGGACGAACCAGTCTGCAAATTATTCCCGCTCACCTCGGATGGGAGGCATTACGTTGTCTGCAATTGGCAGGTTATGCAGCCGCCTATCGTCCTCTCGCTCTACGGTACATTTATGGAAATTCGTTGCGGCGAGCCATCCGTCGTCGTGATTCGATTGCGGCAACCGGGGATCGTTTCTCCTCAAGCGTCCCGTTGCATCGGGTCTGCGCATGGCGGCAGGCGGTTGGTAGCCGGGCGCTCTTGCGCCTGGCCGACTTTCAGCGTGACCTTGCGAGGCAGGCCGCCAGGCGTCTTCCTGAACTGACAAGAATTCCCGGGATCAGGATACTGACCGACCCTCCCGGAGGAGCGGGAACGTGGCCTATTTTTATAGCCGAGCTACCCAATGAAAAAGTGCGCGATCAGGTGCTTGATGAGTTATGGGGAGCCGGTCTCGGCGTTTCACGCATGTTCGCATATGCCTTGCCCGACTATGAGTATCTGCGTCCTTGGGGTGGGGAACAGTCGGCTCCTAATGCCAAAAGGTTCGCTGCATGCTCCATGACGATCTCGAACAGCCCGTGGTTGGATGACGCGAGTTTCGAGCGAATACTTGCCACTTTGTTCCGGCACTGCCGCTAATTACTTTCCGACGTCCTTGAGCCAAGCGAGCAGTTGGCGATTGACCGCTGTCTGTTGAGCCTGCCATTTGACGAGGGCTTCAGCAGGAATCGTCGGTTGCCGATCCATGGCACTAAGCCAACGTTTCCATGATGTTTGAAAACGATGAACCGACACTTCTCCGGTGAGATCACTGCCAATCAATTTTCCCTTAAATGCCTCGATCAATTGTCGAACGTGTTCCAGGTCGAAGCAGCCCTGATCCCAATTGGTTCGAACAACGTTTTCGGAAAACACATCTTTGTCGATTGAAAGATAGACGGCACCAGGAATATTTTTCTCGCGTTCAGCAATAAATTGTCTGATGAGCACCTGAGCATTTTGAAAAGATGCAATTCGTTTGGCGAGCCCAAAAGGATTGGCCCACTGCACGTTCACACCTGTTGTCCAGTAACGAATTTTTCCCTGAACAATTGGCAACAAGTGATTTTCCCAAGCATGCCGCCAGCTTACGTCAGAAGAGGTGATGCCAAGGATGTGAACACAACGAATTTGCGGCAATCTGGCTGCATGGGCAACCCAGGATCCGCAATGAATGCCAAAAGGAAATCGCATATTGTCCGGGTGGTTATCAAGCACAACCACATCAAACGGCTCACTGTGACAGATGCGGTCAAGTAGGAGATGACTGATGTGGTGAAAGTCGCCACTCCCCATGCAGACAGGTCCGTAATTATCCGGCAGTTGCTCATTGAGAAAACTGCGGAAGCCCTTCCAGGTTGACCACGAGCACCCAAAGCGAATCGCTTCCTGCCAATCAGAAAGTTCGATTGTTTGTGTATCTTCCAGCCCGTGCAGTGAGCCGTCGATATCGAGAACAATTGCTTGCGTCACGGCTGCTGCTCCTCGAACCACGCTCTGTCGTGCTCAAAGTGACTCGATAATTTACCCAAAATGTACCGGAGCACGGGATTGCGTACATACACAGCATGTTGGGTGAAAGTGAATTGTGCGCCTAGATATGCCTTGACTTTAGGGTCTGTCCATCCGGCAACGTAGTATTTCAGTTTTCGCGACAACGCAAAAGCAAGGTTCTCCATCCAGCTGACGAAATATAGGTTGTGTTCGCGTGCCGCGGGATAACGAAACCCGATGTACTTGTCGATCAGCATGTCATTGTGAACAAAGCACAAATTGAAACCGATCAATTGTCCTGCCGAGTAATATAAAAAGAGGTGACCATCCAGCGATTTATCCTTAAAAACGGCGGAAAAGAATTCGGCGCTCAGTTTGTCAAAGTGAATTTCGCTTTGCTGGTAGACATTTAAATATAAATCGTAAAGTTCGTTTAGAAACTCTGCGTTATTCAGGCGTTCACAGCCAGTATTCATCATCTCTATCTGCATATCTGCGCGCGCCCGCATTTTGCGTCGAATGTCCTTGCGTCGCGCTGACGAAAGCCGGGAAAGATACTCGCCCACATTTTCGAAGTCGATCGGTATGTAGGCCAATGCCTGACCGGTGATCAGAGTGAAGCCCGCATTCTTGCAGGCCTTTATCAATTCCGCTGCAGCGATGCGTTCAGCTTCAGTGAGCAGCGGTGACTGGTTAGGAATATCTTTAAGAACGCACAATCTAGTGGAATGTCGCCAGGTAGTTAGCATGGATTCCACCGATGCGGGGCTGCTGATTTGAGACGGTAATGGCAAATATTCCGTTACTGTCGTTCCCCAAAAAAGAGTGCGCCAAGTCAAAAGTTTTCGCACCAAACCAGCAGCGGGCAATGTATTGACGAATCGAAGCGTCCCTGCATCCACAGTGGTCAGCAAGTCAAACTTCACGCGAAACCCGGGTTGTCCAATAGCTGAGACAACAGCTTCAAAACCCTCGGGGGGACAATGCAAAAAATGCTGGATTAAGCCGGGAGGTTCAAGGCTATTGAGGAGCCGCGTTGGAATGGAGATGTGTTTTCGCAACGTTTCCAGTATTGAAAGTACACCGTCGTATGGTCTAAAGAAGAACGCGACTCCCGAGCAGCAATGTCATCTTTGCGACGATCCAGAGTCACGACGTAATAACTGTCGTCGGCATAGTCTGTTTTGACATTGTCCAACTTCATGCATCATGCGATACAGTGCAGGTCGACGAGCTGCTCACGAATGCTTCATGCTACCCTAATCGGGCGCCTGCTTTCCACAATGACCGAAGCAGATATCTAGAAGTGACCAATTTGTTCCGCCGTCCAGCTATCCAATATGGCTCGAATCTCATAGCCCTTGACTCTGTAAGGAAGCGCTCTTCAAAAGTAACCACCTGGCGTAGCGGAATATGTGAAACAAGATCTTTCTCGAATTGTTACAGGGTCAGATTTTGGTCTCCGGTCAAGATCCCCAAACGGCGACGTTCTAGGGGCATCCCCGCTTGGCCGTGATCGTCCAGCGCAAGTCTCATGCGAACAGCGTTGGTACGCTGAGTTCCGTATTGATCTTCCTATGGCCGGTGTGTTTTCCTCGTGTGTGTCGTGTATTCCCTTAAAATTCTATTCGTTCAGACTAGCCCGCGAATGCCATCGATGTGGCGGTACCTGATGGTATCATGCTGATCTATTGGGCAGGGATTTTCACGATGCAAGCCCTGTTATTTGCACCGAGCCTAGTTGATGCGGAGGAGGTCTATGGTCCTCCGAAACCACCGCAATCCGCCCCATCTACTCAGGGCAAGGTGGATGAGGGGAAAGTTCCGCTGAGGGAACTCGATGACCCGGGCTATCCAGCGGAGCACGCGCTGAGGTCTCTGCCAGCTCATTCAGATTATACTGTCATCCCTTTACCGGCATTCGCCTACAATCGAAATGAAGGGTACTGGGCTGGCGGCCTCACGCCCATTCTGAAGGCCAATTCTAAAGGGGATATCGAAGAAATTTTAGCGCCGCAGTACATCTATAACCAGAGGGCTGGGCATGGCGGATCACTGAATTACTTCAGGTATCCCTCTGATACAGAGCAATACCATGCGCTGGCCTGGTACGCGCAACGACTCGATCAGGGCGTCGATTTGGGGTATAAGAATCTGAGCGCAGGAGGAGGACGCTACATTCTCGCTGCCGATTTCGGCGCGTTTAAAAACCCTTTCGCCAGATTCTTCGGCTTCGGGAGTCGAACCACCGAAGCACAGGAAACCAACTATACCTCGCGAGAGCTACTCGTCAAACTGACCGTCGGCATCAATCTCACTCCAGATCTCTCACTGATGTTGACTGAGCGGTATCGCAACGTCAGGGTGGACGACGGAATCGTTGCTTCTCTGCCAGGCACAGCACGCCTATTCCCCACGATTCCAGGTATCGAAGGAGCCCAAGTGTTGGGGCATGGCCTCACATTCCGTTATGACACGAGAGATAGCCAGCTGATTCCGACCAAGGGAACCTACGTGAACGTCTTGGCCGAGTTTAATCAGAACTTAACACCACATGAAGAAAACCAGTGGGGGCACGCGGCACTCGATGCTCGCCAGTTGATTCCCCATTCATCGGACCAGATGGTGTTCGTCTCACGCATTTTGTTCAATGGCGTGTTTGGCCAAATAGAGCACAGGGGCACCACGCTCGGCGTGCCTTTTTACGAGCAGCCTACACTAGGCGGCGAAGATACACTTCGGGCGTTCGGGCACGGTCGGTACATCGGCAGCTGGGCCGTCCTGGCCAATCTAGAAGAGCGAGTGACGGTGCTCAATAAAACGATGTTCGACCATGATATCCACCTGGAAATTGCCCCGTTTCTCGATATGGGACGGGTTGGACAGAGCAGTGTGAAGGCTGAGCATCTGTTCTTTAAGAATATCCAATTCAATCCAGGCACTGGCATTCGATTGCTGGTCAAGCCAACCGTCGTCGGTCGGCTCGACGTGGCTTATGGGCGTGATGGGCCAAACCTGTTTGTGGGATTAGATTATCCGTTTTAAAAAATGGCGTGATGAGTATGATTCGTGGCGATATAGATCTCTCTTATCGACAAGTGCTGAAGAAGGCAGGACGGGTTTTCGCAGGAGTCGTACTGCTAGGAGGACAATCTGCTTGTGCTGTTCCGCTTTTAAATGCTTCCGCCTCGGGTGATACAAAGACTGTCTTGAGTCTCTTGCAGAAAGGGCATGATGTAAACGAAGGATTTCCACTCGTGGGAACGCGACCCCTCATGCTCGCTGCGGCGCATGGGCATGCTGAAACCGTCCGGGCGCTTCTCGATGCTGGCGGTGACGTTAATGCGGAAGATCTGACCGGGTGGACTGCGCTGCATGCGGGGGCATTCAAAGGAGATGCATCAATTGTATCTCTATTGTTAGAGCGCGGGGCTCTTCAACGGCCGGCACATTGGTTTCTTGACAGCCCATTGGGTATTGCGGAAAGGTTGGGTCATAAGGACCTTCTTGAATTATTACGGGCCCCACCGGCAACAGCAGACAATGTCCCTTGTGCTGAAACCGGTCGCCTTTCCCAATAAAGTTTAACCACGCATTACGCTGGTAATTGACGCATAAAAGGTGAACTTTCCCTCATTCTGTGGACACCGACTAGGCATAATCAGCCGAAGGAGGTGTTCGATGAGTAGACAGCGACGGAAGTTCACAGCAGAATTTAAGCAAGAAGTCGTAGCGCCGGTTCGGCGGAGCGGGCGGAGTACAATCAAGTGGCGAATACGTTCGGCATCATGCTGAAGTGCTGATGCGTTGTCGTATTTTGCTGGATGCTTCTGGCCAAACAGGGTATTCGGACGCACCATGACGCAGCATAGAATGAGGGCCAATCGGATCAGCATGCTGAGGTGGACACTACTGTGCGGGCTGTGAACCTCAGGGCGAAGGAGTCTGTCAGTGATCCTGATGGGCAAATGCACACCAGGGTATTACCATGAATTCTGAATACAACAGGAGATGTATCATGGAATCATCGGTTAGGGGCTAGTGTATGGGTCATGCCGTCTTGAGTCTTCCTTCCACGTAGGCAATCACTTCCGAGACCGTGGTAAACTTCCTAAAGTCTTGGTCAGGAACTTCAAAATCAAACGCTTCTTCCAAAAAGAAGACCAGCTCGATTGCATCGGCCGAGTCCAGGCCAAGATCGTTCCGCAAAGAATAGTGAGGCTGAATCGCGTTGACGTCTCGCTTCATGCGCTTTGCAAGTTCGGTCAGAATCCGTTCGGCGATCGTTGAGTTAGGAGCCATATCGATCTTTTCCTTCCGTCTTTTTTTAGAAACATATCTAAAATAGCTCCCGCATCAACACCACAAATAACAGTTTAAGAAGAGAGAGACACTTGACCGGCTTGCAAGTGTTGATGTGGCCTCTTGCCCATCATCTGAAGGAGAAAGAATTTACTCAAATTCTCAGCAACGACTTCCTTCTGTTTATCCACCGTGATGACGTGATAGCAGTCATTCAGGAATACCAACTGTTTGTCTTCCGATGAGATCTCGTCATAGACTATGGATGCATTGCGGGGGCTGGTCATGTCATCGTCGCTCGCTTGGAGAATCAT
>JACXTT010013464.1_pt1 | contig 10767 bp, 11 predicted proteins | sample 9270951 | NCBI WGS metagenome assembly JACXTT01 (sample SAMN15532306, study PRJNA645909) | rock metagenome | isolation source: weathered quartz diorite | place: Puerto Rico | collected 2017-06-21
GTCGTCATTGCAAGGCACAAAGATAGACTTACTATTCTCCAAGCTTTTCCTTTCATCGGTTCCTCCAAGCATTCGTCGCCGAGTCACAGCTTCGAATGAACTGTTGGGCCGCTTCGGCGACCGGTTTGAGTGAACTTCAATACGAGGCCGCGACAGGCGGACCATCAGGGCAGAAAAATCTCCCTCCTATCGAGCGCGCGCTATCGTATGCACTGGCTATGATCAAGTCAAGCGGGATGGGACAATGGTTAGGTTTTGTTTGCCGAGAGATCAGGAGCCGCAGACTCTGGCTGCCTTTCGGCGGGCGGTCTGCTGACAATGGGTGGTCCGCCACCCAATAGCGAAGCAATTGTTGCAAGTCGCTAGTCACTGGAAGCGCCGATCTTCCATTCGTGTTCGTCAAGGCCTTCGCGAGGCGCGCTCGTGCTGTTGCGGTCTCCGGTCGCTTCATCACGTACTCGATGCTCATACGCGGCGCGAATGAATGACACGAACAGCGGGTGGGGATCGAGTGGCTTTGATTTGAACTCCGGATGAAACTGGCAACCGAGGAACCAGGGGTGTTCGGGCAGCTCTACGATCTCGATGAACTTTCCGTCAGGCGATTTGCCCGAGAACGCCAACCCGCGCCCGCCAAGCTCGTCTTCGTAACGCGGGTTGAACTCGTATCGATGGCGGTGGCGCTCGCTGATGGCGGGCGCGCCGTAGATTTTCTCCGCCACTGATCCGGGCTGGAGCTTGCAAGGATACGCGCCCAGTCTCATTGTCCCGCCCATGGCCTCGACTCCGATCAGGTCGCGCAGCTTGAAGATCACAGGATGCGCGGCATCGTCGTCGAATTCAGTTGAGTCGGCGCCTTCAAGCCCGCAGACGTTGCGAGCGAACTCGACGGTCGCGCATTGCATGCCCAGGCATATGCCGAAGTAAGGAGTTTGCTCGCGGCGCGCGTAGTTGATCGCACGAAGCATGCCCGAGATGCCGCGCTTGCCGAACCCGCCCGGGACGAGTATCGCGTCAAAGTCGCGGAGCCGATCTTCCCAGTTCGGATCGTCCATCAAGTCTTCCGATTCGATCCAGCGAATCTGCACACCCAGGCGGTTGGCGACGCCGCCATGAACAAGTGCTTCGTGGAGGCTCTTGTACGAATCCTCGAGCTCGACGTATTTGCCGACAATGCCAATGCTTACGGTCGCATCAGGTTTCTTGATTGTCTCAACAAGCTCAGACCACCTGCGTAAATCGCGTTCGGCCGCTTGCAGGCCCAGCTTCTTCACGATCATGTCATCGAGGCCCTGGCGGGCGAACATCAGCGGTACTTCATAGATCGTCCCGACATCCTGGGCAGTGATCACCTCTTCTTCGCGCACGTTGCAAAACAGCGCGATCTTCTCCTTCATGTCCTTCGGCAGCGGTCGATCACAACGGCACAACAAAATGTCAGGTTGAATACCGATCTCACGCAGCTCCTTAACCGAATGCTGTGTTGGTTTCGATTTCAGCTCACCAGAAGCCGCGATGTAAGGTACAAGTGTCAGGTGAATAAACAGCGCATTCTCGCGGCTGACTTCATTGCCCATCTGCCGGATGCTTTCCAGGAAAGGGAGCGACTCGATGTCACCAACAGTGCCCCCCACCTCGACGATCACCACATCGGTCGAGTCTACAACAGAGCGTATCGCGTCTTTGATTTCATTGGTTATGTGGGGGATGACCTGAATCGTCTTGCCAAGATAATCCCCCCGCCGCTCTTTGTTGATGACCGAAAGGTAAATGCGTCCGGTCGTCCAGTTGTTTGCTTGAGAAAGCTCGGCATGTGTAAACCGTTCGTAATGTCCCAGGTCGAGATCCGTTTCGGCGCCGTCGTCGGTGACAAACACCTCGCCGTGCTGGAAAGGCGACATCGTCCCCGGATCGACATTGATGTACGGATCGAGTTTTTGAAGGGTGACTTTCAGCCCACGCGCTTCTAGCAGGCAGCCGATAGAAGCTGCGGCCAGTCCCTTGCCAAGACTTGAAACCACTCCGCCAGTGACGAAAATGAATTTGGTCATGATGGGGTCTCCTCAATCAACCGTTTTACTCGTTCGTAGTCCTGCTGAGTGTCGACTCCTATCGACCGATGCTCGACGCTGACGACGCGGATTTCGAACCCGTTCTCAATCGCGCGAAGTTGTTCCAATGCTTCGAGTCGTTCAAGCGGTGAGGGCTCCATTCGGGCGAACCGTCGCAGGAATCCGGCGCGATAGGCGTACAGGCCCGAATGCTTACGGTAATTAGACAGCAGCAGCGCGTCGGCGCGCAAAGACTCCTCAAGGGTCAAATCCGCAGCGATTCTAACGTAAGGAATCGGGGAGCGCGAGAAGTAAACAGCGAACCCACGAGCATCTGTAACAACTTTCACCACGCTCGGGTCGAACACGTCTTCGACGGAAGCTACAGGCTCGGAAGTAGTGCTCATCTGAATCTGGGAATCGTCGATAAGCGGCGCAATCGCCGCGTCGATTGTAGAAGGGTCAATAAGGGGTTCGTCGCCTTGAAGGTTGACTATGAACTGCGAGTCCAGCTGCGCCGCGACTTCCGCGACCCGGTCAGTGCCCGACGTGAGATTGGGTGAAGTCATTCGCGCTTCGCCGCCGTACGCTTCAACCGCTTCTGCGATCCGTTGGTCATCAGTCGCGACGATCACCCGCGAAATCGATTGGGCAAGTGAGGCCCTCTCAACGACGCGCATAATCATCGGCATTCCGGCCAGGAGGAGGAGGGGTTTTCCCGGCAATCTAGTCGAGGAGTACCGCGCAGGGATGATGGCGACCACTTCTCCCTTCACGGGCTTTCAGCCTAGCGCAAAGCTCTCAGTATTGTCAAATCACAGGCCCGTTTGTCACTATGAGGATCGCGCGGCCCAAGGGTCCTTGCTATGGGCGCAGTCTCCGAACAGCGTGGCTCTCAGCTCGATACTAGCGAGAACTGCAAGACCTTGATATGATCAGCACTCGCCGTTGTGGTTGCACTCGCTTTCGGAGATCTGTTCGGCTGAACGGGGGCCAAAGATGATAATCTGTGAGTTCTGTTTGCAGTATACGAGGAAAGGCGAATGCACATTCGGCCTGCGGATACCCAAGCGAATGGGTTGCCGCGAATTTGATCCGGGCATAGATAAATTCTGCTCGGACCCGAACGATTTCGTGAGCCCCAACCAGATAATTCAGATGGCCACGTTCTTCGGAATCAAAGGGACGGAACTAAAGAAGGTCAAGCTGATCGCCGCGCAGGCAGGAAACACGCGGTTGGAGGTTCCAGCTCAACAAACCGACTCTATTGCGGTCAACGAATCTTAAGGTTGGCGAAACGCAGCTTCTCCTATTCACTTCTCTGCTTCGGCGATCACGAAATCCGACTTCTGAAGCACATAGCCAAAGAAGAGCTCTCGGCTGATGTTCTGAGCTTCATCGCTGGCGGAGCTTCGAGTGTTACACAGTTCAGCAAGTTGCAATAGGACATTCTTGGCCGCGCCTCGCAGGGCAAGCTTCTTGGTGAATAGCTCGGCCGCCAGACCATCGGCGACATCCTTCGCCTTGCGCGCTCCCGACATCTTTAACTGCTCACAAAGCAATTCAACTTTGGCGCGATCGTAGTTTTCGTTGAAAGGCACCCCGGCTTTGGAGGTGCCAAGATGCAGGTGGCGTTCCTTGGGAAGACCTGCCTGCTTCTCTACTCGCTGAAAGATCTGCTCCAGCTTGTCATCGAGAATCGATCTCCTGTACTTGGTCAAACCGCGCCCCGACCATAGAATGGCGTATTCCTCGTTGGTTATGGCGGTTACGACTCCGGTGCCATAACGCACGGAAACCTCCGAATCCTTATAGGCGAGTACGTCGCCCATCTTCATCTTCATGATTCCTCCAATGCAAACTGTGCTTTCCAAACAGAATGAAATGGTTCATCGATAGACTTCGGCAAGTCTGCTCCGCACCTCGATTGCAAGTTCGAGCTCACCTTTTTCAGCTTTGATCCTGGAGTCGTCGCCGAGCCGCTCGGCCCTGGCAAGCCTCGCTTCACTGTTCTTGACCCTCTCTCGAGTATGGCGGGCGATCTCACCCTTGAGAACCTTGTCATTTAGCGTCTTGAGTCCGGAGATATCCAACTCCGCTCCCGCCAGGGGACCTTCCTTGTCTGATGCGGCGACGCGGTAGGCCCGCAGAACGCCCCTGACGATCATCGCAAGCGGCATCGACTCACCGGCCTTCTCGGCGCTGGCCTTTATACGCTTTGAGGATTCGCTTACAAGCGTGCAAAGCAAGAAGCGGTTTACTTGATCGCCTGCGTCTCTCTCGTTTCGAGAGGTATCGCCGGTTTCCCCACGGCCCGCTGGCGCCTGTTTTTCCCCGGATTTTGGCGCGCGCGCCCGGCTCGATGCGCCGGTCTTTGAATTGGTATTACTCATCTAATGGATTGCCTCCTTCTTATAAAAGCGTTAAAAGCGCAGCGTTCCGAATCCTCAAATGTCCTCAGAGCTATGACCTGAGCACTTTGATGCCTAAATACGTTAGCCTTATGTTAGTCATCCGGTAGGGAGTGCTATTGGCCCCCTTGGTCACCAGGTCGCCGCTAATCAGTCCTTGTTTCTTCATGAGGAGCAGATACTCGAGCACGTCGGTTTCATCAGAAAGATCCTTCAGGTGGCCATTGTGTACAGGTAGAACCCCGTGGCTTAGATGGCTGTCTATCTCGGACAGGATGGACTGCAGTAACTTTTGATCGAGCGTACTCATTTAGGTCCCGCTGCTCAGCGATTGCTTAAAGCCGAGCCGCCGGCGGACGCGGGATTGCCCAGCCGCGTTTCTTTCTTGAGGTTGTCCCGAGTCGCGCGCACGTCGCTCGCAAGCCTCACCGCTTGTAGCCCTGCGATCACATACCAGCCGATGTCAATCTGCCACCATTTGCGTCCGAACCGCGCCGCGTTTGCGTCTGAGTGATGATTCCTGTGCCAATTCTCCCCCCACGCACCAAACTGCAGTGGGCCAAGCCACCAGATGTTTCGACTCGAATCCACACCCTCAGGCAGCCCCGGTGTCATGTGGAGCAAGCTGTTGACGAACATCTGAAAGTGAAGCGCATACACCAACCGAATCGCACCAATCCAGAAAAACGCTTGCCATCCCAAAGCAAGCCAAAGGCACACCGAAAGAACGATGATCGGAATCTGCGCGCGGCGCCACACCCTGTACCGAGGCTTGTCCAGATCCGGGCACCAACGGCTAACCTCCGAGCCCGACCATTGGTAAACCCATCTGATATGAGCCCACCAGAACCCGCCGTGGCGAGGGCTCGACACGTCTTCTGCAGTGTCTGATTTCGCGTGGTGATGACGATGATTAGCCACCCACGACATCGGCTCACCCGATGCATTGAAGATCGTGAAGAATATTAGGATGTTCTCAACCACCCGATTGAGTCGCAAAGATCGGTGCGAAAGTGATCGGTGATAACAGACCGAGGTCCCGACGCCGCCGATCGACGCAACTGCCAGGGCTGCAACCAGCACACGCCAACTCGGCAACGGGAACAGAATCAATCCGATGACCGCGAGCAAATGCACGGTGACTATGTAGAATAAGACCGGACCGTTCCCCTCGGAATACTGCCACCAGGGTCGCGCCCAAGGCTGCTCATCGGTAAGTTTTGTTGATCTCACTGTCATTCCTGTCTTCGATAGGCCATAGACTCAGGTTATCGTTTCACGAACCAGATTCCGACTATTGTAGCGCCCTTTGCATCGCCATCATGACCCTGTCGCCTTTCACGCGGAACCAGGTTCCCAGCCGCCTTCATCGATAGAAGTCAGAGCAAACGGCAACGCCGCCAAGGCCGAACCACAATGGTGGCAAGAGTTCGTAGATTGTCGTCGAGATGATCGATTGGCGCTGGCATAGAAGACTCCACCAAGTGGCATTTCGTGGAGTCATGCCGGCTACCACTTAGACCAGCTTGCTCTCTACACCGTTGCAGATGCATCTAGACTATACTCCGCGGAACCTGCGGTCAAGCTAAGGCCCCCAAACCGAGCAGCATGCTATCTAGCTTCGATGCCTGAAGGTGACGCGTCCTTTGGTCAGGTCGTACGGAGACAACTCAACCGTCACCCTGTCACCAGCGAGGACCCGGATGTAATGCTTCCGCATCTTACCGGACAAGTGGGCCAACACTTCGTGACCCTCGCCTATTTTTACTTTGAATGTAGTGTTACCCATACATTCAACCACAGTTCCATCGACCGGGATCATGTCTTCTTTTGGAATGATGTCACCTCGTTTCCACGTTCTGCGCAAGCTGCAGCTTACAAACGTGTGTTTAGATTTCGGAGTCAATGACTTTGTGAAGTCATTGACTCCCTCTCGAATACCGCAACAACTTGTTAGCGCGATGCTCGACTGGCCCTAAAGGAACGAGTTGACGGTGAGCGCAATCTGCCGATCTCGGTTGTCAATCTGACCTGCTCCTCGGACCTGCCATCGGTAAACCCACTTAACCTTGACCGCTCGAGCCTGATTCCGGCAACCCGTTCGATCGACGCCAGGGTAGACTCCTCCTCCGGGCTCACCAGCGTCAGCGCCGCGCCATCGCGGCCCGCCCGCGCTGTTCGTCCCACGCGGTGAATGTAGTCGTCGGCGGTCGCAGGCACCTCGTAATTCACCACAAACGAAATATCATCTACATCTATGCCGCGGGCTGCAACGTCGGTCGCAACCAGCACGCGAACTCGCCCGGACTTAAAACTGGCCAGCGCGGTGTTGCGTTGGGATTGGGAGCGATCGGAGTGAAGCGTCACCACTTCGTGCTTATTAGCGGTCAGTATCCGAGCTACTCTATCCGCTCCCCGCCGGGTCTGTGTAAAAACCAGAAACGTTTCCCCGGCATGCTGTCGAAGCAACGCGAGCAGCATCGGCGTTTTTGCGTGCGAAAGCACTGCAAAGGCTTTTTGAGTGAGCGTTGCAACCGTAGTCGCAGACCGCGCCGCCTCGACTCTCGCGTAGTTCGTCAGCAACTCCTGCGCTAACCGTTCAACCTCTCGCGAAAGCGTGGCGGTCAATAGCATGGTCTGACGCTTCTTGGGTATATGCTTGACGATCCGCCTGACTTGCGGAAGAAATCCCATATCCAGCATTCGATCCGCTTCGTCAAGCACAAGTACCTCTATCGCCTTGAGCGGGACCGAGCCCCGCTCTATCAAATCGTTCAGGCGGCCAGGTGTCGCGACCAGGATGTCTACGCCGGTGCGCAGCGCTTTGATTTGTTTGGGCAGGCTCTCTCCGCCCACCACCGCAACCGTGCGAAGGCCGTTAGTACGACCGTAGATCTTGGCGTTCGCCTCAATCTGAAGAGCTAGCTCTCGCGTCGGCGCTAACACAAGCGCGCGAGTCGCTCCGGAACGGCCCAGCCGCTGGATGATCGGCAGCAGGAAGGCCAGTGTCTTTCCTGAACCCGTCTCCGCGGAACCCATAATGTTTCGTCCCGCAAGCGCGTGCGGTATCGTCTTCGTTTGAATCTCGGTCGGATCGGTGATGCCTAGCTTCTCTAGCGCATCCGCAAGCGGCGCACACAGCCCCAGCTTGCTAAAACTGTTTAGACTCATGAATCTCTCTTTTCCTTCACTGCTCCCGGCTTTTGCTGCCTTTGTCGAGCAGTGGTTTCTCAAAAATGTGTTTGCTGAAAGGCGCGGATTGGTTGGAGTGCTGTAACTACTTCCGTTCAATCGTCTCCGAGCAGCTGTTGACTGAAGGGGATGGACAGGATGCAACTTCTGCTGATCCCATCCATCGACCTTCACTCAGTGAATCGGACGGACCTAGTAGCGCCCACCGCCGCCACCGCGTCCCCCGTCGTAGCCACCTCGCCCGCCACCGCTCGAACGTCCTCCGCCGTAGCCTCCCCGGTTGCCGGAACGTTCTTCGCGCGGCCGCGCTTCATTGACCGTAAGCGTGCGGCCGTTCACCTCTGTTCCATTGAGCTGTGTGATCGCCTTATCAGCATCCTCGTTGCCCATCTCGACAAAGGCAAAGCCCTTCGAACGACCGGTGTCCCGGTCCGTAATGACATTAACCGAATCGACCTGACCCACCTGTTCAAACAGGGTTGTCAGATCGCCTTCCGTCGTTTGATACGACAGATTTCCAACGTAAATCTTCTTACTCATAGTTCTCCTAGAACTGGTTATTAGGAACTTCCGAGGCTTTGCGGGAAAGAGGATGAGAAAGCAGAGTCAAACACTCTCCAAACAGACAGCAGCGGGAGGCTCCCGAAAAACAAAAATCAACAGCAGCATTCGATCTGCTGAACTAACCCAAGAATCCTAACAGACAAATGTTGAGATGTCGAGGCTTATTTCTGTAGTGGATCAGATGCGGCGCATCTAATTGAAGGGGCGCTGGGAGTCCTTAAAGGCGAGCTCTTCACATTGACAAATGCAGCCGCCGGGCATTAGAAGGAAGACGCCTCGGACGCGCTGCTCAGAATTGCAGACATATCAATCTCCGGATGGTGAACCATGAAAGCATTTATCAAGGTCTGTTCGCTGACGATGTCGATTGCCGTCGTGCTTGTCTCCTGCACAGCACAAAGGGAGGAGCCGAGGGTGTCTGAATCAAAAGCGGCCTCCGGCTCATTGGCCGCCAAGATCCGACAGTTCGCTCCAACTGAGCTGTCGGCGGACTCTTCGCACCTCTCTGAAAACGATCGTAAGGCCCTCGACAAACTCGTCGAGGCCGCCAAGTTACTCGACCCGCTCTTCCTGCGCCAGGTCTGGAACGGCAACGAAGCGCTCCGGAAAAAGCTCGAAGCCGACACAAGCCCAGAAGGGCGTGATCGGTTGCATTACTTCATGATTAATAAAGGCCCCTGGTCGCGTCAGGAAAAAAACGAGCCGTTCATTGATGGTGTCCCGCAAAAGCCGCCCCAGGCCGGTTTCTATCCGGACGACCTGACCAAGGATGAATTCAACGCATGGGTAGCGACCCTCTCAGACCAGGACAAACAGCGTGCGACAGGATTCTTCACGGTCATAAGGAGAGGCCCGGACGCCAGGCTCAAGATTGTCCCGTATCACGAAGAATATCGTGAATTCCTGGAACCCGCGGCTAAGCTTCTGAGGGAAGCCGCCGAGCTCGCAACCAACTCGACGCTCAAGAACTTCCTGACAAAGCGCGGGGACGCGTTCATGTCAGACGACTACTACGCAAGCGACGTGGCATGGATGGACCTGGACTCGCCGATCGAAGTCACAATCGGCCCTTACGAGACCTACGAAGACGAACTGTTCGGATACAAGGCTTCCTTTGAAGCATTCATCACCCTCCGCGACGAAGCCGAGTCCGCAAAACTCGTCAAGTTCGGCGGTTACCTTCAAGAGCTCGAAAACAATCTGCCGATCGATCCGCGCTATCGCAATCCAAGGCTCGGCGCCGCCTCTCCGATTCGTGTCGTCGACAATGTCTTCTGTTCGGGCGATGGAAATCGTGGCGTGCAGACCGCCGCCTTCAACCTTCCGAATGACGAACAAGTAGTCAAGGAGAAGGGCTCAAAGCGGGTGATGCTCAAGAATGTTCAGGAAGCCAAGTTCAAACAGGTTCTGGTCCCAATCTCAAAGGTTGTAATGGATCCGTCGCAGCAGGCGCAGATCGCATTTGACGCGTTCTTCACGCACATTCTCGCGCACGAGCTCATGCATGGGCTCGGTCCGCACAACATCATAGTCGGCGGCCGCGACACGAACGTCCGAAAAGAGCTGAAGGAACTGTACTCGACCATAGAAGAAGCGAAGGCCGATATCACCGGGCTTTGGGCTCTCCAATACTTGATCGACAACGGCTCGGTGGAAACGGCGATGGAGCGCGACTTGTACACAACCTATCTGGCGAGCTCATTCCGGTCAGTGAGGTTCGGAATCACCGAAGCACACGGGAAGGGGCAAGCGATTCAGTTCAACTACTTGGCAGACGAGGGCGGAATCAAAATGGATGAAGCCGCCGGGACGTACAGCATCGACACCGCGAAGATCAAAGACGCGGTTCGGAAACTCGCAAGCGAAATACTGACTATCGAGGCCGAAGGTTCTTACGACAAAGCGAAGGCGATGCTCGACAACTACGGCTTGATCAGACCGGCGATGCAAAAGGCGCTCGACAAGCTTGGCAACGTCCCGGTCGACATCGAGCCGATCTTCACGCTTGCGAAGGGGAAATAAATGCGGAGCTGCATCAGGAAGCGGATTTGCGCCATCACCTTGGTCGTAGTCGGATTGTTGTTCACGTTCGCAGAAGCTCAGCATCAGCAAGCCGACAAAGGAATCCTCCTCGAGAACCTGACCTGGGTCGAGGCTGAGAAGGTGCTGACGCGCGATACCATTGTGGTAATCCCAATCGGTGCGGCATCGAAAGAGCATGGTCCCCATCTCAAGCTCAAGAACGACTGGATCCTTGCCGAGTACCTGAAGCGCCGCGTGCTTGCTGCGTCCGACGTCGTGATTGCGCCGACCGTGCCTTATCACTTCTATCCGGCATTCGTCGAGTATCCCGGCTCGACGACGCTGCGACTGGAAACCGCCCGCGATCTTATGGCCGACATCTGTCGAAGCCTCGCCCGATACGGCCCGCGCAAATTCTATGCTTTGAATACGGGCGTCTCGACGCTGCGCGCGCTCAAGCCGGCCGCTGAGCAACTCGCCGCTGAAGGAATCACCCTTCACTACACTGACATCCTCAAAATCACCGG
>JACXTT010013465.1_pt1 | contig 10767 bp, 8 predicted proteins | sample 9270951 | NCBI WGS metagenome assembly JACXTT01 (sample SAMN15532306, study PRJNA645909) | rock metagenome | isolation source: weathered quartz diorite | place: Puerto Rico | collected 2017-06-21
TGGCTGAATTAGGGACAGCCCCTAGTCGCCGACGGCTGGAAGTCGCCGGTCGAGTCGTACCAGAAGCTGCTGCGCGACTCGGGCCCGCTCACCAAGACCGTGCGCTCCAACGGCAAGGACATCGCGGTCAAGCTGTGGATCTTCCATCCGGGCGATGCCTCGCAGAACGTGCCCGGTCCGGATCCGGACACCGGCGAGGGCGGCAAGGTGCTGGAGGCCGACATGCGCGAGAGCTTCAAGTCGCGCGAGGTGGTGATGTTCGAGGGTCACTCGGGTCCGCTCTATGGCTTCGCGCTGGCCAATTGGCGCAAGACCGAAGAGGGCGACCTCGATGACAGCAAGATCCCCGGCATGACCATGCCGCGCAGCTATCAGATCGTGCTGGCCAACGGCTGCGACACCTATGCGCTCGGCCAGGCGTTCTGGCTCAACCCGGCCAAGAGCGACAAGCAGAACCTCAACGTCATCACCTCGACCAGCTTCTCCAACGCGGGCACCGAGGCCTCGGCGATGCGCCTGGTGCGCGCGCTGACCAACCAGACCGCCTCCAAGGTGGTGCCGGTCAAGGTGTCCGAGCTGGCCTCGGGCCTCGACGGTGACCAGGGCTACTTCTTCGACACCATGTTCGGCATCCATGGCTCGGACGCCAACCCGGCCTACGACCCGATGTCGAACCCGGCCATGCTGTGCCGCTCCTGCTCGTCGGACGCGGCCTGCCAGGCCGACGGCAACCGCTGCACCCGCCTGGGCTCGGGCGCCAAGGTTTGCACCATCGGCTGCATCGACGATACCGGCTGCGCGACGGGCTACTCGTGCCGCTCGGTGGCCTCCTCGGCGAGCCGTACCATCAAGACCCGCCAGTGCGTGCCGACTTCCGGGGTCTGCCGCTAACTTCTTTCTAGGCTAGTGCTTTTTTTCGCAAACCCGTGTTAGAGAACGGGTCATGGCCAAGACACCCGCGAAAGGCAAGAAGGCCCCGGCGAAGAAGGCGCCGGCGAAGGCGGCCCGTGCGCCCAAGTCCGCGAAGGCTGCGCCCGTCGCTGATGACGAGGAACGCGTAGCCGACAAGGGCGACGACGACGAGGACGATGACTTCGACACCGACGAGGCGCCACCCAAGGTCGCCGCCAAGCCGGCCGCCAAGAAGCCCGCGGGCAAGGGCACCGATCCCGATGCGCCGCCTGCGGTCCCTGCGCGCCGTCTCACACCCGAGGCCAAGGCCAAGGTCAACGAGATGGTGAAGAAGGGCATGCCGCTCGGCGAGGCGCTCAAGGTAGCGGCTTCGTGGGAGACCTTCGTCGCCCCGGTCAAGGAAGAGGCGCCCAAGGTGGGAGCCGGCCGTCCCTTCGAGGGCGGTCCACGTCCGCCGCGCCCGCGCCGCACCGACGACGACGACACAGCCAGCAACAGCCCCGGCTTCGACGAGGCCGAGGAAGAGCCCGCGACCGTCGAAGCCGACGAATAGCCAGTTGTGACCATTTCTTCCGTCTGCGGGAGCTGGATCTGGGATTCGCTCGACGGGCCGGACCGGCTGTGGACCACGGTCGCCGGCCTCGGGCTTCAAGCAGGCTTCGCCAAGACCCGCTTCCTCTTCAAGACTGAGCTGCCCTACGTCAACATGATCGGCTGCAAGCTGACGCAGGCCGACCTGTCGCTGTCGCGGCTGTCGGGCGCGCAGCTGGTGGGCGCGGATCTGCGCAAGGTCAACCTCGAGGACACCAAGCTCGACGGGGCCATACTGTTCCACGCCAACTTGAGCTGGGTCGAAGCGCGCGGGCTCGATGCGCGCGGCGCGGTGCTCGAGGGCGCCGACTTCACCGAGGCGGTGCTCGACCGCGGCCGCTTCGACGGCGCGGATCTCAAGCGCGCCATCTTCAACCGCGCGCAGCTCTCGGGCGCCAACTTCGAGCAGGCGCGCCTGCTCGATGCCGTCCTCGAGAGCGTCGAGCTCGACGGCGGCAAGCTACGCGGCGCGCACGTCACCGGTGCCTCGCTGCCACTGGCCAACCTGTCGGGCGCCGACCTGCGCGAGGCGGTGCTCAAGCGCTGCGACTTCCGCGGCGCCGATTTGTCGGGCGCGCAGCTCGACGGCGCGCTGCTCGAGGGGGCGCGCTTCAACGACACCGGGGTGGACGAAAAGGGCAAGCCGCTCGGCACCCTGCTGTCGGAGCGCCAGCCCGCGGCGCTGCCGACCAAGGCTCAGTTGCTCTCGGCCAAGTGGCAAATCATCGAGATCAACGGGCAATCGCTAGGACGCGATGCGTTAGCCCAATCTACCCTGAGCTAAGGCTATCGCAGCGACGGTGGAGGGTGTATCCTTCCGCGCAATGAAGTGGAACATTTTACCTCTCGTTTTTCTCGTTTTTGCCAACGGTTGCAGCTCGGGAAAGCGGATGGTCGGTGGCGGCGATCCCACCACGCCGCTGGCTGCGGGAGTGCGCATCAGTGAGATCGCGCTCTACCAGGGGCTCAAGACCACACTGATGAAGGACGGCGCGGCCAACGTGGCGCGCCAGGTGCCGGTGGTCCAGGGACGCGACAGCATGCTGCGTGTGTTCCTTCAGCCCGATGCTGATTTCACCGCGCGCGACGTGGTGGTGCGGCTCGATCTGTCGGCCGGCGACGCCATCGAGACCACGGTCTCGCTGGCCAGCGCGTCCAAGGAAGGTAGCCTGACCACCACCGCCAACCTCGACATCCCCGGCGATCGTCTCGCCGGTGACACCGCGTGGGCGGTGTCGGCGCGCGAGGTGGCCGCCACCGTCAAGTCGACCGGCGCCACCGACGGCGCTATCTTCCCCGCCGACGGCAAGCAGCCGCTCGAAGCGGGCGACACCGGCGCCTCGATCAAGGTCACCTTGATCCCGATCAAGTACGACGCCGACGGCTCGGGCCGCATGCCCGACACCAGCGCCGCGCAGCTCGAGTCGCTGCGCGCGCTCATGTTCACGCTCTACCCGGTGAAAAAAGTCGAAATCACCGTCGGTGCCACCTTCTCGTGGAACCGCGCGGTCAATCCCGACGGCACCGGCTGGGACCAGCTGCTCAACGCGATCGTCAATCTGCGCCAGCGCGACGGTGTGCCCAAGAACGAGTATTACTATGGCGCGTTCAACCCGGCCTCCTCGCTGGCGTCATTCTGCGGCGGCGGCTGCGTGGCGGGGCTCTCGCCGCTGGCGACCAGCCCGCAGGACGACTATGCGCGCGCTTCGATCGGCCTCGGCTATGGCGGCAAGGCCGCGGGGATCGAGGCCGCGGGCACTTTCGTTCACGAGGTCGGTCACGCGCACGGCCGGCAGCACTCTCCGTGCATGATCTTCGGCCAGCCGACCGACAAGAACTATCCGTATCCCGACGCGGCGATCGGCGACTGGGGCTACGACCTCGGGCTCAAGAAGCTGGTCGATCCGGCCGGCGACGCGCGCGACATGATGAGCTACTGCTCGCCGGTCTGGATCAGCGACTACAACTACAAGGCGCTCTACGACCGCATCACCATCGTCAACGGGCAGGCCTACCAGATCCCGCCGGCCAACGTGCAGCTCAAGTGGAAGTCGGTGGTGGTCGATGGCGCGGGCCGCCCGACCGGTGACGGTGAGCTGGTGACCCTGACCGCGCCGCCCAGCGGCGAGTTGCGCACAATGGACCACATGACCGGCCACTTCTACCCGTTCGATCACCTGCCCGGCGGCATCATGCTCGTCCCCCAGCAGTAAGAACTTCCCGCCTGCTCGGCCGTATCACGTGATATGGCCTCGCGCGTCCTCCCCCTGATTCTGCTGCTCTTCGCGGCGGCGGGCGCGCGTGCCGAAAAGCCGAAGAATCCCAATGCTTCGTGCGTCGGCTGCCATCCGCAGATCGCTTCGGAATGGGCCACCTCGCTGCACCAGCACGCGTGGAAGGACCCGGTGTTCCAGAAGGCCTACGAGGTCGAGCCGATGGCTTTCTGCCGCGGCTGCCACGCGCCCGAGAGCGACGCGAAGTATGAACCGACCAAGCTTGCTCAAGACATCGGCGTCGGCTGTGTGACTTGCCACGTGCAGGGTGGACACGTGGTAGGTCCGCGGCCGGCGCCGAAGTCTGCTCTTCACCCGGTGCTGGCGGACGCCAAGATGGCGATCCCCGGCGCGTGCGCCAGCTGCCACCAGTTCGATTTCCCGGCCAGCGCGCACCAGGTGTCGCCCGAGGCGATGCAGGACACGCTGCGCGAGCACGCGGCATCGACCATGAAGGACAAGCCGTGCCAGTCGTGCCACATGCCGATGGTCGATGGGCCCGATGGAAAACACCGCAGCCACCGCTTCTCGGTGCTGGCCGATCCGGCGATGTTGCGCAAGGCGCTCACCGTCGCTGCCGAGCGCCCGTCCGCCGATCAGGCCAAGCTGGTGTTGTCTGCTGGTGAAGTCGGCCATGCATTCCCGACCGGCGATATGTTCCGCCGTCTCGAAGTGCGCGCCGAAGCCATCGACGCGCGCGGCACGGTGGTGTCGAAGGCCGAGCCGGTGCAGCTGGCGCGCACCTTCATCGATGTGCCGCGCGATCCGGCAGGACACGAGCTCACCTTCACGCGCGTCGAAGCCTCGGACACGCGCGTGCCGGCGCCGGGCCAAGGCTCGCGCATCGTCGAGCTGGCGGTGCCCAAAGCGGGACCGGCGACGAGGTTGCGCTGGCGCGTGGTCTATCAACGCATGAGCACACCGATGGCCGATGCCTTCGGTGTGTCGCAGGTGCTCGACGAGGTCGTGGTGGCCGAAGGTGTGCTGCCGCCTCAACAACTGGTTTTCAACCACGGAGGTCGGAGATGAACGTCAAGTTGGTGGGCGCGCTGGCGCTCGTGTTGTCGGCCGGCGCGGCGAACGCTTCGCAGGACGGCTATTACAAGCTGTTCGATGTCGACACCAAGGGCATCGACTCGCGGGTCAAGGAAGCGATCTCGCGCGTCGAGAAGGACTGCACCTACTCGATGTTCTCGCGCATCGGCCCGCGCCCCGGCGAGGTCGCCAGGTGCAACAAGGCCGAGGAGAACGCGGTCTCGCTCGGCACGCCGGCCGCGCGCCAGGCGCTGGCGCGCATCGACAACAAGGACACCGAGCACAGCGCGCGCTGGCGGCTGTACGACGTGGTGGCGCGCGTCGGCGACTTGTCTCTGCTCGAGACTCTCGTCGGTGGGCTCGAGGTGCAGGCCAAGCACGGCATGACCGGCGAGCGCCAGTACGAGACCCAGGTGATCGCGCAGACCCTGCGCACGCTCACCTACGCCGATCCCAAGGGCACGCCCGCCATCCAGTGGCGCGAGTGGCTCAACGCGCACAAGGGTCAGTCGCGCGCCGACCTGCTGGCCGAGCGCACCAGCGAAGCGCGCAAGATCGCCGAAGGCAGCGACATCGATCAGGCCGCGCTGTCGGCCAACTTCCTGGCCACCCAGCCGACCACCCGCCATGAAGGCGTGAGCGCGCTGGAGAAGCTGCTCACCCGCGGCGAGATCACCCAGCAGCAGAAGAACCGCATCCAATCGTTCCTGCGCCAGATCCCCAAGGCCCCCGCGCAGCTGGTCAACGCCGAAGCGCGCTCGTAAAGCTTGGCGCATTGCGCGCGCTGTTACTATTGATCGCGTAATGCCGGATTGGACGTATCACCCGTTCTTCAAGCCGCTCCTGTTCTCCCTGCCGCCCGAGGAGGCGCGCGCGCTCACGTTGTGGCTGCTGGCGATTCAATCGCGCACCTCGCTCGGGCGGCGCGTATTTCGCTTGTTCGGGCACGGGCCGCCGCCGCCGGAAGTGGCGGTGCGGGCCTTCGGGCTGACCTTTCCGGCGCCCATCGGCCTCGGGCCCGGCATCGAGGTCGACGGCACCGCGGTGCCGGTGATGCAGCACCTCGGCTTCGGCTTCGTCACGCTCGGTCCGGCGGGAGCCGAGGCGGTACCGCGGCGCCCGGACGCCGAGCCGCTGCGCATCTTGCCGCGACGTGCGCTGGTGCGCAGTGATGCGGCGGCGGCGCCGGGTGTGGTGCAGCTGGCCGCGCGTATCGCGTCGGCGCCCGAGCTGACCATCCCGATCGGTATCGCGCTGCGCGGCGATGTGGTCGGTGCGCTGCGCGCCACGCCCGAGGGTGTGAGCTACTTCGTGTTACCACCGCTCGGCGATCCGTCGCTGCTCGAGGCCGCGCGCGCGGCCTCGCGACGTCCATTGTTGTTGCGCCTGTCGCCCGATTGGGACGATCAGCGGCTGGACGAGGTGGTGGAGCTCGCGGCCGCGCGCGGCATCGATGGCTTCGTCGCGGTCGCCGGTTCGGCCTGTCCGCTGTTGCCGGGCGGCGAGCTCGACGGTCCGTTCCTTTTGCCGCGCGCGCTGGCGGTGACCGAGCGGCTGGCGCGGCGCGGCCATGCCGTGGTGGGCGCCGGCGGAGTCGAGCGGCCCGAGGAGGCCATCCAGCTGCTCGACGCGGGCGCCAAGCTGGTGGAGCTCTACGCCGGCCTGGTCTACGCCGGGCCCGGGCTGCCCGGACGCATCCTGCACGTGCTCGAAGATCGGGAGCTGTTGCGCCCCGCGCCCGCGAAAGTGACCGAGCCCGCGCCGACGGCGCGCTTCGGCTGGCAGCTCTGTTGGCTCACCGGCGCGGTCCTGATCGCCAGCGGACTATTCGCCATCGTGCTGGCAGCGACGGTAAAGCTGTTGCCTTACGACGTGGCCTACCTGGGCATGACCATGCGCGAGCTGTGCGATCGCAACGCCTGCCGCATCGTGCACTTCCTGGCGCACGACCGAGTCTCGTTCGGCGGCTCGATCATCGCGGTGGGCGCGCTCTACCTCGGCCTCGCGTCCGGCCCGCTGCGGCGTGGCGCGGCGTGGGCCTGGTGGACTCTGGCGGTCTCGGGCGTGCTCGGCTTCGCCAGCTTTCTCACCTATCTCGGTTTCGGCTATCTCGACGTGTGGCACGGGCGCGCCACACTGTTGTTGCTACCGGTGTTCATCGCCGGCCTGGCGCGCACCTGGCCCACGCTCGAGCGGCCGCGCGGACCGGCGACTCTGTTTCGCGGCGGCGCGCCCGCGTGGCGCTGGAGCCCTGCCGGTCTCGGCCGCCTGCTGGTCGCCTTCTCCGCCTTCGGCATGATCGCCGGCGGCCTGGTGATCATGTTCGTCGGCATGACCCGGGTCTTCGTGCCCCAGGATCTGGAGTACATCGGCACCACCGTCGAGTCGCTCAACGCTCTCAATCCCCGCCTGGTGGCGCTGATCGCGCACGACCGCGCCGGCTTCGGCGGCGGCCTCTGCTCGGGCGGCCTGGCGGTCATGATCACCCTGTTTCGCGGTGCGCGCCCCGGCGCGCGCGGCCTGTGGATCGCGCTGTGCGTCGCCGGCAGCGTCGGCTTCGCCACCGCCATCGGCATCCATCCGATCGTCGGCTACATGAGCTTCACGCACCTCTTGCCCGCCTACGCCGGCGCGCTCGCCTTCCTGGTCGGCATCGCTCTGTTACGTCGCCCGATGTGCGACGCCACGCCCGCCGATCGCTTCCCCGACCTCTAGCTACTCGAGGGCGGCCACGTCGACCGAGACGGTGTGGGTGTGCGCGCCGCCGCCGAGGATCACGCCGCGGATCGGGGTCACGTCGGAGAAGTCGCGACCGAAGGCGATGGTCACATGGTCGGCACCGGGGATCATGGCGTTGGTGGGATCGAAGTCGACCCAGCCGAGCTCGGGCACCCAGGTGGCGACCCAGGCGTGCGAGGCGTCGGCGCCGATCAGCCGCGGCTTGCCGGGCGGAGGCAGGGTGCGCAGGTAGCCCGAGACATAGCGGCCGGCCAGGCCGATGGCGCGCAGGCAGCCGACCATCACGTGCGACAGATCCTGGCACACGCCGCGGCGGCGGGTCATCACCTCCGACAATGGAGTGGCCACGTTGGTGGCGGTCGAGTCGTAGGCGAAGTCATCGTGGATGCGCTGGTTGAGATCGCGGACCGCGTCGAGCACCGGGCGGTTGGGCGCGAACGAGGGAGAGGCGTAGACCAGCAGCTCGGGCAAGAGCGTGATGCGCGGCGACTCGAAGCTCATCTGGTAGGCATCGAGCACATCGCGGCGGCGATCGCTGCGCAGGCGGTCGCGCACCGATTCCCAGGTGGGCGTGCGCGCCGGATCGAACAGCAGCGGCGCGCGCACGTCGACCACGCTGGTGGCCAGCACGTCGAGCGAGCGGTGCGGCTCCGACAGCGCGAAGTGCAGCGCGCGATTGCCGAAATAGTCGAAGCGGCGGCGCCGGATGGCCGGCGCGGGGATGATCTCGATGTGGTGCGTGACCGACCGTTGGTTCTCCTGCTCGCGCGGCGACAGACGCGCCTCGTGATGCGAGGTGGTGACGGTCTCGGGATAGCTGTAGGTGGTGCGGTGGGTGACGCGCAACTTCATGGCTCGCCTCCACCCGGGCGCGGAGGCACGGTGGCCTCCTGCAACAGGTGTCGCGCCACCGTGGCGTGGTTCAAGTAGGTGTCGGAGAGCGACTCGCTGAGCTGCGGCAACAGAATGTTCATGCGACGCAACAGCGCGTCGACCGCGGGGCGCGCGCCATTCGGGTCGACCGCGCACAAGCTGTCGATCTCGGCCAGCTCGAGCTCGTTCTGTGCGGTCAGCACCAGCTTGAGCTGCGGGCTGCGCACGCCTGCGTCCGGCAGCGGCGGCAGCGCGCGGATGTGATCGGCCAGCGCGCGCACCTGGTAGAGCACGCTGCGCGGGTTGGTATCGTCGGTGAGCAAGAGGTCGAGCACCGGTGCCACCTGCATCGAGGCCAGGTAGCGGCGGCGGTAGGTCATGCCGCTGTCGGCGATCTCCAGCACCGCCTCGAGCAGCGGCCGCTCGCGGTCGGTCGAGCGCACGGTGGTGGCGCGCAGCAATGTGACCAGGGTGATGGCGCGCTCGATGCGGCGCCCCATGTCGAGGAAGTGCCAGCCCTGGCCGCGGGTCATGCTCTCCATGGTGAGCCCGCTGAAGCCGGCGAGAGTGACCACCACGCGGTTGAGCAGGCCGACCAGCGTGCCCAGTCGATCGAAGGCCTCGGGGTGCTCGAGCGCGCCGATCGATTCGTCGAGGGTGGCGAGCACTCGCCAGGTGTCGATCGAGATGCGATCGCGCACCAGCCGGCCGGCGCGCAGCGCCAGGTTGACGATCGACGCCAGCGAGCCATTGCTCGCGCCGTCGCGCACCGCGGCGATCACCTGCGCCTCGGCAGCGTCCAGGCTGGGTTCAGCGTCGACTGGAATGTCGACGCTGTAGAGGAACTCGGTCTGCGCGCGCAGCGCGGACAGCATCAGGCCGAACTCGCCCGAGCGATCGAGCTCCGGCTGCCCGGCGAGATCGCCGAGCCGCGCGCCGATGACACGCGCCAGCCGCGCCACGCCCTCGGCGCGCTCGGCGTAGCGTCCCAGCCAATAGAGGTTGTCGGCGGCACGGCTGGGCAGATCGCCGCCGCCACGCGACAGCCCGATCGACCGCGACGACGGCGGGATCAGGCTGAACGCGCTCACCGGCTCGTTGGACAGCACCCACACGTCCTTGCTGCGGGCGCCGCGCGCCATGGTCATCTCGGCGCCGACCTCGGGGCCGGCGACGCGCGCCAGGCCGCCGGGCATCACCAGGTAGTCGCCGCTGTGCGCCGACACCGCGTAGCAGCGCAGCACCAGCGGCCGCGGCGTGATGCCGGCGTCGACCAGCAGCGGAGTGGTCGATGGTTGCAGGTGCTCCTGCGCCACGTAGCTCGACGGGCGCGCCTTGATCTTGCCGATCAGCTCGTCGCGCTCGGCGGCGGACAGAGTCGAGGTGAGCGTGGGCGCGGCCTGGCCGTTCCAGAAGGTGGGACGGATGGCCAGGTCGCCGAAGCGGCCCAGCACTTCGGAGAGTTGCGCCGGATCGCCGCACCACCAGCTGCGTACCGACGGCATGGCCAGCTCTTCGCCGAGCAAATCGCGACACATCGCGGGTAGATACGGCAACAGCGCCGGCGTTTGCAAAAGACCGGTGCCGAGCGGATTGGCGATCGCCACGTTGCCGGCGCGCGCCGCTTGCACCAGCCCGGGCACGCCGAGCAGCGAATCGGCGCGCAGCTCGAGCGGGTCGCAGTTGTCGTCATTGACCCGGCGGAAGATGACGTCGACCGGTTGCAACGCGCCCAGCGTCTTCAAGAACACCCGGTCGTCGCGCACCGTCAGATCGCCGCCGGCGGCCAGCGTGAAGCCGAGGTACTGCGCGAAGTAGGCCTGCTCGAAGTAGGTGGCGTCGTAGGGCCCGGGAGTCAAAAGCACGATGCGCGGGTTGTCTCGGTTGTGCGGCGCCAGCTCCTGCAAGGTCTCGCGCAGCGCGCGGAAGAACGGCGCCAGGCGCTCGACATTGCACTCGCGCAGCAGCTCGGGCAGCGCGCTGGAGACCACGATGCGGTTCTCCAGCGCATAGCCGGCGCCGGTTGGGGCCTGCAGGCGATCTTCCAGGATGCAAAAGCTGCCGTCGCCGGTGCGGATCAGATCGGCGCCATAGAGCGGCAGCCAATCATCGTGCGGCACCGACTGGCCGTGCACCGCGCGCAGGAAGTAGGGGTTGGCGAACACCAGCTCGGGCGGCAGCTTGCCTTCGACCACCATGCGCTGCGGGCCGTGCAGATCGGCGAGCAGCTTGGCCATCAAGCGGCCGCGCTGCATCAGGGCGCGGACGATGCCGGCCCAATCCTCGGCGCCGATCACCACCGGCATGGGCGACAGGTTCCACGGGCGCTCCATGCCCTGCGGGT
>JACXTT010013466.1_pt1 | contig 10766 bp, 9 predicted proteins | sample 9270951 | NCBI WGS metagenome assembly JACXTT01 (sample SAMN15532306, study PRJNA645909) | rock metagenome | isolation source: weathered quartz diorite | place: Puerto Rico | collected 2017-06-21
GATGATCATCACCGGAACGCTCAGCCGGCGCACGATGGAGAGCGTGTCGAACAGGCGCCCGCTGAAGTGATGCAGCGGCAGCCGCGGGAAGGAGACGCGCGTGATGTCCGGGAGGCTGGTGAAGGTCGACTGCAGGACCAGGCCGTCGAAGGAATGGCGGCGGATGACCTGCGCCGCGATCGAGCCGCCGAGGGAGAAGCCGTAGAGGATGGAGGGGAGACGCTTCGGGCGGATCTTCTCGTGCAGCCGCGCGGCGGCCACGCCGTCGTCGATGATGCCGTTCAGCGACGGCGAGCCGCTGCTGCGGCCGAAGCCGCGGTAGTCGAAGAAGAGGACGTTGATTCCGCTGTCGAGCAGATAGGGGATGACGAACGCGGTGTTAGTGAGGTTTCCGGTGTTGCCGTGGCAATAGAGCGCGGAGGCGATCGGATTCTCCGAGCGGCAGTACCAGGCGTAAAGGAATTCACCGTCGTCCGTTTCGATCCACAGTTCCTCGGTCTTTCCGCGCGGGACGCCGTAGTCCTCCGGTCTCCAGGAGATCACCGGATCGCGCGTGGGACAGAAGAGATGCGTGCGGCGGAAGATGCGGCGCGCGAAGTCGAGGGCCATCACCGCCGCGCCGCCGATCAGCAGGGGCGCGACCGCGGCTTCGGCCAGTCGTTTCAATGCTCGATTTCGTCGCACGTGCTGGAGCTGGGGCAATCGTTCTACCGTGCTATTGTGCGCCGCCATGCCGCGCTTCGTCGAGTGCCGCACGCGCGTGCGCTACGCCGAGACCGACCAGATGGCCATCGCCCATCACGCGAATTACGTGGTGTGGTTCGAGATCGGGCGGACGGACTTCTGCCGCGCCGCGGGCTTCCCTTACAAACAGATCGAGGAGCGCGGATTGATTCTGGTGGTGACCGAGGTGGTCTGCCGCTACCGCGCGCCGTACCACTATGACGATGAGGTGGTGATCCGCACCTCGATCGCCGCCGCGGGGAGCCGGATGATGAAGTTCGCCTACGAGCTGTACGACGGCGCGGGGGAGCGGCTGCACGCCACCGGCTCGTCGTCGCACGTGTGGGTGGGGCGGGAGAGCCGCCGCCCAGTGACGGCGGACGAAGAGGTGATGAGGGCATTCGCGCCATGGCTGCCCGACTGAGAACGTTCGCGATCGCGGCGCTGGTCGTGGTCTTCATCGCGCTGCGCGTGTCACTGGCCACTTATCGCAACTCGACTTCCTCGATGGAGCCGGCGGTCCGTGCCGGTGGATGGGTGGTGGCCGCCAGATGGCCCCAGCCGCGGCGCGGGGACGTCATCGTTTTCGATTATCCGAGTACGCCCAGAACGCGATTCATCAAACGAGTGGTCGCCCTTCCCGGCGAGACCGTGGAAATCCGCGACAAACGACTCTTCATCAACGGCCGCAAGCTCGACGAGCCGTACGCACAACACCGAGATCCTCAACTCTTTCCGCGCGATCCGAAGCTTCCCGAGCCCTATCGCTCCCGCGATCAGTTCGGGCCGTATCCCATCGCGCCAGACTCGTACTTCGTCCTTGGCGACAACCGGGACAGCTCGTCCGATTCGCGCTACTTGGGAACCGTTCCTCGCAACTTCGTGTTGGGCATCGTCGTCTGGCCTACATCGGCGCGCCGGCCGAAATGATCAGAACAACGCCATTCCGCTGGCCTGCGCCTCGGCGAGCAAGTCGAGGAACCGGGCGCGGCTGACCTCACGCGCGCCGAGCGCGCGCATGTGCCCGGTCATGACCTGACAATCGAGCCACGTCGCGCCGCGCGCGCGGAGGTGCTCGGTGAGGTGCACCAGCGCCAGCTTCGAGGCGTTGGGTGCGCGGTGGAACATCGACTCGCCGGTGAAGACGCCGCCGGCATCCACGCCGTACAAGCCGCCGACGAGGTCGTCGTCGCCGCGCCACACCTCCACGCTGTGCGCTTCCCCGGCGCGATGCAGGCGCGTATAGGCGGCGATGATCTCCGGGCCGATCCAGGTGCCGGCGTCCTCGCCGCGCGGCACGGCGGCGCAGGCGGCGATGACGCCGGCGAAATCGCGGTCGATGGTGATCCGAAGATCCGCGCGCTTCCAAGCGCGGCGCAGCGTCCGCCCGACGTGCAGTTCGTCAAAGAAGAGCACTGTCCGCCGCCGTGGCGAGAACCACGGCAGCGGCATCCGCTCGTGCGGCCAGGGGAAGATGCCATGGCGGTAGGCGTCGCGCAGCGTATCGACGCGCAAGTCGTCGCCGACGGCCACCACGTCGCCGCGTGCGTAGCGGGGATCGGGAAAGCGGCTCATGACACGGCCGGGGCGCGGCGGGCGGCGGCGAACGCCGCGAGGTACGCGCCGAGGGCGATCAGCGTCAGCGCCTTGAGCCCCACCGCCATCGAGGCGAACTCCAGCAGGCCGCCCGCCACGGCGCCCACGATGTTCCAGCCGAAGGCGACGTCGGTGGCGCGCTCCTGGCGGAAGCGGAGCGCGAAACAGAGCGAGGCGAAGAGCACCGGCGCGCCGACGAAGAGGCACGACAGCATGAGCCGCAGCGGCGCGCTGGTGCTGACGATCGCTTCCACCGGCGTGAAGTAGTTGATCACCAGCGCGATGACCAGCCCCGCCGCGGCGGCCGGCCACGGCAGCGGCTTCCGGCGCACCATCAGCGTGCCGGCCAGCACCATGGCCAGGATCGAGCCGAAGACCACCGCGCTAGTCAGCCAGGTGCTGCCCCACACGAGATTCATCTCCGTCACCGACTTCGTCTCGATCAACAGAAAAGCGAGGCCGAAGAAGAACATCGGGCCGTCGAAGCGGATGGCCTCGGCACGGCGAGCTCCAGTGGCCAGCCACACCGCCGCCACGGCGATCAGCGCGAAGACGGCGATCAGCTCAAGGTAGAACGGCGTCACGCCGCGGCCCCGCAGGTAGAGATACGGCCAGTCGTCCGACGGAATCGTTCGGGTCTCCGCAGCCGGAGCCGGCGTGCGCGGCAGCGCGGCGAACGCCGGCCCGGCGAGGTAGAGGCGATGGTAGCGCCCGAAGACGGCGCCGGCGGGCGGCTGGCCGAAGACGCTCGTCAGCAGCGTGCGGAGATGCTGGTCGATGTAGCCGTTCGGCACGGCGAAGTAGAGGACCAGCCCTCCACCCGGCGCCAGGCGGCGCCGCGCCGCCTCCATGCACTGGTGCGTGTAGACGAAGTTGTCGAGCCGCACGTTCGACAGCGCGGAGAGGCGCGTCATGGAATCGAGCGCGCCGAAGACGACGAGGTCATACTGCTCGCCGCCGTGGCTGAGGAAGGCGCGCGCGTCGTTGTTGATCGTCGTCACGCGCGGCGAGGCGTATGGGCGGTCGGGATGCGCCGCGCGGCCCATGGCCAGGATGACGGGGTCGATCTCCACCGCATCGACGTGCGCAGCCCCTTCGTCGAGTGCCACCGCCGCGTCGTTGCCGCTGCCGGCGCCGAGGACCAGCACGCGCGAGGGGCGTGCCTTCAGCACTTCGTACGGGTAGTGGTAGCCGGCGCGGAGGACGTTGCCCTCCTCGCTGCGCACGGGATCGGCGCGGCGCGACGGCGCAGCGTATTGGTGCTGCGCGCCATTGGCCAGGATCAGGAAGCCTTCGCCGCTCGGCAGATCGACCTTGCGCAGCGCGTAGTACGGGCTGTAGGCGTCGGCGAGGTCGGCGACGTAGACCACGCAGAGCGCGGCGGCGCAGCAGAGCGCGGTCACGGCGTATGGAAGTGCAGCGGCGAAGCCGCCGCTTTCAAAGCGGCCCTCACGGGCCGCACTCCAAAAGAGCGACGCGCCGAACACGATCAGAAACCAGAGCCACGGAAAGGCGCCGGCGAACGACACCGCGGCGAAGGCGATTACGCCGAGGAGCGAGCCGAGGAGGTCGTAGCAGTACCCGGTCAGCGGCGCGCCGCGCCGGCGGTAATCGTCGAGCAGTCGTCCCACCAGTTGTCCGAGCGGAACGAAGCTGGCGGCGGAGAGGACGAAGGTGGCGATGATCGGAAAGCGGACGCCGTGCACCACCGGCGCGCTCTTCGGCAGGTCGTAGTACAGCAGCCAGAGATGCTCGCTCACCGCCTCCTGCGTGAAGGCCACGCGGCTCATGGCGTACGCCGCAGCGATGGCGGCCAGGAGCAGCGGCGGCCACGCCAGCCGCAGCGACGGGAGCCGCCGCGCCACGAGCGCGCCGATGCCCAGGCCGAGGAAGGCGCTGATGAGGATGACGTTGGGGAAATAGGCCAGCACGCGCACCTGCGCGCCGGCCCAACGGATGAGCGCCAGCTCCTGGAAAAGGACGACGAACGAGGCGGCGACGAGGGTCAGCGCCGCGCCGCGCGACTCCGTCAATCCCTCAGCCCTGCGAGCTTCAGCTCGTCGCCCTCGGCGTCCACCGTGATCGTCCCGCCTTCCTGCAGCTTCCCGAAGAGGATGGCGTCGATCAGCGGCTCCTTGATCTTGGAGTGGATCAGCCGCGCCATCGGCCGCGCGCCGAACGACTTGTCGTAGCCGTTGCGCGCCAGCCACGCGCGGCCGGCCTCGGTGAGCTCGAGAACGACGCTCTTCGGCGCGAGCTGCGCGCGCAGCTCGTCGATGAACTTGTCCACCACGCGCTGGGTGGTCTCGAACGAGAGCGGGTCGAAGGCGATCCAGGCGTCGAGCCGGTTGCGGAACTCCGGCGCGAAGGCGCGCTCGATGGCGCCGCGCCCCTTGCCGCTGGCGCCGCTCTGGCGGAATCCCATCGAGGCGTCGCTCATCTCGCGCGCGCCGGCGTTGGTGGTCATGATGATGATCACGTTGCGGAAGTCGGCCTTCTTGCCGTTGTTGTCGGTGAGCGTGGCGTGATCCATGACCTGCAGCAGGATGGAGAACAGGTTGGGGTGGGCCTTTTCGATCTCGTCGAGCATCAGACCGGCGTCAGGCCTGCGGACGATGGCGTCGGTGAGCAGGCCGCCCTGATCGAAGCCGACGTAGCCGGGGGGCGCGCCGATCAGCCGCGACACGGTGTGCGGCTCCATGTACTCGCTCATGTCGAAGCGGATGAACTCCACGCCGAGCGATGCGGCGAGCTGCTTGGCCAGCTCGGTCTTCCCCACGCCCGTCGGCCCCGAGAAGAGGAACGAGCCGACCGGCTTGTCGGGGTGGCCCAGGCCGGAGCGGGCGATCTTGATGGCGTTGACGATCTGCGCGATGGCGTGGTCCTGCCCGTAGATGACTTTGCGCAGATCGCCCTCCAGGTTCTGCAGGCGCTCTTTTTCCGAGACGGCGATGGTGCGCGGCGGGATCTTGGCCATGCGCGCCACGACGTATTCGATGTCGGGCTCGCCGATTTGTGTAGGGGCGGCCGCTCCCGGCCGCCCGTCGGCGCCCGAAGCGGGCGCCGCTACGCTTGTCCGCGCGATGCGCGCGCGCGCGCCGGCCTCGTCCAACACGTCGATCGCTTTGTCCGGCAGATGGCGGTCGTGGATGTACTTCGCCGACAGCTCGGCGGCGAGGGTGAGCGCTTCGTCGCTGAAGGCCACGCCGTGATGCGTCTCGTAATAGCTTTTCAGCCCCTTGAGGATGTCGATGGTCTCGCCGACCGTCGGCTCGCCGATCTCGATCTTCTGGAAGCGCCGCGCCAGCGCGCGGTCGCGCTCGAATGAGGCCTTGTACTCCGCGTACGTCGTGGAGCCGATGCAGCGCAGTTTTCCCGAGGCGATGGCGGGCTTGAGGATGTTGGAAGCGTCCATGGTCCCGCCGCTCACCGCGCCGGCGCCGACGATGGTGTGAATCTCATCGATGAACAGGATGGCGTCCTTCTTCTTCATCAGCGCGCCGATGACCGCCTTGAGGCGCTGCTCGAACTCGCCACGGTACTTCGTTCCCGCCAGGACCGAGCCCATGTCCAGCGACCAGACCTCGGCCTCTTTGAGAACCGTGGGCACTTCGTCCTTGGTGATCTTCAACGCCAGCCCTTCGGCGATGGCTGTCTTGCCAACGCCCGGCTCGCCGACGAACAGCGGGTTGTTCTTGCGCCTTCGGCAGAGGATCTGGATGGTCCGCTCCAGCTCCGGCCCGCGCCCGATGAGTGGATCGATCTCCCCCTTCTTCGCCTTCTCGTTCAGATTGATGGCGAAGGACTTGAGCGGATCAGCGATGGTTTGGGACGGCTCATCGTCCGCTCCGATGAAGGCCGGCTTCGGCGCGCCTTCGGAGCCCTTGGCGAAGCCATGCGAGAGGTAGTTGAGGACGTCAAGCTTGTTCATCCCCTGGCTGCGGAGGAGGTAGACGGCCTGCGAGCGCTCGGCCTGGTAGATGGCGGCGAGCATCTGCGTGGTGTCCACCTCTTTCTGGCCGGAGCTCTGCGCGTGAAGCTGCGCGTACTGCACCACGCGCTGCAGCATGGCGGTGAGCACCGGCTGCACGTCTTCGGCGTCTTCGGGAAGTTGCTCGAAGGTGCGGCTCAGGAAATCGTCAAGCTGCTTCTTGAGGACATCGACGTCGCCGCCGCAGGCGCGCACCACGTCGATGACGTCGTGATCGTGCAGCAGGGCAAACAGCAGATGCTCGAGGGTGACGTACTCGTGGCGGCGCCGCGCCGCCTCGGTGAGGGCGAATTCGAATGACTTCTGGAGTTGTCTTGCAATCATGAGGTCCTGTGTCCTGCGTCCTGTGTCCTGCGTCCCAGCTTTCAGCACGCGGGACGCAGGACGCGGGACGCAGGACTCTAAGTTCGTTCCATCGTACACAACAACGGAAACTCATGTTCCCGGGCGAGAGCGGTCGTCTTGTTCACTTTCATCTCCGCGATCTCGTACGTGTAAACGCCGGCCACGCCGATCCCTTTCACGTGAACGTTGAGCATCACTTGAAAGGCCAGATCCTCCGGCATGTTGAAGATCGACTGCAGCACCCAGACCACGAACTCCATGGTGGTGTAGTCGTCGTTGTGGAGAAGGACCTTGAAGAGGGGAGGCTCCTCGACCTTCTCCTCCGCTTCCGCTACGGGCGCTTCCTCGAGCTGCGACTCGGGCGGCAGCATGTCTCGATCCTAACGCTGTCAGGCAATTTCGAAATCCAGGCCCACGCCCGCCGCGACCGCCCGCTCGTAGACGATGGTCGCCGCCGCCACGTCCTGCAGCGCCATGCCGGTGGAGTCGAAGAGGATCGTCTCCCTGTCGTTCTCCCGGCCAGGCTTGCGGCCGGCCACGATCTCGCCGAGCTCGGCGTGCACTTGTTCGCGCGTCATGGCGCCTGCGGCGATAGCGTGGTGCAGATCGCCGATTGTCGCGCACTGTTCGGTGACGTCGGTGACCACTTTGCTCGCCGCCATCAGCTCCGGCGCGAGCTCTTGCTTCTCGTGGCTGTCGGCGCCGACCGCGGCGACGAACGTCCCCGGCTCGACGCGGTGGAGGATGGCCCGGCGCGACGGCGTGCAAGTAACGATGACGTCGGCGGGGACGAAGTCATCCACGGCCCTGGCGCCCTCGAAGGCCTCAGCGCGCGAGCGATCGGCGTCGAGCGCGTAGACCGTCTCGATGGGGAGCACGCGCCGGATGGCCTGCAATTGGATCCGCCCCTGCGTGCCGCAGCCGCAGATGAGCGCGGTGCGCGAGTTGCGGCGCGCCAAGTACTTCGCCGCGACCGCCGAGGCTGCGCCGGTGCGGAGGATGGTGATCTCGATGGAGTCCATCAGCGCCAGCGGACGGCCGTCGTTCGCGTCCGCCAGCACGATCACGCCTTTGATCCGCGGAACGGCCTCGAAGAAGTTGCCGTTGATCTTCGCCGCGAACCGCCCACCCGCCGCCGCGGCCTTGATGTGAAACGCGCCGCCCGGCACGTGCAGCGCGGCGACGGCAGGCGGCGGGACCTCCCCCCGCCCGAGCATGCCGAAGGCGCGCTCCACGGCGGCGATGGAGTCGTCGATGGTCAGCAGCGAGGCGACCTCGCGGCGGGAGAGGAGGCGGACGATCATGGTTTTGTGACCCGTTGCCCGGGTCGTTCGCCGTTGGCCGTTGGCCGTGGCGCGCTCCCTCGGCCAACGGTCAACGCCCAACGGCGACGACCCTACTGGTCGGTAGTTAGTTGTTGCCCGTTGTCTGTTGCGCATTGCCTGCTGGCAACCGGCAACGGGCAACCATCAACCTACAACCGACGCATCCACCACCGTCCCCGGCTCGATCTCCACCGGCTCGTGCCCGCGCCGGAAGACGCGCGCGGTCTTCAATCCGACGAGCTTCGCCGCGCCGTCCTGCACCACCAGCATGCAGCCCTCGCGCAGGCCGAGGACGGGCGTGGGATTCTCCTCGTGGAACTCGTTGATGCGCACTTCGCGCGTTTCCCCTTTGTGCGTCGAATTCGGGTCGGGATCGAGATAGTGGCAATTGAGCTGGAAGGAGATGAAGCCGAACGAGTTGAGCGTGGGGCATTCCACGATCGGCATGTCGTTGGTGGTGCGGATGGTAGGGCAGGCGACGACGGATCCCGCGCTGGAGCCGACGTAGGGGAGCCCGGCGCGCACGCGCTCGCGGATGGCGTTGAACAGATTCCGCTCATAGAGCTTCTTCAGCAGCCGGAAGGTGTTGCCGCCGCCGATGAAGACGGCGTCGGCGCGGTCCAGCGCCTCGAATCCCATCACCTCCAACTCCATGGCCGCCAACCGGGCGCGCACCTTGGCCGTGTACGCGGCGTGGTCGTGCGCGGCGAAGGGGACGAAAGCCACGCGCCGCGCCTTGCCGAGGAAGCGGCGCAGGTCTGGCTCGACCTGATCGAGGTAGCCGTAGCCGTGGACGTACGAGGACGAATTCAGAAGCAGCCGCACGGCGGCGACTCTAGCACGTGAAATGTTTGGCGGCGCTCACTCGCTCCCGATCACCCACTTCTCGTACGTCTCGCCGGGAAGCTCGCGCACGAACCGCGACGGCTCCATGAGGATGTCCATGCCGCCGCGGTCGCGCGCCATCACCGGGAAGACGAGGTAGAGCTCCTGCTTGGCGCGCGTGATGGCCACGTAGAACAGCCGCCGCTCTTCCTCCTCGCCGGGGATGATCATCTCGCGCTCGTTTTCGTCCTGCACCATCAGGGCAAACTCCTGCGCCACCTCGCCCTCCGGGATGCGCACGATTCCGCCGGGGACGCGCAGCGCGCGCTGCGACGGGAAGCGCCCGTCCGCCAACCAGATGACGAAGACGATGCGCCACTCCAACCCCTTGGCCTGATGCACCGACGACAGCACGACCTTCTCGTCCTCGGGGCCGACCGCTGCCGTGTCCTCGCCGGCCAGCGGATTGGCCAGCGCCACTTCGTCGAGGAAGGCGTTGACGTCGTCGTAGCGCAGCGCGTACTGCGAGAGCTGCTCGAGATCGTCCAGTCGCGCCTGCGCATTGGCGAACTTCGCGCGCGCGTAGTCGGCGTAGCCTTTCTCCACGATCAGGCGGATGGACTCCGAGGGGTTGTGCGACATGCCTTCGCCGGCGAGCATCTGCAGGATTGATCGGAGGGAATTGAGGCTGGCGCCGGCGCCGCGGCCCTCACCCGGCCCTACAGGCCACCCTCTCCCGCCTTGCGGGAGAGGGGAGAGGAACAACGCGAGCGGATCGGGCGACGCGCTGATTCTCGTCCACACCTCGGCGGCCGTCTTCTCGCCGATTTTCGGATAGAGCTTGAGCACGCGCTTCCACGACAGCTCGTCGCGCGTGTTGGTGACGATCTTCAGGTAGGCGATGACGTCCTTGATATGCGCTTGCTCGAAGAAGCGGACGCCCGAACGGATCTCGTACGGAATCAGCCTGCGAGAGAGCTCCATCTGCAGCTCGAGCGACTGGTAGTGCGAGCGGTAAAGCACCGCGATGTCGGCCAGCGACTCCCCCTCGTCGCGCAGCTCGAGGATGCGCTGCGCCACGAACGCGGCCTGTTCGAAGACGTCGTCCACGCCAACCACCGCTGGCTCCGGTCCGCCGCCGCGCACGGCGCGCAGCTCCTTGCGAAATTGGAAGCGGTTGTGCGCCATCGAGGCGTTGGCCAGCTCCAGGATTTGCGGCGTGGAGCGGTAGTTAGTCTCCAGCTTGTAGATCTTCGCATCGGGGAAGCGGAGGGGGAAAGTCAGGATGTTTTCGAACGAGGCGCCGCGAAACGAATAGATCGATTGCGCGTCGTCGCCGACCGCCATGACGTTGCGCCGCTCGGAGGCCATGGCGTCCACGATGTCCGCCTGCAGCTTGTTGGTGTCCTGGTATTCGTCGACCAGGATGCTGCGGAAGCGGCGCTTCAGCGGCTCGGCCACCTCGGGATGATCGTCGAGCAGCAGCTTCCAGTTGACCAGCAGGTCGTCGAAGTCCATCGCGTTCGCCTCGCGCTTCCGCTCCTTGTAGCGGCGGAAGACGTTGACGATCTCGTCGCGGTACATGGCGAAGTGCGGATAGTTCTGCTCCAAGTGCAGCTCCAGCGGCGTGCGCGTGTTGATGAGGAAGGAGTAGATGTCGAGGAGGACGTCGCCCTTGGGGAAGCGCTTCTCCAGCGTCTTGATGCCGAGGGAAGAGATGGCCGATTCCATCATCTCCTTGGAGTCTTCGTCGTCGAGGATGGTGAAGCTGGAGCGATAGCCGATGGCGTCGGCGTGGCGGCGGAGGAGCCTGTTTCCGATGGAGTGGAAGGTGCCGCCCCAGATGCGGCGGTTGTCGACGGTGACGAGCTGCGCAGCGCGGCTGAACTACTCGCGGTGAGGCTTGTTGGGTAAGGGCGCCTGCAAGGTAGAGGGAGGGTGGAAGCGTGGCCCGGGCCAGG